>Ga0182012_10006663_pt1 | contig 11734 bp, 13 predicted proteins | sample 612S2SmetaG_FD_120486 | JGI IMG/M metagenome (GOLD analysis project Ga0182012, IMG submission 120486) | Permafrost microbial communities from Stordalen Mire, Sweden - 612S2S metaG | ecosystem: Environmental > Terrestrial > Soil > Wetlands > Permafrost | place: Sweden: Stordalen | collected...
GACGGCGACGCCGATGCATTGGGTGTAGCCCAGACTGTTTTCGAGCGGACCGAGGATGCTGCGATCATCGATGCAGATGGCCGTCGCCTCAGGCAGCGGGCAGGTGACGACGCAGCCGTCGTACTCCGATGTCGTGCCCACATGGCTAATGCGGACTCCGTTTTCGGTGCGCCGCACCTCGGTGACCGGCGTCTGCAGGTGCACCTTGAGCCGTTCGGCCAGCGCCTCGGGCAGCCGGCCCTGTCCGCCGACGGCGGCGAGGATCTTGGCGGTGAAGATGTTGCCGATCCCAGAGAACAATTCCACCTTGGACACCTTGTCGGTGTCGGCGATCAGCATGGTGCGAACGATCGGTTCGCACAGGTAGCTGTCGAGCTCAGCCGAGAGCGCGCGCGTCGCGTAGGCGCGGGCGCTCTCGGTGTCCAGCGGTGCGGCCTTGCGCATATCGGTGTAGTCCAGCCGGCCACGCGCCTTGGCCAGCACCACGTCGAGAGCCAATCGGGGAACACGCAGTTTGGCGCCCAGCGACAGCACGCCGGTTTTGAGCCCGGAGCGCACCATGTGATCCATGTCGAGCAGATGCGTGACACCTGCGCGCCGGATGGCGATATACGGTGCAGCGGGGCGCATTTCGACGCCGAGTTCGCGCGCCAGCGCCAAGTAGCTGTGATACGTCGAACCGAGCGCCGACGCTCCGGTGTCAATCGCGTAGCCATCGCGGCGCACCGTCTGCACGCGGCCGCCGCACGCGTCAGTGGCCTCGAAGACATCGACCTGCCAGCCGGCCTGCTGGAGGCGATGGCCCGCCGTCAGCCCGGAAAGGCCCGCTCCCACAATGGCGGCGCGAGCCATCCTCACGCCGCCTCGGCCGAGGCCGCCGACACCATGGGCACGTCGTCGAGCCGGTGCAACGAGCGGCGGATGGTGTACGTCATCACGAAGAACCAGATGAAGAAGGTCACGAACGGCAGGTAAAAGCCGAACAACCCGTTCCAGGCGAACGGCCCGGTCTTGAAGAAAAAGATGATGCTCAGCGGTATCAGGTCGAGCATGAAGAAGACGTTGAACCACCCGACCCAGCGCGGAATTATGGGATCGGGGTCCTCATCGGCAAACGACGCGTAAATGATGCTGATGACCACGAAGTAGAAGGGCGCGATCACGCCGAGGAATTGCAGCCATGCGATGTCGTTGAGCAGCTGCACAATCTGCGGGTCGCGATCCGACCGATACGACGCGGTAAGCCACCAGCCTGCGGGGTAGGCGGTGAGTAGCACGTTGGTGCAGCCGGCAATGATCTGGCAGAAGGTGAGTATTCCCGGCTTTCCCTCCACGGCCGCGATGAGCTTGGCGAGCATCGCCGTCCAGGGCACGTAGAACATCGAGCCCACCAGCACCAGGACCATCCCGACGCGGATCCCTGCGACGTTGCCGTGATAAACCCGGGTGATCTGCGTGGCGTCCCAGCTTGGTGGTTGCGAAGGAAAGAACCGGGCCAGTGGCCAGATGCCGACCATCAGGAACGCGATGTAGACGTAGCCGCTCCACGAGGTGCGCTGCAGGAGTTTCAGGTTTGCCTGCGGCGATAGCATCGGCACCCTTTCCCGGTCGCTCGCGGTCCCTTTACTCGACTCCGACCAGACACGTGAACGCTCGTTGCCCCTCTTCGCGTTGACACACTACCGTGCGGGGATCGCTTTAAACTCTGTTATCGGTGATGAGATAAACGATGGTTGACACCGGCCATTTATAAGCCGTACGGTCTCAAAATAACCTCCACTAAGAGAATCGCAGAAGCCACCAGGTGCCCCGATCATCGATTGTGAAATCGAGGCGAGCGGTTGTTGCCGGCGCTGGAATCGCGGGCCTTACCGCGGCATACCGTCTGCAACAAGCAGGCTGGGAGGTAGAAGTATTCGAAGCGGCACCCCGTGCGGGTGGGCGAGTCGAGACAATTGTGCAACAGGGATACCGCGTCGATACCGGCGCGACGGCGTTCGCGGCGCGCTATCCGGTTGCCACGCAGCTGGCCAAAGAGCTGAATCTGCCCATCGTTGATACGGCCCCGTATCTCGGCGTGTACCGCGATGGCCGAGTCCGATTGTTACGCCTCGACCGGTTGATCCGCTCCGGGCTGCGAACCGACGTGCTGACGTTGTCCACCAAGCTCAAACTCGGGCGAGTGGTATTCGACGTCGTGCGAGCCAGTCTGCGGGGCATGCTGTCCTACCAAGACTTGCGTGCCGCCGCACCGCTTGACACCGAGACGGCTCGCGCTTACGTACGCAGGCTGGCCGGCGCCGAGGCCGACGCCTATTTCGGCGAACCGGTCACGCGTGCGCTGTTGCTTGCCGACTCAGACAAGGTCAGCCGTGTCGAACTGATGTCGGGCCTGGTCAATGCGGTTGCCGGCCGGCTGTCCACGCTGGCCGGTGGACAGGCTGCGATCATTGACGCACTGCTGTCACGAGTGCACACGGTGCACTTGCGCTCCCCCGTGCTCTCGCTGACCGAGACCGCCGACGGCGTGCGTCTGAGTTATCGCGGTCCCGACGGTGCTACGAAGAGCGTCGACGCCGACGCCTGCGTCGTCGCCACCCCGCTGCCGGTCGCGGCCGCCATCTGCGCACCGGCCAGAACACAGCTCGAACGCCTCAACGACGCACTGCACTTCACGCAGGCGATCAACGTCGCCATCGGAACCACACGACCGGCGAACACGCCGGCGTTCCTGGTCCAGCTGCCGGCCGCCGAGGACCGCGAGATCTGCATGATCATCATCGAGAACAACAAGGCGCCCGACCGCGCGCCGGCGGGCCACGGCCTGGTTTCGGTGTGCTGGGAGATGTCGGCAGCCGCGGCGTGGATGCAGCGCTCCGACGACGAACTCATTGCGCGCTCGCTGCACACAGTCCTGCGATTGTTCCCGGAATTGCGGGACACGGTCGATTTCACCTATGTGCGCCGCTGGCCAGTGGCGTTGCCGCACACACGCGTTGGGGTCTATCGGCGGATCGCCGAGTTCACCTCGAACATCGATCCGACGTCTCGCATCCAATTCGCCGGTGACTATCTGTCGCAGACCGGACAGAACACGGCCGTCGCCTGGGGCAACCGCGCAGCGGCGAACTTGCAGAGGCACCACGGTCATCACACCCACACGAAAGACGAGGAGTTCGCTCATGGCTGACGTGCAATCGATGCTCAGCTCGGTGATCGGCGCGGGCAAGATCGCGCACCACAAGATCGGTGCCGACGAGATCCGCCGCCTCATCGAGAACCAGCCCGACACCGTTGGCGAAGTCGACGTCGAGGTGGTCGGCGATGGTGGTGAAGTCGGCGCGTCAAGTGGCATCGTGGCGTTCGACGCGACCTTCGACGCCGGCCAGGGCCGTGTCACCCGCGAACTGGTCCTGCGTCACGCACCGGTCAGCAACAATCGCCTGTTCTTTGAATACGACCTGTCACGGCAGTTCCAGGTGCAGCGCGCTCTGTACGGCACCGACGTGCCGGTGACGGAACCGTTGTGGCTCGACCCCGACGGCCGCTGGCTCGGCGCGGCCGGCTACGTGATGGGGCGCGCGCACGGACGGGGACAGCATCCGGCCGCCTTCATCCAGGGCCCGATCGCCGAGGCCTCGGCGGCCGATCGTGCGGAGATGCTCAGCCAGGTGATGGCTGCGCTGGTCGCCATCCACAAAACGGACATCAAGGCGGCCGGTCTGGAGAACTTCGTCATGAAAGCACCCGGTGTCGCTCCGCTCGAACGCCTCATCAACTGGTACTGGCAGACCTGGGATTGGGTACACCTCGCAGACTTCGAGCGGTTGGTTCCAGTGCGCAGCTGGCTGCTCGATCACCTTCCTGACGGCGAGCCGGAGCTGATGCACGGCGACTCGACGCTGCAGAACTATTTCTTCGACGGCACGAGGCTGGCCGCGGTGCTGGACTGGGAGATGTCGAGCCTTGGCTTCGCCGAGACGGATGTCGCGCTGCAATGCCTCAGCAACCGGATTTTCGCGGCGCCGCCCGACAGCGGGCTTTTGCAACCACCGAGCGAAGAGGAATGGCTGGCGATGTACCGCGCCGCCGGCGGCCGTCCGCTGCGCGACCTCGACTACTTCAAGAAGTTCGCCGCCTACATGATCCTCGTCGCGGTCAGTGCTCTGCAGCGGAACATGACCGAGCAGGAACGAGAGGCCCAGGCGCCGCTGTTGCAGCCGTGTTGGCAGCTCGTCGAATCCTGAAAGAGAGTAGTGCCCATGGTGTCTTCGATCCCTACCGCCGACCGGACCCAGCCCACGGCCGATGTGCTCGTCGAGCATGACGACACAGTGGGCGTGATCACGATCAACCGGCCGGGGCGACTCAACGCCGTCACTCCCGAAACCGGCGACACACTCAGGTCGGCGTTCCTGGAGTTGGAAGCCGACAGCCGGATCCGCGCTGTTGTGCTCACCGGCGCCGGGCGGGGATTTTGCGCGGGCGCAGACATTTCGGGCGATGTGGGCAATGCCCGCCGAGTACTGCTGGAGATGTGGAACCCGCTGGTCATCACCATGCGATCACTTCAGCTACCCATCATCGCGGCGATCAACGGTGTGGCAGCCGGCGCCGGTGTCTCCTTGGCGCTGGCGTGTGATCTCCGCGTCGCCGCCGCGTCGGCACGATTCGAGTTGTCGTTCGCCAAGATTGGGCTCATGCCGGACGCGGGGCTCAGCTGGTTACTGCCTCGCGTCGTGGGCCTCGGACGCGCCAACGAAATCGCGTTCCTTGGCAACCGGCTGTCAGCGACCGAGGCGCGCGACTGGGGCCTGGTGAACCGGCTGTCCGAGGACGGTGAGGCGCTCACTGATGCGGTTGCGATGGCCGGGCGTTTCGCCGAACTGTCAGTGAGCGTGGCGTCGATTAAGCAGGCACACCACCGGGCCCTCGAATCCGACTTCGCCAGTCAGCTGAATTACGAAGCGGACACCCAGGGTTGGCTCCAAGAGCAGCCCGATTTCACTGAAGCAACGCAGGCGTTTGCCGCAAAACGACCACCACGGCTGGCCGAACGCACGCCGCCGGACAGGTCGCAGTGAACGCGCGTTAACGAAATTTGTCCAAGTTCTAGACGGCAAGGCTGATGCGGTCTAGCATTCGCGCAGAAGACACGGTCGTCCGGATGCCCTCATTCATCGCGGTGGCCGCGGGCGAGCCCGAAGGAGACGGCAGTGGAGCCCTTGACCAAGTCACGAATCCAGATGTTTGGTGTGTGGTGCGCAGTCGGTTACATAGTCACGGTGTTGGTCGGCTGGGGCGCGATAGCCGGGTTCCTACCGCCGACATCCCCTTCGGCCAACGCTAGCCAGATCGCCGCGATCTACCACAGCGACTTCACCCGCATCCGCATCGGCATGCTGATGGTGATGCTTTCCGCGATGATCTTCATCCCGTTCGCCGCGGTGGCAGCACAGTTCATCGCACGAATCGAGGGCACCGCCGGGGTGTTGACGTACACCTTCCTGCTGGGCGCGGCCGGCAATATGGTGCTGACCTTTTACCCGGCAATCTGGTGGTTGACGGCAGCCTATCGCCCCGACCGGAGCGGCGAGCTGATCTACCTGATGAACGACATGTCCTGGCTGCAGTTCATCGGCGGCGTCACTTTGTATCTGGCCATGCCGCTGACGGTGATGGTCGCCTCACTGTGCGATAAAAGTGCGCAGCCGGTTTTCCCCCGCTGGTGTGGGTACACCAACGCATGGTTGGCGCTGACGGTCGTGCCCGATCAGCTGTTGTTCTTCTTCCACAAAGGCCCGTTTGCGTGGAACGGCCTGTTCGGCCTCTGGATCCCGGTCACCGCCTTCGGCGGCTTTTTCATCGTCAACTTCGTGGTCCTGCGGCAAGCGGTTCACAGCGACCGCGTTTCTCTGCTGGCGCTCCCTACCCCACCGGCCGCGGCGGCACACAGTCTCTAGTTGGCGAGCAGACGCAAAAGCCCCCAAATGCCTTGCATTTTGGGGGATTTTGCGTCTGCTCGCGGTACCACTCACATAGCCGCAAGGAGTGCCCGTGGAAGATCTCGTCATGTCTCCCGAAGAAGTCGATGACTTCCTGTCGGGACCGCTCACCGGACAGCTGGCCACTAATGGCCCAACAATCAGACCGCTGTGGTACCAGTGGGAGGACAATGCCTTCTGGATCATCAGCGGCCCATGGGCGAAGCTTTATGGCCGTGTACAGAAGGACCCCAATGTCGCCTTCTGCGTCGATGTCGGTGACTTCGACAGCGGCAACGTCAAGCAGGTGATCGTCAACGGTCCTGTGCAGATCCGCCACTACGACGTCGAACGCGCCCGCCGGCTGTTGTACCGCTATCTGGGCCCCGATGAGGATTCGTGGTCGGACTCACCGGACGACTACCGAGGCTATCTACGCGATGGCGGGCCTCCGGGCGCTGTTTTCCTGCGATTGGAGCCGCGGAAGATGACGGCGCTGAACTTCAGCTACGCGCGGTCTGGAACGGAAGCATGAAACGTCGAGGATGCCAACCAGTCGATCCCCGTCGACGACGAGGGTCTCGAGTTCGACTCCGGTGAGTCTGAGCGCGGCGAACACCCCGCCAACGCCACGGAGGACCTCGTCGCGGCCACGCCAGACTCCGGGCGTCGGCCGGTCATCGGCGAGGACGGCGGGATGGTGCAGTGGCTCGTAGAGGACTACATCGTCGGCGAGAACGCGTTCGATGGCGCCCAGATCGCCGATGTCGGCCGCGTCATAGATCGTTTGTACGGTTGCTCGGTTATCCACTGCATTTCCTTTCATCGATCCCCCTCGACAAACTCGATCAGGTGGGGTGCGAACTCGGCGGCGTAGGTGTCGAGATAGTCCACGCCGCGACCCGGTGCGATGAGAACCTTCGCCTTTGGTGCGTCGGCGACGATGCGCGGGGTGAATCCGATTGTGTGGCGGTCGAGTTCGCCCGTCGCCAGGAAGACCGGGCACTGGACTTTCTTGAACTGTTCGATGGGGTTCCAGACGAAGATTGCCTTATAGCCCCAGGCCCAGTTCTCGCCGGCGACCAATGTTCCGACGGTTTCACGGTGTAGGAATTCCGCGGGCAGCTCTTCCCCGTCCATGGTTGTCACTACCCGGGTCCAGGCTCCGATCAGCTGGGTGCCGTAGTCGGTGATCGGGTTCTCCTGGACGAAATTCTCCGCGTATAGCTCGTTCTCCTCTGGCGTCGTGTAGACGAAGCCGCTCAGGGTCAGGCTGCGCACGCGCTCCGGCGCCTGGACCGCCATCTCCACCGCGATCGACGCGCCAGTGTGGTGGCCCAGGACGTCGACCTGCCGGTAGCCGAGCCCGTCGAGGGCCTCGAGCCACACCGACGCCGCATAGGGAACAGACGGGTCCCGGTCGGTCCGGAAGCTCTGCCCGTAGTTGACGGTGTCGCAGGCGATCGTGGTGTGGCTACTGGCCAGCTCCGTCATGAGCGCGTCGTAGGAGTTCGCGGCGCTGGCGGTCATATGCAGCAACGCAATCGGCACGGCGGCGGCACCCGCGCAGGTTTGGTAGTGCACCTGCCCGTCGGTGGTGTCGACGTAACCTTTCCGGATTCCCGTACCCACGCTCAGGCCCCTTGTTTGAGCAGCCCGCACAGCTCGATCCCGCGCCGCGCCGCCCCTTCGAGCTGGTCGGGCGGCAGGATGAAGTTCATCAGGTCAGTGGGCATGATCCAGTTGACGCCGGCCTCGACGTAAGGCCGCATCTGGTCGGCGATCTGCGCCGGCGTCCCGATGTAGAAGCACTTCTCGAAGAGCTTGCGTGGCAGCTTGTCCAGGACGTCCTTGACCTCGGCGGCGCTCCATTTGACCGGCTCGTACTTCGTTGAGTAGTGCCACGCGGGATCGCCCAGCGGCAAAGGCAGGCCCTCGTCCTCCCATGCGCCGTGCGGAAAGCGTCCGAAGAGGATGCCCATCCACTGAACCAGCGGGTTGGCCAGCGCGGTCTCCACGAGATCCTCCTGGCCCTCGTCGTAGAGCAGGAACTCAGCCCAGGCCCCGATCTTGAAGCTCTCGGGGTCGCGTCCCTTCTGCTCCACCGTCTTGTGTATCTCGGCGATTTTCTCCCCGGCCTGCTCGGGTGTCGGCCACGTGCTGGGGATCGAGGTGGCGAATCCGTCGGCGTAGGTCGTGGTGATGTCGAATAGCCGCGGCCCGCCGCCCAGCCCCCAGACCCGTGGGCGTGTGGGCTTGGCGCCGCCGATCCACGCCTGGTTGAAGTTCCAGTAGTTGCCCTCCATCGTGACGGGCCCGTCGGTGTTCCAGAACGCCTCGATATAGCGCTGCTGATCTTCGAGGCGCTTGATGCCCTCGGTGCGCTTCCAGCCGAAGGGGGTGCACTGCTTGCGTTCACCCGCGCCGAGCTGCAGCGTCAGCGAGCGGTCTCCGCCGAGGTTCGCCAGCGTCAGCATCGATTGCATGAGTTCGGCCGGTCCACGACGGACAGCGTCGGTGGCCAGTGAGATGCCGACGTTCTGTGTCGACGACAGGACCAGGGCCGCCGCGACGAACGGGTCAGGGAATGAGTCGATGTCCGGCACCATGGCTGCCAGCCCGGAGTTCTGTGGTGTCCACATGTCCACGGGGAACCAGCTCGTCAGCTGGTCGGTGATCATCACCTCGTCGACGACGCCGCAGGCGTCGTAGGCCTGTACCCGGTCCTTGAGCATCGACAAGGGCACATGCCGATTGTTGTCGACGAGCACCGCTGTCTCTACCGCTCCACGTCCCATATCTTCTCTCCTTCAACTGTCGATGACCCAAATTATCGCACATCCGACGATGCAATTGGGTCGACTGACCAAATTTCTTGGTCGTACGACCAAAACACTGAACCGCTACGATAGCTTCGAACCAGCAACCCATCTCGACGTCGACTGAAGGCTTATGTCGGAACTACCTCAACAAGACCGAGAGCTGACGCCCAACCAGCTCGCCAAGCGCCAGCAGCTCGTGACTGCCGCCCAGACCGTCCTGCGACGCGAGGGCGTCAACGGCTGCACGTCGCGGGCGATTGCGCGCGAGAGCGGGTTCAATAACGGCCTGGTTCACTACTACTTCGAGACGGTCGAGGCCATCGTGGACGCGGCGATGTGGCAGATGGTCGACGAGATCGTCGGCCGTATCCGGATCGCGGCGGATGGAAGTGACGATCCCGCTAAACGGTTCTGGTCGGTCGTCGAGGCTCATCTGGATGCGTTCGAATCACCCGACGGGCAGACCGTGCTCTGGATGGATTACTGGGTGGACGCGGTGCGTGCTGGTCGCACCGAGATGATCGGCCACATCGACGATGTGGTCATCAAGGTTCTCACCGAAGCCTTGAAGGCGGCCCATGCGCCCGAGCCGAAGACGCGTGCCAGGGCGATCTGCGCATATGTGACCGGCGCAGCGATCCGGCGCCGAATCCGCCGCCAGACCAAGGCCGAACTGCGTGCCGAGATCCTGACGATGAGCGGCGGTATCGCTTTCACCGGCCGCGGTCGCTGACCATCCGCTGATGCCTTCCGACCCCTGGCGGATCGCGACGTAGGTCGTGGGCCGCAGCCGCGATGAGCTCCTGCCACCAGTAGTAACTGCGACAAATGATTCCGGTGGGGTCAGCGCCTCATGGGATCCGTCGCATCGCCGACCGATAGGACGACGGTGGCGCCGAGTTCGGGCCTCGACGCAAGATTCCGGAAGGCGAACACCGAGACCATCACCATCCAGGTGAAGAAGCTAGCCAGCGGGATGTACAACGCAAGTGCGCCGGTCCACGCGATCGGACCGCTGTGGAAGAAGGACATGAATCCCGCCGGCAGGTACGAGATGGCGTTCCACAAGCTGAAATATCCGACCCAGCGGGGGAATACCGGATCGGGGCCCGGGTCCAGCAAGATCGAAAGGCCCACCGACAATACCCAAATAGTGAACGGGAAATACGGCCACACGATCAGGAAGAACGCGATGTCGTTGAGCGCGCGGACGATATCCGGCGGCGTTTCACCAGGCCGGAACGCCGGGATGGCCCAGAACATGCACATGAACACGATGATCGTCGTCGAGATGGCGGCACAAGAGATCTGGGTATAGGCCAAAGTCCTTGACCGACCGCCGATCCGGCGGGTCTGAACCGCAACCGCGATCCCCCACGGCGCCAGCATCGACAGCCCGATCATCGAGATCATCGCGCCCCAGCGGATGCGGTCGGCATGCTGGGCGTAGAGCGCCGCGACGTGTTCGGCACTGTCAGAGGGCGACACGAACGGCGGCACGAAATGCCCGATGGGAATCGCACCGATCGCGAAGACGACCAGCGTCGCCGGTCCTGCGATCAGGCAGACCCGTTGTGCGAGCCGCTCGACATGCTGCTCGCGCTCCACACTGGTCATCTCATCCATTAGCCGCCCACCGCGTCCATCAGTGCGGTGTTGAAGCGCTCCGAATTCTCGAACATCGGGAAGTGCCCACTGCCTTCGACGTGCAGTTGACGAGCAACGGGGACTCGCTCCATCAACCACGCGGCAGCACGCTTGGACAGGATGGGGTCGAACTCCCCCAGGATCTGGACGAGCGGCGGTTTCAGTGTGGCGGCGTCGTCGACCTGATCGGTATTGAGCACGGTATGTAGGCAGCCGCGGCCGGCCCACGACGACACCCGCATCGTGAGGCTCAAAAGCCACTGCACAGTGGCCTCGGGCATGCCCCTTTGCACCGCCGAGCGAATCTGCGACTCGCGCGAGGCGACCCGATCGATGAGTTCCGCCGCGAGGACCGCTTCTTCGACGTCCGCGGCGGCAGCACCGAACGGCAGGCCGGGCTGTCGCGAGGCGGCCACGCCATTGGAGCAGACCAGCACTAATTTCGCGACGAGGTCCGGCCGTACGGCAGCCACCCGGAATGCGGTCAGTCCACCCAACGACCAACCCACCAGCGTCACTCGTTCGAGCCCGAGTCCTTCGATGAGGGCAATCACATCTGCCCCGAGTCGGTGCACGTCGTATCCGGTAAAGGGCTGCGACGACCGTCCGTGCCCGCGCAGATCAATGGCGATCGCGCGAAAGCCCTGGGTGACAAGGGAATACACGGAGCGGTCCCAAACCTCGTGACCCAGTGCCCAACCGTGTAGGAGCACCACCGGCGGACCCGATCCGACATCCTGCGCGAAGATCGACACACCGGGCTCGACCTCAATGCGATGTTCGGTCATAGAATCAGCAGTCCTTTGTCGGTCCGGGTTCGCGGACAATCCATGGTCTTAACGAGGCGGCCGCTTTTGGATGAAAGCCCCGGCCAGCTTGGCCCACATCGGCCTTCGCCTGCAACCCTCGCGGCAGCTCCGCATCGTAGCGAAGCTGACCGGGCGGACCGGTCCGACTGAGAACGGCCACGCGACCGCGTCGCTCCTCTGACAGCGCCATCGCAGCGATCATGGTCGGCCTCCCCTCTCTCCCTCGGGCCTGCTCACCGAGCGTGAACGCCGGCCGCCGTAGCCTGGTCCTTTCCCCCGCAACGTCGAGACGCGAGCGGTGAGTGCGCCTGTTAACAAATGGCACACAGAGCTCAACACGTTTTTTCATGTGCTAACGATCGTTTAGAGTAGCGCAGTTAATGCCTCCCGAGCATGAGTTCTCGGTATTAGACGGTACGAACGAGCGTTCCTTAAGAGGCACTGTCCTGGTACGGCCTGCCAGTCGCGGACA
>Ga0182012_10006665_pt1 | contig 11732 bp, 10 predicted proteins | sample 612S2SmetaG_FD_120486 | JGI IMG/M metagenome (GOLD analysis project Ga0182012, IMG submission 120486) | Permafrost microbial communities from Stordalen Mire, Sweden - 612S2S metaG | ecosystem: Environmental > Terrestrial > Soil > Wetlands > Permafrost | place: Sweden: Stordalen | collected...
CGGCGGCGCAGCTCGTCCACCGTGCCCAGCATCAAAGGCACCTCGGGGCCGACGACGACCAGGTCGGGTGAGGCCTTGAGGGTGGCTTCCACGATGGAATCCAGGCGATTCAGGTCGCAGGGGAGGCAGGTGGCCTCCTGCGCGATGCCGGCGTTGCCCGGGGCGCAGAAGATCTGGGTGACCCGGGGCGATTGCTTCAACTTCCAGACAAGTGCGTGTTCGCGGCCGCCGCCGCCCAGTACGAGGACTTTCATGGCTACTCCAAGGCCAAAAGGTTATGAGGTCGCGCGGACGAAGTCAACGGCTTTGGCAGCTGGCGCGGGAAAGGCGTGCGAAATGCGGAGGCCCAGACGGGGAAACCAGCTCGCCACGGCGGCGGAGAACATCTGTCCCATTCTATTTCTGGTAGCCTAAGCAGCATGTCGGAGCCTGCGGGCAGGTGTGTGCTGCGCCTGCGGCCCACAGCACACGATAGAAGCGGCGCGGGAGAAATCGCATAATGGCGATCATCCCGATGAGTGGTCTTGATGATGGAAGATGAGTAAAGGCGCGAGCAAATGGCTGCCGGAGCCGCCACCTCTGCCCGAGGTGCGCACGCGCATTCCCCTGCCGACCGGGCCAAGCGTGCTGCGCAAGCTGCTGACCTTTGCCGGGCCCGGCTTCCTGATCGCCGTGGGATATATGGATCCCGGCAACTGGGCGACGGATCTGGCGGCGGGCTCGCGCTATAACTACTCGCTGCTGTGGGTCATCGTCCTCAGCAACTTCATGGCGATTCTGCTGCAAAGCCTATCCCTCAAACTGGGAGTGGTGACCGGGCGCGACCTGGCGCAGGCCTGCCGCGAGCGCTATGGGCGGCGCACATCGTTCGTGCTGTGGATTCTGGCCGAGGTGGCGATTGCCGCCTGCGATCTGGCAGAGGTCATCGGTTCGGCCATCGCATTGCAACTGCTGTTTCATATTCCGCTGGTCCTCGGCGTGGTCATCACCGGCTTTGACGTGCTGCTGCTGTTGCTGCTGGAAAACCGCGGCTTCCGCTACATTGAGGCCATCGTCATTACGCTGACGGCGACCATCGGCGTCTGCTTCGGGTTGGAGATGTTTTTCTCGCGGCCGGAGTGGGCGCTGGCGCTGCATGGAATGTTCGTGCCCCAGATGAGCATCCTGCACGATCCGCTGATGCTCTACATCGCCATCGGCATCCTGGGCGCCACGGTGATGCCGCACAACCTGTACCTGCATTCGTCCATTGTGCAGACCAGGGATTATGCGCGCACTCCGGAGGGACGCCGTGAGGCTCTGCGCTACTGCAACATTGACAGTGCGGTGGCCCTGACGATTGCGCTGCTGGTAAACGCCGCCATCTTGATCGTCTCGGCCGCAACCTTTCATCGCGCCGGACGCACGGACATCGCGGAGATTCAGGACGCTTACAAGCTGATGTCTCCACTGCTGGGCGTGACGGCCGCCAGCGGCATCTTTGCCCTGGCTCTGCTGGCCAGCGGGCAGAACTCCACGCTGACCGGGACCCTGGCCGGGCAGATTGTGATGGAAGGCTTTTTGAAGATGCGGGCGCGGCCCTGGCTGCGCCGGCTGGTGACGCGACTGGTGGCCATTGTGCCGGCGGTCATCGTCACGCTGGTGGCGGGCGAAGGCGGCACGGCGCGACTGCTCATCTTCAGCCAGGTGGTGCTAAGCATGCAGTTGAGCTTCGCCGTGGTGCCGCTGGTTATCTTCACCGGTGATCGCAGCCTGATGGGCGAGTTTGTGAATCCACGGTGGCTGAAGGCCCTGGCCTGGCTGACGGCCGCGACCATTGCGGTACTGAACCTGTGGCTGCTGGTGCAGATGATGCGCTAAGGGCACTTCTTCCGCAGGGGGAACCTTTGCCCCGGCGGCTGCGTACCTATCTTCACATCAACCCGCCGACGAGGTGCGCCATGCCCAAGACAGCTTTACGAATCACCCTCCTGCTCGCCCTTGCGCTGCCGCTCGTGGCCGGTGGCTGCCGCATCAGCAAGACCGGCAATGGTGAAGAAAAGCACGTCGACATCAGTGTGCCCGGTGCCAACATCCACGTAGACAAGGGCGATACGGTAGCCGATGCCGGAATCCCGGTCTATCCCGGAGCGATGAGCGAAGCTGCGGCCGAGGGCTCGGCCAGAAAGCACGTCACACTCGACCTGCCGACGATGAAGATGGAGATCGTCAAGCTCAGTTACAGCAGCAAGGACGCTCCCGCGCAGGTGCTGGCCTACTACCGCGACAAGCTGGCCATATACGGCAAAGTATTGGAGTGCCGCGGCGAAGGCGACATCGAGATTGGGATGAACTCCTCGGACTGGAAGACCCATGGCTTCAGCGATCCGGTCTTTTGCGAGGCGACGACGAAGGCTCCAGGAACGACCAACCTGAAGGCCGGTCGGCAGGGCGATGCGCACATCGTGAAGGTGCGCGCAGGCGGCGGCGGTACGCAGTTCTCCCTGATCTCCATCCGCGAAGCTGACCCCAACAAGCCCAGCTCCTAGGCGGTTGGGGGCTGACGTCTCAGTTGCCCTAGCGGCGACCGGGCTGTTAGTTTCTTCCCATGGAGCATGACTGCCCACAATGCGGCGCCGCGGTGGAAGACGGACGGCCTTTTTGCGCCCAGTGTCACGCTCCGCAAATTCACGTTTCAGTGCGTCCGCCGACGGCGCCGGTGACCGAGCCGCTGCCGCCGGGAACACCTGAGGACGCGCAGCCGCCGGCACAGCCCATGGTAGCGCCGCGTCCGGGCAGGCAGACGCAGCCCGGAGCCTCGCCCGGCCAGCGCATTGACCGCCGCGCCGCCCTGGGTGCGGCCGTACTGGCCGGAGCACTGGCCGCCGTGGGTTCTGCCTTTGGAGTGGTGCCGCTGGCCCTGCTGTGCATGTTTGCCGCCGGAGGCCTGGCCGTTACGTTGTACCGCCGCCGTACGGGCTATCCCGCTCTTTCAGGGTGGATGGGCGCCAAGGTGGGCATCTTTGCCGGGGGCTGGGGCTTTGGCGTGCTCGCCTTTGTGAACCTGATGCAGCTCCTCAGCGGGGGCCACCGCTCTGAGATGCACAAGACCCTGGGCGAGATGATGCGCGAGCAGATATCCGCCGCCCCCGACGATGCCACCCGCCAGATGATGCAGGGGCTGGCCAACTTCATGGCCAGCGACCGCGGCATGGCTGTCTTTGTGGCCCTGGGTCTCGTATGCCTGGGGCTGTGCTTTGTGGTGGTGGCCGGGCTGGGCGGAGCCCTGGGCGCAACCCTTTTTGGCCGCGATGGCAGCCGCCCGGAGTAGGCAGAACTCTTCCGCACTGTCTCCTTTCGCACTAAAACATCTTTCGTTCGCAGGTTGGCATCCTTGCCGCGCCTGCGCCACCTCGCGTATTATCGGGCTGCTATGAACGTCATCTCAAGGGCTCCCAACCTACGCGAAAAAGGCCAGATCATGTCGGCCTCGGAGATCGAGCGCACGCTGGTACGGCTGGCGCACGAGATCGTGGAAAAAAACAACGGCAGCGGCTCGCTCGGGCTGGTCGGCATCCGCCGTCGCGGCATCCCCATCGCCGAGCGCATTGCCCGCCACATCGAACGCATCGAGAAGTCCCCGGTTCCGGTGGGAACCCTGGACATCACGCTCTATCGCGACGACCTCTCCACGGTGGGGCCGAAGCCGGTGGTGGAACCGCACCCGATCGGCTTCAACATCACCGACAAGGACATCGTGCTGTGCGACGACGTGCTGTACACGGGCCGCACGGTGCGCGCCGCTCTTGATGCGCTCTTCGACCAGGGCCGCCCGCGCAGCGTCAAGCTGTTGGTGCTGATTGACCGCGGCCATCGCGAGCTGCCGATTGAGGCGAGCTTTGTGGGTCGCCGCGTGCAAACCTCCGAACTGGAGATCATCGAGGTGAAGCTCACCGAGACCGACCAGATGGAGAAGGTTCTCATGGTGGAGCGCATCCCAGAGCGCGAAGGCTGACCGGGGGAAGCATGAAGGCCAAGCCCCGCTCGTTGCTGGCGATTGAATCGCTGGACTCGCGGCAGATCCTGGACATTCTTGCGCTGGCCCGCCGGATGAACCCGGCCCGGCCGCGCACCACGCTCCGCGGACGCCGCATCGCACTGCTTTTCTACGAGAATTCCACCCGCACCCGCACTAGCTTTGAGATTGCCGCCAAGAGCTTGGGCGCCTCGACCGTGGTCATCCACGCAACGACCGCCAGCATTGAAAAAGGCGAGTCGCTGAAGGATACAGGCCGCACGCTGCAGTCCATTGTGGACGCCATCGTGATGCGCCATCCCAGCTCCGGCGCGCCGGTGCTGCTTTCGCGGCTGATTGAGATTCCCATCATCAACGCCGGCGACGGCATGCACGCGCATCCTTCGCAGGGGTTGCTCGACGCCTTCACCATCCTGAACCACAAGAAGAGCTTGAAAGGCTTGAAGATCGTCACGATCGGCGACATCTTCCACAGCCGCGTGGCACGCAGTGATGCTCACCTGTTCAGCAAGCTGGGCGCGAGGGTCGTCTTCTGCGGACCGGACGTTTTGCTGCCCAATACGGCAACCGAACTGGCTCCCGGCGTGGAAATTGTGCGCGACATGGAGACCGCCCTGAAAGGCGCCGACGTGGTGATGATGCTGCGCGTGCAGCAGGAACGTTTGCAGGGAATGCAAATCAACGTGGACGAATACATCCGGCGTTATCAGCTGACCGCCTCGCGGTTGAAGCTCGCCAAGAAAGATGCCATCGTCATGCATCCCGGGCCGATGATTCGCGGCATGGAGATGACGGACGAGGTGGCCGACTGCAAGCAGAGCGTGGTGCTGGAACAGGTGCTGAACGGCGTCAAGGTACGCATGGCGATACTGCAAACAATTCTGGGAGGCCGCCGATGAGCACGCTTCTACTGTATGGCGGTCATTTGATTGATCCCGCTGCGGGCGTGGATGCCCCAGCCGATCTGGTGCTGAAAGATGGCCTGGTGGTTGAAGTCGCAGCGCCCGGCAAGACGAAGACCGCGGCGGACGAAAAGCTCAACCTGAAGGGGCTCATCGTCGCTCCCGGGTTTATTGATCTGCACGTGCACCTGCGCGAGCCGGGCCAGACGCACAAAGAATCTATTGCCACCGGTACGGCGGCTGCGGCCGTGGGCGGATTCACCGCAGTGTGCGCCATGCCCAACACGCGCCCGGTGAATGATTCTCCGGCCGTCACGCGCTGGATGCAGGACAGCGAGCGCGGCGCGGTGGTCAACGTCTTTCCTATTGCTGCGGCCACGCTGGGCAGCCAGGGAGAAAAACTCAGCGACTACCAGGCTCTGCGCCAGGCTGGCGCCGTCGCCTTCAGCGACGATGGCAAGCCGATCCTCGACGACCACATCATGCGCGAGGCCCTTGCGCTGGCGGCCAAGGTCGGCCTCACGGTCATTCAGCACGCAGAGGACACCAAGGTCAGCGGCACGCATCCGATGAACGAGGGCATTACCAGCTTCAAGCTGGGCCTGCGCGGGCAGCCTGCGGCCAGCGAGTGGCAGATGGTGGAGCGCGACGTTCGCCTGGCCAGCCAGGAGGGCGGACGCCTGCATGTGGCGCACGTCAGTACCGGCAAGAGTCTGGATATGGTGCGGCTGGGCCGGGCTTCGAAGGTGAACGTGACGGCCGAGGTCGCGCCGCATCACTTCCTGTTTACCGAGGAGGCCTGCGCGGACTACGACACCCGTTACAAGATGAATCCGCCGCTACGCTCCAAGGCCGACCGCGAGGCCATTCTGCGCGGCATCAGTGACGGCACGGTGGACGCCATTGCCACCGACCATGCGCCGCACGCGCTGTATGAAAAAGAAGTCGAGTTCGACAAGGCCGCCTTCGGCGTTACCGGATTGGAAGTGGCCGTGGCGGCCAGCCTGACGGTGCTTGTGCACGAGAAGCTGATTACCCTCAAGCGGCTGGTGGAGATGCTCTCCACCAACCCGGCGAAGATCGTCGGACTTACCGGGCGTGGCACGCTCAGCGTGGGCTCGGTGGCCGACGTGACCATCTTCGATCCCAAGAAGCGCTGGACCTACGACGTGGAGAAGACCCGTTCGCGCAGTAAGAACTGCCCCTACGGTGGCATGGAGTTCAAGGGTAAGGTGCGCGCTACCATCGTCGGCGGCAAGGTGGTTTTCAGCGAGCTATAATGCGCGGCAATTTCCGCAAGGGTCCGCCTGCGGGCGGGCCCTTTGCTGTTAGAGTGAGCTATAGAGAGAATCCCCCGGCCCATGCATGATGTTGATTCCATCCTGAGCACCATCTTCCACCTGCCCAGCTTCCGCCCCCGTCAGCGCGAGATCATCACCGACGTGCTGGCCGGGCGCGACGCCTTGGTGGTGATGCCGACCGGCGCGGGCAAAAGCCTTTGCTATCAGCTTCCGGCCGTGGCGCTGCGTGGACTTACGCTCATCATCTCGCCGCTGATTTCGCTGATGACCGACCAGGTGCGGCAACTGCGCGAGCTGCGCATTCCGGCCATGATGCTGACCAGCGGCCAACCATGGGAGGAGCAGCGCGCGGTGATGGACCGTATGCGCGACGGCTTCCGCGGCCTCTTGTTTGTGGCACCGGAGCGTTTTGCCGCGCCCGGCTTTCAAGCCATCATCACCAGCCGCAAGCTCAGTCTACTGGCCATTGACGAGGCGCACTGCATCAGCCAGTGGGGGCATGATTTTCGTCCCGAGTATCTCCGCCTGGGCGAGGTGCGTCAGCAGCTGGGCGATCCCTTGACCGTGGCGTTGACGGCGACGGCCACGGCGCAGGTGCGTGAGGACATTGTGCGCTCGCTGCGTTTCAAGGACGCGGCAATCCATGTGACGGGCTTTGATCGGCCGAACCTCCGCTATCAGTCCATCACCTTCCGTAAGGCAAAGGACAAGCAGGATGAGCTGGTGGACTACCTGCGGCGGCGCAAGACGGGAGGCATTGTGTATTGCTCTACGCGCAAGCAGGTGGAGATGGTGACCAGTCTGTTGGCCAGCGAACTGCGCGGGCGTCCCATTGTGGCCTACCACGCGGGCATGGATCCCGAGGCGCGGCAGACGAATCAGCAGCGCTTCATCGAGCACGAGGAGGCTATCGTCGTCGCCACCAACGCCTTCGGAATGGGCATCAACAAGCCCAACCTGCGCTATGTGGTGCACTTCAATCTGCCGGGCAGCCTGGAGGCTTACTACCAGGAGGCCGGGCGCGCAGGACGCGACGGTGAGCCGGCGGAGTGCATCTTGTACTTTGCCGCCGCCGATGTAATGACGCAGAAGTTCTTCATAGACAAGATTGGCGATGGCAACTCGCAGCTAGAGCGCCGGGACATCGCTCCCCTGCAACGGCGCGCCACCACGCAGTTGGATGGGATGCAGCGCTACGCGCGCTGGGAGCGCTGCCGCCGCCGTCAGATACTGGAATATTTTGGCGAGAACACCGTGCCCGTGGATTGCCACTGCGACGTCTGCCGGGCCGGTGCGGGAGTGCCGTTGCATGCGGGTCCGTCGCGCGAATTGGTTTACGTTCGCGAGGACGACCCGCGAGAGGACAACGTGCGTGAGGCGCCCTCGGCGCGCCGCACGATGACCGCGCGGAAGGCCGCTGGGCGAAAGTCGGCGGCAACTACGCCGCGCACATCCGCGCAACACAAATCGCATTCCGTTCCGCACAACTCCACCGCAACCAACAAGAGCGTCCGCGCGCCGGGGGAAAAGATCAACGCCGAGCAGGTGGGCGTGCGCTACGGGAGCGCCGTTGCCGCGCGATATGAGCGGCTCCGCGCGTTGCGGCTGCAACTCACAAAGCAGCTCCACCGGCTGCCCTTCCAGGTGCTGCATGACTCCACGCTTATCGAGCTGGCGCGGCAGCGTCCACGCACCATGCGCGAGCTGATGAAGATTGGCGGCATCGGCGAGAAGAAGGCCGAGCAGTTCGGCGCGGCACTGCTGAAGGAGCTGGCAAAGGATTAGTCAGCCGCCCGGTGAAAGAGAGAACCTTGCGAGCAAGAAAAAGAGGCAGCCGCCGGGCCGCCTCTTTTCTTGTGTGCCAGGAAAACGCTAGCTGATCAATCCCATCTTCTTGCCCACCCGGCCCAACACTTCAAGCGCCTCGGTCAGCTCGCTTTCGGTATGCGTGGCCGTCACGATGGTGCGCACGCGGGCCTTGCCCTCCGGAACCGTGGGGAAGGCGATGCCGGTGCCCATAACGCCCTGTTCGAAGATGGCCTTGCTGAATTCCATCGTTGCGCGGCCGTCGCCGAGGATGATGGGTGTAATCGGAGTCTCGCTGGCGGGAGTGTTGACGCCGCCGATGTTGAAGCCGAGCAGGCCGAGCTCCTTTTTGAAGAAGCGCGCATTCGTCCACAGCTGCTCCATCCACTGCGGCTCCTGCTCCAGCACGTCGAAGGCGGCAATGCAGGTGGCGGCCACGGCGGGCGGATGCGATGTGCTGAACAAAAATGGACGCGCGCGGTGGTAGAGGTATTCGATGAAATCCTTTGTGCCGCAGACGTATCCACCCAGCGCGCCAATGGCCTTGCTGAGCGTGCCCACCTGGATGTCCACGCGGCCGTGCACGCCGAAGTGGTCAATCGTGCCGCGGCCCTGGCGGCCCAGCACGCCGCTGCTGTGTGCGTCGTCCACCATCATGATGGCGCCGTACTTTTCTGCCGCGTCGCAGAGGCCGGGCAGCGGGCCGATGTCGCCATCCATGCTGAAGACTCCATCGGTGATGAGCAGCTTCTTGCCCGGCAGCTTGGCCACCGAGGCCAATTGCTCCTCGGCGTGGGCGACATCTTTGTGGCGGAAGACCAGAATCTTGGCGCGAGAGAGGCGGCATCCGTCAATGATGCTGGCGTGGTTCAACTCGTCGGTGATGATGTAATCATCCTTGCCGAGAATGGCCGACACCGTGCCCGCGTTGGCCGTAAAGCCCGACTGGAAGACGACGCAGGCCTCGACGCCCTTGAAGCGCGCGATCTTTTCTTCCAGCTCCAGGTGCAGCCGCATGGTTCCGGCGATGGTGCGCACCGCTCCCGAGCCCACGCCATACTCCTTTGTGGCGGCCAGTGCGGCCTCGCGCAGCTTGGGGTGCGTGGCAAATCCGAGATAGTTGTTGCTGGCCAGGTTGATGACCTTGCGGCCGTCAAAGTGGCAGACCGCGGCCTGCGCGTCGTCCAGCACGCGGAGCTTGAAGTAAGTTCCCTTTTCCTTGAGGCCGTTCAGTTCTTCGCCGAGAAAGGCGAGCGGATTGGTGCGTGTCGTGGTCATGGTAAGTCCTCGAATGCTGTGTGCGCCGCGTGGCGCTAGATGGCTTCGTTGCCGTCGGTGAAGAGCAGGATCTTGCTGGCCTTGCCGCTGTTCAGCAGCTCCATGCCTTTGCTGAAGTCGGTGAGCGGCAGGCGATTGGTGATAACCGGATGCAGTTCCAGCTTGCCGGCCTTGAGCAGGGCAGTCATCTGGTACCAGGTCTCAAACATTTTGCGGCCGTTGATGCCGAGCACGGTGGCCCCTTTGAAGATGATGTCGTGCGCCAGGTCAATCTCAATGGGGCGCGGAGGAATGCCCAGCAGGCTGACGCGTCCGCCGGTGCGCAGGATGTCAAAGCCCAGCTTGATGGCGTCCTTGTGGCCGGCCATCTCCAGCAGTACGTCAACGCCATAGCCGCCGGTGCGCTCGTGGACGATCTTGCGTACATCCTCGGTGGCGGGGTCGAGCACGAGATCGGCCTTCATCTGGCGTGCGATGTTGCGGCGGTACTCGTTCACCTCAATGGCGAAGACCTGCGCGGCTCCGCAGGCGCGGGCCACGGCGATGGCAAACAACCCGATGGGGCCGCAGCCGGTGATGGCCACGGTCTTGGCCGCCAGGTCGCCGCTGAGGGCTGTGTGCACGGCGTTGCCCAGGGGATCCAGAATGCTGGCGTACTCGTGTGGAATGGAGTCGTCGAGCTTCCAGATGTTCGTCTCCGGAATGACGACGTAATCGGCGAAGGCGCCATCGCGGTCAATGCCAATGATCTTCACGTTCTGGCAGATGTGCCCCTGGCCGGTGCGGCATTGCAGGCACTTGCCGCAGGCCACGTGCATCTCGGCCGATACGAAGTCGCCCTCCTTGACGCTGGTGACCTCCGGGCCGACGGCCGCCACGTGGCCGCAGAATTCGTGGCCGGGAATCAGCGGCGGCACAATGCGGCTCTGCGCCCAGGGATCCCAATTGTAGATGTGCAGGTCGGTGCCGCAGATACTGGCTACCTTCACCTTGACCAGCACTTCTCCGGTCCCGATTGTGGGCACCGGAACCTCGCGCAGCTCCACGCCAGGCTTCGCTCCGGCCTTTACCACCGCCGCCATCTTCTGCATCACATGCCGCCTTCGCTTCGAACGGGGCGCGGAGATACCGCACAAGCCCGTGAAAAATTGCATACCGAACAACAGATTCTATCATCGCAAGCACAGGCATGGTCACTGCCAGCACCCAGCCGCTGTCTGCGCGAGTGCGGGCTCTGCCAGGCGAAAAAAGAAGATGCTTGAAATGAGCTGGGACGATACGCACATTGCCGAGCGATGAGCGTAAAGTGGAAGGCCATACAGCGGAGAGCAGAGCGCGAAGCGGGACCCAGGTCAAGTAAAGATTTCGCGAAAACTATTGACAAAGGGAGCAACCGGCCACAAAATATGGGACTAGCATTGGATTGTATGCAAAATGTAGGCGGGACTTGGCAGATCACTCTGCACCTTCAAGGGAGAAGGTTCCAGTTCAATGCAGCGGCACTGTACATCAGTACCGAATCGCCGGGGTGGCTAGACTCCGGACTTGTATGTTCAGTCTCCGCGCTGCCCGCGGAGACTTTTTCTTGGCGAGCGTCCGCTGGATGCCGCCATGGCGCTGCCGCCACATCGGCCGTGCGAAAGTAGAGGCATGTCACTGGCAAAGCGCAAACACGGAAAAGCACAGGCGGAAGCCGTCATTCCGGACAAGATTTACTTTCGCATCGGAGAAGTCAGCGAGCTGAGCGCCCTGCCGGCCTACGTGCTGCGCTACTGGGAGACGGAGTTCAGCCAGTTGAAGCCCACCAAGAGCAGCACCGGGCAACGCATGTTCCGGCGCAAGGACGTGGAATGCGTTCTGCGCATCCGGCACCTTCTCTACGAGGAGGGTTTCACCATCGCCGGCGCCCGCGAGAAGCTGCGCGAGGAAGCCCGACTGCACCAGTTGGCGGCCCCATCCAAGGTGGCCGCCGCGGGACAGATCCGCGAGATCGTCAATGGCAAAGCGACACCCGCGGCCACGGCGCAGCCCCTTCTGCCGTTCCTGGCCGCGCCGCCACGCAACCAGGCGCATCGCGAGGAGCTGCAAAAGCTGCGCCGCCAGTTGCGCGGCGTGCTCGACTTGCTGCAATAACCGGAGGACTTAGCGCGGCGTGCCGCTGATGTAGTTTTCCAGGTGGCGGATGGTCTCACTCTGCGCCAGCAGAATGTGGTTTACCAGGTCTCCTATGGAGACCACTCCCATCAGTTGATCGCCCTTCAATACCGGCAGGTGACGGATGCGGTGATCGGTCATGATCTGCATGCACTCGCCCACAGCGCTCTCCGGAGAGACGAAGATGACCGGCGCTGACATGATCTCCCGTACGGCCGTCGTGCGTGAGCTGCGTCCCTCGAGGATCACCTTGCGGGCGTAGTCGCGCTCACTGAG
>Ga0182012_10006666_pt1 | contig 11731 bp, 12 predicted proteins | sample 612S2SmetaG_FD_120486 | JGI IMG/M metagenome (GOLD analysis project Ga0182012, IMG submission 120486) | Permafrost microbial communities from Stordalen Mire, Sweden - 612S2S metaG | ecosystem: Environmental > Terrestrial > Soil > Wetlands > Permafrost | place: Sweden: Stordalen | collected...
GGTTACTTCGACCAGATTTACAGCAGCAAGTAGGGCTTCCCGATGACAGAACTCGCTCAAAAGCAGCGGAGCTGGACGCTGAAACAACCCTCTCCGCTGCCGGGCTTCGGTTTGAGCCTGGGCTATACGCTGTTGTATCTCACGGCCATCGTCCTGATTCCGCTTGTCGCCATTGTAGTGCGGAGCCTGGACGGAGGCACAGCTGCTTTTGCCCACGCCATCGAAGCTCCACGCGTGGCCGCTGCCTTTCGCGTCACACTTGAGTCGGCGCTGCTGGCTTCGCTTCTTGCCGCATCGTATGGTTTTTTGATTGCCTGGGTGCTGGCGCGATACGATTTTCCCGGCCGGCGCATCGTCGATGCGCTCATCGATCTCCCCTTCGCGCTGCCCACGGCAGTGGCCGGTATCTCGCTCACTACTCTTTACTCGCCGAACGGCTGGATCGGCAGTCATCTTGAGCCGCTGGGCATTCATATTGTCTTCAGGCAGGCGGGCATCGTGTTGGCCATGTCCTTTGTGAGCCTTCCTTTCGTGGTGCGCAGCGTACAGCCGGTCATTGAAGAGCTGGACCCCGCCATGGAAGAAGCCGCCATCAGCCTCGGCGCCAACGACTGGCAGGTATTTTCCCGCGTGCTTGCGCCAGCTGCCCTTCCGGCGCTTGTTACAGGCACGGCTCTTGCCTTTGCGCGCGCGGCAGGCGAGTATGGCTCGGTGATTTTCATCGCCGGCAATATGCCCATGAAGACCGAGATCGCCGCGCTGCTTGTGGTAACGAAGTTGGAAGAGTTCGATTATGCGGGTGCATCCGCCATTGCCGTGGCCATGCTGGCCATCTCCTTTATTGTGATGTTTGCGCTCAACCTGCTGCAGTGGAAGCTGCAATCGAGAAAGGGAGTGCGGACTTGAGCGCCTTGATTCGCCTTCGATCCAAAGAGGAGAGCAAACCAGGGCTGCCGGCAACCACTGCTCGGCTGGCATTGGTGCTGGCCGCCGTCGGTCTCGTGATATTGTTTCTCGTGCTTCCGCTCGCTTCCGTCTTCGTGCAGGCCTTTGCCAAAGGCTGGCAGGTGTATGTTGCCGCCATCCATACCGCCGAGATTATCGAAGCGCTGAAACTCACGTTGCGGGTGGCCGCAATTGCCGTTCCACTCAATGTCGTGTTTGGCATCGCCGCAAGTTGGGCCATTGCCCACTTTGACTTTATCGGCAAAAAGCTGCTTGTTTCGCTTATCGATATTCCGCTGGCCGTATCCCCCGTTGTGGCGGGCATGATGTACGTTGAGGTCTTCGGTCTGCACGGCTGGCTGGGCCCCTGGCTTAGCGATCACAATCTGCACGTCATCTTTGCCATACCTGGAATCGTGCTGGCGACGATTTTTGTCACCTTTCCTTTTGTGGCCCGGGAGCTGATTCCCTTCATGCAGGCGCAGGGCAGCGAAGAGGAGCAGGCGGCGGTGGTGCTCGGTGCCGGACCTGCGAGTGTCTTCTGGCGCGTGACGCTGCCCAATATCAAATGGCCGCTGCTCTACGGAACCATCCTCGCGGCGGCTCGTTCTATTGGCGAATTTGGCGCAGTCTCCGTTGTCTCCGGCCACATTCGCGGCCTCACTGTAACCATGCCGCTGGCCGTGGAAATGCTTTATAACGAGTTCAACTTCACTGCCGCCTTCGCCGCTGCCTCGCTTCTGTCACTGGCGGCCGTCATCACCCTCATCGTGAAGAAGGCCATCGAGCTATCCACGGAATATCATCGTTCCAAGGCCGAACGAGAATCGAATTAGGTATAGACGCATGAGTATTGCAATCGAGAACATTCACAAGTCGTACGGCAGCTTTCAAGCGCTCAAGGGCGTCTCGCTGACCATCGAGCAAAGCGAGTTGGTGGCCTTGCTCGGGCCATCGGGCTCCGGCAAGACTACGCTGCTGCGCATCATTGCCGGCCTTGAAGCCCCAGACAACGGCACCATCCGCCTCAACGAAGAAGACACCACGCGCCTTAGCGCGTCGCGGCGAGGCATCGGTTTCGTCTTCCAGCACTACGCGCTCTTCCGCCACATGACGATCTTTGAAAACATTGCCTTCGGACTGCGGGTTTTGAAAGGCAATGTGAAACCTTCAAAGAATGACATCCGCGAACGCGTGACAGAACTGCTCTCACTCGTGCAGCTGAGCACCTATGCGCGCATGTATCCCGACCAGCTCTCCGGCGGGCAGCGCCAGCGGGTGGCGCTGGCGCGCGCGCTAGCCGTGCAGCCCCGCGTGCTGCTGCTCGACGAGCCCTTCAGCGCACTCGATGCCAAGGTCCGCAAGGATCTGCGCAACTGGCTGCGCCGCATTCACGACGAGCTACATATAACAACCATCCTCGTCACCCACGATCAGGAAGAAGCTCTCGAAGTGGCCGACCGCGTCGCGATTCTCAATCATGGCGGCCTGGAGCAGTTCGGAACGCCGCAGCAGATCTACGATCAACCCGTCTCTCCCTTCGTTTACAACTTCCTCGGCAATGTGAATCTTTTTCACGGTCGTCTGCTGGCCGATCTTTTCCCAGCAACGGAAAGTCGGGCCGCGGGGCGCGATCCCGGATCGGTCGTCGGATTCGTCCGGCCTCACGAGTTCGAACTCTCCAACACGCTTCCGGAGGATCGGCGCGCAATACTGGCAACCGTTGTGCGCATTCACGCCGCTGGCCCGCAGGTGAGGGTGGATGTGAATGTGGCAGGAAACAACAATCTGGTCGCCGTTGAGATTTCAAAATCCCGTTATAGCGAACTGGATTTGAAGGAAGGCGGCGAAGTCTTCTTAAGTCCGCACGCGATTCGTGTATTCGACGATGCCACCGGCACAGCGCAGCTTCTTGAACAAGGCGCGGGAATCTGATTGCCGGGAAGTGGAGACAAGCGTATAACGGGATCGATCCAGGGATTGACCGAATTTGAATGGAGGGAGTGCTCGCAGACATCCGGGGAAGTGCGATTTTGGCTGCTCCTCGGGGATCTATATTTTGTGATTCCACAAGATATAGTGCCGTGATTTGCCAGGATATCCCCATTGATAGCCCCCAAGCGATCTCAGATGATTGTAGAAAAATCTGCAAAGCTTTGCGCCCATGACATTTGTCACTTCCCGTTACGTGCGATTACATAATTTAGTTGACGATGCCCCATCTACCCGCGCTCGCTAATCCACTCAGCTAGGTGTGCCTACAGGAATTACTGTATTCGACATCCCGGCAATCTGCGGGTACGATACTGGGAAGGGAGAACCCAGATGGCGCTTCGCATCCTTGTAGTTGATGATCATGAAGTTGTGCGTCGCGGATTATGCGCAATTGTGCAAGCGCAAACTGGGTGGGAAGTTTGCGGAGAAGCCTCGAACGGTCGCTCCGCAGTCGAGATGGCACGGGAACTCCGTCCCGACGTTGTGATCCTTGACCTATCTATGCCGGAAATGAATGGACTCGAAGCAGCCCGTCAAATTTTGAAGGCAGAACCGAAGATCCAAGTCCTGATGTTGACCCAGCATGACACAGATCAGGTGATCCGAGAGGTGCTGGATGTGGGTGCCCGTGGATATCTGTTAAAGACCGACGCGAGCCGTGAATTGGTGATTGCAGTCGAAGCGCTTCGGAATAAAAAGACCTATTTCACCTCGCGGGTAGCGACGATGGTTCTGGAGGGTTATCTACATGGAGATGCAACGCCAGGCGCGTCCCTGGTCAAGCGGGATCGCTTGACTCCGCGGGAGCGGGAAGTGGTGCAGTTGGTGGCCGAGGGCAAGAGTACCAAAGAGATTGCCGTCGCGTTGGATCTCAGCGTCAAGACCGCTGAAACACATCGTGCAAACATCATGCGCAAGCTGGAGATTCACTCCGTGAGCGAGCTTGTGATGTACGCAGTCGGGAACAAGATTGTTCAGGTTCCTGGCTATTCCAGCGAAAGTTGATAGATAGCCCTAGCCAGAAATATTTCCAGGAATCGAAATTACAATGCTGGTTCCAATGGCCACATGATGTAATAGCTGGCGCTAGAGGACAGGCCTTCTGCCTTGTATCACGCGGATTAGCACAATGATGAGCGCCAGAACGAGCAGCAGGTGAATGAATCCACCCAACGTGTAGGAACTGACCATTCCCAACGCCCAAAGAATCAGCAATATTACCGCAATTGTCCAGAGCATATGAAACCCTCCTGAGTTGTTTTTCACAAAGCATATTCATCTTGAAGGCGTATTTGACCAGGTTTACATGCCGGCAATTGGGGTTCGCGAAAATGGAACAACGCATAACGATATTTACAAATCCAAATGGATTCCTCGATAAGGTGAATCCTTTACAGGCATGGGGGATGATCCTGTAGGCAGTCGGCCTCAGAAAGGCTGTGCGTTACCGAAAAGGGAAACATCTTGTCGGAAACCATTGGGATTTGCAATTCGGGCATCTACACTAAAAGCCGTATTGCGGCGACAAGATGGATCGAACTACTATCGTGCATGTTGGTTTAAGGTATTGGGAACCGCGGTTGAGGTGGCGAAATGCGGTTTCAAATTGTCAGGGCGGACAAAGATGATGACAAAGACAATGCTGGCCGGCACGTGAGGGGCCATGGCAAAAACTCAATCTATCGGGATTCTGATTGTCGATGATCAAGCCGATGTGCGTCGAGCTCTCAGTGGATTGTTAAGACTGCTTCCTGATTGTTTCCTGGCGGCCGAGGCCAGCGATGGCCGGGAGGCTCTAAGCCTTGCATTTCAGTTAAGACCGGATGTCGTCCTGATGGACATCAATATGCCGGAGATGGACGGCTTTGAGACTACAAAGCAGCTATTGCAACTTTTGCCGAATACGAATGTCATTATCCTCACGCAGCATGACTCTCCGCAGGCCGTTGATGCCGCCAAAAGCGCCGGGGCATTGGGCTTCCTAGCCAAATCCGATACCAGAAAACTGAGCAGCGCGATAGCCGCCGTGAGTAAGGGCCAAACCTACTTCCCATAGCGGGCGCATCGTCTTCAGGATGCGGCTTCGGAATGTGACGTGGGCGATGCTATCTCGTCCCTGCGCTTGGATTTCAGCGGGAGCCTGACCTGCAAGGTTGTGCCGGGGACTCCAGAAAGAAATTCCATCGTGCCGCCGAGTTGTCGCACTCTCTCGTGCATACCTCTTATACCAACGCCGATCTTATTAGCTTCCTGGTCCGATTGATTCAGCGTGGATTCGGGGATTCCCTTTCCTTGATCGCGAATCAGCAGCGTGACTTCTGCTTCGGTTCGATCCAATTCCACTTGCGCGGTGGGGCTGCCGGAATGCCGATGAACATTGGTCAGCGCTTCCTGAACAAGACGGAAGATGGTCAACTCCATTTCACGGGGGAGTCGATCGAACTGTCGCGAAATCTTCAACTCCACCTCAATGCCGCTACGCTGTGCAAATCCCTCAACGAACCAGCGCAGAGTTGAGGCAAGGCCGGTTTCATCGAGAAGCGGCGGATGCAGGAGGTAGGACATGGTGCGGATGCTGCGGGATGCTTCTTGCACCAACGACACGCTGTCGGATACGACTGACGTCAGGTCACTTTCCAGGTACTGCGTCTTCGTCTGGACGATGGAAAGCTGCATGTCGAGGGCGGCCAGTATTTGGCCGGCACTGTCATGCAGCTCGCGCGCAATTCTGCGCCGCTCTTCATCCTGAAGCTGCAGCAGACGCGCAGAGAGCGTGCGTATGCTCACCTCAGCTCGCTCCCTCTGCGCTGCCTGGATATTCAGGAACTTGATTGTCTTGTTCAGTTGGCGCGTGCGTTCCTCCACACGGGATTCGAGCGCGCAACGTTCGCGTGCCAACTCCTGCTCCACATTCTTGCGAACTGTAATATCTTCGATGACCTTGGCAAAAGCCTTGATGGTTCCGTCCTCGTTGTGCAGCGGAAAGACTGTAGTTGTCGCCCATACATGGGAGCCGTCGCTCCTGACGTAGAGCTTTTCCGTGGTGCATTGGAGGGCATGGCCATCCTGCAATTTGCGCAGATTCTCTGCGTCCACGGCTTCGAAATCCGGATGAGTGGCCTGCGCGGTGGTCATTTGCAGTACCTCATCGAGGGGACGCCGGAGAAGGTCGCAGAATCTCTGATTGGCAAACACATACCTGCCTTCGACGCTGATGCCGGCGATCCCTACGGCGGCCTGCTCAAAGAATGCCCGGAAGAGTGCTTCGCTCTCTCGCAAGGCCGCCTCGGCCCGCTTGCGCTCGGTTATATCCTCGAAGACCGAATAGACCTCAAACGCTTCTGACTCGCCCGGCAGACATGTCGGCACCGCGTCGATTTTAATCCAGCGGCGCTCCTTCGTCTTCGGGTTGTCAACCCCCATCACTACGCCAAATACCGGCTTGCATGTGCGCAAAGCGACCATTTGCGGATGCTCCAGGCCGGGGAACCTAGATCCATCTTCGCGAACGGTATATTTTTCAAGGTTGAGCGGAGTGGCGCCCACGAGCTCTTCGAGTTCGAATCCTGTAATGCGCGCAGCGGCTGGATTCATTGCGGTAACGCGGCCCTCCGCATCCTGATGAATGACTCCGTACAACATGGTCTCGGTTACCAGCCGGTACCGCTCCTCACTCACTCTGAGCGCCTCTTCCGCGCGCTTGCGTTCGGTGATATCGGAGTGCACGGCAACGCCGCCCACAACCTCGCCCTGGGAATTGTGAACCGGCGCCCCGGAGGCCTCTACAATCCAGCGCCGGCCGCTTGGCATATGAACCTCAAATTCCATCGGCGCAATCGTCCGATTCTCATTGACGGCGCGTTGCAGTGGAAGTTCAGAGGGGCTTACTTCGCGCCCATTCCGGATGAAACGGAGCTGCCGCCCTGGCGCATTCGAGTCCGGTGCGGAGGCTGACAGATTGTCTTCCGGATCCACATCGAACTGAGCAAATGCAGTTGGATTTCCTGAAATATTCTGGCATGTGGCGTCGTCGGAAAAACTTACGCCTACAGGCAACTCCCTCATCAGCGCACGGAAACGCTCGCTGGCTGCGAAATACTCCTCCTCTTTCTCGGATAGTTTTTCATTGGCGAGCTTTCTTTCGGCAATCTCCCATTCGAGCTTTGCTTTGGACCGAAGATTGGCTTCTCCAAGGGCGGCAATGAAACCGGAGAAGAAGAGAAATCCGATCATTCCTGGAATCTGAGTTCTCGGCTCATTGAGATCGAAGGTATGGTAGGGTGCAAGAAACCAGTACCAGATCCCGAGCCAGCTTAGGAATGAGGTGAGAATTGTGGGTCCGAAGCCGCAATACCAGGCCGTAAGGGCGACCGCTGCCCACGCGGCGTGGTAAGGGTTGTCCGGACCGAGAATGGGCGTGAACGACTCTCGCAGCAGAAGCCCGGCCAGCGCAGAGAACACCGCAAAGCCATAACGAAATCCAATGGACTTGATCTGGATATTCGACTGGATTGGGCCTTCCATTTTGACCTCTCCGAAAAGAGCCGGGTAGTAGTCCTGAAAGAGATGGCCGATTCACTCACCTCTCAACCGTCCAGCGACGTCCGATTAGCAGCCCATAGACTCAGGTCGAAGGTTCCTGTCGACGACCTACCCGGACAACACAGACGAGGGGCTGGGGATCGGGCGCTTCCCTCATGGTTCACAAATTATACGTCCCAAAGCAGAAATCAACCATAGTTCGATACTGCGCGTCGGTATTGCAAATAAGGCCGGCGCAGATCCCTTTCGTTATGTGGCGAGGTGCCTGCGTAGAAAGACTTAAACCGGCATGCGTTGAATTTTCAGGGACTTAGTTGAGCGGGCACGCTCTTGCGATTTTGCGATTCTGCGGTGGTCGGGGATGAGCGCCTACACGATTTTCCCCACTTTCTTAAGTAATTGTTCGGATTTGAAGCCCAATCGCACCGATGTATCTTCGGAGTTGTTGAGAGCTACTGCTCACACTGTGCGGTTCAGCCGACGGGCGGACTGTAGAGTTTACAAGGCTTGTTCACCCGTCAGAAACAATTGTGATAGTGGGATACCGGGGACCGCACCCCATCCCATTACACCAGGAGGTAGTGAGATGGATAAGGACCGTGTAAAGGGCGCAATTGATGATGCCGCTGGCCGCGCCAAGCGCCAAGTTGGAGAGTGGACTGGCAATACCAATGCTCAGGTCGAAGGTGCCGCGCAACAGATCAAGGGCAAAGCCGAAAAGGCCGTGGGCAATGCCAAGGATGCATTCCGGAATGCTCAGCATGACGTCGAGAATGCGAACGCAAAACGCAAAGCCGAGAAAGAGAGAGAGAAAGAGTCGGTCGAGTATTCTTCGACACGCCGCTAGCGTCGAGCGTCTGATGGATCCTGTGCCATAAGAGCTAACTCCAAGTTATCGCGCGGAAGCCTCTCGGCACTCACGTTGATGTAACTTGACCCTGGCCACGGAAACAATGCTGGAGATTGCAAGCTTAAGCAGTCTCCACATTGTTGCCCATTGAAACGCGTTACTTATCGGTTAGCTCCCCTGGGTCCGTTGCCTTGTTGTCTTTCACAGAGCGAGTGGGATGTACCCAAACTGCCAACTCATAACAGCGTAATACGGTTTTTTCAAGCATGGGAACTTGAAACCAGACACAGATCATGAATAGGAGATGAGCTATGAAACATTTGGTCGCATTCCTCGCATTCCTCGGCATGGCAAGCAGCATGTGGGCAGAGTCAGCCCGTGAGGCAACCGATAATCGTCTTGAGCATGCAGGCGAAGTTCTGAATGAGATTATGGCTGCGCCGGACAAGGGTATTCCGGAGGAAGTCCTGGAGCACGCAAAGTGCGTAGCCGTTGTGCCGCACCTGCTCAAGGGGTGATTTGTATTTGGCGCGGAGAACGGCCGAGGCGTGGCTACCTGCCGGACTGACCACGGATGGAGCGCGCCGGCGTTCTTTACCATTACGGGCGGCAGTTGGGGTTTGCAAATCGGCGTTGAAGGCGTCGACCTGATCCTTATCATTCAGAACGACCGTGGGATGCAGCGGTTGATCGGCAGTAAGTTCGAGCTGGGCGGAGATGCCTCCGCGGCAGCGGGACCGGTGGGAAGGCATGCTTCCGCCGATACGGACTGGAAGCTGAATACCGAGATACTGACCTACTCGCGCGCGCGAGGAGCATTTGCCGGATTGACCCTGACCGGCGCTGCGATACGCCGCGACGACGAATCCACCGAAGCTATGTACGGACATGAAGTGTCGACACGCCGCATCTTGAGCGGCGGGATTCCGGTGCCTGCATCAGCTCACCCATTCCTCGACGCGCTTGCGGACGCCAAGCATAGGGCGATGGCGTCCAATTAGCATCTACTGAATCATTTGAGGGGCGTGCTCCACACACAACATTCAGTGGGTCGCCCACTTACCCAGCAAAGGAATGCATCCACGAGACGAGTCCCATTCAGATTTCTCAAACCGAAATAAGGAGGACATACGCAAATGTATGACACTGATTTCAATTTGTCAGATCCAACAGCGTTCTTTACTCGTGTGGGTCTGGGCCAAGAAACCGTTAAATTAGAGACTGGAGACTCATTTTTCTCCCAAGGCGACCCTGCCGAGCATCTCTTTTGCATTCAGAGTGGCCGCGCGATACTCCAAGTCGTCACGCCAAATGGCAAACAGACGACGATCACGCTGTTTTCCCCTGGCGATTTTTTTGGAGAAGAGTCGCTTGCAACAACTCCTGGCCATCGTATGGCGACTGCCACCGCCATCAATACGTGCGTTGCATTCAAGATCAGGAGGGACGAGATGATCGATATGATGCGCCGCGAGTCTGCGTTCTCAGTCCAGTTCCTGTCGCTTCTGGTGGCGCGTGGAATGCGTACCCAGGCCGATCTTGTCGATCAAAAGTTGAACCGCAGCGAGTTGCGTCTGGCACGTGCCTTGCTTCAGATGGCGGAGTTTGCCAAGCCGAATGACCCGCAAGCCATCATACCGCCAATTACGCAGGAAACTCTGGCGGAGATGATTGGAACCACGCGATCCCGCTGCAGCTACTTCATGAATCGCTTCCGGACGATGGGGTTAATCCAGTACAAAGACCGCATCCATGTGCATAAGTCGCGGCTCGAAAAGGTGCTGGTCAATCAATTTGCCAAGATATAAAACGCCAGGCGACGTCGTGTGCCCGCGGGAGATCCAGTTCGCTAGCTCCTACGTTACGAAATGACGGGTGTGTAACCATGGACATCCGCCCAAGCGAATCTGGAGACGCCGATACGATGCTGAATCGCCGAGCATGACCCATACAAGCCCCGCTTAGCCTCGGTTCGCCTCTCGGTTCGCTTATTTCGCAGTTTGCAGGGCATGGCCGATCGCCGGCAATCCGGAATTTGGGCGGCTGACACTTGTCATAATCGTGTCATCGAGTCCAACTGCACTCGCATACCGACGTGCAGGTCAGTAGACTCGAAGCATGAGCATAATGCAACGAGGCGGTGTCTGGTGGAGCGAGTTTTGGTTTGCAGGGCGGCGCATTCGCGATTCCGCAACGACCGCCTCGAAAACGGTCGCCCAGCAGGCCGAGGATGTGGCCGCCGCCGCGAGCTTGAACAGTGCTTCAATAGCTTTGCAAATACCCGCCATTAGCGGATTCTGACACAGAGCGATCTCGCCGATGAGTCTTACCAGTACTACAAGCTGCGCCTGCAGCAATCGGCCCGATTATCTTAATTTGGAATGAGATGATTGAAATGCCAATGCGTGGATTTTCGTGGACTCTATTGATCGGCTTTAAACTGCTTTAGAATCAATATTTGGCTGCCCCTCAGGGATTCATATTGTCTGATAACACAAGATATAATACGGTGATTTGCTAAGATATCCCCAATTGTAGCCCCAAAATCGATCTCGGATATTTGTAGAGAAGTCTTCAAAGCTTTGCGCCTATGACATGCGTCACTTCTCGTCACGTGTGATTACATAATATGGTTGACGATGCCCCATCTATCCCAAAGTCCTGCTGCGAAGCGCAACCGGAGTGCAGTACCGAAATACGATCTACCTGCGACTGGAAATCACGAAGCTCTGCTAGCAACTCCAGGAATAGGAGCGTGAAGCGCGGGCAGCTCAGTACATTGCCAACGCCGCTGCCACAGCGGGAAGGCCGTCTCACTCCTGGCTCTCCCTTGAGCGTTTCCGCAACGCGCCCAAGTTCCTCGACCGCCCCGCCGCCGCCGACCTCGCCTTCTGCGTCGCCGCATTGTCGCTGCGGATGCCGGATGATGCGATTGCCACAACCCTCGATAGCCTGTACCTCTCCCGCGATCCCAACCCCTCAAGGAAAGCTGCCTACATCAAGCGCACGATGGCGAAGGCGAGATCATGGGCACAACGCTAGGCACATTCCAGTTGCCGATACCCGCTCTTGCCTTCCCGCTCTGCCCGCCGCCAGTGTCTCCTCTGGTCCGGCCCCTTCCCGCCGCGGCGAGACCCTCTGCAATCCCGACGGCTGAATCTGAGGAGTTTGAACACGCAGCTCCAATTCAGTTTGCCTTTCTGTTTGCGTTCAGCGTGCCGCGCTCAAAGCACCCACGCCCAGCGGACGCACGCTCTCCCTCCAGAGATTCGGGCTTTTCAGGTGTGGACTCCTCCCCCGAGGCAAGCTCTGGTCCCCTTCCACAAATCTCTTCCACTCGCCTTGGGAGTGGGCCGCGACGGCACACCCTCCGGGCAAGCATGTACCGCATCCAGCGGA
>Ga0182012_10006667_pt1 | contig 11731 bp, 14 predicted proteins | sample 612S2SmetaG_FD_120486 | JGI IMG/M metagenome (GOLD analysis project Ga0182012, IMG submission 120486) | Permafrost microbial communities from Stordalen Mire, Sweden - 612S2S metaG | ecosystem: Environmental > Terrestrial > Soil > Wetlands > Permafrost | place: Sweden: Stordalen | collected...
GGCCCGAGGCCGAACCATACGGGCGCCTGGAACGTGCCGTCTCCATTCCCCGCGAACACGCCGAAGCTCTCTTCGTTTACCTGCCCGAGGTCGGGAACTCCGTCGCCGTTCAGGTCGGAATAGATCAGGCCTCCGGCTTGAGATAGGCTGACTTCGATCGGACTACCCGGCGTGAACGTGCCATCCGTTGCCCCGGTTCAGCAACACGGAAAACGCCCCGTAAAAGTTCGCCGCGGCGATGTCCAGGTATCCTGCATTCCGCAGGTTAGAAAGAACGATGTAGGGCGGTTGGTTATCGTCGGAAGAGTATCCATCCGGGAAGTAGAACGGCGGGTTAAAGTTACCCCCCGATTCCCCGTAGGAGACATTTCCGGTGTTTGACACAAGGTCGAGTTTTCCGTCGCCGTTTACGTCACCGATCGCGATCAGGTAGTCGTTCGGCAGGTTCACCTTCTTGAAGCGTTGGAAGGTGCCGTTTCCGTTTCCATACAGAACCAGCGCAGAATTTGCGTGTGACGTGCTCGTGATGATCAGATCGGGCTTGCCGTCGCCGTTCAGGTCGGCCGTGGCGATACTTTCCGCCGAAGACGTAGTCGTGTTCGCGATGGGCGATTGAAACGTTCCGTTACCCTTGCCGAGCAGCAGTACAAACCCGGATCGCGTCCCGGCGACCAAGTCCAGGTTCCCGTCTTCGTTAAAGTCCGCGGTTACGAGAGAGAAGCCCCCATACAGGGGCGATGAGACGGGAACAAGGACCCCGCGAAGACTCGGTTACCTTCGCCGAGGAAGATCCATACGCCGTCCTCTCCCAGAATGGCGGCATCGGGGAGCTGGTCATGGTTGAAATCTCCCAACACCAAGGTCTGCGCCGAGGGGTCTGTTCCCGCGTCGTAGGTGACTGGGGATCGGAAGGTGCCATCGCCATTTCCGAAACCGACCGCGAGGCCAGAAGAGAAGGGGAGCACGCCTGAATAGAAGGACATGATCAGGTCCAGTTTGCCGTCGCCATTTATATCCGCGAGGATGGGGGTGTAGACAACAAAGCCGGTCAGGTACTCGGGTCCCGTGGTAAACGTCCCGTCCCCGTTCCCGAACTCGACTAGCGCGCCTGAGCCGCCACAGAGGACAAGGTCGGGGATGCCGTCGTTGTTGACGTCCCCAACCGCTACGCTAACGTTATAGGAGGTTAGGTAGTCCCGCCGATCACGGAAGGAGGTTGCGTTGCTCGCGGAGCCTAGGGTAGCCGCCAGCGCGGAGTACCCAAGCAGGACAGAGTAAGACGTCTCATTTTGGATCCCTAGCACGGCGCTGGAACCGCCACAGTGCATGAGTATGAGTAGGTTAGCAGGAAGCCGTCGACGGCGGCAGTGTCCGGGACGAGTTCGTCGTTGAGTAGTAGGGGCGTCGGGTTACCCGCCGTCGGAGGTTCGGTCGGGCTCTAGGGTTTCACTTGGGCGGCCCAGTTGTCAAGCTGCGACCCTGACGAATGTCCTCGACATCCTTGTACTCCTTAAGACAGATGTATGCTTGCCGGAAATTTGAACTTGTGCGCGCTGGGTCGCGTAGTTCCTCTCAGGAAGAGGACAACATGACTCTCAGCAGCATCGTCGAACAAATACAAGTAACGGGCAAAGACCTGGTCGGCCACGTTAGCCGTCTCATTAAGGAAGGGAACGTGCGGCGCATCGTCATCCGTGATGAGCACGGCCACACTTTCATGGAGATTCCGGTGACGGTGGCTGCCGTCGGCGTGATCGCGGCGCCACTGATTGCCGCGCTCGGCACATTGGCGGCTATGGTCGCGAAGTTTACGATTATCGTCGAGCGGAATTCGCCGGCTGTTTAGAATTTGCGGGCTCTGTCAGCGGTAGAGGTGATGCTGGCGGATGTAGTCCAGCACGCCCGCGGGCAAATCGGTAATGTCCGCCGCCGCGGCAAGTTCCGCGCGAATTTCCGATGAAGAAATGGGAAGGTTCACGCCGTCCACCCGGTGAACCCGGGTATCCGGAGGAACCTGATACTCAGCGCCGGGGCGCCCGATTACGGCGAAGGTTACCAGCCTCGCCAGATCCCGCCACCGGTGCCAGCTGCTGATTTCCGCGAAGGCGTCCGCGCCAATGATGAAGTAGGGTTCCGTTTCGCGGGTTTCACTCAGGAATCGCTCGACCATCAGGAGTGAATAGCTCTTGCCGGGTCCTTCATCAAGACGCGAGGGAACCAGCGATGGATTCCCCATGCAGGCAATTTCCACCATCCGGTAACGGTCCTCGAAACCGGCGTGCGCCCCCTGCTTGCGGTGCGGCGGATTCGCCGCCGGCACAAGCAACACCCGCGCCAGCCCACATTGCTCCCTCGCTGCTTCCGCCATCGAGAGGTGCGCGGTGTGGATGGGGTCGAAAGTGCCGCCAAAAAGTCCAACGCGCTCCATCACGGCAGGAGCTATTCCAGCTCCTTGATGCGAATATCCCGGAAGTAGGCTTCCATCGGCGGCCCGGCATGCAATTGCAGCGCGATGATCCCTTTGAGACGCAGGGAATCGTGGATATCCGCCGTTACCTTTCCGTTCAACGTGATGGTAATGTGATCGCCGTCGCAGCGAATTTCATACGTGTTCCAGTCCTTCAAATGGACCACGTCTTTCCCGCCAGCCGCCCACCCATCCACCATGGTGCCGCGCTTCCCTTTTTCCTCGTAGATGTTGCCCCAGTAGTTGGATTCCCCCGCGTCGGCCTGGTAACCCGTCACTACGTAATCGGGCAGCGCTTCACTGCGAAATTGAATTCCGGAGTTATGGTTCCGCAGCTTCATTTCGGCATGAAGAATGAAGTTGCCGTACTCCTGTTTTGTGATCAGGAACTCGTTATGGGTGAGAGGAGTGCCTTCCGTGGATCCCACAATGACGCCGTCATGCACCGACCAAAGGCGCGGATCTCCCGTCCATCCGTCAAGAGTTTTCCCGTCGAAAAGAGGTTTCCAATCGGCGGCGGGTACCAGTGAGGCGAGAGCCACCACCAGGAGCGCCGCCCGGGCGATCATGCCGCCTCCGTTCGCTCGATCTTGACGGAATTGATCTTCACCTCCTGCTTAGGCCGATCGCTGGAATCGCGCGGCATGCGGGAGATTTTATCCACTACATCGTAGCCTTCCACCACTTCACCGAAGATGGCGTGGCGGTTATCCAGCCACGGTGTAGCAGCCACGGTCACAAAGAACTGACTTCCATTGGTATTCGGCCCGGAATTCGCCATGGACAGATAGCCGGGCTTGCCATGCTTCAGGCTCGGGTGAAATTCGTCCGCGAACTTGTAGCCGGGGCCGCCGGTTCCCGTGCCGCTCGGGCATCCGCCCTGGATCATGAAATCCGGAATCACCCGGTGAAAGACCAGATTGTCGTAGAAGGGTTTACCGGTTTTGGTGCCATCCGCCAGCGAAGTGAAATTCTCCACGGTCTTGGGCGCCTTGTCGGCAAACAACTTCGCTTTGAACTTACCGGCGCTGGTATCGAACAGCGCGAACACGTCTTGAGCCATGCCCGCATTGTATCTTGACGCGGCTGCTCACCTTTCAGAGCCTAGGTTGCGGATGCTACCACGAGATCGTCGCACACCGCATGTCCGCAGTCACACGCGATTTCAACCTCGTCGGCCCCGGCATCCTCGCAATAGGTGCTGCAGAACTTGCTGTCTTCGCGCGTGGGGCAGATGCACGCCGGGTGCGCGCACTTTTTGTCTTTGTCAGCCATAACGATCTCCTGTTTTCAACTCACTTGAGCGACAAGTGTTTCAGGAAACTCAATCGCAATTCGAGTTCCACCCCCGGGCTGTGAATCAATCCACATCCGGTAATTGGAGCCGAACAGCACCTTCAAACGTTCGCGGACATTACTGACTCCGATCCCCGAATCGAGCATCCGGGCGAGCTTATGCTCCGGAATTCCCACGCCATCGTCTTCAATCCGCAAATGCAGGCGCCCGCCCGCGACGCTCGTCTCGATCCGGATGGTGCCGCCTTCCACCTTGGTGCTCAGCCCGTGCTTCACGGAATTTTCCACTAGCGGCTGCAGCAGCATGCTCGGTATAAACATATCCAGCGTGTTGGGATCGATGTGGCGTTCGAAACGCAGCTTATCGCCAAAACGCACTAACTCAATGGCCAGATAGTCGTCGATGAACTCAAGTTCGTCCCGCAGCCGCGCCATGCTTTCGTGCTTGCGCAGCAATCGGCGTAGAATGCTCGAAAGTTTGAGAATCATCTGCCGCGCGCGGTTCGGATCGATCCGGATCAGCGACGAGACCGAATTCAGGGTATTGAACAGGAAGTGCGGATTGATCTGGCTGGTGAGGGCCTGCAAACGCGCTTCGGTGAGCAGCCGGTTCTGCTCTTCCAGCTTGATCTCATTACGCGTGCTGTTCCAGACCTTCAGGGGGAGCGTTACCGCGAAATAGACCGACGCGTAGACCGCCAGAATGCTCCACCACGTTTCGTACTCGGGAGCCGGGTAGAGAGAAAACATCTGGGTGCTCTTAAAGCCATGCGCCACCGCCTCGCGCAGGTACTCCGAAATCACGATGCTGATAAGCAGAACCAGATTGAAGAACGGTTGAGCCAGGTTGCGGCGTTCGCGGAGCGCCTGCACCAGCCGCAGATCGAGCAATGGGGAAGCGCGCCAGATATCGTCCTTGTTCACCACCAGGTCGCGCAGCATTCCTCCCAGCAGTCCCACGCCGGCATAGAAAGGGAAGGTGGGATATTCACGATTGATCAGCGCGGGCAGGGAGATCAACAGTCCAGCGATCATCCCGGTGACATACCCTCCAAGCAGCCCGGCAAGCAGGCTGCCTTCAAGTCCCAGATCGGCGGCGTCATAAGACTTGCGGCGGATGCGGAGTTCGACGCCCGAAGCGAACATCGCGCAGAACCAGAGCGCGAGCTGCAGCCGCTGCCCGAGAGTGCGGTCTTCCTGCACCAGAAGTTGCCGCAGGCTCTTGAACCGCACGAAGAGGCTGGCGAGAGACGCCACCACTCCGACGCGAACAAGCAGCGTGATGAAGAGCTGTTCCAACTGCGCCCATTATAATGAGTGAACGTCGGATAGAATGCGGGAACTCTTATCGTTTCGGCTGGTCAAGGTAGCCGAAGCGGCTCTTCCCAGCGAGTATGGACCATTTCGTATCTATGGCTTTGAAGGCTTGTTTGCGGGCCGGAAAGAAGAAGCCGTGGCGCTCAAGCTGGGCGATCTCACCGGCGCGCCGCCGCTGGTGCGCGTGCATTCCCAATGTTTGACCGGAGACGTATTCCACAGCCTGCGTTGCGACTGCCGTGCGCAACTCGACCTGGCCTTGCGCACGATCGCGCAGGAAGGCCGCGGGCTTCTCATTTACGAGAACCAGGAAGGCCGCGGCATTGGCCTCTTGAATAAACTGCGCGCCTACGAGTTGCAGGATGCCGGCGCGGATACGGTGGAAGCCAACGAGCTTTTGGGATTTGAAGCGGATTTGCGGAGTTTCGAGCTGCCCGCGGCGATTCTAAAGTACTTCGGACTCACCGAGATTCGGCTGCTTTCGAATAATCCGGACAAGGTGGAAAGCGTGGAACGCGCCGGAGTGAAGGTGGTGGAGCGCGTGCCGTGCATCGCGGATCTGGAGGCGTTGCGCGAGGGATATCTGGCGACCAAGCGCGATAAGATGGGGCACTTGTTCGAAGGCGGTTAGGGAATGGTTGCGAACCGGATCGTCATCGTTTTGGTTGCTGCTCTTTCGGTCGGCGTGAACCGCGGGCGGGGATGCGAATGCGCAACTATGGACATCTGCGAGCGGGTTGAGGAGACGCCGGTCATCTTCCTCGCCGAAGTGATTGATGGCGGTCTGGAGCCAGAGCAAAATGCCTGGATGGGCACCGCACGTTTCGCCAAATTGCGGGTAATTGAAGCTTTCCGGGGCCTGCCCCCGAACACCCGGGAGGTGATGATGGAGTTATCCTTCATGCCCGGAATGTGTTCGGCCATGCCGTATCGAAAAGGCGAGCAGACTCTGGTGTTCGTAAGTCCCGAGGCAAGCGGAGCGCTTAGCGATGGAGGGTGCACCCAATCGCGGTTTGCCGAGGATGCGAAGGAAGACATTGAGTACGTTCGACGCTATTTCCGCGGCGAAACGAAAACCACAATCAGAGGGCGGGTGGCAGCCAACATGCACGCGAGCCTGGTGGATTTCATTCTCGATCAGGATCATAGCGAAGGGCTGCCGGTTGCTGGCGCGGAGGTGATCGCGGAAGCTGGTGGACGAAAGTACTCGGCACGCGCGGACAACGCCGGACGTTACGAGTTGACCGGCGTGTCGTCAGGCGTGTACGCATTGCATGCGCAACTCGACGGCTACACCGATAAGGACGATCCCCGTGAACCGAATGAGCCGGCGAGCGTCGCCGAGCGCGGCTGCGCAATCAAGAACCTGAGTCTCTGGTCGCAGAATTCGCTGGAGGGGTCAGTGGTTGGTCCCGACCGCCAACCCATTCCGAACGTTGCCATCTTTCTCCAGAAGGTTGATCAGCCCGGCGAGTGGGGCGAGCAGGAGCAAACGAATGAGCGCGGGGAGTTCGTGTTTAAGGAAATCGATCCGGGTCTTCACTATCTTGTCGTGAGCCCTCAGGGAGCAACGCCGGCGTCACCGTTTTCACCCAGCTTTTATGGCAACTCGCAGGACAGGGAACACGCGAAGCCGATCGACATCAGGGCAAAATCCACTCTGAAGGACTACGTCGTGATGGTGAACCAAATCATCCCTACGCGAACTCTTCGGGTACATTTGACAGACTCTGAGGGTCGGCCCTTGGCCGAAACTTTCGTTCAATGCGCTGAATCCGGTCCGTCTGACGGGATCTTTCACCCGATCGCAGACGGGAAGTCGGATAGTGCCGGAATCGCTGCGTGCAGGGTACTGGGAGACCGTGCCTACCGGATTAGCGCCGCTCGCCCGGTATCGTCACAGCAGGGCAAGGCTGAGGGAGCGGACGCCAACATCCCCGCCGGGTCGCAGGACGAAGAGGTTTACATGCAACTCAAACCAGTAAGCGCGCCTCGATAGACCGATCGGCGGGAACGAACGCGCGGTGATATAAGTGAGGCCATTCCGTGACAATCAGTCTGACACCAGATCAGGAAAGGGCGATTCAGCAAGCCATCGCATCAGGCTTGGTCGGGTCTGTCGATGAGTTTATTGAATCGGCTATTCGGGAGCTCCGAAAGGGCGTGAGGCTTGAATTGAAAGGAACGTCGATCCGGGAACTTGCGCACATCGGACATCGATATTGATGAAGGCGTTTGTGCTCGACGTGTCCGCATGCATGCCGCCGCTCCGGAACACGTAGAAATTCTCTAAACCCTTGCGCTTGGCTGCGGCTAATATCCAAACGCGTTCTTCACCCTCGTGGCCAATCCCGCCGTAAAGCGTCCCTCGCGCCATGGTTCTTCCACATAATGGAACGAAGCCATTGCGAACGAGAGCAACAGCAGAATCGCGAAGGGCATAGTGACGCGCAGCCTCGCGGCCGGTAGCAGACCCATCGTCAACACCAACGCCGGCGGGTGGTACAGGTAGAGCGAGTAGGACAGCTTGCCCAGGAATTGGGCCGGCCTGAAGTTCAACCAGGCCGCAACCGGTGAACGGGTCAACGCAATTGCCTGCGCCATCAGAATCATCACCAGAATCGGCTCCACCATGAAACCCACGCCAAACCGGAAATCGAGGCCAAACCGGTCATCGAGCGCCATGCACCCGATAAACAGACCGGCAACCGCCAGCATCGCGGCTGGATTGACGATGCGATTCCAAAACCCCCGCAACATGTTGTACCGCAGCAAGATCGCACCCAAACAGCCGATCATGAGGTGATCGAGGCGCGTGTCGAAACCGTACAGCAGGTGTTCCCACGAATCGTGAAAGCCGAACCAAAGAATCGGACGGTAGATCCAAACGCCGACGATCAGCGCGCACAAGGACAGCACCAAAGTCCGCCGCTTTTTCACCAGCGTAATCAGCAGCAGCGGCCACAGAACATAGAATTGTTCCTCCACCGCCAGCGACCACGCGATGCCCAGCACCTTACCCGAATCCTGGTGCGAAAAAATGTAATAGTAATTGGAGACGAACGCGGCCGCGCTCACCACTTCCTCCCACCGGATCAGGTTTCCACAGGCTATCCAGATCCCAATGGCCAGCAGAGAGGAGACGCAAAACGCCGGTAGAATGCGCCGCGCCCGCCGCATATAGAAATCGCGAAGGGAAATTTCGCCGCATTCGTCGTGTTCCTTCAGCAGCAGCCAGGTGATCAGGAATCCGCTGAGAACGAAGAAGATGAGAACGCCATGCGAGCCATCCGGAGCGAACGGCAGTTTACAGTAGTGGAATGCGACGACGATCAAGACGGCGATTGCCCGAAATCCATCGAGCGCCGGCAGGTGCTTGGCAAGCAGGTTCTTTTGCAGGCTCTGCATTCAAAGGGCTAACGGTAATGCACGTGATACGAGATTTGTCAAATGTTGCGGGCTCCGCTCAGTTATATTTTTAACATCAAAAGGTACCGCTTCCTAGGAAAAGTTTGATTTCTCACACACAGGCATGAACTCATTTACGTTCCCTTTACTCCTGAGTCTGAAGATCGCGGGGATTTCTACACTTTTTTCGCTGGTTGCGGGACTCTGGCTGGCCTGGCTTCTCGCCAATCGAACATTCCGGGGCAAGGAACTCTTGGACGCCCTGGTGACGTTGCCCCTCATTTTCCCCCCCACCGTGCTCGGCTACTACCTTCTCGTGTTGCTCTCGCGAAATAGCCCATTGGGCCACATCTACGAATCGGTGTTCGGCGTTCCGCTCGTTTTCACATGGCCGGCGGCGGTGGTGGCGGCCACCATCCACGCGATTCCCCTGCTGGTGAAATCCGCACGGGCCGGATTTGAACAGACGGACCCGGTCTTTCAGCGGGCGGCCCGATCCCTGGGCGCCGGCGAGTGGCGTATCTTTTGGCGCGTGACGCTGCCGCTGGCGCGCCGTGCCATCGTGGCTGCCGGAGTGATCGCGTTTGCGCGATCGCTGGGCGATTTCGGAGCCACGCTCATGGTCGCGGGTGACATCCCGTTCCGTACGCAGACAGCCGCCATCGCCATCTATGACGCCGTGGAGAGTAATCATACGCGACTGGCGGCCGCCTTGACCCTGGTGCTTTCCGGCGTGACCCTTGCGATCGCCTACACGGCCAACCGGATTGAGCACCGGCAAGCGCGATGACGCTGGAAGCGCGCGTTTCCAAGGTACTGCCCGAGAGTGACGATTCAGCGGGCTTCACGCTGGATGTTGAGTTTTCCGCCGGCGCCGGCATCACCGTCTTATTCGGGCCCAGCGGCGCGGGCAAGACGTTGACCCTCGATTTGATCGCCGGCTTCACGCGTCCCGATGCGGGGCGCATTCTGCTCAACGACGTGCTCCTGTTCGACGCCGCCGCCAAAGTGCATCGCAGGCCGCGCGATCGCGATTGCGGAACGGTGTCGCAGCGGGACTCGTTGTTCCCGCATATGACCATCCGGCAGAACCTGGCGTTTGCAGCGGAGCGGCGGCCGCGCCTCGAACGGCACCGCCGCGTGCAGGAAATGATCGACCGGTTTCATCTGGCGGATGTCGCGGGACGCCTTCCCGGAGCGGTATCGGGCGGTCAGCGGCAGCGTTGTTCCATCGCCCGCGCGCTGATCACCGCACCCCAGGCACTCCTTCTGGACGAGCCGGCTACCGGCCTCGACGCTCCGCTCCGCGCGGAGCTTTTCCAGATCCTGATCGACCTCAGGAAAGAACTCGCGATCCCACTCCTTTATGTGACCCACGACCTGGATGAAGCGGTGGTGTTGGGCGATCGGATGCTGATCTACGATGCCGGCAGAATCGTGCAGGCGGGCGAGCCGCAGAACATTCTTTCGCGCCCCGCCACGGCGAAAGTTGCCGAAATGCTGGGCCACACCAACATCTTCGAAGCCGAGATTCTCGCGCTCGACCCGGGCCGCGATACCAGCCGCCTGCGGGTTTCGATCGGCAGCGCGCCGCCCGGCGAATTGCGCGGCCCCTACCTGCCCGGACATCTCATTGGCGACCGCGTGCGCATTGTGACGCGCGCGGATGAACTCCGGGTGCACGGCGTTTCCGGTGAGAACCGGCTACCGGCCGTACTCGAAACCACGGTGGAGCGCGCGCGTATGACAGAGCTGCGTTTTGCGGGACCTCTCGTGGTTCTCGCAAGCCGCCGCGAGCGCGATTTTCGGGAATGGTTCATCGAGTTCCCGCCGGAAGGTTTGCGTGTCCTCGGCGCAGCGTAGCCCCTTGCGCTACTTTATTTCCGATGGCCGCGGCTCGGTGGTTCGGGAAGTCGAGCGGCTGCGCGATTCCGTTCATTTCATTCAAATCCGCGAACCGGATTTGAGCGCGCGCGAACTCGCCGCTGTCACTCGCGCCGTTCTCAAGGTTGCCCACCCCAGCGTGCGAGTCCTGGTGAATGACCGCGCGGACATCGCCATCGCCTGCGGCGCGCATGGCGTGCACCTCAGAAGCCGCGCCCCTGCTCCGTGGCGACTGCGCCAGATTCTGCCGGCTGGGTTTCTCATCTCCGTCGCCTGCCATAGCGTTGCCGGCGTGGTGCTGGCCGAGCGGGAGGGCGCGGACATCGCGCTGCTCGCACCCGTCTTTGAGACGCCCGGCAAGGGTCCGCCAATCGGATTGGTCGAACTGGAACGTGCGGCCCGAAACGCTCGCATCCCGGTACTGGCTTTGGGCGGCGTCACCCCCGCCGACATTCCACGCTGCCTCAGCGCGGGTGCGGCCGGCGTTGCGGGAATCCGGCTGTTTCAGCCCGCGCCTTAAGCCGGGATGCCAATTCCCGCGACATCCTTCGTTCGCAGATGCTTGATCTTGTCGCGCAACTGGGCGGCTTTTTCGAATTCGAACTTACGCGCCGCATCCCGCATGCGCTGCTCCAGCTCGGTAATGAATTCCTCCCGCTGGCGCGGATTCATGTCTTCCGTCTCGGGATCTTCTTCCACCGGAACCGTCACATAATCGCCCTCCGCGATGGCGATCAACGTCATATCAATCGGCTTGATGATCGACTGCGGCGTGATGTTGTTGCGCTCGTTGTACTCCAATTGCGTGCGGCGGCGGCGATTGGTCTCGTCGATGGCCGTCTTCATGCTATCGGTCATCACGTTGGCATACAGAATCGCGCGGCCTTCCAGATTTCTGGCGGCCCGGCCCATGGTCTGAATCAATGACCCGCTGGAGCGCAAAAAGCCTTCCTTATCGGCATCCAGGATCGCGACTAACGAAACTTCCGGTAAATCCAAACCCTCGCGCAGTAAGTTAATGCCGATCAGCACGTCATACTCGCCCCGGCGCAGATCGCGAAGAATCTTGATGCGGTCGAGCGTACTTACCTCGGAGTGAAGATAGTTGCACTTGACGCCCACTTCGGAATAGTACTCGGCCAGGTTCTCGGACATGCGCTTCGTCAACGTAGTTACCAGAACGCGCTGATCCAAGGCGACACGTTTGCGGATTTCATTCAGCAGGTCATCCACTTGACCTTTCACCGGACGTATCTCAATCTCCGGATCAAGCAGACCGGTAGGCCGGATGATCTGCTCCACGACAACGCCGGCGGATTTCGTCAGCTCGTACGGGCCCGGCGTCGCGGAGACATAGAC
>Ga0182012_10006669_pt1 | contig 11730 bp, 8 predicted proteins | sample 612S2SmetaG_FD_120486 | JGI IMG/M metagenome (GOLD analysis project Ga0182012, IMG submission 120486) | Permafrost microbial communities from Stordalen Mire, Sweden - 612S2S metaG | ecosystem: Environmental > Terrestrial > Soil > Wetlands > Permafrost | place: Sweden: Stordalen | collected...
ATCGGCTGGCCGGGCAACTGAGCGGAGGCATGAAGCAGAAGCTCGCCCTGGCCTGTGCCCTGGTGGCAGAACCGCAGGTTCTGTTGCTGGACGAACCCACTACGGGTGTCGATCCGGTATCGCGCCGTGAGTTCTGGGACTCACTTGCCGACCTATCGGCAGGTGGAACCACGATAGTAGTTGCAACACCTTATCTCGACGAAGCGGAGCGCTGTGCCCGGGTGGCACTGATGTTTGATGGCGTAATCCAGCAGGTGGGCACGCCGGCGGAGCTACGCGCGGGTCTGGACCTGAAGCGGCTCGAGGTTCTTACACCGGATCTTCGCCGCACGGAACGGATTCTGCGCGCAGTTGCCGGCATTGCAGACGTTCAACGTTTTGGAGACCGCCTGGACATTATGGTGCAGGACGCAGCAGCAGGAGAACACCTTACGCGGCAGGCCCTGGAACAACAGCATATTCCACTGACCGAGCTTCATGTTGAACCGCCAAATCTGGAGAACGTGTTTGTCGCAACGTTGCGAGCCCAGCATCCGGAAAGCGCTCGCGAGACTCCGCACCTTATGTATGGGGATGGAGATGAGGCAAGCGACGCTCCCACAGATAAGTCTGCCATCGCCATTGGCGCAAGCGCTCTTACCAAAAGCTTTGGAGCGTTCCGTGCGGTTAACGGAATTAATCTCACGATTCATTATGGCGAGATCTACGGGCTGCTCGGCGCAAACGGTGCAGGAAAGACTACCACAATAAAGATGCTTTGCGGGCTAATGCCGCCGACGAGCGGTGATATTACGCTTGCGGGCACAACAGGTTACGTGCATTCGCCGGCAGTGCGTCAGCACGTTGGCTACATGTCGCAGAAGTTCTCGCTGTACGACGACCTCAGCATCGACCAGAATCTGGACTTTTTCGCCGGTATCTACGGTGTGCCTCCCAAAATGCGTGGGCGCAAGAAACAGTGGATATTAGATTTCGCCGGGTTGACGGGCCGTGGCAATATGCTCACCGGGGAGCTGCCGGGCGGCTGGAAGCAGCGTGTGGCTTTTGGTGCGGCAACTATGCACGAGCCGCGAGTCCTCTTTCTGGACGAACCGACTTCGGGGGTCGATCCCATCGCGCGTCGCGCGTTTTGGGAAGTGATAAACGACCTTGCCGATCAGGGTGTCGCAATCCTCATTACAACGCACTATCTGGAGGAGGCTGAGCAGTGCAACCGCCTGGGAATGATGGTATCGGGAGAGCTCGTGACAGAGGGAACTCCTACGTCCGTCAAGGCGGCAATAGGCGGCCACATGCTAAACCTGCACACCGATCAACCGCAACTGGCCTCCAAATTTCTTAAGACCCGCATGGCCGGGTGGCGCATTTCGCTCTTCGGCGATCAGCTGCATGTGATTGTTGGCGAGAAGCCGGATATCGCCATTCCTCAGCTGACTCAGGCCCTGAAAGGGGAAGGCATCACTGTCCTCGCAGCTGAGGAGCAGAGATTCTCTCTGGAAGACGTCTTCATTGTGACGGTCGAATCAGCGCGCGAGCAGGGTAAGGTCATCGCGGATGGGTAAGTTAACGAAAACTTTGCGGCCCGTTTTACAGCCGGCGCTGAGGCTGCCATGAGACGCATACTGGCGCAAGCGCGAAAAGAACTAATCCAGCTCAGGCGGGATCGGTTGGCGCTTGTCATGGCTATCGGGCTGCCGCTTGTGCTCCTGTTCTTCTTAGGCAATGCTCTTTCGCTCACGGTAAAGAATATATCCATTGTGGTTCAGGACCTGGATCAGACTCCTCTATCGCGCCAGTATACGGATGCATTTCGCAACTCCATCACATTCCGGGTTGTGCCGCTGGCCATTGCGTCGCGCCCGCAGTCGGCTCTGTTGAGCAACCACGGGCGCGCCGCACTAATAATTCCAACGCACTTTGAGCGCGATCTGCAGCAAGGGCAAACTGCCAAAGTGCAGATGCTTGTGGATGCCACGGATGCCAATACAGCCAACACAATTCGCGGCTCTGTGGCCGCAATATCACGCAGCTTCGAGAGCGGATTGCACGGGAGAATAGACAGCAACACGATAGTACTGGAAACGCGGCTCTGGTTCAATCCGGGCCGGAAGAGCGCGATGTACATCGTGCCCGGCGCCTTTGTCGTAGTGCTTTCGCTGCTGCCGCCGCTTCTCATAGCACTCGCCATGTCGCGAGAAAAGGAGGGGAAAACCATCCTGCAGGTCTACGTTTCCGGGATCTCGGCCCGGGAATACCTGCTTGGAAAGATCCTGGCATACTACCTGCTGATGAGCATAGCGCTGGTTCTCGCCTTTGTGCAGGCCACCCTCGTAATGGGCCTGAGGCTATCGGGCGACCCAACGCCATTTATTGTGGGCAGCCTGGCGTTCATGTTCGCCACAGTCTCCTTTGGAGCCATGCTGGGAGTGCGAGCTCCAGACCAGGTGAGTGCGATACAGCTGGTTCAACTGGTATCCTTTGTGCTTGCCTTTCTGCTATCGGGATTCATATTTCCGTTGAGCAATTTACCGCATCAGATTCGGTGGGTCTCCTACATTACTCCCGCCAGCTACTATATGGATATTGTCCGTGACGCGTTTCTGCGTGGTGGCGGCTGGGCAGCGGAGTGGAAGCAGGTTCTGGACCTCGTTATACTTGGAGCGGTAGTCTACACCATGGCGTGGATGCAACTTCGCCGGATGCAGGTGAAGGCATGAAACGCGTGCAACCGCAGATATGTGCTTCTCACTGGCGATTGGAGGCAAGGTGAAGGCCTATGGTGGCTTCGGAAGCCGCCTCTGGGCATTGATACGTAAAGAGTTTGGTCAGATTAGTCGCAGCAAGTCGTTGATTGTATCACTCGTAATACCACCCACCGTGCAGATTATCTTGTTTGGCTTCGCCCTTAATCCAACAGTAAATCACATACGGTTAGGTATTGTTGACGAGAGTCGGAGCCACGAGAGCCGCGACCTGACTGCCGCTTTTACCGCCAACAGCACATTTGAATCTAAAGGTTTTTACTCTGCACTTCGTCCCCTGACACTTGCATTGGAGCGAGGATCGTTGGATGCCGGATTGGTAATTCCGGCGGACTATGCTCGGCAGCGCCAGGCTGCGACTAGCCCCACACATGTTCAACTACTGCTTAATGCTATGGATGCCAATATGGCGGGCATCGCCTCAGCATACGCTGGCGCGACGGTGCAAGACATTAACGACAGCGCGTCGGCGCGTGTTGTTGCCGGGCATACCGGTCTTAGTGTGGCGCACCTTGATGCGCGGGTGGATCTCCTGTACAATCCAGGCCTTGTCTCCTCCTGGTTTATAATAACCGGAACATTCGGCCTACTGCTGATTCTGAATGGATCGGTGGTGGCAGCGACCACAATGAGCCGCGAGAAGGAGACCGGAACTCTGGAGCAGTTATTGATGACGCCGGCCGGAACTACGGAGATAATCATCGCCAAGATAGCTCCCCTGTTCTTGTTGTTGATGGTCGATGTGCTGCTTGTGCTGGTTGTAGGGAGGCTGGTGTTCGGCGTTCCCGTGCGTGGTAGTCTGACTCTGATCCTTGCGGCGGGAGCGCTGTGTACTCTAACCGGCATCGGAATCGGTACTTTTATCGCCACTTATACGAAATCTGGCCTGCAGGCGAAGCTGCTCAGCTTCTTTGTCAATCCACCATTATCCATGCTGTCCGGCGGGATTACACCGGTCGAAGCCATGCCAAAATGGATGCAGCCGCTCGTCAACCTCAATCCCGTGTACCACTTTTCCGTTATATCGCGCGGGGTGCTACTTAAAGGCGCGGGGTTGGACGTTCTCTACCCGAACTTCCTGGCGCTGGGCGCATTCACCGTCGTTCTTGTTTCGCTGAGTGTCAGACGTTATCGGTCGCAACTCGCCTGAGCCACTATGCAGAGGTGCCATGCTCGCCCGACGAGAAGTGAAAAAAGGAATCGGCTGCCCTATCTTTGGCTGCAGAACATTCGGTTCCTCTAAACTCCCCATCTCGCTGACCTGACAAATATTGGGCCGGGCGGGGTCTGGAGAGGATCTGGTCCATACTGGTTGTTTGCGCCGTTGATGCCAAGGTTTTTGCCTGGCAGACAGCCAAGTACTATAAGCCAGGTCAACTCCCCAATAAATGGGATCGCCAGCATGGTCACCGCCCAGCCGGTGATATCAATATCGTGAAACCGCTTAACTGCCGAAGCGATGTGTATGTAGCATAGCAGAACTATCAACACTCCTGTAGCCGCATTGATCATTGTGTCCCAGGCTTTGCCTGCGACCCCATGCAGCACACCAGCCAGAACGGCAAAGGCCACACCAATGCCTATCTGCAAAGCTACGCTGAACCACCAGGTGCCACGGGAGATGCGACCGTTTAATGAGAACAGCAGTTCGATTATAGTTAATGGCCGCGCCGGCCCTCGATCTGCAACTGGCTGCGCAGTGTATTGCGACGTGTAATGGAAACTAGCCGGCTGAGATGGCGTGGCCGTGAAACCAGCGGGAGGAAATGGCGACACCGTTCGTGGGGCTTCAATCTCGGGTTCCGACTCACTCTCGGAAATTGACTCCGGGCTGCCATTCTCATCGAACTCGATGGGATCGGTGAAGATATTCGGACCTTCGGCGAGCCGATAGAACTGCTTTGCGACCTTCTGGCCGAATTCGGCCTCCAGTTCCTTCCAAACGCGCATTGGAAGCGGGACGATTCCTGCACCATCTGTGGAGCTGGTGGGGATGAAATACCGCAGCTCGTAATCGGGATAGAGCACCCAGTTGAGCGTTACAAGGGTAATGTGCCTGTCTTCCGGGCCAACGACAATCGGAACGCGAGTGGTTGCTCCTTTATAATAGATATCAAATGCAAAGCCGGGCTCCTCTTCCGTATTGTATACGGACGTGGATAGACTGCCTGTCTGTAGAAGCCCCTCACAATAGCGCGGTATATCGTCATCCTGCTCGCGCCAATCTACCCAGAACATCGTATCGCCGTCTTCCCATAGCTCGTCTGCGGCGCTTTTGTCCGTACCCTCGATCACTCGTTTCAACAGTTCGATGTTAGTCGGCATCGCTTGTGTCCTTCTTAGAGGAGAGGTAAGGCTTGTGCTGGGAGGGCATGCGGCCTGCCAATTCTTACGCTTCTATTCTCGATTATTGCCTTTTGCACCTGCGCGGACTATTTGCATCGGCACACTGAGGCGGGCACAGACGGCAGCCCGGGCGAAACGGATTTATTGATCGAAGGTCCACTTACTATACCTCCCAACAGCCGGCTGTGTAGTTATAACACAACCGCATAATATGCGATAATGGATGCGATGAATACCAGTAAACTTAAGGCGTTTATCATTAATGGGCAGCCCATTTCCTATCACCATAGTCCGACTTCCACTCCTTGAACAAGATTAGGTAACATTCAACAATGACTACTGAACCTGGAACTAGAGAAAATCCATGGGCGTTAAAAACTCCGCCGCAAACATCTGAGTACCTAATGTACCGTGATGAAAAGGATGGCGTAAAGGTAATTGTCTGTGTGGTTGGCACCACTACGCTCTACTATTCTGACCAGGCAATTGATGACTTGCATGCGATGTTGAAGGCGCACGGAGATTGGATGGAGCTTGGTGGTGCAGATGAACAAAAACCTGCGAAAGATGGGACTGTTGAAGCATGGGCTCGATCGGAGTCCAACCCAAGAGGTGGCTGGTACGGGCTCAAAAAGGGGCTAAGAGGGCGGTTTGGGATGTATATGCCGCCGCTGTTGGAAGCTCTTGGTTTGGCTGAAGTTGAGCACAACCCGCGTAATAACCGAATGCGAGCGTTGTAAGAAATTGCATTTTTCGTTTGAAGCATATACCGAGAATAAAAAAGCACAGACCGGAAGAGTCCCGGAAGATTTAATTATCCTTGTAGCCTAGAATGGTCTCCAGGAGTCCGATTAATCCTGCGCCGGTCAGGTCCAGCATATAGAGAACTTCGCTTAAACAATGTGTTGGCAAGTCTTACTTCGTTATTCTTCGGAATTATATGTATACTATAAATAAAATACAAGGATTTCGGAAATGACGTCGACGACAGCACAACAGGTTCTCGATATTGTACGTAATGCCGGGATGGTTCGTGGGCGCGACATAGCGGCACTTGGCATCTCTCCTACTCATCTGCAGCGGCTCTATGAACAGGGCTTACTCGTGCGATCTGGCCGTGGTGTCTACCTACCTGCAGAAGCAGACATCGACGCGAATGCATCCGTTGCTGAAGTTGCGCTACGGGTACCGGCCGGTGTGGTTTGCCTGCTTTCGGCGCTGCAATTTCATGGGCTGACAACCCAGTCACCGCATCAAGTTTGGATCGCGTTGCCGCTGCGCGCGAACACTCCCCGTCTGGATTATCCTCCGCTACGGGTGGTTCATCTGTCCGGCGAAGCTCTCATCGAGGGCATCGAAGTGCATCAGGTAGGTGGTGCCACGGTGCATGTGTACTCCCCAGCCAAGACCGTTGCTGACTGCTTCAAGTTCCGTAACAAGGTCGGGCTGGATGTTGCGCTAGAAGCACTCCGGGACACTTGGAGCAAGCGCCGAACCACGGTGGATGAACTCTGGCACTATGCGACGATCTGCAGCGTAGCCAGAATCATGCGCCCCTACCTGGAGAGCATCGCAACATGAATGACGTCCAGCCCGAGAGGAAGAAGCGTCAGGGAGAACGAAATCCTGCGGCGTCGCTGCAGCAAAAACTCAGGAACAATGCAAAGGCAACCAATAGCGACGTTTCGTTGGTTCTTGTGCGTTATCTCAACGAACGCTTCCTCTATCGACTGAGTGTATCCTCTTACAGGGATCGGTTTATACTTCGCGGGGCCACTCTCTTCACAATATGGGACGCAGAACCCCATCGAGCAACCCGCGGTATTGATCTGTTGGCTACTGGCGATGGCTCGCCGGAAGTGCTAAGTCAAATCCTTATGGAGATATGTGTGCAGCCAGTAGATGAAGACGGCCTGGTATTCATGCCTGAGACGTTAAACATCGAAGAGCTCGTGGATGGTCGAATCTATCAGGGATTGCATGTAGAGCTGTCGGCGATGCTCGCGACGGCCCGTCTACTGCTGGAAATCGATATTGCATTCGGCGAGGCGGTGGTGCCGCCGCCTCAAGATGTTGAACTGCCAGTATTGCTTGGAATACCCGCGCCGCGCCTGCGCGCTTATCAGCGAGAAACAGCGATTGCGGAGAAGTGCCAGGCGCTGGTCAGTCTGGGAATGATCAATACACGCATGAAAGATTTTTACGACCTCTGGTATCTCAGCCGCGCCTATTCCTATGACGGTGAACTGATCGCGGACGCGTTGAAGGCGACTTTCACAAGACGTCAGACGGAGTTTCCTGCTGTTGGGCTCCCGGTTGCGTTTACAACTGAATTCGCGGAAGATTCCATCAAACAGAGTCAATGGAGCGCGTTTCTAGGCAAATCTTCGCTCTTCAGAGGGAATTCCGACCTGCGTTCGGTAATACAGCAGATCCGAACCTTCTTACAGCCACCGTTGAGGGCGCTGTCCGAAGTAGTTGCTTTTGCTGTGCACTGGTCACCGACGTTGGGTTGGACAGTACAGCGACCTGCCGAAGATACTGCCCATGAGTGACAATGATCATGGAGTGTAAGTGCCACTTGTAGTCTGGACGCTTTTAAGGACCACGCTGACCATCATAATGCGTCTGAGTTTAGCCAGAGTCACACGACGGCCTGCGATTAGGGGAACATATGGGCAGGAAGTGGATAGTAGCGACACTGGGCTTGCAGAGTGGATGAAACAACAGCACGTATTCTTCGCAGCAACTACGCCGATCTCGACAAGCCATATGAACCAGGACGTCGGCCTGGCGTGGTTGAAATTGCCGCTTATTCCGCCGCTCAATAAAAGTGGATCGCACTGATATTACGAGTCATAGTGATTGTTACTCCCGCCTTGCCGCCGCATCAGCATTCGTATAAGGTACCAGCAATATGACAACATCTGCCTTAGATTACTCCGCCACTCCATTACCCGCTAAGATTCAGGAAAATATTATCTCGTTCATGCGCATGTTTGCGGGCTTGCCTGGCATTGTGACCACGGATGCAACCGAGACATTCTGGATTGTTAGCAACAGACCTGCACCGGGAAATATGATTCTCCGTGTCCGCTGGCCAATGGAGCGGATTGAAGAACGAATTGATGAGCTGTTCGCAACAATTGGAAGCCACATTGATAAGATTGACTGGATGGTCTTTCCAGGCGATCAACCGTATGACCTGGGCAGACGACTGGAAGATCGTGGGATGCCAGGCACGAGCGGCGGAAACTGGCTCTGGGCGGATCTGGCTTTGCCGAGTGCTGTGTGCTCCTACCCGCATCGGTTTCATGTTGAACAGATGCACGACGATAAAGGGATATGTGGAGGCCGATTTCGGGCTTCGGAAACACACCTGGCATAGGAGTTGACCTGTTTTCCCCGCAGCTTCCGGCAAAGCAATCCTCTACCGCCCGTCTGCAACCATTGAACCGTCGCATAGACCTCTCATCTTCTCCTGTGAATCTTGCAATAGACCTTGTCTACATCTGTAAACATGTGTTACAATCGAATTATCTACACTTGTAAACATACAGGAGACTTCCATGCTTAACCGTTCGCTGGGTGACCAGGAATTAGACCTGCTGAGGTACCTATCAGAGGCCGGCGCCTCTACGGTCGGCGAGGCCGTAGACGGTTATGGTTCTCCCCGGGGATTGTCCAGAAGTACGGTGGTTACCGTGATGGAGAGGCTGCGCAAGAAAGGATATCTGGTCCGAGACAAACTCGATGGAACGTTTCACTACCGTTGTTCCGTGGAGAAGAACGAGATTGAAGGCAGCCTGATTCAGCGCTTTATCGATAAGACAATGGCGGGATCTCTGCTACCTTTTGCGGCCTATTTTTCGAGGTCTGAACGGCTGACCGATGCGGAACGGGCTGAACTAGAAGCGCTGATATCTAAGCTAGAGGGAGCAACGGACCACATGAAAGATGTAGAGGAGCAGGAGAGCGAACAATGAACCTACCGGTAACTTGCTCTTTGATTGTAGAGGCCGGCGCACGCGCCAGTCTTTACGGGTCGGTCTTCATTGTCTTGATCTGGTTGGTGTGCCGGCTAGTGCGGCGTCTGCCGGATGCTGCCCGCTGCAGCCTGTGGTGGCTCACGAGCTTTAAGCTGCTGCTTGGGTTGGTCCTTTCGACCTCCATCGCCATTCCCTTGTTACCACCTGTATCGGGAGTATTGAGGCAGCCGGTGGCCGTGCCAACAACGGTGAATGGAGCCGGCGGTCTTGGGCAGCCAGGTGAATACCCGGTCGCGGGGCCGACCAAGTCGAGCCCTGAACCAAGCCAGCCTGGTTCGTCGCCATCAGGTGATGCCTCGGTAACACCACTGCGAGTTACGCTACCTGCAACCCTCCTCGCGATCTGGGCATTTGTTGTTGTGTTTCGACTTGGCTATCTCGTTAGATCGCTCATCGTGTTGAAGCAGTGTATCGCTCGGTCGAGCCAACTGGATGATCCCGCTCTGATTTCGATCGCAGCGCAGGCCGCTGAAGAGTTCGGTATTAAATCACCTGAGCTTCTGATGTCCGACTCCATTACCGATCCTCTGGTCTGCGGGCTGTTTCGCAAAGTGATCGTCTTTTCGAAACATGACATTCAGACGTTGACGGCAACAGAGTTCCGGCTTGTAATTGCACATGAGTACGCTCACCTCCGCAGAGCCGACCTGTGGTTGAGTATCGCCCCGGCGTTTGCTCAGCTTCTCTTCTGGTGGTTGCCGACCGCGTGGTTGGTCTGCAATGAGTTCGAGACGGCCCGTGAAGCTGCATGCGACCAACTGGCCGTAAGCCGCATGCATGCGGAGCCGGGAGCCTATGGACGATTGCTACTCAAACTGAGCGCACGGCCCGAAAGGCTCGATCCGCTCAGTCTGGCAGGTGCGCTCGGTGTATCATCTCGCTCGCGATTGTTGAAAAGGAGGATCACGATGCTTCAAACGATAACGCTACCGTCCCGTCGGGCAACGGCTCTCATATCCGTGGCAATATGTGCCATTGTTGGTCTGGTCCCATGGCGTGTGGTGGCGGCACCACGGCGCAATGACGCTTCGATGCATGACAAATCTGTGCCGGCGCCGGAGTCCCCTGGAGTTCAGAGCACAGAACAGTACCCTCTGCAACCGGTTAACCTCGACTTTAGCCGGGGCCTTTCGGGTTGGAAGCGAATGGAAGCTCAGAATGAACAGCAGGTCTCAGCAGCCCATATGGACTTCAAAGCCGAGGTGCAGCCTTCCGGCCTCAAAACCGGCACAAATGCACTGGTATTGTCGTCCGTTGTGCATTCGACCAGGAGGGATGTGCTCGTAAGCCAGCATCTACGCCCTGATGAATTTCGTGGAAAGCGGATACGATTCAGTGCGATGGTGAAGACTCAGAACACAACCGCGGCTTCCGGAATTTGGCTGCGAGAGGACACTACCGGTGGACAACGTGCATGGAACGAGTATTCAAACGCGATCGTAGGCACTCACGAATGGACACGGCATGAGTACGTTCTGGATGTTTTACCAACATGCACCGCAATAGAGTTTGGAGCCATGCTGGAGGGCACCGGTACAGCAGAGATAGCGGAAATGCGTATCGAACCGACGGACGCATCTGAGGCTACATCGCAACCGTTTTTCAACTCTATCCTCCCAGATTCTCCGATAAACCTGAATTTCAAGGACGGTTTGACCGGATGGAACGAGTCAACTCACGACGGCGACGAACCGTATTTCACATCCGGTCTCGATCCTGAGTCGAAACGGAGCGGCGTTGCCACACCCTATCTGGCATGCAATTCCGCCAAGAAGGGCGTCTACGGCGTACTGACGCAGTGGATAGATGCGACACCTTATCGTGGTAAGCGGGTGAGGTTCAGCGGCTATGTGAAGACCAGCTCCATCAAGGAGTACGGCGGATTGATGATGTGCGTAAATAGTTCGGATAGTTTCGAGTGGTACGACACGCAGAGTCACCCACAAAAGGGCGATCAGGACTGGTCGCACGTTGAGTACGTCGCCGATGTGTCCCAGGATCGAACCAGCTTTACGCTTGGCATTAACCTGCAGGGTCGCGGCACGGTATGGATGGACGGGCTTGCCCTGGAGGTTGTCGGAAACGATGTAGCGGTTACTCCGGCTTACCATCGCACCAATTCATTATATAAAGATCCACAGAACCTCGACTTTACTCACGGCATGGATCACTGGGCGAAGACTGCGAATGGTGGTGTTTCGCCAAATCCCTTTTACGAGGTCGGCTTCAGCAAGAAAGGCGTTGACGGATCAGGACCCTCGGCTTACCTAAAATCGAGTGTTCCATCTCCTCTGGGATATGGAGTGCTCAGGCAGGATGCAAGCCCATCACAGTATCTTGGAAAGAGAGTACGGTTCAGCGCCAACCTGAAGACCGACAGCATCAAAAAGTACGCAGGGCTACTGCTCGTTGTTGTTCGACCATCCGGCAGTTTTATGTGGACGATGGCAAAGCGACCGATCGTGGGCACCACAAAATGGGCCCGATTCGATTACGTTGCCGACATCCCTGATGACTGCAGCATGATTATGTTCGGCGTAAGCATCCAGGGGCGAGGAACGGTCTATGCCAAC
>Ga0182012_10006674_pt1 | contig 11717 bp, 9 predicted proteins | sample 612S2SmetaG_FD_120486 | JGI IMG/M metagenome (GOLD analysis project Ga0182012, IMG submission 120486) | Permafrost microbial communities from Stordalen Mire, Sweden - 612S2S metaG | ecosystem: Environmental > Terrestrial > Soil > Wetlands > Permafrost | place: Sweden: Stordalen | collected...
ATCGGCATGCCTTTCGACTGGCGCGGAATGTTCGGCTTCCTGCTGCCGTATTTCGATCGTCGGAGGAGAGCCAAGTATTGCAGCTCGATTATCCTGGACGTGTTGCAGAGCAGTTTGAACATGTTCCCGGGGATTGAACTCAAGATTTCGCCGAATGGCCTCTATAAGCTGTTTTCCGCTCAGCCCGCTCCAAGTACCCGAACGACCGGTTCGATGGCGGACACGATTCCCACTGCAACCGAACTTGCAACCCAAGCGCAGCTTCGTAAACTCGCTGCTGCTTTAGGTAGGCCCGAACTCAAGATTCCCGCGACAGTAGAGACCGAAGTGAAACGATGAATGAGTTTAGCCTCCGGTCCCGGGCCAGCTATTTCCCCGCAGCTGCAGAGACTCATGTTGCGATTTAGCAGCTTGGCTCATCGGCTTTGGCGGCGAGCCTCTTTGCAGCCGCCGGCTGCGCTGACGGAGGGTGAATTGGGGGTCTCGTGGGGCAAGACCCTTCTGCGAAAATGTTATCCGGCCTATTTCAACCGAAAGCTGGCGCGAGCCAACCTGCAGTTCCATTTGTTGCTGGATGGCGTAAAAGGTCATGCCCTCTTCACTGTCAGCAGAACCGGAATGGTGACAAGTTGGAATAGCGGGGCGGAACGCATATTCGGTTACACGAAGAGCGACGTGATGGGACAACACCTCTCTCGCTTCTATTCTCTGGAGGACATTCAGGCAGGAGTGCCCGACAATCTGCTGCAAGCGGCAGATTGCGGCGGCCGGACCAACGACGAGGGTTGGCAGGTTCGCAAGGACGGTAGCCGCTTTTTTGCAGAGGGCTCGTTTTCTGTACTGGGCGAAGGGGACGACCGCGAGTTTGGGAGGCAGACACATGACATCACAGAGCGACGTAGCGCGGCTGAGGCGCTGAGGCAATTGCAAAGAGTAGATGCGATCGGCCGACTGGCAGGCGGCGTGGCTCATGACTTTAACAATCTGCTAACCGTCATCTTGGGGTACAGTGAGATCCTCCTGGAGCGCATACCGGCAAAAGACCCGTTGCGACAGTTCGTCCAAATCATCAGTGACACTGGATCCCGCGCCGCGTCGCTTACTCGTCAGTTGCTCACCTTCAGCCGTCAGACGGTCTTGGAGCCGGTACTGTTAGATCTGAACGAGCTCATTCGAGAGTCGAAGCGCATGCTCCAGCCGTTGATTAGCGAAGACATTCTATTCACTACCGTGCTCGACCCGGCGATCCACACTGTACGAGTCGATCCGTGCTTGCTGAACCAGATACTCGTAAACCTAGTCATCAACGCTCGTGACGCAATGCCGGCAGGCGGTAAATTGACTGTCGAAACTTCCACTGTGATCCGGCAGCATACTGTAGTGGACGATCGTTGCCAGATCCCCATTGGCCGGTACGTCGTGCTCTTGATAACGGATACCGGCTGCGGGCTGACACCACAAACAAAGGTTCACATTTCAGATCCGCCCCTCTTAACGACAAAGGAAACAGGAAAGGGGACTGGGCTCGGTATCCCCGTGGTGTACGATCTGGTCAAGCAGAGCGACGGCTACATAGAGGTTTTCAGCGAACCCCATGTAGGCACCACCTTCAAGATTTACCTTCCGGCGGTAGAGCAACAAGTGGACACACTTGCGACACTCGACAGCGCGACGTCGAACGGGCAGGGCGAAACAATTCTGCTGGTCGAAGACGAGAAATACGTGAGGGAACTGGCTCTTCACGCTTTGAAAGCTCGAGGGTACGAGGTTCTAGCCGCGACCGATGGCAGAAATGCCCAACAGATCGCCGACGAATTCCGGGGCCGCATCGATCTGCTGATAACAGACGTCGTGATGCCGCGGATGAATGGGCGCCAGTTGACCGAAGCCCTGCGGCGCACGTTCCCCACGATCAAGGTTCTTTATACGAGCGGCTACACGGATGACGCTGTGGTCCTACATGGCATTCTGCGAAAAGAAGTTTCGTTTCTGCAAAAGCCATACACGCCAGCTTTGCTTACCAAGAAAGTACGCTCGGTATTGAACGAGAGCGCCGCGTTGGCAACATCGGCGCCACAATAATCCATCGGTACGCATCCCCCTTCAACTGGTTCGCCTGGTCGTAGTAGTTGATCGACTTCCGGCAGGTTTTGCATGCGCCTATCCGTTCTTCGAAGGGCTGCGTTTATAAAGGCTAGCCACGTCCATCGGTCCGCCGTTGAGAATTCACCTGGGGGTGCGATGGGATAACTCCGGTGCTTGAAGAAGCGCATTAACCTCTCTTTTTGTATGAAATACCAATGCCTAATAGGCTAAAAACATGTAAAGTAGTATCAAAGCGAAACAAGAAAGGCTGTCGACTTTCGCCGAAGGAATCTTCCGCAGTCGCTTGAAAGCGATAGTCCCGAAGCCTAAATCCTTTATGGTGCTATTCGTGCTTAAAGCACAGTAGTAGCGATTTTAGTTTCAGCGGAGAAATATTCAATTGCTTAAGCCGCAGGTTGCATCGCCGACAATGGTCGTCGAGAGTTTGGTGGATTCGCTGCAATTGGCGGGCAAAGGAGAAGCGGTGCTCGAGACCGAACTACCTCTGCCCTTAGCAGCGCGAAGGACCATTCTCGTGGTCGATGCCGATGCAGCAATTCTGCAGGAGTTCTCGGAGTTGCTCACCCATCGCGACATTCACATTCTCTTCGCCAGTGGGGCCGAGGATGCGCTCCGGCAAGCGAGTGATTTCATCTTCAAGATCGACCTTCTGGTCTCAGATTTCCAAATGTCGGGAATGACCGGCATCGACTTGGCCGCTGAGATGAGTCGCGAACGGCCTGAACTCAAAGTACTGTCTCTGTTCACCGATGGGCTGCTGGTGCTCAATGGAGAATGGCGTTTCCGGGACATGCCTTTTACGTCTTCTGAACTGCGGACGCTGATACTGGATCTGGTCCTCGTCGACGGAGCAGAACGTTGTTCGACGAGCAGTTCAGAGTGGACCAATTTCTACGGCCGCCCAAACTAGCTATCGACGAGCGAAAGAGATCCTCAAATCGGGCTCCCCTCTATCAAGGCCACTCATTCACCGACGAGTTTTCCCAACGTAGGCTGCCAGCGTTTGGTCCACGAATTGTCGGCGCCAGTAGCCATACCGATGACCGGGTTTGGTCATGTGACCGTCAGGCGTCGGGGGTACTTCAAAACCGGCCACCGGACATTAACTTGTCCTTGCCGGCTCGCGTTCTGGCAAGTCCAGTTTTGTCCAGCTTTGGCACTTCCTCAGCCTTGGATCGTTGAGACGGTGGTTGGAAAGTCTCATAGTGCGATTCGGTTGAGCATGATGCGAGTTGCCGCTATAACGATGAATGTTTCCGTCGTCTGCACCAGGTTATTCAATAGTCTTAGCTGAGCCGCCGATTGCGACCCAGCCAGGCGAAACTACGCCCTAACGATCCAGGGTGATATCGATCCTGACTTTTCAAACACCCTCTCAGCAAACCACTGATCGTGAAAGGCAACGCGCTGATCGTCGACATATCGTTCACTGCGGCCATGCACTGTTCTGTGCTAGTTTTAATTAATATCTACGACAATTTAGAGGCCTTTATGCGTCAAAGTAGAAATTGTGGGGAGCGTCTTCGGTATTTTCCATAAACTCAAGCAGAGTTTGGCAGTATGATTGCTCATGCGTTGGACACGGGTTCACTCGGGTGATGTGCCACGCTTTCCGAACCTGGATGTCGCTGAAAGCGTTTGGACGTAGAGTTCGACTGGAGAAAGCCCGCGCCATCGGCCGAAGGAGGCCCTGGGTGTTTTTGGATGCAATCTTGCAAGGAGACCCTGACGAAATACCGCATAGGCGGGGAGAGTACTTTCCTCAAATCCTGATGAGCCTGGAAACCTTCGTCGCTCTTTTGAGACGGGCGGCGGCTTCCAGGGTGTTCGTCGAGTGCTGCCTATGAGTCACCGAGACCTCTCCTTCAAACGAGTTGACGAAAAGCTCTGGGGAGGTGAGATCCGCCTGGAATTACTGGATCCCGCCTCGGACTCCATCCGCCAACCAGCCGGTAATATCCTGCGTTCTCCTGAGATTGGATGCCACTGCGCCGAGAGTAAGGACTCGTTAGCGAGATACCGCGGGTTGCTCGAAGCGGCTCCCGATGCGATGGTCGTCGTAAACCAAGCCGGGGAGATCGTCCTGCTGAATATTCAGGCGGAGAAAGGGTTTGGATACCACCGCAATGAGCTCTTGGGCCAGAAAGTGACCAACATCATTCCGGAAGGGTTCGCGGAGCGGCTGATCGCGGACGGCCTGCGGCCCGCCGCCGACGCACTGGCGCAGCAGATGGGTAGTGGGATCGAACTCACCGGGCGCCGGAAGGACGGAAGCGATTTTCCCATCGAAATCATGTTAAGCCCGCTGGAAAGCGCCGAAGGAATCCTGGTGACGGCAGCCATCCGCGACATCACTGTGCGCAAGGCTGCAGCCAAGCATCTGGTACAGATGGAGAGCCGATACCGCGGTTTGCTGGAAGCGGCTCCGGACGCGATGGTCGTGGTAAACGAGGCCGGGGAGATTGTTCTACTGAACGGTCAGGCGGAGAAACAGTTCGAATACCGCCGCGATGAGCTCCTGGGCCAGAGGGTGAAGAACATCATTCCGAAAGGATTCGCGGAGCGGCTGATCGCGGACGGTCTCCGGTCCGCCGCGGACGCGATAGCGCAGCAAATGGGTACTGGGATCGAACTCACCGGGCGCCGGAAGGACGGAAGCGAGTTTCCCATCGAAATCATGTTAAGCCCGCTAGAAAGCACCGAAGGAATCCTGGTGACGGCAGTCATCCGGGACATCAGCGTGCGCAAAAAGGCTGAAGTTCATCTTTTGCGCAAGTTGGAGGAACTAAAGCGCTCCAACGAAGAATTGGGGCTATTTGCGAATATTGCTTCCCACGATTTGCAGGAGCCTCTGCGGATGGTCGCCGGTTTCACCCAGCTTTTGTCCAAGCGGTACAAAGGAAAACTGGACTCCGATGCTGATGAGTTTATTGCTTTCGCAGTAGACGGGGCTAACCGCATGCAACGGTTAATCCAGGATCTGCTTACCTATTCACGGGTCGGGACCAAAGGAAGGGATCTGATCGATACCTCTAGTGAAGAGGCATTCCAACAGGCGATCACCAATCTGCGTCCTTCCATCGAAGAATCCAAAGCGCTGGTAACGCACGATCCCCTCCCCGCCGTCCTGGCGGACGAGATGCAACTGATCCAGTTATTTCAGAACCTTGTCGGTAATGCCATCAAGTACCAACGCCCCGGCGTCCCCCGGATACACGTTTCCGCCGCCAGAAATGACGGGGAGAAGTGGGTATTTTCGGTGCAGGACAACGGACTGGGAATTGAGTCGAAGTACTTCGATAGGATCTTCGGCATGTTTCAGCGGCTGCACAAACGGGAAGAATTCGATGGCACCGGCATAGGATTGGCAATCTGTAAGAAGATAGTCGAGCGGCATGGCAGCTCCATCTCGGTCGACTCGCAACTGGGAGAAGGTTCCATATTTCGCTTTGCATTGGCAGAAAGTCAGAGAAAATAAGTGATATAAGGGGAAGAAAAGATATGTCCTTAAATGTTCTCCTGGTCGAAGATAGTCCGGGGGATGTGCGGCTGACGGTGGAAGCTTTCCACGAGGCCAATAATCGTATCCATTTACACGTGGCTTCCGATGGCGTGGAGGCCATGGCCTTTCTGAGGCGCGAGGGGACCTATGTACGTTCCCCGCGCCCGGATATCATCTTACTGGATCTGAATCTCCCCAGGATGGATGGCCGCGAGGTTCTCGGTTGTATCAAGGCCGATGACGACCTGAAGACGATCCCTACAGTGATCCTGACCACTTCTGAGGCGGAAGCGGACATCGTGAAGAGCTACCAACTCCAGGCGAACTGTTACCTCAGCAAGCCCGTTCAGCTGGATGCGTTTGAGAGCATCGTGAAGAGCATTAATGATTTTTGGCTGACCAAGGTCAAGTTGCCCCAGAGGGTATGCGCTTGAGCCGAGGGCCCCTTACAGCCGTTCTTCTGGTTGAAGACAATTCCGGGGACGCGCGACTGCTCCGCGAGATGCTTAACGAGCAGGGCCCGGAATTCGACACCGCATTGACGCACGTGCACTCTATGAGTGACGCCGAGAAACATCTTGCGGAGCGTTCGGTCGACATCCTCTTGCTCGACCTCGGGTTGCCGGATGCACAAGGGCTGGAAGCGGTGCGGCGAGCTCACTCGGCTGCCCCCCGCCTCCCGTTGGTGGTGCTAACGGGAATGGACGACGAGGCGTTGGCCGTACAAACCTTGCAGGAAGGTGCGCAAGACTATCTCATCAAAGGCCAAATCGACACGCGGGGGCTGCTACGAGCCATGCGCTACGCGATTGAGCGCAAGATCGCGGAACTGGCTCAGAGCCAGAGCGAAGAATCCTACCGGGTGCTTTTTGATGGAAATCCAAATCCAATGTGGGTGTTCGATGTGGATAGCAAGGCTATTCTTGCGGTGAATAGTGCAGCGGTTCGGCATTACGGGTATTCTCGTGAGGAATTCTTGAAAATGAACGGGAACGACCTCCAACCACCGGAAGAGGTCGATCGCTTCCTGGCTCAGTTCGCAGTCGTGGCAAGCCGTTCGAGGCCGCTGGGTGGAGGTGGCGTGTTCAAGCACCGCAAGAAGAGCGGCGAGGTGATCGACGTGGAGGTTGCCGGAAGTCTGATCATATTCCAGGGCCGCTCCGCGATGCTGGGCATGGCTAGTGACGTTACCGAAAGGAACAGCCTGCAGGCTCAGCTTCTTCAACCGCAGAAGATGGAGTCCCTCGGGCGGTTGGCAGGGGGCGTGGCTCACGACCTGAACAACCTCATGGGTGTTGTGCTGGGATATGGTGATCTCACTCTCGATAAGCTGGATCGCACAAGTCCACTGCGCCTGAATGTAGAAAGAATGCAGAATGCCGCAGGCCGGGCTGTTTCGATTGTTCGTCAACTATTGGCTTTCAGCCGCAAGCAGATCCAGCAACCGCGCATGCTAAGTCTCAACGTTATTGTCAAGGAAATGGAGGAGCTTTTGCACCGTCTGATTGGCGAGGACGTCGAACTGCTCCTCGAAACCGAACCTGAACTGGGAACCGTGAAGGCAGACGTAGGGCAGATCGAACAGGTCATTATGAACCTTGCTTTGAACGCACGCGACGCCATGCCCGGAGGAGGACAACTTACCATCAGTACGGCCAATATCGAGTTGGACCTGGGTGACCCGCGGCACCAATCGGATTCCTCCGCCGGCTCCTATGTTGCATTGGCAGTGAAGGATACCGGTTGCGGAATGGACGCAGTCACACAGGCCAGAATCTTCGAACCCTTCTTCACCACCAAGGACCTGAGCAAGGGTACCGGGCTGGGATTAGCGACGGTTTACGGAATCGTGAAGCAGAGCAGAGGAACGATTTCGGTTCGCAGCGAACCCGGCTACGGTTCTACGTTCACCATCTGCTTGCCCCGGGTGGAGGGAAAGCCACAGCTACACAGCGTGGAAAAACCGTCTGCAGAAGTTCTCTCAGGAATAGAGACGATCCTATTGGTGGAGGACGCTGAGCCCCTTCGGGAAGTCGCGCGGCAATTCCTTCAGCATGGAGGCTATAAAGTGCTGGTGGCCGAGGATAGTATGGGAGCTTTAGCCGTTTCCCGGAAGCACGGCGGCCCAATCGATCTTTTGTTGACGGATGTGGTGATGCCGGGTCTGAGCGGCCCTCAGCTAGCCCAAAAAATGTGCCTGACCCATCCTGGCATGCAGGTCCTCTTTATGTCAGGGTATACAGACGAGGCGCTTGGTCAGCACGGAGTGTTGGAAGAAGGCATTGCCCTCCTGGAAAAGCCTTTCACTCGCGGCTCGTTATTGCGGAAGTTGCGGGAGATCTTGGACCCAGTCAAAAGTTCGTCTCAAGTAGAGGCTCGCTAAACTACCCCACGGCTGAAGCCGTCGGTTTTGAGACAGCGATAACAGTTTCCCCCCTGAATCTCCGGCTGCGGAATCCGCACATGCGGCTTTTGCAGCGTGGCGCGCAACTCTCGTCCACATGCATCACGCAGGTCAGGAGCGTAAATTTCCGTCCTTTGTCGGCCTTTCCTTGGTGCAGCGTTCCCCACGGACCTCGCTAACGGCTTTGTCGACGATGCGCTGGATTTCATCGGGGTCGCCATCGGCGTTGCGCGCCCTGATGTCCTGAATGATGCGCTGAAGTACGCGCCTTCGGACGACCCCTCGATGAATTGGGCGGGACACTTAATTTGTAGATAAACCGGCATTATCTGCGATTTAAGTACTGCTCGACAAAGTTGATCAGTCTTCTGCGACTTCTGTCCGGTATTCCGGAGTAAAGGTCACTCCTGCCAGTTCGCAGTAGTAGTCTGCCTGGGCTTCCACTGTTAGGGTAAAGCCCACCCTGTGAACGACCATAGTTTTGGTTTTAGGGTAAATGATGCACACTTCCCCGGCTCCGAACTCGAGATATTCAAGCAGCTTCTGCTGCAGCTCGTCGGGTGTATTGCCCCGCGACGCAACCTCGATGGCAAGCATGGGCGAGCGATAAAACCAGCCCCTCGAACGGGCCTGGTCTGGCCAGATGACGCAGACGTCCGGTGTGACCCACCGTTCCGGCCGGAGCAAAAAGCCTGTCTCGTTCCATACCCGGCTCTCATGGAGTACGGTAAGTAAGAGCTTGTAAATCCTCTTTACCAGCTCACTACGCGCGTATTTTGCAGGAGGCACCGATATCACTTCTCCATCGCGGAATTCCTGCCGTCCATCGGAGTCCGGCAAATTCAAGAACTGCTCTTCAGTGAGGAGTGTGTGAACGGCCATCTTGAACTCCATTTTGTCATGATCTGTTGGTTCTCCGTTGGGCAGTCATGGTGTCGCCCTCCTATTGCGCAACATGGGGATAAGCGGCAATCAGCCGGTCATGAAAAGCAATGGCCTCCACTTCCGTAGGGAAGCCTCACCTGGAGAATGGCCGCCCGTTGAAGGCCATCCCGGTGGCTGTGGGAATCGCGTTCCGAACCGCTCCCGGCAGAGGCAAGAATGTTAAGCTCATTCACTATGAGATCAAATACGCAACTGAAGCATTTGAAGACCATCCAACGGCTTCCCTGGTCGATGGGCCTGCTCGCGTTCTGCAGTTTCGCTAGCGCGTTTGCTCAAAACAAGGCTATCGATTTCAAGGACGGGATGCCCTTTAGCAGTGGGTATGTGGCAGGCAACACTCTCTACGTTGCCGGGCAGCAGGGACCCGACCCGAGCGGCAAATTCACTGGGATGGATATCACTCAACAAACCACGAATACAATTGCTGCGATCGAAAAGATAGTCAAGAAAGCTGGCTTTCAGATGACGGATATAACATCCGTTACCGTTTACATCACAGACTTGAGCGATGTCCCGAAGATGAACGAAGCCTACAAAAAGCTCATGCCAAATCCGAAACCAGCCCGGGCTACCGTGCAAGTTGCGGGATTGATTGGTGGTGCGAAGATTGAAATTTCATCCATTGCAGTGAAGCATTAAGGTTCTCATTGGCCCCGCCTTTTGGTGGTCTCATCAGGGACCGTTAATGAAAATCGTTACCTGGGCCTCACATCAAGCATAGTTATTGACCCGACCTTTGCTGTCGGCAGGGCTTTCCGTATACGGGGCACTCCGGCCGCCGTGCTGGTAGATGCGGACGGTAAGATCGCTTCCAAAGTGGCGAACGGTGCCGCCGCAGTGCTCGCGCTGGCGAATTCGGAGCACGGAATCACCTCGGGTTTGAACGCAGAGATTATCTGGCCGTGAACTGCACGTTCTCGTAGATACTTTTAATCGGCAGGCCACAGCCGATCGCTGAGAGTTCCACCACGGCCTGCTGATCGGAACTGACGACTGCGGTCCACGAGCTGTCCGGCTGCCGTCTCCTATGCTCGATTTTCACTTCGTTCTGCGCAATCAGCAGGTAGTGCTGGAGGGACGGCAGTTTACGGTAATGCTCGAACTCTTCGTGTCTTCAAGCACGGGTGCGCCGCGGAAGACCAGAACGTCTGGGTAGAAATAAGGCCCTGCCAGTCTGCATTTCACTCTGACATTGCTGCCGACTCTTCTGCACGGCCCGTTCTGGAGCTGTGTTCTGAGCGATGCGGAAACATTGTCGTAGATCCGGTCGTGTGCCAGTGACACGGCCATCACAGGAAACACCTCGCCCTCGTAATACTCGCTCCCGCGCTCGGCAGCGCGATCGATTTCCAGATACTGCTGCGGGGTCAGATAGGGTCTCGGTTGCGTTGCCATCGTAATCCTTCCTTGGTGGCCTTCAAAGCCGCGCTACGAGCTTACTCAACGGGATACACATTTGCTTGGCAGAAGGCCTGCAGTTCGGCGATGTCGACGCGGCGCGTTCCCCGTTCGCACTTGCTGACGAAAGACTGCGTCTCGCCGAGTCGCGCGGCGAGTTCCACCTGCGTGAGGCCGCTTTCTAGACGGGCGTCCTGAAGGGCACGTAGGAAAGCTGCGTATCGGTCTGAATAAGCGCGGTTGTTCATCTTGGTACCCGCGATATATTCCCTTGGCGATATATTCCATTTTGGCCTTAACCTAGCGAAGGCGGAAAAAACGGCAAAGTAGCGGCGGTTGGCAGCATCCAACAGACTCAATGCGGCCCGACAAGGCTCAGCTTTGGGCTGAAAAGTTCACTTTACGCGCTTGACCGCGAACATGGTCACGCTTTCTTGACATCCCCGCCGCCGTGGACCCGGACGGAACCTCAAAGAGTTCGCAGTATGACCAGGCTGCGAACTTTAATTTTTAGCTCACCCGAGCGCCCGGTTTTTCATGCTCTCTGTGCAACTGCGTTTTCAAGCAATGGCACCGACCCCTGGAACAAGACGCTTGAAAATGTACCTGAAGGCCTCCAATGGAACTATTTCATTTGCTTCATCGGCTTCGGCATCTACTTCGGGCTCAATCAGGGCGATCGGCTGATAATCGGTAAGAGCAACAACCGTGACAAGTTCCCACCCGTCTTGTCCGGTGACTGGCAAATATTCGGTATTCCCACTTTGGCATGACACTCAAGCATGGCAGATGCGGGCAAGGAAAGGGGACACTCTACAGAAGGCAGAGCCCGTATGAGGCAATAACGGGAGGCCGACTTTGTGTCGGCCTCCCGTTCACTTACTTCCATTACTTACAAAACTCGACTCAACACTTCACTGTGATTAGCGACCAACGACAGAGCTGAGAATTACGAACCGATACTGCTTCAACACAACAGACTTCTAAACGCGAACACTTACTCGGAGGTCAAGCTGCACCACCGATAATTCTGTCGTTGGAATGCCGAAAGAAATGGTCAGTTTTACCTCCTGCGCTTGGATGTGAGCAACTTAAATAAAACGAGTTGCCCGCGTCAAACTACGTTGTGAAACAATCTGCAACAGCCGAAACAACTATAGAAATGAACAAACTCTACGGTCAGATGGGGAGCGGGGCTTTTCAAATCTGCGAATAACCCTTCTTCCTCGAACTTCACGAAGTACAAAACGAAAGGACTCACGGACTGGAGGCCACAAGCGCCTCGGATATTTCTATCGCCTGATGCCCTTTCAAAATACCTCGGTCGAAACCGTTTCCGCAACAGAAATGTGACTACGGCAA
>Ga0182012_10006675_pt1 | contig 11716 bp, 7 predicted proteins | sample 612S2SmetaG_FD_120486 | JGI IMG/M metagenome (GOLD analysis project Ga0182012, IMG submission 120486) | Permafrost microbial communities from Stordalen Mire, Sweden - 612S2S metaG | ecosystem: Environmental > Terrestrial > Soil > Wetlands > Permafrost | place: Sweden: Stordalen | collected...
CTTCGGCGTTCAGTTGAAGGCAGGTTGTCTCGGGCGGCGCCGGGGAGTTGGGCGGATGGTCACAATAGTCCTCGTCATGCAGCAGAACGTACTTCTTACCGTTATCGGGGATCAAGTAACGCGGCGAAACCCAGCGTGCATTCGAGCTTGCCACCCAATGGCTCAGGTCTTCGGCAAAGGCAAGGGGCAGTTGGCTCATGCCCAGTGAGTGATCGCTGAGTTGCTTGGAAAAGACGGCCAGGGTAGGAGTGGGTTCGCCGTTGACGGGATGGAAATAGACGCCGCCCAGCGCCTCGCCGGTCTGAATGTCAAACCAGAAGAAGCCTTTGCCGTTAAGGAATGGTCCCTGGCTGCCGGAGATTGTCACGTAGCGTCCGTCGCGCACCTGGACGGGAATCTTGGAGCCGTAGACAACATCGTCGCTGGCTTCGGAGAGGGGCATGTCGCGTCCGTAGTGGTACTCGGAGCGGGGAATGACCAGCTTGCGGAGTTTGTCGAAGCGCTTGTCTTTCAGCAGTTCCTTAGCGGGGCGGCCAGCGTAATCGTTCAGGAAGATGAGCTGGTCGGCGGGGATTAGGTTGTGGAAGACGGCCGGCGGAGGAGCGGGAGTTTCCTCGGCGACGTTTGGCGTGGGCTGTTGCGCCTGGGAAATGGCTGACAGTGAGACGTACAGGACAGCCAGACCCATAGCAGAAGCGCATCGCGAGGCGAATGCGAAGGAAGGGATTGGCATGGGGCACCTGCCTTTGAAGGCCGCAGGGGCCGGGTTCGGGAAGTGCACGGCCGCAGCGGCGACAAGGTCAGCATAGGCCAGGTTCGGTTTTTGCGCAACTGGTTTGGAGCCAAATTCTTGAAGGGGGCGAGGGAAGCATTTGCCCGTCGCCCCCGCGGCGTGATACACAGGGGCCGCATGGCATATATTCTTTCACTCGACCAGGGAACGACCAGTTCGCGGGCGATTCTCTTCGACCAGGCCGGCGCGATTGTCGTAGTGGCACAGCAGGAATTCCAGCAGATATACCCGCAACAGGGGTGGGTGGAGCACGACCCGACCGAGATCCTTACATCGCAGATGAGCTGCGCGGTGCAGGCTCTGGTGCGGGCCGGTGTCGAAGCGCGCGATGTTGCGGCGCTGGGAATCACCAATCAGCGCGAGACGGTGGTGGTGTGGGAACGGGCCACGGGCAAGCCGGTCTACAACGCTGTCGTCTGGCAGGACCGGCGCGGCGCGGCGCACTGCCAGCGCTTGGTAGCCGAGGGCGCGGAGCCGATGGTCAGTGCAAAGACCGGGTTGGTGTTGGACCCGTACTTTTCCGCTACCAAGATTGCGTGGATTCTGGACAATGTGCCGGGCGTGCGCGCCCAAGCGGAGGCAGGACGGCTGGCCATGGGCACAATCGACAGTTGGCTGATCTGGAACCTGACCAACGGAGGCGACGGCGACCCGGTGCATGTGACCGACCAGACCAACGCCTCGCGGACGATGCTCTACAACATCGTCGAGGGGCGGTGGGATGAGGAACTGTTGCGGCTTTTCGGCATTCCGGCGAGCCTGCTGCCTGAGGTGCGCTGGTCCAGTGAAAAGGTTGGAGTGGTGAACACCTCGCATGGCCTGGAGGGCATTCCTATCGCGGGTATCGCCGGCGATCAGCAGGCAGCGCTTTTTGGCCAGCTCTGCTTTCGTCCCGGAGAGGCGAAGAACACCTACGGGACAGGGTGCTTCCTGCTGCAGAATATCGGCGCGGGTTTTTTGCAATCGAAGAACCGGCTAATCTCCACGCTGGCTGCGAGCGCCAACCGGCGCCTCGAATACGCGCTTGAGGGAAGCATCTTCATCGGCGGAGCCGTGGTGCAGTGGCTGAGAGATAATTTGCGGATGATTCACTCGTCTGCTGAGGTCGAGCTACTGGCGGCGACCGTTCCCGACGCGGATGGCGTGGTGTTTGTACCGGCATTTGTCGGCCTGGGCGCCCCGTATTGGGACCCGCACGCGAGTGGGCTGATTATCGGTCTGCGGCGCAGCACGCAGCCGGGCCATATTGCCCGCGCGGCGCTGGAAAGCGTGGCGTTTCAGGTGGCGGACGCGCTCGAAGCCATGCAGCAGGATTCGGTCGCGGGCACTGGGACGCAGTTGCCGGCGCTACGGGTCGATGGAGGCGCGGCAGTGAACGACCTAATGATGCAATTCCAAGCCGACTTGCTGGGTGTGCCGGTGATCCGACCGCAGGTGACTGAGACTACGGCGCTCGGCGCGGCGTATCTGGCTGGCCTGGCCACCGGCTTCTGGGGCGGTGAAAGCGAGTTGGAGGCTCAGCGGCAGACCGACACGCGCTTTGAACCGAAGCTGGCGGCGGCGGATGTGGCTGCTCGGCGCGGACGCTGGAAGGACGCAGTGGAGCGTTCCCGGCGCTGGAACGCCTGAAAAAAGAGCGGACCGGTCGACGGCCTATTAAAGACTGGCCGCGGCCGGACCGCATTGGCAAATTCTATCCGCAAGAATGCAGCGGAAACTGTTTGAAAACAGGGTGAGTATGCCACGGGGCCGTGAAGAATCCACTTCAATTCTTCTCAATAAACCTCAAAACGCGGCTTTCCGGGCGCTCTCTGCAGAGATCGTGAGGATGGAAGCGGAAGCGTTTCAAAACGATGTTTCGGGCCGCGGCTGAAGGGGTGGGGCGACTGGCGGATTCAGGGGCGCGAAGCCTCTTCGAGCATGTGCAGGTAGGACCGGTAGAGTTTGCCCGTGGCGCGAGTCATGCCGATTTCACAGGTGCGGCTTGAAGAGAAATAGCCGTCGTGCCGCTGCGGTTCGAGTTCCGTGGCTTCGGGGGCGGTTGCCGAGCGGGTTAGCTCCGGATGGAGGAAACCACGGTCACCGGCGAAAGCGCAACAACCGGCCTCCTGCGGCACCACCACTTCTTCACTGCAGGCCTCGGCCAGTGTAACCAGCTTGGAAGAGATTCCCATCTTCGCGGCGGAGCAGACCGGGTGCAGCGCTACCGAATTCAGCCGTCGCAGGATAGGAAGCCGTGGCAGGATCACACCGTGGACGAATTCCACCGAATCTAGAATGAGCAGTTTGTCGAACTTCTGCTGGTTCTCATCTGTAAGCTGCGCGCGGCAAGTCTTGAGTCCATAAGTGCAGGGGCTGGTATCGACCACAATGGGCAAATGGCCCTCGTCGGACCAGCGGAAGAAGCTCTCAATGGTTCGGTTCACCGCTGTCTTGTTCCCCGCCTCGAATCCCTTTGACGAAAAGGGAACGCCGCAGCAATGCCCGGTCGCGTCGCGGGGTAGAAAAAGCTTCACCCGCGCTCGCTCGGCCAGGTGAAGGAGTGCCTGCATATTGCCGGAATTGCTATCTTCCCCGGGTAGCGCGCCCATGATGCGCGTGATGCAAGCTGGATAGTAGACCGCATCGGCGCCTGACTTGGGCGTCGACGGCATCGGGCCGCGGCGCTGCATCGGCATCGGATAGCTCCAGTGCCAGAAGGGCGCGTCGAGCAACTTGCGCGAGAGGTGATCGATCCGCGCGGTGAGGCCGCTCATCGACTTGCGCCCGAAGCGATCTTCGATCCAATGCCCCGCGCCCAGCGCGAAGCGCGCTCCGGTTTCTGCCAAAGCGAAGTGACGCGCCACCATCTCGGCCAGACTACTTGCTAGACGCGAGTGGCGCAGCGCGCGGAATCGCTTGGTCAGCTTACCGGTATCGATCGAAACCGGGCAATCGGTGGCGCAGAGTCCGTCCACGGCGCAGGTATCAAGCGCCATATAGGGGAAATCGCGATCGAGGGACGCATATTCGGTTGCCGTTCCGGAGTCCTTCAGCCTCTGCATTTCGCGCCGCACCACGATTCGCTGGCGCGGAGTCAGAGTAAGGTCGCGGCTTGGGCAGCTATGCTCGCAGAAGCCGCATTCGATGCATTTATCCACTTCGGGCTCAACCACCGGCATCTTCTTCAGGTCTGAGACGTGCGCCAGCGGGTCTGGATTGACGATTACTCCAGGATTGAGCAGGTTGCGCGGGTCGGTTACCGATTTCAGTTCGCGCATGATCCGGTAGGCTTCTGGACCCCACTCCGTCTCAACAAAGGGAGCCATGTTGCGACCCGTGCCGTGCTCGGCTTTGAGCGCGCCGTTGTATTTGCCAACAACCAGCGCGACCACATCGTCCATGAAGGTGCGATACCGGCTCACTTCTCGCTCGGTATTGAAGCCCTGAGTCAGCACAAAATGCAGATTGCCGTCCTTAGCGTGGCCGAAGATGATGGCGTTGTCGTAGCCGTGCCTGGCAAATAGAGCGCGCAGGTCCATCGCCGCATCGGCGAGGCGCTCGACCGGCAGCGCAATGTCTTCGATAATCGCTGTCGTTCCGCTAGCCCGTACTGCTCCGACGGAGGGAAACATGCCTTTGCGAATCTTCCACAGCTTGGCTTGCTTGTCGGAGTCCGCGGTGAACTCGGCTGTCCGCAGCAACTGCATCTGAGCGACCGCGGCCTGCGCACGGGCCTCGTAATCGGCGCGTTGCGCCTCATTCGGCGCCTGGAACTCCACCAGCAAACCGGCGGCTGACTCAGACAATCCCTGAAGCAAAGCGGCCACGCCCGGTTGGGCCTCTACCGATCGCAGCGACGCGCGATCCATAAGCTCCAGCGCCGCTGCGCCGGCTGCGGTCAGCGCTCCTATCGCGGAGCATGCGGCGTAGAGGTCGGCAAAGAGCAGCAGCGCGGTCGACTTGAGCGGATAGTCCGGCACTGTCTCCAGGACCGCTTCGGCGATAAATCCCAGTGTGCCTTCCGAGCCGATCAGCAGATGGCCAAAAATGTCCACCGGCCGGTCGAAGTCGAGAAATGCGTTCAGCGAATAGCCAGTCGTGTTCTTGGTCTTGTACTTGGCCCGCACTCGCAAGGCCAGCAAATCATCCGTTGCAATCTCTTGCTTCAGCCGCAACAGAGCTTCGCACAATTCCGGTTCCAGCATGCGAAAAATGTAGTCGGCATTGGCGTCTGCCGTATCGATCTGCGTCCCGGACGGAAGAATGAACGTGAGCGAACGCAACGTGTGATAAGCATTTTGCGCCACACCACAGCACATGCCGCTGGAGTTGTTGGCGAGCATTCCACCCAGCCGGCAACTGGCGATCGAGGCAGGGTCCGGCCCGATCTTTCTGCCGTAAAGCCGCAGCGCGTTGTTGGCCTGCTGGCCGATCAGCCCTGGCTGCACGCGAATCGCCTTGCCGGTCTGCTCTACACGCACATGACGCCAATATCGGCCAATGTCCACCAGAATGCCGTCGGTGATCGACTGCCCGGAAAGGCTGGTGCCACCGGCGCGAAAGACCAACGGGATGCCGTATTCGTGGCTGAACCGGAAGAGATGCTTGATCTCTTCCACTGTCTTTGGCTGGACGACGGCGCGCGGGATGAGCCGGTAAAAACTGGCGTCCGAGGCAAACGCCACCAATTCAATGGGCCGGATCAGAATTCGCTCTGGATCGATCCGATTGCTCAAAAGTCGCCGAATCTGCGTCGAATCGAGCGCCGGCTCTTCCAGTGGAGGCGCAAATCCGGTTTTCAGTGAGCTTGCCATCCGTCCCTCAGTTCTCAACTGTGCCGACCTTAAGCACCCTTGTGCGGCCCGCAACTTCCATTTGAGAAACAAAATCTCAATTGCTATTCCCGTTGGGGATTATCCCGTCGTACACTGGGTGAGTCTAAACTCTACGCCTGCAAACGACGAGGTCGATTCTTGCGCGTCTCCCTTTTTATCACCTGTTATAACGATGCGCTCTTTCCGGAAACGGGAAAGGCGGTCGTCAGCGTGCTGGAACGCCTAGGCCATGAGATCGAATTCCGCCGCGAGCAGACCTGTTGCGGCCAGATGCACTGGAACACCGGTTACCTGCGCGAGGCAGTTCCCATCATTCGTCATTTTGTACGCGTCTACCAGGATGTCGAAACGGTGGTGATTCCGTCGTCCTCCTGCGTTTCGATGATGCGCGATCACTACATCAAAGCGGCCGAGATGGATGGCGACGCGAAACTGGTCGCGGATATTGAAGCGCTATTGCCGCGTATCTATGAGTTTTCCGAGTTTTTGGTGCGAAAACTGGGCGTAGAAGATGTTGGCGCGTCGTATCCACACAAAGTTACCTATCATGCCAGTTGCCACTCCATGCGCAGCCTGCATCTGGGAGATATTCCCATCCGCCTCCTCAAGCAGGTGCGAGGCCTGGACTTGCAGCCGATCCAGAATATGCAGGAGTGCTGCGGTTTCGGCGGTACATTCTCCATTAAGAACCCCGATGTTTCTTCCGCAATGCTGGCCGAAAAAGTAAGAAACGTGCTCAATACCGGCGCGGAAGTCTGCACCGCGGTCGATAACTCGTGCCTGATGCACTTGTACGGATCATTGCACAGGCAAAGAACCTTTGTGCGCACCGCTCACTTAGCCGAGATCCTTGCTTCAGGCCACGCCGATGGTCACGGGGCCCAAGCATGAGCGAAGTGCACGAGAACCAATGGAACCGGCGCGATTTTCCGGAAGCCGCGCGCGATCTGCTGCAGAACTCGCAGACGCGCAAGAACGTGCAGCATGCTACCAATGTTATCCAGGCAAAGCGCAACAAGGTCGTCGCAGAACTGCCGGATTGGGAAGATCTGCGCGAAGCGGGAGCGCAGATTCGCGCACACACGTTGCGTCATCTTGACCATTACCTGACCCAGTTTGAAGAGAACTGCACCCTTGCCGGAGGTCATGTTCACTGGGCTTCCGATGCGGAGGATGCGAGGCGCATCATCCTTGGCTTGGTGCAACAGCATGACGCCAAAGAAGTCATCAAGATCAAGACCATGACCTCGGAGGAGGTTGGCCTGAATGCTCATCTTGAAGCGCATGGCATCCAGCCGATCGAGACGGATCTTGCCGAGTTGATTATTCAGATGGGTAAAGATCGCCCGTCCCATTTTGTCGCCCCGGCTCTCCATGTCAACCGGGCGCAAGTGCGCGATTTGTTTCAACGAGAGATGCACCTGCAGGAACTTGGGGATCGGCCCGAAGACCTTACCGATGCTGCCCGTACTTACCTGCGCGAGAAGTATTTGCGGATCAAGATCGCAATTTCAGGCGGTAACTTCCTCATCGCTGATACCGGCGGCATGTGCATCGTCGAGTCTGAAGGGAACGGCCGCATGTGCCTTACTCTACCGGACGTGCTCATTGCCATTGTCGGCATTGAGAAAGTCATTCCCCGTTATCGCGACCTTGAAGTCTTTCTGCAGACGCTGCCTCGCTCGGCAACCGGCGAACGAATGAACCCTTATAACTCCACCTGGTGCGGCGCGCATCCCGGCGATGGCCCGAAGGAGTTTCACATCGTGCTGCTCGACAACGGCCGCAGCCCGATCCTGGCCGATAAAGAAGCGCGGCAGACGCTTCAATGCATCCGCTGTGCTGCCTGTCTCAACGCCTGCCCGGTCTATCACCAGACCGGCGGCCACGCCTATGAATCCGTCTATGCCGGGCCGATCGGCGCCATTCTAACGCCGCAACTGCAATCGATGAAGGAAGGCAGATCCTTGCCTTATGCGTCGTCGCTGTGCGGCGCGTGTTATCAGGTGTGTCCGGTGAAGATCAACATTCCTGAAGTGCTCATTCACCTGCGCGGCAAAGTGGTGCAGCAGGATCAGGCTACGCTCAGTGGCAAGTTGAGCCTGTGGAATATCGGCATGCAGGCAGCCGCATTTCTTTTCGCGGACGCGAGCCGGTTAGCCATGGCGGAACGCATCGGCCAGGTCGCGCAGGGGCCGCTCGTCTCGAAAAACGGGTTCATCGAATGGATGCCTCTCATGCTCAGCGGATGGACGCAGACGCGCGATCTGAAAGCCATGCCCGCACAGTCCTTCCGCGACTGGTGGACCAAAGAGAAGGCGCCGCAATCGAATGGGAAACAGCCCAATGCCTGATAGTTCAACCGCGCGTTCCCGCATCCTCGCCAGCATTCGCATGTCGCTTGGAGCGGCCAGCACCGCCGACTCGATTGCTGCGGAATACGGCACGATCGCGCGCCATTACAACCGATCGAGCGCGGCGGAAGAGCATGCTCTTCTGGATCTTTTCACAGACCGGCTGCTTGAATACGATGCCGGAGTCCATCGCTCAAGCCGCGAAGGAATCGCCGCGACTGTGGCTGAGATTCTTGGCCTTCGCGCTAAGCATAACATCGCGGTTCCAGCAGGAATTCCCGCAACATGGCTGCCTGCCGGCTTCGGCTTCGCTGTTGCAGATACGTGGAGCAAAGATCAACTGGATAAGGTAGAGGGCACACTCAGCGCGTGCTCGGTAGCCATTGCAGAAACAGGCACTATCGTGCTCCAGAACTGTCCAGGGCAAGGTCCACGCAGCTTATCGCTGGTGCCGGATTATTTCCTCTGTGTCGTTCTTGCAGAGCAGATTGTGGCCACGGTTCCAGAGGCATTCGATCGCATACTGGCTACTTCGACGTTGCCCACTACGTTCATTTCGGGCCCGTCTGCAACCGCGGACATCGAAATGACACGCATCAAGGGCGTGCATGGTCCACGGTTCCTGGATGTAATCCTCGCCACTTAACTGGAGACGACTCGTCTAAGAGATGACCAGGGTCTTCGACGGGATCATGACTTGCAGGATGATCCAGGCCGTAATATAGGCCATTCCAGCGACGATGAAGATACCGGAATACGAGTGATAGCGTTCCAGTACCACGCCCACAACGTATGCGACAATCATGCCACCCACGGCCCCGCCGAAGCCTGCAATGCCAGTGACAGATCCGACAGCGGCCCGAGGAAACACGTCGGAAGCGACGGTAAAGATATTGGCTGACCACCCCTGATGCGCTGCTCCGGCAAGACCGATCACCGCGACGATCATCCACAAGCTATGCAGACTGCCTACCAGCATGATCGGCAAAACGGCAATGGCACAGATCAACATTGCTGTCCGGCGCGCCGCGCGAATCCCAAGCCCAAGCTTCAGACCCAGCACTGGCAGCCATCCGCCAAAGATGCTTCCAAAGGCAGCTGCAATGTAAATCGTCATGATCGGCAATGCCAGTCCGGTAAGTTTGAGTCCGAACGCCGAGGCAAAATACTTAGGCAGCCAGAAGAGCAGAAACCACCAGACTGGGTCGGTCATTCCTTTGCCAATCACTAACGCCCAGCACTGGCGATAGCCCAGCACACGTGCCCACGGAACCTTCGCGGATGATTCGACTGCGTCGCTGCGAATATGGGTCATCTCATGCGTACTGAGTTTTGCATGATGCTCTGGACTCCGGTAAGTTGTCCACCAGCACACCAGCCAGATCAAGCTGAATCCACCCGTGAAGAGGAACGCTGCCTGCCATCCCAGGTGAGCGACAATCCAGGGCACGGTGAGTGGAACGAGGATGGCTCCTACGCTTGTGCCACTGTTGAAAAGGCCAGTTGCTAGCGCGCGTTCGCGCTTTGGAAACCACTCGGCAACGGTCTTAATGGCGGCAGGAAAATTACCCGACTCGCCGAGCCCGAGAAAGAAGCGCGAGATACCGAACGAGAGTGCGGTGCGCGCCAACGAGTGGCTCATCGCGGCGGCGCTCCAGACAACGATGGTGATCGCGTATCCGAGCCGAACGCCAAGCCAATCGATGAAGCCGCCGACGAACAAAAGACCGAGCGCATAGGCTGCCTGGAATGCAACGACAATGTAACTGTACTGCGCCTCGGTCCAGCCGATCTTGACCTGGAGCAATGGCGCGAGATAGCTCAGCACCTGGCGGTCCATGTAGTTGATGGTGTTGGCAAAGAAGAGCAGTGCGCAGATGCGCCACCTGATGCCGCCGATACTGGAGGACGCTGGCGCGTCGGTTTGCACCAGCGTAGGGTTTGTGTTTTCGATCATTGCACGGCACCGGCAGGAACCCGCTCTGGCAGGGCGAAATAGCGATTCGCGTTGCCGAAGCATATGTCGCTCACCATTCTGCCCACCAACGCTTCATCGTTCGGCAACAACCCTTTCTCCATCTCACTGCCGAGCAGGTTGCATAGTACACGGCGGAAATATTCATGCCGGGGATAAGACATGAAAGAGCGTGAGTCGGTGACCATGCCCACAAACCGCGACAACATGCCGACGTTCGAAAGCGCATTCAACTGCAACTCGATGCCTTCCTTCTGGTCCAGAAACCACCAGCCACTACCGAACTGGACCTTGCCTGGAACGCCTTCGGCGGAGAAGCTGCCGGTGATGGTTGCGAAGGCATAGTTCTCGACAGGATTCGAGTTATAAACGATCGTCTTCGGCAGAGCCGACTCGGACTCCAGAGCGTCGAGGAACCTTGCCAGTGCATGCAACTGCGCCGTGCCGCCCATAGTGTCGAATCCAGTGTCGGGGCCATGGATGCTCTTTGCGTGGGAGTTCACATTGCGTAAGGCGCCCAGATGCAGCTGCATCGTCCACCCTCGCTTCGCATAAAGCCGGCCAAGAAACATCATGATATAACTAGCGAACTTGTGATGCGCTTCCGGGGTGGCTGCTTCGCCGATTTGCGCGTGGTCGAAGATTGTTGCGGCCTGAGACTTAGTGCATGGCTCGGCATAGCAAATATCCAGTCCATGATCGGAGAGCCTGCAGCCGACGGCATGGAAGTCGTCGACACGCTGTTCGATGGCATCGAGTAGAGTCTCGAAGGATCGAATCTTGAAATCCGCTGCAATGCTTAGGCGGTCGATCCAGCTATTGAAGGCCAGAGGCGAATCTACCCGAAGCGCCTGATCGGGACGAAATGTTGGAAGCACACGCGTCGCTAGAGAAGACGCGGCAATCTGCTTATGATATTCGAGCGAATCAGCAGGATCATCGGTGGTCCCGATGGTATGTACGTTGAATTTGCGCAGGATGGCATGTACATCCAGGCCGTCCTCAAGAATGGCGTTGGCTTGCTCCCAGATGCGCTGTGCGGAATGTTCATCGAGCAACTCCGTTATGCCGAAGTAACGCTGCAACTCCAGATGGGTCCAGTGGTAGAGCGGATTGCGCAAGGTGTAAGGCACGGTGTGCGCCCATGCCTGAAACTTCTCGAATGGCGCTACGTCGCCGGTGCAATAGCGTTCCGGTTCACCGCTGGCACGCATGGCCCGCCATTTATAGTGATCGCCTTCCAGCCAGATTTCAACCAGGTTGTTGAACTGGCGGTTCTCGGCGATCTGCCGTGGCGATAGATGGCAATGATAGTCGAAGATCGGTTGGTTTGCGGCGTAGGCCTCATACAGCGCTAAGGCTGCGTCGTTCTCAAGCAGAAATCGTTCGTCCAGAAATGCCATCGAAATCACCTCATTGCACATGTCGCTCAACTATGTGAGGGCTTCCACCGCGGTTAACACGCCCCTCAGTTCCGCAAGGCCTCGTAAGCGGCCGACCGCAGGATATCCAGGGACGCAGGGCCTTCCAATGTCTGTGAGAATCTTGTTGCCATGGTCGGAGCGGAACGGGATGGAATTGATATCACCCAATGCGGCTCTGCGTCTCTCTTCGCGCACCAGTTCCTTCATCAACGCTACGATGTCGACATCACCAGCCAAATGCGCTGCTTCATAGAATGCATCGCGCCCTGCTTCGCGTTTGGTGGAGCGCAGATGGACAAAGCGAATGCGCGAAGCCACGCGCTGCATGATAGCGACGAGATCATTGTCGGGTC
>Ga0182012_10006676_pt1 | contig 11715 bp, 8 predicted proteins | sample 612S2SmetaG_FD_120486 | JGI IMG/M metagenome (GOLD analysis project Ga0182012, IMG submission 120486) | Permafrost microbial communities from Stordalen Mire, Sweden - 612S2S metaG | ecosystem: Environmental > Terrestrial > Soil > Wetlands > Permafrost | place: Sweden: Stordalen | collected...
CCCTCGTTAGTGAAGTTGAGGAGGCCGGCGTTGGTCATGGTAGCATACAAATTCAGGGTGACGCTGGAGGCGGCATTAAGCAGGCCGCCGCTCTGGACCCAGAGCCAATAGTTGGTGTTGTTTTGGCTTCCCCCTCCGAGATAGGAAGAAAAACCCGTCAGCAAAAATTGACCCCCGTTCTCCACCGTCAACTGCGCATCCAAGTTCTCACCGCTCACGCTCAAAACACCTGAGCTAGCAACTGTCAGGGAACCGTAAAAGGTGGAGTTCGTTAGTGAGAGAATGCCGCCGCTATTGACCACCCCATTGGTGGCTGTCAGAATAAATCCGCTGCCGTGGAGGACTTGCACGCCGGAACCTGCCCCGCCGATGACAAGGCTGTTCACATTTGCGCTGACATCGAGGGTGACGGCATAACTACCGCTGGTGGTAATGTTTGCGGTGTCGCTGGAACCGGGTACCTGGTTGGGGTTCCAGTTGGCCGCCACGCTCCAATTGCCGCCCAGCGTATTCGTCCAATTAATGACCGCCGAATGCGCAATTCGGTTCACGGCAAGTATTATAAGCAACAAAGTAATAAATGGGGTTTTGAACAGCATTAGTGAGTGATTGGTTTTCATCTGGTTTCCTTTGATTTTTAGTGGCTTTTAGAGAATCCTATCTCCAGAACACTGCACTTCTGACGGGTGAACCCCTCGGAGATTGCAATTCCGGAACAACATTGCGGACGCTAATAGCTTAACCTTCCGCCTGATTAAAAACTGCTTTTTAATGGTATTAATTCGGAGAAGTTATGTCAAGCAACTTGTTTTTAAGCTGAAGGCCGACTGGGTTTTTATCTCGGGGCATTCTAGCTAGGGATAGAGAGTAGGACAATGGATGTAATTCCTTGGTAATATGTGGTTTCCCGCTTCCTTGGCCCGATGCAAAACGTGCATGCCAGACCGTCGGCAGCTTCGCTGGTTGAATCGTCGATTAGGCCGGAAGTGGCGCCAGGACTAGCAAAAGCTTGCTATTGCCTTGCAAGCGAATGACATGCAGGAATCCCTTGGCATCCAGTTACTCATAGAGTTTCAGGTTGGCAAAGAAGGAAACCACCAGAAAATATTTCATAGTTTTGAACCCTGATAGCGAGAACTTTGTGGATCGGGGCGAAGCTTTCTTAACCAAGTTTGTCCAGACCAAAGAGAATGGCTTGTAACTCACGACCGTGGGTGGTCCGTCCCGATTCTATCGCTCACCGTTTGCCTGCTCAACTCGGCATGGACAGATGGAACTCGAGACCTGTGTTTGATTCAGGGAGGGTCTGGCGAGCAGCAATGCAGGAATTCAGAACCGCTAACCAGAATTCAGGGATGACGATCCGAAAACTCCCTCGACTCCCCTTGCAGCAAGCTATCCTTCGGGAGGGTAAATTTCCTTTTGACTTGTGGTGACGGCTATTCATTCTCTTGTCAATGATTGACATTCGTTCTACAGGTTTAAAACTAGCCTTTCGGATCAATTTGATTTGCATGGTGTTGCCGGTGATTCTGTTTGGGACTTTCCCGGCCGTGGCGACCTCCACGGATGACGAGATTGCGGCCCTGAAGGCCCAAAAAAACGACGCGATTTTCAAGGTTCAGGACATCGTCAATCAGCCCATCACCCACCTGAAATACACTGCGGATATGGTGGATTTGGGCAATTATGCGGGTGGCTGGTTTCATCCCGGGGCTGTCACCCCGGACTTCGATCATGTGGATGTGCGCACCACCCAGCAGTTGGTGTATGACGGGCATAAATATGTCACTTCACCCGATAATCCGGGTGAAGTGTTTTTGAGCAGCGATTTGGAATTCAACCCGATGACCAAGTATTTTTACACCGACCGGTTTCTGCCCAAAAAGAAACTGACCGAGTACGAAATGGTGGAGATTAATCAATTGTATCGGATCATCGGCCAGTGCACCGATCGTTTAGCTGATTTGACCAACCCTGATCCACCTCTCCTGAGGATTCAAAAGTGGGTCATCGCTCATAAGCCCGCCACCGTTGGCATCCTGGCAGGATTGCTGGTCGTGCTCATGTTGGTCCGCAGGCTGCGAAAACCGCAATTTGAGAACTAATTCAGCTTTAATTGTTGCGGTTTAACATTGGCAAACGGTCTGTTAGGGCGACGCTGAATATGGCAGATCCTCCGCTTGGATTGCCTGAGTATTCGCGTCCGGTCCCATGTCTAACTGCAAGTTTCCCCCTTGAATGATGTCAGCGTGGGTGATCCAAGTCCGGCTATCTTCATTGCCATTCAACTTCCGCTTTTGAACATAGACATTCTTTCCGGAATTGGAGGAAGCACTGATGACAAAGGTCCTGTCTTGCGGTAAATGAACGACAATTTTAGGAAACAATGGACTGGTAAAAATATAGGCCGGGGTGCCGGGACAAAGCGGATAAAGGCCGATCGAACTGAGGATGTACCAGCTTGCCATTGAACCGTTGTCTTCATCGCCCGGGAATCCCGTGGCACTGGAATTAAACAATTCGTCGCAAACCCGGCGGGTCCAATATTCCGTCTGCCAGGGCTGACCGACCGCGGCAAATAGATAAAGTCCGTCAAAGCCAGGCTGGTTGCCCTGATCATATTGCCCAAATTTTGCAATGCCCATTTCACGCATTTCGTGAATCACCTGACCGTAACCACCCGTGTGGTAAACTGGCGGCAGTCCTAGCATTTCATCCATCCTGGCCGCGAGCTTTTCCCGGCCGCCAGCGAGACTCGCCAGCCCGGCTGTGTCATGTGGGACAAACCAGCTGCATTGCCACGGGCCACCTTCTGCATACGGGCCTCCCCACGCAAACTGGTCAAAGGGCTCAATCCATTGACCCCCGGCATTTTTGGCGTGCATAAAGCCAACGTTTGGATCCCACAACAGCCGATAATTTTGGGCCCGTGCCATTAGAGTCTTATAGACGTCTGGATGGTTCTGTTCCTTGGCAATTTGGGCGATGCACCAATCATCGTAAGCATAGTCCAGGCTCGCAGAGACGGCATATTTGCTCCCACCATCCGGGATGAACCCCAGCTTGAGATAATCCGCCAGACCGCTTCTGACCAATTCGCCGTGCGTTGGCGGTTGGAAGGCGCTTTTCCGCAGCGATTCGTATGCCTTGGTCACGTCAAAACCAGTATTACCCTTGACGACGGCATCCGCAAAAATTGCAGCGCAGTGTTGACCGATCATGCAATCGCGATAGCCCGGGCTGGGCCATTCCGGCAGTGTTCCACCCTCCGTAGAGGCGTTCACAAATCCCTGGAGAATTTCGTTGAGTTGTGAAGGATACAGAATCGTAATCAAGGGAAACGTCGTCCGGAAGGCATCCCATATGCCAATATCGCCATAGAGCACGCCGGCATGTGTCAGGCCGTCATATGGACTATAATGGAGCGGTTTTCCGGTTGCGTCCAACTCGTACAGCCGATGCGGAAACATCTGCGCACGGTAGAGACAGGAGTAAAACGTGCTCTTCTGGTCCTCGCTGGCCTCAATCTCAAGCCGGCTTAAGTTGAAATTCCAGGTTTTCCTAATCCGTGCCCGGACTGCTTCAAAGCCTCCATCGGTTTCCGAGCGCAAATTTTGTTCTGCCTGCGCCCAGCTAATCAGTGAGGCTCCAACCCGGAATTCCACTGGCTCACCGGGTGAGGTCTTAAATTCGACGTCGGCGGCCAGACTGTCACCTTTTGCGGAGACGTTGTGGGCGGTTGGATTGCCAACAAACGTGTTGCTCAGGTCGAGGTCGCGGTCCAGTTGAATGACGAAATAATTGGCAAAATCACCAGCGACCCCGCCGTTGTTGGCCCGGCTCAGCCCGCGAATGGTGCGGCCGGAAATGTTAATTCCCGCTGCCCCGGCGGCATTGACGATCAACCTTCCCGACTGTCCCTGATGGTACGTGACTCGGAAAACGCCACATCTTTCCGAGCCGGTCAATTCGGCTGTAATCTGACCATTCTGAAGATCCAACTTTTCGTAGTCGGGTCGCAGAATGGCACTGTTGGTATCATAATCCGTCATCCTGGCTTGGGTATCCATTCGCAAATCGCCGGTCTGCGGCAGCAACACGAACTGGCCGTAATCGCTGATCCAAGGACTGGGCTGATGCGTGGCGCGAAATCCGTCAATCCGGCCGTTGGGATGGAAGAACCAGCTTCCTGTGTCATTTTCGATGGACCAATCAACCATCCCCCACGGCATTCCCACCAGCGGAAGCGTATTGCCATGAGATAATTGAGGCGAGGAATCCGTCCCCTGAAGGATGTTGATATAATCAAGCAAATCCGCCTGCTCTGACGAGTCGATGGCCCGGACCGGGAGCTGAAAAGATAGTCCGAGCAGCAGCAGGAGGGTGAGCAACTTGTCGATGTTTAGATTGGCGGAGTTAAGTGCGATCTTTATGTTGTTCATTTTATTCTGCTGGGACGGTTTCAAAGAAAAATAAACCGGCGGGTTCCTTCGGACCTGAAAGATTGGAAATTCAGACGGTCGGCCGGGTTCATAAAACACTGAGCGCAGTCTTCGGCGCATTAGATTCAAGGAGTTTGCACATTTTAAGCGATCAATTTGAACCGCAATGTTTTTCGGGGATGCATTGCTGACATCCTAGCAAATATGGCCGCCGAAACAATGTGGCCCGAAATGGCCACAGAAAAAGGGAACTTCGCCCAAGGGCAACAATCTTCGTTTCAATTGTCGGTCGCCGGCTGCGGCCAGACGGCGAAAAATGGCGTGAGCGCATATTTCGATGATCAGATTCCCAACCTGGTAATTATTATTAATTCAAACCATCTTTGCATTTGCATGCATGAGTTCAGTTTGCTTCGGAAAAACGACATTGCAAATAATATGCATGCCATGGCAATCTGGCTACGCAGTCAGCTGCTGAGCTTGAGAGGGAATTCGTCAATTTTCGGAGCGGCTCCATGACTGCGGCAAATGATTGTTAGAAGAGAACCTCGCTCACAAAACGGTTCAATCGGGAAGAATGTTGTTTTGGCCGGCAGCGGTATTGTTAACCTTATCACTGCCTATTATCTGATCAATAATGGATATTCGGTGAGGATATTTGACCGGGCCCCCGATCCTGCGACCAGGCCCAACAGGCGTTTTCTCGGATGTTCAGCCGGAGGAGGCGATGCCCGGGTTTTCTCGCTCAACGAAGCCAGACATCATTTTGTAAACAGCCGTCATTATGAAGGTGACGTCCCCAGTCCCTTCAAACGCACGATTGCAGAGGGTGGCTTTCTTGCAGTTCCACCCTCAAGCCTGACGGACCGCGATTCCAAATGGAATGAACGATTTGAGGCCGTGACACGGGTCCTTGCCACCCGGTTCAATCAGGATATCATCTCATTTAATCGAGAATCCGAACCGCTTTGGCTGGAAATGATTGCCGCTCATCCCGGACTTTTTCAAAAGTCGGGTTTCAAGCCAGGCCTTTATCGGCTTTATGCGACCAGAGAGAAATTTGCGCGTGCCCAAATAACTGAGACGGCGATTGGCGCCCTTAAGCGCATTTTGAGTTTGGACGAAATCGCTCGAGAATTGCCCGCCCTTCGGGATGCCTTGGCAGCCAATGCCATTGCGGGTGCCTTGGAAGTGACGGGTTTCTCAGTCAATATTCATCAGCTTGTCGATTGTCTGATCGCCTATCTTTCCTACAAAGGTGTCGAGTTTCATTGGCAGGTCAAAATTGATGGGATAGAGCGCGAAAATAATGGGCTGGTGAACAGGTTGAAGGCCGGTTTGCAGACTATTGAAGCGGACCACTACGTGATCTCGTTGGGAGCCTACTCACAAGCTTTATTGGCAGGTTTTTCATGCGCTAATGCGGTCGCGCCCGTAATCGGACTCTGGCTGACCATCCCCAACACGACGACTTCTCTTGATCGTCCCCTTAAGGTCAGCCGGTCCGGTTTTGCTTCGGACGGAGCCGCAGAGGGAGCCAACGTTGTGCCTGGCGTCGACCAGGGTGGAGGCCCCGTGATCCACCTCAGCTCCGGGCACGGATATATCGGCTTTGAGCATGAATCTCGCCCCTATACAGATGTTATGGGTCTTGGTCGGGCAGTCGTAGAAACTTCCAGGAATATATTCCCAAAAGTCCCATTGGGGGACGATGCCTATAATGCAATCAATCCGGAGAGCTGGACGGCTTGTGTGCGTCCCTGGACTGCTACCGGCCTCGGGATCTTCGAAAGCATAGGGACCGATCGGGACGGCTCATTCGTCATCACCGGTGGTCATAATACGGGGGGATTTGCGCAGGCACCCGCCGTGGCAATGGCAGTGCTGGCGTCAATCGAACGCCGCAGCCACCCGATGCACACTCTTTACGACCCCAAGAGGTTGGAAATGGCCTCGGTACTATAACAATACCAGCCCTTGCTTGATGATTTGTAGCGTATGGCGCTTCCAAAATATCCTGCGCGCTAAAGAAACATGGTTGCTGGGTCAGCAAACGAAAGTGGTATCGGGGGGCGAAATTACGGTTAGTTCTTTATACTCTGGCTTTTCCACTGCCGGCGAATGACATTTTTGTTTGACTTTCTCGCTGTTAAATGGTACTAAAGTGCTGATTTCCTGAATGTTGTGCCGCACATGTGAATCAAAGGATTGAAAAATGTCTTCCAAAAACACCTTCTTTTTGCTGCTTTCATGCGCTTGCTTGATTTTTCAGCTCAAAATCGCCAAGGGCCAGACTAGTCAGTTCAATCTGACAACAAACGCAGACGGAACGCTCACGATTAGTCAGTACATTGGCACCAATCAGATTGTCAGCGTGCCAAGCAGCATTGGCGGATTAACCGTAACGGCCATTGGATTTGGTGCTTTCCAAGGTACCCCGGTAGCGTCCTTGGCATTACCAAGCACGATTCAGTCCGTGGGCATAAATGCCTTTGGTGGCTCCGGGTTGGAGTATTTTGAAATTCCAAACGATGTTAGGAGCATCCCGCCAGCTTGTTTTATGGGTTGCTCAGCCTTAACAAACGTCACAATTCCCAACGGCGTTACAAATGTCGGCGATAGTGCATTTCAAGGTTGCAATTTTCAATGCTTAAATCTGCCTGACACGGTAACCTCAATTGGAGATCATTCTTTCGCCGGAAGCGGGCTTACGAGCATAAATATTCCTGGCACCGTAACTTCCATTGGAGATTATGCTTTCGCCGAAAGTGAACTCGCAAGTATAACTTTTGGAGGAAGCACAGCCTTATCTGAGTATTGCTTTGAAGGCTGCGCAAATTTGACGAGCTTAAATATTTCAAGCAATCTGGCTTCGTTTGGGGATTATGCATTTGAATCTTCAGGGCTTACCAGTGTTGTCATCCCTAGCACATTTTCCGGTAGTCTCGGTGCGTACACATTTGCAGACTGTGGGGCGTTAACAAATGTTGTTATAGGAAGCGGTGTGACCGATGTTGGCTACGCCACATTTGCAGGCTCGACCAGTCTGGAGAATATCTATTTTGAGGGCAACGCGGTAACCTATGGCCCATGCGATAATGAAATAGGGGGAGGCCCCAACCTCGTGGCTTATATTAATGCCGGAACAACTGGCTGGGGTTCGACCTTCGCATCTCCCTGCAGTCGTCAAATTCCTATCATTGTAATTGGTCTAACTAACGCGGCTCCGACCATACAAAGCCAACCACAAGATGTTGTCGCAAACGCCAACGAATCGTCAGGTTTCAGCGTTACAGTGTCTGGTGTGCCCCCGTTTAATTATGAATGGCTTTTTAACCAGTCGAATTTGCTTACTGCCAATCCGGGCGGATTAACAGCCAAAACAAGCAGCACGGTCATAATCCCGCAAGCAGCCCCTGACAACATTGGCGAATACAGCGTTATTATCTCCAATTATTACGGATCCGTAACGAGTTCTGTGGCCCAGCTATACTTGGCGCCATATATCGCGAGTCCATTTAGCGGCGCTATCTGCATCTGGGGACAGACGAACATGCTTGGCTTGAAAGCGTGGGGCAGTAGCGATCTGTCCTATCAATGGTATTTCAATGGGGTGGCGATGGCTGGTGCGACAGGTTCCAACTACCTTCTTTCCGGCATACAATTTACCAATGCCGGTTTGTATTCTGTGGTGGTAAGCAGCAAATACGGTAGCATCACCAACACCCCGGAACAGGTGGTTGTGAATCCGGCCAATGTGTCGCTTGGCTTGTTTGCTGGCATTATTGTTCAAGGAACAGTGGGCTACAATTACAACATTCAAGCCTCCACCGATTTGGGCGATACCAATTCGTGGAATACGCTGACCAACCTCACGCTCGCTTCACCAGTTGAAATTTGGAGCGACTACAGCGTTGACGTCCATACAGGACCTCAAAAGTTTTATCGGGTATTACCAGGACAATAACGCAACAATAAATCGAAGGATTTAAACCGACCGTGGGCCTTTCACCGCGTATTTTTCGCTAAAAAATATACGGGAAATCCAGCAATTGGATGAAGGACGAGGTCGGCAAACCAAAACGGAATCGGGGGGATATTTCGGGAAGACCTTGTCCGCGATGGATTGTTTTTGTTATAGGCGCGGCCACAGAACGCCAAACCGCCCACGACGATTAAAGCCGTTTCATGAATTCGTAGTGATCATAATATAAGGGCCCCGGTTCACGGTTGTAGTGATGTTTTTGCCGTAACATTACCAGCGCCATTCTTTGCTGAATGCGATGCACGCTTTAGCACCAGGCTTTGGCGCAGGCGGTTTTGGGATGTCGAAAACCAACGGCAGCATTGATTTTATTTGCTAAAGTTAGAATTGGCGACCCTACCGGGAATCGAACCCGGGCTACCTCCGTGAAAGGGAGGTGTCCTAACCGCTAGACCATAGGGTCGCAAAAGGCCTGACAAACTACCTGACGGCCGGCGATTGTCACGCAAAAATTCAATTCACGTTTGCCTTGTTCCTCATTTTAAACTATTTTGATCGTTTCTGGCATGAAAATTTTCATTGATGGCAAGTTGCTGAACGAAAGCAACGCAAAGATCTCAGTGTTCGATCACGGCCTGCTTTACGGGGACGGCGTGTTCGAGGGTATTCGCGCGTACAACGGTCGGGTTTTCCGGCTGAAAGAGCACATCGACCGGCTTTTTTATTCCGCGAAAGCGATCCTGCTGGAAATTCCGATGTCGCGGGAAGAGCTGATAAAAGCCACTGTGGCGACCATCCGGGCCAACAAATTGCGGGACGCTTATATTCGTTTGGTGGTGACCCGCGGGGTCGGCAATCTGGGATTGAACCCCCGCAGTTGCAAGCAACCGACCGTGATCATCATTGCCGGCAAAATCCAGGTTTATCCGGCGGAATTGTATGCCCGGGGCATGGAAATCGTCACGGTGCCGACGGTCCGTAATTTGCACAGCGCGCTCAATCCGGCCATCAAGTCCCTGAATTACCTGAACAATATTCTGGCAAAAATCGAGGCGAACAATGCCGGCGTCGAGGAAGCGGTGATGCTTAACTCGGATGGCTTTGTGGCAGAATGCACGGCTGATAACCTCTTTATTATCAAGAACGGTGAGCTCTTTACGCCGCCGCTTTCGGCTGGCGCTCTTTACGGCATCACGCGGGGCACGGTGATGGAATTGGCTACCCAAAACGGGATGAAAGTCTCCGAACCGAACCTGACCCGCTATGATCTGTTCAACGCCGACGAGTGTTTTCTGACCGGCACGGGCGCGGAAATCATGCCGGTGATCAAAATTGACGGCCGGGTGATCGGCTCCGGCAAACCGGGTCCGCACGCGGCCAAATTGATCGGCGATTACCACGCGCTGGTGCAATGCACCGGCGAGCCGATTTACAAGTGACCGGATTTGTGGGATGGTGAATCAGAAGCGGACGGCTTGGGCTTGGGAACGTCTAAATATCAGCGTTCAAACTTCAGGTGCCAGCCGGGACGGTGCAATAACCATTTTATGCAGTGCTCTATTTGTAAGGAAAAGCCGGCGTCAGTGCATTTGACCCAGATCGTAGGGGACAAGATGCAAAAGCTGGATTTGTGCGATGATTGCGCCAAGCTCAAGGGGGTTAATGATCCTTCCGGTTTCGCGATGGCGGACATCATGTTGGGCTTGGGGGCGGCGCAAGAATTGGAACATGCCGTTGGGGGTACGGAGGTCAAATGTCCGCGCTGCGGCTTCACCCAGGCAGATTTCAAGAAATCCGGCCGTCTGGGCTGTCCGGAATGCTACAAAACTTTCGCCGAAGGTTTATCCGGCCTCCTCAAGACCATGCACAAAGGCACCCGGCATGCGGGTAAATCACCCGAGTCCTTGCGGGCCTCGCGTGAGATTTCTGATCGCTTGAAATTACTCCAAAAGAAACTGGCCAAGGCGATTGAGTCGGAAGATTTCGAACTGGCGGCGCGGTTGCGCGACGAGATCAAGCAAATACCGGAACGCCCGGTGGCCGCGAAGAACGCGCCCCGATGAACTTGATGGCAACTCTTTGCGGTCAGCTAAACCATGAGTGACATCCATAAATTCCTATGTTCGCCGGCGGAATCAACCCGCCGGCACGGTCCGCACGACCGCATCGTGATGTCGAGCCGGGTGCGCCTGGCCCGCAATATCCGTGACGCCGCGTTTCCCGGCTGGGCCAAAAAGCCCGAGCGGGTGAAGGTGCTGGAAATCATCCAGCCGGCCGTAAGTGCACTGCCGGACATGGAAGATGCCTTCTACGGCGCGATGGATAATCTGACCGCCCTCGATAAACAGATTCTCGTGGAGCGTCACTTGATCAGCCGCGAGCATGCGGCCAAAAATGTGGGCAGCGGTCTGGTGGTCAACCGGACGGAAACGTTTTCGGTGATGATCAATGAGGAGGATCACCTGCGAATGCAGGCATTGCGACCCGGGTTGCAGTTGCGCCAGGCTTGGACCGCGATCGACGCCTTCGACTCCGAGCTGGAGAAGAAAATCAATTACGCCTTCGACAACGAACTCGGTTATTTAACGGCGTGCCCGACGAATCTTGGCACCGGCATTCGCGTCAGCGCCATGCTGCATCTGCCCGGGCTGGTCCTGGGCGAACAGATCAATCCCATCATTCAATCGGTGAACAAACTCGGGCTGGCCGTGCGCGGCCTGTACGGGGAGGGAACGGAAGCGCTGGGGAATGTTTTCCAGGTATCGAATCAAATGACGCTGGGCGAAAGTGAGAACATGATCGTTGAGCGGCTCGAAAAAGTGCTTTCGCAGATCATCGAACATGAAGAAAATGCCCGGCAAACTTTGCTGGAAAAGAAACCAAAAGTGGTTTTCAACCATATCGGCCGCGCCTACGGCATTCTTGCCAACGCCCATAGTATTTCCTCCAAGGAAACGATGAACCTGCTTTCTCTCATGCGTTTGGGCGTGGATTTGGGCTTGTTTCCGGGTGCGGACCGGGCACTGGTGGATGAGCTTTTTCTCACGACCCAGCCGGCGCATTTGCAAAAGCAGCTTTCTGACAAACTCTCCGCTGAGGAACGCGACCTGTTGCGTGCCGACATGGTCCGCGAGCGCTTAAAAGACGTAAGCCGGCCAGTCATAAAACCCAAGCCACCCGCCTCTGCCAATTGACCTTTGGGGCTCTGGAGGTTGGAAATTGAGACAGTAGTCTGTCTATTCAAGTTTGCCGGAGGTTTTGTGGTATGAAGGTTCTTCAACGGGC
>Ga0182012_10006677_pt1 | contig 11715 bp, 11 predicted proteins | sample 612S2SmetaG_FD_120486 | JGI IMG/M metagenome (GOLD analysis project Ga0182012, IMG submission 120486) | Permafrost microbial communities from Stordalen Mire, Sweden - 612S2S metaG | ecosystem: Environmental > Terrestrial > Soil > Wetlands > Permafrost | place: Sweden: Stordalen | collected...
GAAATGACGCTGGGAACGGGAATTTATCTACCCAGGTTAGCGGCTTCTCTGGTGGAGAGATGCCAATTCCTAAAGAGCCCGCGTACGCCTGAAGAATTCAATTTGGCTGATGGAGTTAACTTCGAATCGGGAACATTTAACGGCCTTGTAATTCGGAAACTGACAGTGTTTCCGCTGGTGATGCACCTTGATGCGGCGGATTCTACGGACAAAGCACAGGATACGCTCCTTCGCATTCTGCAATGGGCTAAAGAGGAGTTCGATTTGCGCTATTCCTCAGAGATGATAACGCGCTGGGCATTTGTAAGCGACATTACGTTTCAAACGGAATTCCCGCTTCTTGAGAGGCTGAGTCCTATTCTGAATTTAATTTCAAAGAGGATTAGCGGGGTAATTCTGGAAAATCTCAAGGAAAATCTGGAGTACAGGCCGGCAAAGTTCTGGCTTGCACATGATCCAGATAAGCGGTCGGCTAAAATCGCCCCCTTCAGCATTGAGCATCTCGCTCTCAGTCAAGATGAGGAGAACAAGTTTTACTCTGAGGCGCCCATCCCTACCAGACACCATCTCGCATTACTGGAAGAACTAGAGAATGCATTGAAGGACAAGAATGAAGGTTGATAAAGACCAATTCGACGCGCTGCTTGGCAAACTCATGAAAGCGAAGCCTGAAACGGCGAAGACCATAAAGCCGGAGGGCAAGGCAGGTTCGATACTGCCTAAGCCCCAATCAACTCCGCGTAAGGCATAGGCTCGATACCCGCCATACGCGCCAGAGTCTTCTGGAAACGCTCACCATTCTTACGCTCATTGAAGCGATACTCGAACTCGCTCAAGTAGCGGTGAAGATGCTCTATCGAGAGATGGTGGAAGCTGCCCACGATGCCTCTCTTGAGCAGCGAGAAAGCAGACTCGATACCGTTCGGGTGAATGTCGCCAATCGCATACACGCCAGTGATGTGATTGATGGTGGAGTGCTTAGAACCGTGGATGCCCGCCATTATCATGGCCTTGGGATAGGACCGAAAATCGTCCGTCATCACACGGTCTACATCCTCATGCACGTTATCCTTGAGAACCTTGCTGATTATGGCGCTGGTGGCATCCTTGACGTGTACGAAGCGGACACGGCCTCCACGTTCTTTGAGGCCGATAACGACTTCTTTGCTCTTGAGTGAACGCCCCCTAGTGCCCTTGCCATGGACGCGTCCGCCAACATACGTTTCGTCAATCTCAATTGTGCCGCTCATCTTAGCGAAACTGCCATCTTCCATCGACTTACGGATGCGATGGGCCATGTACCATGCGGACTTATATGAACCAAGGCCCAGGTGAGTTTGAAGCTGTTTGCTGGAGACGCCTTTCTTGGCGTCCAGAACGATTGCCAAGGCCATGAACCACTTTGTCAGGGGAATGTGGCTGTCGTTGAAGATCGTTCCATTGGTAGCGGAGAACTGCTGTTTGCATGTTGCTTCGAGGCACTGATAGATGCGCGTCCGCTTGTTCTTGCTCTTCGTCTTGCGAGTGATCTTGCTGATCCGGTCACAGCCACATACGGGGCAGCGGATACCATCGGGCCAGCGCATTCCCTCAAGGTAGGCTAGGCAATCATCGTCAGACTTGAATTGTTCGGTAACGTCTATCAGGTTCATCGTTCGGCCTCTTGACTACTTCTCAAGTATGCCAAAAGTCGTCTTCTGTGTCAAGGGGATAATCTTCCTGGATGCTGGCCGAAAAAGAGGACATCGCCGCCCGGATCGAAGAGGGCTTTGCACAGGCAGAACGAGGGGAGCTTGTGGATGCCGAGCATGCAGTCCAGATCCTTCGGGAACGCGAGACAAATCAGCGAATCGCCTGAGCGGTGCCGACCCAATACCAGCTCACAACGCGGGCGGTCAACGATCTTGGCGAAATCCGGGATTACATTGCAAGAGACAGCGTAGATGCGGCAAATCGAGTAGAATCGGCTATTTTTGCGGCCTGTGCCAGTCTTGCGAGGCACCCAAAACTCGGAACCAAAAGAATTGATATTACTCGCCTTCCTGTTCGGTTTTGGACCGTTACAAGATATCCCAATTTCATTGTGGTCTACCGCCCTGACACCCAACCGTTGCAGGTGGTGACAGTACTCCATGGGAAAGGGAATTTGAAGGAACTACTTCAATAGTCAATGACAAATGGAGGCTGCTTGCACCCTATCCTGAACGGACTTGCTGTGTGGCTCCGGCAAGGGCTTCGTGCATCAATCTGGCCCTAATCTGCGTCTAACCATTAGTACGAGGATCGGGTGAAGAAGAGGATTGCCCGGCCGGGTTAGGAAGCGGTCTGAAAACGCTCCAGGTTCGCCTTGATTTTTGCTTGGTGAAACCGAGCGGGACTGTGGTAATCTATTGATCTCTGTGAGGATGCGCGCCCCTTCTGCCCCACATATGAGCTCCGGCTCGCGGGCGAACCAGGTGAAACCTGAAGCGCTTGTCATCCTGTTCCGAGCAACCACCTGAGACCGCTTGTTTTTTGCGGGCAACCGCAGGTTTGGGTTCGCGTGCGCGTTTATTTCCATGAGCAGGTTTGCTGGAAATATTTTTGCGCTCGGGCCAAGCCGTGCGCCGGTGCGCAACCGGCGCCTAAACTGTTTTGCGCAAGAGAGCAGGGATATTTTGGCGATTGACGACAAATTCGAACACGACATTGACAGCCTGATCGAAGTGGGCAAAGAGAAGGGCTATCTCACCTACGGCGATGTGAACGACATGCTGCCGGAAGAGCTTGGCTCCGCGGACGACCTGGACGACCTGATCACAACCATTGGGACGCAGGGCATCGACCTTCTGGACGGCCCGAAGTTTGGCGGCGACAAGGACTTCGAGCTGGAAGAGGGCGAGGATGTTGAGCTCGACCTGACGCCGGGCACTCTGGAAAAAACCAACGACCCGGTGCGCATGTACCTGCGCGAGATGGGCACCGTTCCGCTGCTTACCCGCGAGGGCGAAGTGGAGATTGCGAAGCGCATTGAGCGCGGGCAGTTGCGCGTGCTGAAGGCGATTTCGCGTTCGCCGATCGTGATTCGCGAGATTGTGGCTCTGGGCGAGGACCTGAAGCGCGGCGTGCGCAACGTGAAGGAAGTTGTGGTCTTCGACGAAGAGGAGCTCACCGAAGAGGTGGTGCAGACCCGCGTGAAGGCAACGGTCATTCGCATCGAAGCGCTGATCAAGCACCAGAAGAAGATTGCGGTGCTCGAAGAGAAGCAGGCTGCATCTTCGGCTGCGACCGCATCGAAGGCCAAGGCCAAGGAAGCGCGTCATGCGCGCTGGCTGATTGCGCGCGAGAAGGTGTTCATTTCGCGAATTGTGCGCGAGCTGAAGTACACGGCCCTGGAACGCAAGCGGCTGCTGGACAAGGTCAACAAGACCGTGGACACGATGCGCACGCTGGAGCGGCAGATCCGTTCTTTGGATCAGAAGTTCGAAGCCTCGAAGAGCGAGGAGCTCAAGAAGGAGTATCGGCGCCAGCAGAAGAACTGCCGGGTGGATCTCGAAAAGATCGAAGGCGACGCGGGCGTTTCCATTGTTGAACTGAAGCGCACGCAGCGCGAGATGATTCAGGGCGACATGGACGCCGAGCAGGCGAAGCGCGAACTGATTGAAGCGAACCTCCGTTTGGTGGTTTCGATCGCCAAGAAGTACACCAACCGCGGACTGCAGTTCCTTGACCTGATTCAGGAAGGCAACATCGGCCTGATGAAGGCGGTGGACAAGTTCGAATACCGGCGCGGGTACAAGTTCTCGACGTATGCGACGTGGTGGATTCGCCAGGCGATTACGCGCGCGATTGCCGACCAGGCAAGGACGATTCGTATCCCGGTGCACATGATCGAGACCATCAACAAGCTGATCCGCACCAGCCGTCAGCTTGTGCAGGAGCTGGGACGCGAGCCCAGCAGCGAAGAGATTGCCCGGCGCATGGACATTCCGGTGGCGAAGGTGCGCAAGGTGCTGAAGATTGCGCAGGAACCGATCTCGCTGGAGACGCCGATTGGCGAAGAGGAAGACTCGCACCTTGGAGACTTCATCGAAGATCGCCAGGCCGTCTCGCCTTCAGAGGCCGTGATCAGCGTGAACCTGAAGGAGTACACCTCGCAGGTGCTTCGCACGCTTACGCCGCGCGAGGAGCGGGTGATCAAGATGCGGTTTGGCCTTGAAGACGGCTCGGAGCACACGCTGGAAGAAGTGGGACAGAGCTTCCAGGTGACGCGTGAGCGCATTCGGCAGATTGAAGCCAAGGCGCTGCGCAAGCTGCGGCACCCCTCGCGCAGCCGCAAGCTGAAGGCGTTTGTCGAAGGCGTCAAAGAGATGTGAGTTTGGCCGGTGTCGGGCTTAGCCCGACATCAACCACGAAGAGCCGTAGCCTTGGAAGGGGTTGCGGCTTTCTTGTTTGTAGGAGGGCTTCTGAAGTGGATGTGATGGATTACCTGATCGATACGGATGACAAGGACTGGGCAGAGCTTTTGTCGGCGTGGCAATTTCTGCTGCCGAGGTCGTTCAATGTATGGCTCGTGAATCGCGTGGGCGATGTGTTCGCCGTGTTTGAGGATGGTTCGGTACACATGCTGGATGTGGGGCGCGGGGCAATTGAACGAGTAGCAGACGATTGCGATCAGTTCGTGACCCGCATCGATGAGGACGATCACGGCAACACATGGATGATGGTGAGCCTGGTGAACGCGTGCGTGAAGGCTGGAATGAAGCTTGGGCCGAATCAATGCTATGGGTTCAAGATTCCTCCCATGCTGGGCGGCAGCTACGAGGTTGAGAACATGGAGCCGACGGATTTGTCGGTGCATTACCAACTACTGGGCGAGATCTGCGAGCAGACCAGGGATCTGCCAAGGGGAACTAAGGTGAAGCGGATCGAGATCGAAGAGCCTTGATGCCCTTTCTTGATTCAGAATTGAGCAGGCCGCAGCCTTCGAAAGGGGCTGCGGCTTTTCTGTTTTGGGGATGCGAGTCGTGGAGGTTGTTTGGGGATCGTTGAGTAGTGGCGGATATACTTCCGTCAGAGTCGCAGAAGGAGATTTCCCCAATGAGACAATTTGCCACTGTTGCTTCCCTGCTTATTGCCGTTTCGCTGACTGGCGCTGCTGTTGGCCAAATTGCACCTGCGTCTAAGACGCCGACGATTGACCAGTCGCTTGAAATGTTCTCGGTGGGCGCGCCGAAGATTTCTCCGGATGGGAAGCATGTGATTTATGAGCAGGCGCGCACCAACTGGGAGAGCAATGCGTTTGAGACGGACCTGTGGCTGGCGAATGTTGCTACGGGCGAGCGGCATCTGCTTACCGTCGCAGCGAAGTCGAGCAACAGCGCGGAGTGGTCGCCGGATGGGAGGTGGATTGCGTTTTTGTCCGACCGGTCCGCACCGCTTGCTGGGTCTCCTACGGACAAGACGCAGCTCTACGTGATGCCGGCGGATGGCGGCGAGGCGCAGCAGTTGACGAAGATGGACAAGGGCGTGCACGGATTTGATTGGGCGCCGGATTCGAGCCGCATCGTGATTGCCGGCGAGGCGCCCGACACCAAGGCGATGAAGGATCGGAAGGAGAGCTTTGGCGATTACCACGTGGTGCATGCCGACTACGAGATGACGCACCTTTGGCTGGTGGATTTGCCGAAGACCGATGCGGCGGGGCGGACCATTGCGGGACCGGAACCAAAGCTGCTGACGCCGGGCGAGACGATGAGCGTGGGGGGCTTCTCGTTTTCACCGGACGGGAAGCGGATTGCGTTCAGCGCGCAGCGCGATCCGGATTTGATTTCGGGATTCAGCGCGGACATTTACACGGTGACCGTTGCCGACGGCGCGGTGATGGAAGAGAACGAGAACTGGTTTGGGCATTACATCTGGGGCGATCCGCTGGCGGCCTCGCTGACGCCGACGGTGAAGGCGAAGGATAAGACGGAGGAGAAGGGGAAGCCTTAGGGTGTGTATCAACGATGCCTGTAAGGCGTCCCGAAGAACAGAAGCAGATCCTTCGACTCACCACCCCCGAGCTGAAAAACGCTCGGGGTCCCTTTCGCTCAGGATGACAGCCTCAATTCCGGTGTGGGTCATGAGGCAGGCCGCGCGAAGATTTATACGCGCCAATCACTGGGCTGCTGCTTCTACTTGGGCCCACTCTTCCGCACTGAGCTTGAGGTTGGCGGCGGCGATGTTCTCTTCAAGGTGCGCGACTTTCGATGTGCCGGGGATGGGCAGAAGCACCGGCGACCGCTGCAAGAGCCAGGCGAGGGAGAGTTGGGCGGCTGAGGCGGAATGTCGGGCGGCGAGAGCGGCCAGGGCGATCGCGGAGGGGTGGTCGGGTTTGAGTTGCTTGCCGCCGGACATGGGGTACCAGGGCAGGAAGGCGATTCCCTCACTCTCGCAGTATTTGAGCGTTTCCTCATTGCGCCGGTCGGCGAGACTGTATCGATTCTGGACACTCACGATGTTGACGATCTTGCGGGCTTCTTCGATTTCGGCAGGGGTGACTTCGCTGAGGCCGATGTGGCGGATCTTGCCCTGGTCTTGCAATTGTTTCAGCGCGCCGAGGGATTCTTCGAGCGGGGTGCGCGGGTCGATCCTATGCAATTGATAGAGGTCGATGCGGTCGAGTTTGAGGCGGCGCAGGCTCATTTCGACACATTGGATCAGGTAGCCTGCGCGCCCCACGTACTCGGTCTTGGCGGGACCCTGGCGGGTGATGCCGCCCTTGGTGGCGATGACCAGGCCGGCTGGGTAGGGCCCTTTTGAACCGTTTAGGAAGGCTTCAGCGATGAGGCGTTCGGCGATTTCGGGGCCGTAGGCGTCGGCGGTGTCGATGAGGTTGACGCCGAGTTCAACGGCGCGGCGGAGGACGCGGTGACATGCAGCCGGGTCGGCCGGTTCGCCCCATGCGCCGTCGCCGACGAGGCGCATGGTGCCGTAGCCGAGGCGATGGACGGGGAGATCGCCGGCGATTAAGAAGGTGCCGCTGGTGGAAGCATTGACGGGAGCTTGCATAGTTGAATTAGATGCTATTTCCCTGCCTCGAAAGTTCTTTTTAAGACTCGCGAAGGACAAAAGCAGATTGTTCGACTCACCGCCCCCGACCTACACCCCGCAGACGAAGACCTGTCTGCGGGGACCGTGGAACTGAAATGCGTTCGGGGCCCCGTTCGGTCAGAATGACAATGGATGTTTTGTTATGAACTTGAGCAACAGACACAATCGACGCTGGGTATGGGAGAATGGCTGCAATGCGGCGGGTGGAACCTCGCGGGTTTTGATTGCGTACCTGTTGAGGAGTGAAGTGGAAGGAGAATCAACCATGAGCAGCGTTCCGTATCCCAATCCGCAGGCCATTTTTTATCAGCAATATGAGTCGGTGCGCCGCGACGAGGTAGTGGGCATTCTGCTGGCGCTGTTCCTGGGAACATTCGGAGTGCACCACTTTTATCTGCGGCGGACGGGGCTGGGGATTCTCTACTGCATCTTCTGCTGGACGGGGATCACGGCAATCCTCGGGTTTGTCGAGTGCTTCTTCATGCCGGGGCGGGTGCGCGAGTTCAACGCGATCCAGGCGGCGGGGATTGCGGCGGCGCTGGGGATCATGATGCCGGGGTGGGGCCAGCCGCTGAATGTGACGGTGAACATGCCGCCGGCGCCGGGCCAGCCGGGGGCACTGATTGCGTGCGGACGGTGCCAGCAGACCAATCCGCCGGGGGCGCGGTTTTGCTCGGCTTGCGGGGGAACGCTGGTGTAGGTTATTTTGACGAACCTTGCGCGGGCGGTTGCGGGGCGAGGGGGAGCGGCAGCTCGATTACGCCGAGGCGGTTGCTCTGGTTGTCGCGGACGCCTACACGGAGATAGCGCGCGGTGACTGGAACATCCAGCACCAGGCGATAGCGGTAGCCGCTGACCTGCGCGGCGGCCGAAGCTTCAGGCGTGATGGCGGTCTTGAGCTGGAGGCGCGCGGCGTTGAGGCTCTGGCCGCCGGGGCCGTAGGCGATGGCCGCGAATTCCATGACAAGATGCTGCTTGCCATCGTCGCCGCGAGTGAGGGTGACGTGGCGGGCGAGCACCGCGAAATTGACGACAACCTGCTGGACGTCGATGGGCTTGACTTCAGGCACACCCTGAAATTTGGCCAGCGCGGCGATTTGCTCAGGGGTTGCGGCGGCTGGTTGGGGGGCGGTGAGATGGGTGAGAAAGGGCAGGTCTTCCACCTGCGGGGTACCGAGCGCGAGGGCTACGCCGAGCGAGTCCACGCTGTGGGTGACGGTGGCCAGGTCGTCTGAAAAATAACTGCGGCGGTAGGAGACCTGGTATCCGTGACGGCTGAGGTCGACGCGGATCTTGCGCAGGCCGCCGTCGAATTTCTTGTCGGTGGGGTCGTAGGAGACGGTGTAGTAGTCGCTGCCCTCGTCGACGGCCTTGGAGAAGGCTTCTTTCAGTCCGTTGGTATTGAAGAAGGCTTCGCCGCCGGTTTCAGCGGCGAGGTTGGAGAGCGTGGCGTGCTCGTCCGCCTGCGAGGAGCTGAAGCGCTGCTGCTGCGTGGTGGCCGGGTTGGCCTGGCTGGGCGCGGTGTTGGCAACGCCGCTGCCTCCGCCGCGGGCCTGGAGGTTGATGCGGCTGGAGGCCGAGAATACCGAATTGATCATGAGGCCGCGCACGTCAATGGCATAGACCGAAGTGTGGCTGAGGTTGAGCAGGTCAGCGACCTTCTTCTGGCTCTCGGTGTAGTTGCGCTGGCTCTGGTCCGTATTGGCGGCAGAGCCCTCGGGCAGGACGGAAAGCGGAAATGAGCCTGAGAGCCAGAGGAGATTTTTCCGGCCCGGAAGCGGCATGAGGAACTGGGCGATGGCGGTGAACGCGTCCTCGGTAATTTGGACCTGCTGGTCCTGGCGGAAGTCGCGCTCGTTATTTTCCATCTGCGAAAGCAGCGCCGCGGCCTGTGCGCCGACGGTGTCGCGGGGGTCAAAGGACGCGGCCAGATTGCTGCTGGTTTCGTGCACGTCTTTGTCGGGAGAATCGACGTAGCTGGGCTGTGTGCCGGCGGCTTTGGTGTTGGCGGCGGCCATGAGCGCGTCCTGGTCCGCGGTGAAGCCCTGGAGAAGTTCGAGGTGGTTGCCGAGAACGAAGATGGCGTAGCGGCCTGGCGGGCGGTTCTTGAGGAACGCGACCAGCTCATCGTGGGCGTAGTGCTGGTAATCGGGGGCCGTGCTCAGCATGTCATAGAGGATGACATTGAGCGGGCCGGAGGCGTTGGGATCGGGGAGATTGGAGAAGGTGTTGGGCGGCAGGGCGGGCAACAGGGGGACCGCGGATGCGTCCTGGCGAATCTCTTCAAAGGAAGCGATCTGCTGCTCGACGCCATCTTCAAAGATGCGGAAATCGCTTTGCTTGAGGCCTTGCAGCGGATGCCCCTGGCTGTCGGAAACGGTGATGTCTTCAAGGACGCGGCGGGATTCGACGTGAATGACGGCGGTTGTGTTGTTGGAGGGAGCCGGTGACTGAGCGCGAACGGCGGCGAGAAGGAGGATGGAGAGGGAAAAAGCCGCGACTGCGGATTTTGTATGCGTTTTCACGATCGGAAGAACTCCTCTGCGATTCCGATTCAATGTTGCTTCAATGTAACTCCCAGATCTCAAAAGCGAGATCTGGGGCAGCCGAGATTGTTGAGTTACATGTTGGCTTGGCCGGAACGCATGGACTCATTGAAATGGGGCTTGCTGAAGTTGAGTGCGGCTTCGAGGGCGGCCTGGTACTCGGGGGCGCGCTGCAGCAGAAGAGGTGTTGCCGCGGCAAACTCGCCGTCGAGCACAAAGAGGCCCTCGCCTGCCTCGGCACCGGCCATGCGCAGCAGTTCGGCCTCAGTGGTGTTGAGATATTGCGCGTCGCGTGGGTCGGCGATCCAGACCGGCTTGCCCTCGCCCAGCGCGCCGGAGAGCCAGTAGACCTTGCGCAGCAGGTACTCCAGGCGCTCGGCTTCGGTGGTCTCAGTGAAGAGGAACTTTTTTTGCCAGCGGCTGTAGAAGCGTGTGGTGACGGGCACGGGCTGGCGGTTGCCGGACTTCACGAATTCAAGCTGGCCGAAGTCGACTGTCTTGCGAACCGCGTTGTAGACGAAGGACTCGGCAAAAGGCTGCTCCATGGCGGGCACAATCTCAGCGAAGGTGAGCGTGACGGAGGCTGCGACCTTGGCGTGAAGGTTGAGCGTGCCGCCGTCGGCGAGATGGATTTCGCCGTGGACGATGTAGGTATCCGCGCCGGAGGTGGAGCGATGGAAGGGCCACTGGAACTGGCCAAAGGCGAGCGGGAGGCCGCCGAGGGTGACGTAGCACTCAGGACGGGGGTTGCGCAGGCGCTTGGCTTCGCCGGCCAGGTGGGCGGTGATGGTGGGCAGCAGGTCAGGCTTGTCGAATTCAAAACCGTCGCTCAATTCCAAACGCAGGCTGCGGCCGGCCGCGTCGCCGCTGGTGAGACCGAGCTGAAAGACGGCGGTGGGCTGGCCGTGGAAGTCGGCGCCTTCAGTGGCGGAGACCAGAACCAGACCGGCCTGGTGGGCGGCGGCTTGCATGGAGGTAACGAGATTGGATTTCAATTCGACTGTCATTGGGAAGGAATCCTGGGTTGGGAATTGCTGCACTCCTATTCTACGGCATTTCCGGAGATGTCCTTCGATAGTCGGGGACATTCGAGGCGGTCGCTCCATGCGGTCGCGTCCGCTTGAAGGCATGGTCTGGTGCGCTCGCGATCTTCCGAAAATGCGATCGGGGAGGAGCGGGGCGGACGTCGCATTTACAATGGAAAAGTGCAGTCAGAGAACGCTTCGCCGATTATTCTAGCCGAGAACCTGACCAAGGTTTATGCGGCCGGGCGCCTTGAGGTAACCGCGGTGCGGGGGGTCTCGCTTGCCGTGCAGCGCGGCGAGTTTGTGGCCATTGTGGGACCGTCCGGTTCAGGCAAGTCCACGCTCTTTTACCTGCTGGGCGGGCTCACCAGGGCAACCAGCGGGCGGGTGGTGATTGATGGCGTGGATTTTGCCACGCTGAACGACGCGGAGCGCACACGGCTGCGAAAAAACCGGATCGGCTTCGTGTTTCAGAAGTTCAACCTGCTTTCAACGCTCTCGGCGATGGGGAATATCGAGATTGCGTGGGCGGTGAGCGGGCGTAAAGAGCCGCTGGATCTGAAGTATCTTGACCATCTTTGCGATCTCTTGTCGATCAGGGGCAGGCTGGACCACAGGCCATCTGAGCTGAGCGGCGGGGAGCAGCAACGGGTGGCGATTGCGCGGGCGTTGATTACGCGGCCGGCGATTGTGCTGGCGGATGAGCCGACGGGGAACCTGGACACGAAGAACTCGGATGCGGTGCTGGAGATGCTGTTGAAGTCGAATCGCGCGCTGGGCCAGACGACGCTGATGATCACGCACAATCCGGAGGCGGCATCGATTGCCAGCCGCATCCTGTATATGCGGGACGGAGAGATTGTGCGGGAGGAAAAGGGTTCGCGGCCTGGATTGGCAGCGGCAAATACAGAGCCGGCTGCGGTTTAGGGCCGAAGACGGGTCTTGGCGGTTTGACCTGGTTTTGGCCGCCCGGTATACTCAGTACTGCAACAAGCGGGAGTAGCTCAGTGGTAGAGCATCGCCTTGCCAAGGCGAGGGTCGCGAGTTCAAATCTCGTCTCCCGCTCC
>Ga0182012_10006678_pt1 | contig 11714 bp, 9 predicted proteins | sample 612S2SmetaG_FD_120486 | JGI IMG/M metagenome (GOLD analysis project Ga0182012, IMG submission 120486) | Permafrost microbial communities from Stordalen Mire, Sweden - 612S2S metaG | ecosystem: Environmental > Terrestrial > Soil > Wetlands > Permafrost | place: Sweden: Stordalen | collected...
AGTGTGTCACAATGGTAAAACCACCTGAATGCTGCCAGCGCTCCTCGCCTGTCGGTTGGAAAAGTCCCGGATAGTGTAACAATCGAACCCAGCTTGCGTCCTATACCAGATAACACGCTGGGATAACGCTTGAGCGTGCTTTTCCTTGAAGTGCCGCTACGATTTACGAGAGTGCTTCATCCGGGAGCGTGGTAATGTCATACGGAGATACGCTGCCAATAGGTGCCGGTAGAACTACTGTCGGCCTAACAATCCAGCCCTCCATCCGAACAACGGATAGGGGAACAGATGCCTGTGTGGCGGTTGAAGCAGCCCACGGGCAAAGTTGCCCGGCCTATACTGATGCGACGAGTGCCAGGGGCAGAAGCCGCGTTATGAACGCTTTCCCGCCGGAAGATGCCGACCGTAATCTAGATTTTGATGCCCTCGTTGTTAAGTACGAGAAGAAGATTTTTAACGTCATCTATCGGATGCTTGGCGACTATGAAGAAGCGACAGACTTAACTCAAGAGACCTTTATAAGTGCTTTTAAACATTACGACCGATTCCGCGGCGACTCTAAAGTATTTACGTGGCTCTACCAGATTGCTAGAAACCTCTGTATCAACCGGGTACGACAGCGTGAACGACAGCGGGGCATGCGCTTTGAGTCTTTGGACCAGCCGCGTGAGACCGACGATGATGATGGCCTGACGCGTGAAATTGCAGACTGGTCGCAGAGTCCGCAAATAGTGCTCGAAAGCAATGAACTGCGTGAAAAGATGATGGCCGCTATTAATAGCCTGCCGCCGGATTACAAAGAGGTACTGGTACTTCGTGAATTCGAAGGACTGACCTATAACGAGATTGTCGAGCAGACTGGTTTGACTCTGGAGAATGTGAAAACGCGTTTATCGCGAGCCCGAGGAATGTTGCGCCGCAAACTCGGTCCTTATTATCTGGCGTAGTGTTTTAGGAGAGCGGGCAGTTTATTAGCGATCTCGGCGTTGCAATTTGGCGCGCGAAATCAGATCACATATAACCGCAAGGGAAAAACCTTATCCCTGTTTGCATGAGAAATGAACACTGTAGGAGCGTTGTGCCGAATGAATATAGTTAAAAACCGCCGGACACTAAAGACAGCGCCACTGTTGATGATGTGCACAGTTACGGCTACCGGCGTGTTCGCGGCCCCAACCCGAGCTGCAGCCCAGGCCAAGCCGGGTGCGACCACGACGGCACCTCCAGTTGCTCCTGGAACCCAAAGAATAAGCAAGATAATCGTAAAGGGCAACAAGGTTCTCTCCAGTTCTGCAATCATTATCGCGAGCGGACATAACGTTGGTGATCCATGCAACGAACAGACCCTCGATGAGATGAAGGCGAACCTTACGGAGACCGGCAACTTCGGAATACAGCACAATCCGGACGATAAGGAATCGTGGGTCAAGGTCTACTCGGAAGAGCGGAATGGTGAGTGCACCGTCGTTATCGACGTTGACGAAAATGATCAGATCAAGAACATTCAGGTAACCGGATCCGGTCCGGTCAAAGCCGAAACGATCATTAATCTCCTCCACTTTAAGGCTGGTTCGTCACTCTACAATCCTCTCTATATGCGAAGCGACGACCTCGCAATTGAGCAGCTGTACAACAAGCTAGGATATATAGCCGTTCTGGGCCAGGATGAGACACTCGATCCCAAAACCGGCGTATTGACGATTCCTATTGTGGTTACACGAGTTTCCGAAATAAAGATCGTCAAAGCAGTAAAGACTCGCCGCAAGGTTATTCTGCGTGAGCTGAAAACCAAGGTAGGCGACTACTTCAATCGGAAGACGTGGAACGAAGACCTCCAGAAGATCTACAATCTGAACCTGTTCGATGACGTTGTTCCTCGTGAAGACCTGACGGTCGGTCAGGCGGTTCTTACTCTCAGCCTGCCGGAGAAGCGAACTGGAAACATCAATGTCGGAGCTGGATATAGCAGCCGCCAGCAGCTTATTGGGCGCGCAGAAATATCGCAGACGAACTTCCGAGGGCTGGGTGAGACACTCAGTCTGTTGCTCGAATCGGGTGGTATTGCAAGTCAGAGCTCTGTAGAACTAACCTTCGTTGAGCCGTGGCTGGATCACAAGCATACGGGACTTTCGGTGTCCATCTATGACAAGACGGTCTACCGATTTGCAAACAGCCTGATTAATGCCACACCTGTTACCAACAACGTGGGTACCGCTACGCGTTACAACGAACAACGAATTGGTACAACGATTTCGGTAAGCCGACCGTTGGGACACAAGTACACAAGTGTGCTTACAGCGCGGGCTGAAACGGTGCACACAGATAGCCTCGCTCTCGGCGGAATTGATGCCTCGATCCTGCAAAATGGACCCATTTTCGTGCTGGGCGCAATTGCAAACCACGATACGCGCGATATTCCGGTCGACCCTGTGTCGGGTGGATATCAGAGTATTGGCTTCTCGGTCGGACATGCAAACCTGTCTCCGCCATCTGCTTATGACCCAGGCATTAACCTGGCCGTATTTGGCAACCACACCTTCAGCAAACTCTCGTTTGAAGAGAGACAGTTCTTCAGCCTCCAGGGACCCAGAAAGAAGCCAACGGAGACCAAAACAGTAATCGCAGTAAGGTTTTTGGCGGGCACCTCTGCCGGAACACTTCCCTTCTTCGAACAGTATCTCATCGGAGGTGCTGAAACGCTTCGTGGATATCGGGAGAGTCGCTTCTGGGGAAGCAATATGATGTTGACATCCGTTGAACTGCGCCAACCGATGGGCAAGAGCTTGACCGGCGTACTGTTCACCGATATTGGCGATGCATGGGGCGGACCCTACTCGAACGTAAACATTGCAGGCTTTCAGCAGGGAGCGTTTAGCCCGCACGTTGGCGTTGGTCTGGGTATTCGCGTGCGGACCCCACTGGGACCAATTCGACTTGATTACGGTATTGGAAGCGAAGGTGGTCAGACCCACTTTAGCATTGGGAACGTTTTCTGATCCAGCATAATCTCATCGTGTGCGGTGTCCTTAATCTGCTATAATAACCGAGTCGTGTCTATTTGAAAGGATTTCTAACTATGTCTGGACCTTCCTCCAGCATGCGTAATATGTACCTGGCTACGATTGCGCTTTTGGCTGTCGTATCGTTAACGGGTGCACATGGTCAGGATAAGCGGGACGCAGGTGGTCTTAAGATTGCGAATGTCAATCCCGGACGCCTGCTCAATGAGTACAAGTTTACTAAGTCCGCAGACCTGGAGCTAAAGAAGAAGCAGGCTGATATCGTTACCGAAATGAACAGCTGGGATCAACACCGACTGTTGTCGGAAGCCGATCAGCGTGCCCTTGGTGTCATTGCCGTCAAAGATTCAAATCATGAGGTGTTGATACCGCAGGACAAAACCAACAAGACGAAATATGAAGATTCGAGCAAGAAGCTCTTTGATGAGTACCTTGCGCTGCAGACCCGACAGGGTGCAACACCTGCCGAAACAGATAGGCTCAAGGAGTTGAGCCGACTTGAGACGGATAACAATAAGCGAATCAAGGACCGCCAGGCGAGCGCCCAGGAGGAGCTGCAGAAGCAGGCCAACGATATGCGCTCCAAAATGGATGGCGATGTGCGCGCAGCCATTTCCAAAATTTCCAAGAGCAAATCCCTCAATGTCGTCTTCAGCAGTGAGCTGGCTCTCTACTGTGATAACGATATTACAGACGATGTTCTGAAGGAACTCAATAAGTAGATTCTCTGGCAAGCATATGCGTGACAGTGATGATAGGGTTGCGATGTCTACTAATGCTACAGGCGGGGACGGCGTACCACGTGCGCTACTCCTCGCCTTTGTAGCAATCTTGTGCGGCACCACGCCTGGTTGCCGCCGTCAAATGGCTCCTCGTCTACCGGCGCACTCGGTTCGTATATCTGCTCTTCTCCAAATCCACCCGTCGTGGCCGGCCTGGGAAGCAATTCAGAAGCGGATTGCGATTGAACAGTCGACCGCCGGCGCTGTTCATGTAGTCAGTGTAAATGACGACGAAACGATTGCGCCACCCGCAATCTTACCGGAGAACAGAGTTGCTGAGCACGAGAAGCTGGTTCAAGATGATGCATCTCGTTACCTGAACCAACTAGATAAGTCCCTCGAAATGAAGACGCGTGAGTCTGTTGCCTCACGTCGGCGAGTAGAAGAGCAGACGGAAGCCGTACAATACGCAAACTCTCTCGATAACAAGATTACGGAGCTGAGAGATCAGTCGGTGGTTCAAGCCAGAGGATTACAGAAGGACCTCTCCAAGTTGAACTACCGTACCGAGGCGCTGGCATCGCAGTCTCGTGTCTACGCATCACCAAGTGTAAATGCAAGGCACTTACTGGAAGACGTACGACTACAGCAGGTTGAACTTGACCGCCAGGTACAGCTTAAGAACGCCGAAATTGATGGTATTTTAAAGGCCGACTTCGCCGGGTTGGCACGTGAGAGCCTCAAGCCGTTTCAGCTGCAGTTGCGGCAAGAACGTGAGGCCAGGATGGTAAGTTACAAGGCTCAGCTCTTGTCCGCAGATGCGAAAGAGGTTGCGCTTGCTCGCACAAGGGTCAGCTCTCAACCGGCGCCGATTCCCCCTCTTGCGGATCACGCGAGTGAGATCGAAGATCCAGGTGCAACACCGGTATCGCTGGTACTCCCGGCGCCCGATCCTTCTGTGTTACAGAATACGCGGGACGTTGCGAAATACGGTCGAGATGAGAGGGTGCGCTTGCTGACGGAGCAGGCGGACAAGATACGGGCAGTCGTGTTGCAGGATGTAACAAAAGCGGTTGAAGAGATTGCCCACCGCGAACACTGGCTTCTGCTTCCAGAGGGAACGGCAGATGACTGGACCGCACACGTGCGTGAGCAGTTGAGATCCACTTGGAAGGCGCCTACCGTACGGTAGGCGGCGGTGCGTGGTCTGTTGATGGCAAGTACGGAAAGAGACGCGATAGAACAACAGAATGTATGGAATGTAGGGCGTATTGCCGCTCTGGTAGGCGGCAACATATCGGGAGATGCCAACACGATGGTTACCGGTGTCAGTGGTATTGATACTGCTGAGTCTGGTGATATTGTGTTCGCCGAATCCGATCGATATCTGGAAACGGCAGTGAAATCTAATGCCGTAGCCATTCTGTGTCGCCCCGACCAATCCCACACAACCACCAAACCATTAATCCATGTAAGTGAACCTCGCCTGGCATTTTTGAAGTTGCTCAGTGCGTTTTCGCCTGCCGTTAAACCGGAGCCCGGCATTGATCCTACCGCAGTAGTTGCCGCCGGCGCATTGTTTGGCGAGGGGGTCTATGTTGGACCATTGGTGTCGATAGGGGAGCACGTCAAAATAGGCGATCGCGTCTGTATCCAGGCCGGTGTGCATATTGGCGACAGCTGTGTGATCGATGATGATACCATTCTCTATCCCAATGTCGTTCTGTACCCTTCCGTTACGGTTGGCAAGCGTTGTTATATACATGCCGGTGCAGTTCTTGGTGCAGATGGCTTCGGATATGCGCCCGTGGGTAATATGCTGCAAAAAGTGCCGCATATTGGCTCAGTGCGAGTTGAGGATGATGTTGAAATAGGCGCGAACTGCTGTATCGACCGGGCAAAAACCGAAGAGACGGTGATCGGCGCCGGCACTAAGATGGACAATCTCGTCCACATCGCGCACAATGTTAAGATTGGAAAGTGCTGCGTTATCGTCTCACAGGTCGGAATAGCGGGTTCAACTACCATTGGCAATGGCGTTATCCTCGCAGGACAGGTGGGCATTGTAGACCACGTCAATGTAGGAGATGGTGCGCAGGTAGGAGCACAAAGTGGCGTTCGCTACGATATTCCGGCAGGCGGACGTTTTTTTGGTTCGCCGGCGGTGCCAATGGCGAGGCGTCTGAAAGAGATTTCGATTAAGAACAAGCTTCCAGACATTATGAAGGAGTTCCGCGGCATGCAAAAGCGCATCCAGGCATTAGAAGCGGCTCTTCATCTGGAAGCCACAGACTCACCGTCTGCTGCAGACGCCACGGAACAGCCGGGAGCTTCTGAGAGCTGAAACGGCGATGCAACACGTTTTGAATAGACGCGATAACCCTGTGACCCTTCAACAGAATACAACAAACCGTGCGTTTACAATTAAGGGAGTTGGCCTCCACTCTGGCGTGCCCTGTCAGATTGAGGTTACCCCGGCAGCGCCCGGTACCGGCAGGCTGTTCGTGGTGGATGGCGTAGAGGTACCGGCTCGTGCATGCAATGTGATTGAGACGGCGCGGTGCACGACGATCGGCCTTGGTGGAGTGCGCATTCGTACAGTAGAGCATGTTCTGGCTGCCCTCGCAGGCTGCCTGGTAGATAATGCGCGCATCCTCGTGGAAGGGCCCGAAATTCCCATTATGGATGGTAGTGCACTTCCGTTCGTTGAATCGATACTAAATGTTGGCACTTGCGCGCAGTTATTACCGCCAAATACCGTAGTGGTTGAGCGTACTCATACGGTCGCGAATAGCAATGGTTCGAGTTCGATGACCGCATCGACCGGTGATGGTTTTAGCATTACTCTGGATACCCAGTTTAACAACTGGCCGGAAGGTGATTCGTCTAATACACTGGAGTTGGGGAGCAGTTCGGACACGTTCATACGCGAACTTGCCCCGGCGAGAACGTTTGCCTTTGCAGACGAGGTGGAGCGATTGCTAAGCGCAGGCCTGGCGCGAGGCGGATCGCTCGACAATGTTATAATTATTACGCCGCCAGACCTGTTCAGCTCACCGCTTCGGCTTGCCGGAGAGTGGTGGCGACATAAGGCGCTGGATGTAGTTGGGGATCTGGCCCTCGTAGATGCGCGGATTTGCGGACAGATTAGAGCTGTGCGACCTGGCCACACGATCAATACCGGGCTCGCACTCGCATTGTACGAAAATGGCGAGGAATTGCGCCGCTTAGAACCTTAGGAGAACTGGATGGAGTGTATACTGGATATTGAAGAAATCCGCGTACTGCTTCCACATCGATACCCGCTGTTACTAGTTGACCGCGTTGTAGCGATTACACCCGGGAAAAGTATTATCGGATACAAGAATGTAAGTATTAATGAGCCGATCTTTCAGGGGCACTTTCCCGGTCAGGCGGTGTTTCCTGGTGTGTATATTATCGAGTCGATGGCGCAGGTAGCCGCAATTATGGTGCTCTGTTTACCGGAACATCGCGGAAAGATTGCTCTGCTCGCGAGTATTGAGAATGCGCGCTTTCGCAAGCCGGTTGTTCCAGGAGATACGCTTGTTACTGAAGCAAATGTAGAGTGGATCAAAAGTACATTTGGAAAAGTGAGTCTCGTGTCAAAAGTCGATGGTCAGGAAGTTGCGCGTTGCGATATGAAGTTTGCGTTCAAAGAGAGTGAACTTCCTTCACATAACTTTGTCGTTGATAAGATAAATAGAGCGTATGAGGCGCACATCGCAGAGGCCGCATCACTAGCAGAAGCAGGAGATCAAGCGGATGGCGCTTCCGGTGAATAGTATGTTAACTCAATCCGTCCTGGTCGACACCGCCGGGGCAGCTACAAAGCCAGGAGGTGGCGCAGATGGCGCTTCCATCTACAGTAATCGACACCGACGTGATGCAGTTCAGCCGACTGGGGGAGAGTCCCACTGTGACTGAACCGTTTATCCATCCCTCATCGGTAATTCATCCCTCCGCCGAGATTGAGCCAGGAGTAAAGATCGGACCTTTCAGCGTTGTTGGCAGAAACGTTCGTCTTGGAGCCGGAACTGTGCTGCATGCGCATGCTGTTATCGAGCAGAACACGCGTATCGGAAAGCACTGTGAAATCTTTCCAGGTGCAATTGTTGGTGGGCGGCCTCAAGATCTCAAGTTTAAGGACGAAGAGAGCTATTTAGAGATTGGTGATTATAATACTCTGCGCGAATGTGTTACGATCCACCGAGCTACCGGCGAGGGTAACACCACTCGCCTTGGCAGCCACAATATGATCATGGCATATGTGCACATTGGCCACAACTGTCACATCGGCAGCCACATCACTCTCGCATCTTATGCCGGCATAAGCGGACATGTTGAAGTTGAAGATCACGTGAACGTCGGTGGCCTCACAGGCATACATCAGGGTTGTCGCATCGGCACGCTGGCGATGCTGGGTGGCTTCTCCAAGATCACGCAAAACATTCCTCCCTATATGCTTGTAGATGGCAATCCTGCACGCGAGTATGACATCAACAAGATTGGCTTGCGGCGAGCGGGCATCTCTCCTAAAGTGCGTGGGGAGCTGAAACAGGCATACCGATTGATCTACCGGTCTAATCTCAATATGTCTCAGGCGCTCGATACCATTGAAGAAGAGATTGACAAAAGCCCCGAGCTTGATCACCTGGTTCAGTTCATCCGCAGTTCACGCAATGGTAAGGACTTTCGAGGACACAACTCGGAAGGGTGATGCACGTTATGTTGACTAGCTTATGAATATTGCCATTATTTCTGGCGAGACTTCTGGCGACCTGATAGGCGGCGCACTGGCAAGGGAGATACATCTGCTGCAGCCAGGCGTCGTGCTGTGGGGTCTGGGCTCCGAGTGTATGCGTGATGCCGGCGTCGACGTACTTGTGGATAGCGCCGGATGGGGCGTAATCAGTATTTCCCAGGCGATTGCCAAATACCCACTACTCCGCTTTAAAGTCCTTCCTGTAGCTATCAAGGCGCTTAGAGAGCGTCGACCGGATGTCGTTGTACTCATCGATTTTGGCGCATTCAACCGTAGAGTGGCTCGTGAAGCCAAACGATTGAGGCTGAAAGTATGCTGGTACTTTCCACCCGGTGCAGCCTGGCGACGAACCGGCACCAAGGGCGCTAACCTCGCACGTATTACTGACCTGCTCGTTGTTCCCTTTGAATGGTCAGCGGAGCGCTTTCGTGGACTTGGCGCCAATGCCGTAAATGTTGGTCATCCGGTTATAGAACGCACATTAACGGGTGTGAGTCGAAGAGAATTCGCGGAACTCTTTGGGCTTGATGCAAGCAGACCAATTATCGGCCTTCTGCCTGGCAGCAGATTGCACGAAATCGAGTATCTGCTCCCAGTACTGTTGGATGCAGCAAGGATCATCTATCGGTCCGTAAAGGATGCGCAGTTTGTCATCGGTGTAGCGCCGGGCATTTCTCGCGAACGGATCGCGGCTTATCTCAGCCAGGATGATGACCTACGCGAGCGACTGGGCAGCGCCTGGTTGGAGTTTGTTCGCGAGGCGGAAACTCGTATCATACGGCCCGTGACGCGTACTGCAAACGCACTGACCGGCAAGACGCAACGCATGTTGGTTACCGTGGAAGGGCTAGTCGTGCCGGAGTCGACCCTGCGAGATCGTGAAACCGCGGGGCAACGATCCGATAAACTTCGCTCGGCCGCCGATCGCGCTTTGCCGCCGATCGTAATCGTTAAAGGGGCAACCACCGAGGTAATGGCGCACAGTGATGTGCTTCTAACATGTTCCGGCACGGCAACGCTGGAAGCTGCGGCGTTTGAGACACCGATGGTGATACTCTACCGATTCTCTAAACTTATGGAGTTGGAGGCGCGGCTTCTGGGCCTTAAGAAGCGAATAAAAATGATCGGATTACCGAATATTCTCGCTCAGAAGATGATTGTGCCGGAGTTGATTCAGTACGACGCTACTCCTGAGAATATCGCACTACACACTCTGACCCTGCTGAACGATGCTGAGACTCGGTTTGAGATGAAGAAGCAACTCCACGAAATCCGTTTGATGATGGGCGAACCGGAGCCAGCGCTAGAACCGCTCAGCTCGTGTTGGATCTCGCGCAACCAACTGGTGTTTAACTAAGTAGATAGATAGATAGATTCCATTGCGCTATTTCGCCGAAATCCGTTGGCGCTAATGAAATCGGGTCTGGCAGACGTAGTGTAATAGTATCGCTTCTGGTGGCGACTCAATATGGGCACAATTCGGTGGTTATAGACTGCAGGATTGACCGTACAGGAAACTAACCAACACATGGAAAAATCCCAAATCGAACGTAGACTATTTGAGTACCTCCGGCCGAATCTGAGGCCGCTAATAAAGGGCCTGCTTTGTGCTGCCGCAACAACAGGCATCACCGCCAGTATCGCGGTTTTTATCCGACACACGATCGACGCGATGGTAAACGGCGAAACCGGACACCTTAACTTTATGTGTGGCGCTGTGTTGGGCGTTTTTGTCATAAAGGGTCTATTCACTTACGGTCAAAACTACTACCTCTCGTTGACGGCGAACCGGGTTGGCAAGACAATGCGAGATGACATCTATGCGCATCTCCACACGCTGTCGCTATCGTTTTTTAATCGCAAGCGTACCGGCGCGATTATGTCGACGATTACGAACGATGTACAGGTAATTCAGAATGCGGCTCAGAGTCTAAAGGACACTGTTTCTGCGCCAATCATGATTATCGTCAGTCTCAGTATGCTCTTCTACGTCAGCCCTCGCCTGGCGTTAGCTTCGCTGGTCTTTATTCCTTTTATGGCTGCGGTGATCTCTCGTATCAGCAAACGCATGCGGAGTATTTCCGGCTCCGTCCAGGGGAAGGTCGCAGACATTACCACGGTGTTGGAAGAGACGGTAGCCGGTGTCCGCATTGTAAAGTCCTTTGCAGCGGAACAACACGAGATATCCCGATTCTCCAGAACCAACGATTCAGCGTTGAATGCGGTGATGAAGGCAGTAAGAAAGAACGCTCAACTCCGGCCATTAACGGAGTTTATTGGTGCTTTCGCTATTGCGCTCATGCTGTTTCTGGGCGGTAATATGGTTGCATACACGAACAAGGTGCAGCAGCAAGAGCTACAGACCTGGGTCAAGCAGCATCCGATTAGTGCCCAAATGCCGGAGGCGGCCAAGTTTCATGTGCCTCGCGGTGGCATGACACAGGGCCAGCTCATAATGTTCCTCTACCTGCTGAACGCGGTTGCCTCGGCCGCGGGGGATATCGGCAGTATTGCAAACACGCGTGCTCAGGTACTGGCTGCAGCCAAAAGAATTTACGACGAAGTTCTGGATGTTGAAAGTGACGTTCAGGAGAAGTCCGATGCACTTGAGTTGCCCGTGCTTGCCGGGCATGTGCGGTTTGAGAACGTAAGCTTCCGTTACGGTCCCGAAACCCCGGAAGTGTTGAAGAATGTTTCATTTGATGTTCGGCCCGGAGAGGTTGTTGCCCTCGTTGGACGCAGCGGTGCCGGCAAGAGTACGTTGGTGGACCTGATTCCAAGATTCTACGACCCAACAGCAGGTACCATCTCGATAGATGGAGTGGATCTGCGCGACGTCAAGCTCGATTCGCTCAGGCGTCAGATTGGTATCGTGCCACAAGAGACATGGCTATTCGCGGGCACACTCCGAGACAACATCGCCTACGGAAACCGAGATGCGACGGATGAGCAGATCCGAGCGGCAGCATACGCCGCTAATGCAGCCTTTATCGAGGGAATGGAGAAAAAGCTCGATACCGTAGTAGGTGAACGCGGTATTAGCCTCTCCGGCGGCGAAAGGCAGCGTATCGCTATTGCACGAGCTATCCTGATGAATCCCCGGTTGTTGATCCTGGATGAGGCCACTTCATCGCTGGACGCCTCCTCTGAAGCGCTGGTTCAAGAGGCTCTGGATGAGCTGATGAAGCG
>Ga0182012_10006679_pt1 | contig 11714 bp, 8 predicted proteins | sample 612S2SmetaG_FD_120486 | JGI IMG/M metagenome (GOLD analysis project Ga0182012, IMG submission 120486) | Permafrost microbial communities from Stordalen Mire, Sweden - 612S2S metaG | ecosystem: Environmental > Terrestrial > Soil > Wetlands > Permafrost | place: Sweden: Stordalen | collected...
ATAATGGCGATGCCTGGGTCGAGGCGATGGGCAAGAAATACCCACCTTCGCAAATCAGCGCCTTCATTCTCGGTAAGATGAAGGAGACAGCAGAGACCTATCTCGGAGAAAAAGTCACTCAGGCAGTGATCACGGTCCCGGCGTATTTTAGCGACGCACAGCGCCAGGCAACCAAGGATGCCGGTAAGATTGCAGGCCTGGAAGTGCTGCGGATCATCAACGAGCCAACCGCAGCGGCTTTGGCCTATGGGTTGGACAAAAAGAATGGCGAGCGCATCGCCGTGTACGATCTGGGCGGCGGTACATTCGATGTTTCGGTGCTGGAAATCGGCGACGGTGTATTCGAGGTCAAAAGTACCAACGGTGATACGTTCTTGGGCGGTGAAGATTTCGACGCGCGGGTGATCGATTATCTTGCCGACGAGTTCAAGCGCCAGCAGGGGATCGATCTGCGGAGCGATAGGCTAGCCCTGCAGCGTCTGAAAGAAGCGGCGGAGAAAGCGAAAATTGAGCTGTCATCTGCCAAGGAAACCGAGATCAACCTTCCGTTTATCACCGCCGATGCGTCCGGTCCAAAACATCTGGTGATCAAGGTGACGCGGGCGAAACTGGAGAGCCTAGTCGACGATCTGATCGAGCGGACCATGGGGCCTTGCACTGCGGCGTTGATGGATGCGGGTGTGACCGCCGCGCAGATTGACGAGGTGATTCTGGTCGGTGGTATGACGCGGATGCCAAAAGTCATAGAGGCCGTAAAAAAATTCTTCGGCCGTGACCCGGCGCGCAATGTCAACCCGGATGAGGTGGTGGCAATTGGTGCGGCGGTTCAAGGGGCTGTGCTGGCCGGCGATGTGAAGGGTGTTCTCCTCCTCGACGTTACGCCGTTGAGCCTCGGAATCGAAACCTTGGGTGGCGTGTTTACCAGGCTGATTGACCGTAATACGACCATTCCTGCGAAAAAGAGCCAGACGTTTTCAACCGCCGCCGATGGTCAAACCGCGGTCACGATCAAGGTTTATCAAGGTGAGCGGGAAATGGCCGCCGATAATAAAGTGCTGGGAAATTTTGATCTAACCGGAATACCGAGTGCTGCCCGCGGCATCCCACAGATTGAAGTGACCTTCGACATCGATGCCAATGGGATCGTGTCCGTCCAGGCAAAGGACAAAGCGAGCGGCAAGGAGCAGCAGATTCAGATCGCGGCGAATGGCGGACTTAGCGATGCCGATATCAAGAAGATGGTCACGGAAGCCGAATTGAACGCGGGCTCGGACAAGAAACGCCGGGCGTTCGTCGAATCAAAAAATCAATGCGAATCCCTTGTCGAACAGCTTGATCGACTGCTACGCGACCAGGAGTCCGCGCTGTCGGCGCCGGACAAAGCGGCCGCTGAGCAGACCATCTCGGCGGCACGTGCGGCGATGGTGGGCACCGACCATGAAAAACTGTTGCAGGCCATCGAACAGCTCGAACATGCGTCGGCGCGGTTGCAGGAGGCAGCGCAAAAACCCCAAGACAGCGGGACGGAGCAACCTGGCGCGGTGCCACCGAAAGGTCATGACGCTGTAGATGCAGAGTTCGAGGATGTCAGCCATCACGGCTGACCAACCGGCGCTCTGTCTGGCTTTGGCTCGGCCGCGGCCTCTTCCAGTTAATCTGGTTTCGGGCAGACGATGCTGAATTCAACCGAAGCCTTGCTGAATGTTCACCAGATGGGCGAAGCCGACCGGCTGTCGATCGCCGGCGGGACCCCTGGTTTTGTGCTGATGGAGAATGCCGGGGCCTCGGTGGCGCGGGAGGTTTTAGCGCATTGGTCCGTGCGTCCAATCACGGTGCTGTGCGGACCGGGCAATAATGGCGGTGATGGGTTCGTGGCCGCACGGCATCTCGCCAAGGCAGGCTGGGCGGTTCGTGTGGCGTTGCTGGGTCCGTCCGAGCGTTTGAAAGGCGACGCCCGCCACCATGCAAATTTGTGGAAAGGCGCGGTCGAACCTTTGACTCTTGACGTGTTACAAGGGGCGGGGCTCGTGGTCGATGCACTGTTCGGGAGCGGACTCAGCCGGCCGCTCGAAGGGGCAGCTGCAGAAACACTGGCGTCGGTGGCACGGTTGAAATTGCCGATCATATCAATCGATGTGCCGAGCGGTGTGATGGGCGATACGGGCGAAGCAACAGGCGCCGTCCCGGCGGCTCTGACTGTCACCTTCTTTCGCAAGAAGCCAGGCCATTTGCTGCTGCCGGGCCGAATGCTTTGCGGTGAGGTGGTTGTGACCGATATCGGTACGCCGAAGTCCGTGCTTGATACGATCCAGCCGGATACATTTCAAAATGGTCCCACACTCTGGCTGGCAGAGCTTCCGCATCCGGGTCTCGCCAGCAACAAATACACAAGAGGCCATGCGCTGATCTCCGGTGGCTATCCCATGACGGGTGCTGCGCGAATGGCCGGGCGAGCCTCGGCGCGGGCTGGTGCGGGGCTGACGACCATTGCGGTGTCGGAGGTTGCCCTTCCGATTTACGCGGCCGCGCTAACAAGCATCATGGTGCGTCCCCTTGTAGCACCGGCGGATTTTCCGCGACTCCTTGAAGATCGCCGTTTAACGGCCTTTCTGATCGGGCCGGGCGCCGGTGGAGGTGAGGAGACCAAAGCCAGGGCGTTGGCCATGCTTGGCACCGGGCGCCCGACGGTCCTCGATGCCGATGCCATCACGGCATTTGAGAGCGATCCCGCGGTGTTGGAAAAAGTGATCACCGGCTTTTGTGTGATGACGCCGCATGAGGGCGAGTTCAAGCGCGTATTCGACCCGACGGGCGACAGACTGAGCCGCACCCGCGCTGCGGCGCGGCGCTGTGGCGCCGTCATTGTGCTGAAGGGTGCTGATACGATAATCGCAGCGCCCGATGGCCTGGCGATCATCAATGCAAATGCACCGCCGACCCTGGCCACCGCGGGAGCGGGTGATGTGCTCAGCGGAATTGTGCTCGGTTTGTTGGCGCAGGGAATGCCACCCTTCATCGCAGCGGCCGCTGCCGTCTGGTTGCACGGCGAAGCAGCAAATGCGTTCGGGCCCGGGCTGATCGCGGAAGATCTACCGGATCTGTTGCCGGGCGTGCTGCGAGATTTGCTTGCGCGGGCGCGAGATATGAGAAAGGGAGAAGACTGTGTACGCCATGGTATTGAATAGGCTCCACACTCCTCTCGAATGGACCGAGCTTGCGGATCGTCAGCCGGGGCCAGGACAGGTTCGCGTCAAGGTTTTAGCCTGCGGCGTGTGCCGGACGGATTTGCATGTTGTGGACGGTGAGCTCCCGAATCCGCAGCTTCCGATCATTCCTGGCCATGAAATCGTAGGCCGGATCGATCTGATCGGCCCCGGCGTTCAAGGATTAGCCATCGGCGAGCGGGTCGGGGTTCCCTGGCTTGGCCATACCTGTGGCGTTTGTCCGTATTGCAGCATGCACCGCGAAAACCTTTGCGACGATCCGATTTTTACGGGGTTCACACGCGATGGCGGTTTCGCGACGGCAACGATCGCTGACGCTCGTTTCGCCTTTCCTCTCGGGGAGGTAGGCACGGATGTTTCTTTGGCACCCCTCTTATGCGCTGGACTGATTGGCTGGAGGTCCCTCGGGATCGCCGGAGAGGCCAAGCGGCTGGGGCTCTATGGGTTTGGCGCCGCCGCCCATATCGTGGCTCAGGTCGCGTCCTGGCAAAACCGCAACGTATTTGCTTTTACCCGGCCGGGAGATCTCGCTACGCAGGTCTTCGCCCGGTCCCTTGGCGCGTCCTGGGCCGGTGGCTCCGATGAGATGCCACCGGGGCTGCTCGACGCTGCGATCGTTTTCGCGCCAGATGGCGCGCTCGTACCATTGGCACTCCAGGCAGTTCGCAAGGGCGGACGCGTGGTCTGCGCCGGCATCCATATGAGCGACATTCCAAGCTTTACTTATGCAATGCTCTGGGAAGAACGGGAACTGCTCTCCGTCGCCAATCTCACGCGGGCTGACGGCGTAGAGTTCCTTTCACAGGCGCCGAAGATGGGCATAGTGACGCACACCACCACGTATCCGCTGCGAAAGGCGAACGAGGCGTTGGCGGATTTGCGTGCTGGTCGTTTTCACGGCGCCGCCGTTCTCGTGCCCTAAGGCGTGCGCAGCAGGGCTGGATATCCGGTGTGGCCCCTACGGACGCAGCGGCGGAGGAGGGCGTAAAACAACATGTTCGGTTGGGTTGAAATCTGTCTCATCGCGGCCGCTGCGTTGCTGGTTTTGGTACGTGTGCTGCCGTATTTGCAATCCTATCGTCCGCTGTTTCGCGGTGGCTATGCCCTGCTGCTGATCACCGCGGCTTTCCCGAGGCCCAATAACCCGATTGGTGAATTTGTATTCGGAAAAACCTCCCACGGGCTACACCTGCCAATTGAAGTATTCGGAATCGCTTGGTGGCTTCTCGGTGCCTGGCTGTTCAAAAGTGTGCTGCAACTGGTGCTGCGCCGAAGATTCTTCCCCGATATCGATCAACCGCAATCACGCCGACTGTTTGCGGATCTGGCCACCGGGGTGATTTATGTTCTTGCATTTTTTGGTATCGTTGGCACCGTGTTCGATCAGCCCGTGTCAACATTTCTGGCCTCATCGGGTGTTCTGGCAATCGTGCTTGGCCTCGCGCTGCAGAGCACTCTAGGCGACGTTCTGGCAGGCCTGGCGATAAATATAGAGCGCCCATTTTACACTGGAGATTGGATCACCTTGCCCGATAATATGACCGGCGAGGTGATGCAAGTGAATTGGCGCGCGACCCGGATGCGTACATGGCTGCATGAGACAGTGGTGATACCTAACAGCGTGGTGACAAAGGCGGTCATGACAAACCACAGCCGCGCAGGTGGACCGCATCTCTATTCCATATTGCTTGGCGTTGATATCGGCGTAGCGCCGGCCCACGTGATCGACACCTTGCACACGGCCGGAATCGGCAGCCCAAATACTGTCCCTGGCACGCCCCCTCGCGCCTATGCGATCGCATTTTCCGATTCGGTGGTGAACTACGAGCTCGTCTTTGCAATCGAAAACTTCGCGTTCATTCATGGCGCACGATCGGCACTAATTCAGCGCATCGCGAGCGCTTTCAAGTCGGAAGGCATTCCGCTCGGCGCGCCCGCACAAGACGTCAGGGTTGTGAGGCAGAAAAATTTTGTTGGGAATGACCGCGGGCTACCACAAAATACGGCGCCGCCAGAACCAAAGTAAAGGATAGTAAAACGAGCAGCCAAAAACTTCCTTATCAAAAATCGCCTCAAAAGCTCGAACATGCGAAACGCTGAGTAACTTCATCACCGGTTACTTTCCAGCATCTCTCGACCATTCGTTAACAGTCCGACCTGCAGATTAGAACAAATCCTGTTAGTGAAGACTAGGAGCTCGATAGTCCCAACAGCTTTGCAGCATCGATCACGAATTGTAGACCAAATACCACTGCATTTTTCTCGTTCGCGCGGGGATACCGACTTGATCCGAGACCATCTGGATTAATGATATACTGAAAGTTAGGCATGACGCCGAGCCAGGGCGTCATTTGGACATTATAGTTCAACTCCAGCATTACAAGATTGGATCTCGGGAACGCGGTGCCGCCTTCCGCTTCCCGCGTGGCGTAGAGTGAGTTCAGAAAGCGGCCATTATAATGGACATCGTTGACCAGAATGCCGGCTGTATCTAATGGCCGACTGGCGAAGGGTCCCTGGAAAACTGCGCCACCCTCGATTGAGAAATTTGCCTCTTGCTGGCCGCCGGAGGCCCCGTACATCGCAACACCAAAGACATATAGTCCACGCGGCGAGTCCGGCGCGGCTTGGTAAACCATCTGCTGTCCCTGGAGATAGGCCAGCGTCCGGCCATATCGCTCCGGCGAAGATGCATTGTAGAAGGGCGCTGAATAGGAAGTGCGATCGAAGATCACCCCCGCATCATACTGGTTAGGCTCCGCTGCGCCCGGTGTCGTATTTGCGTAACCGACCTCAATAGGCAGAAGAAACCCGTTGGAGTGCCCGGTACCCCAATCAAATCCGTGGTCGTTCACTGGCAACAGTGTCGGGGCCGATTGATAAATTCCTGTTTTAACATAGACATTCGGTGAGGGATTAAACTTCACTCTGCCACCCCAGGAAGCAACTGGATAAAATGTCGTCGAAGTATCATCACCCATCATGCTCGGATTAGCGCATGAAGCGTTGCTTTGGAAATCGCAATAGAATGGTGATTCTATAAAATCCACGCTGACGTCGGTACGACCGGCCTCAATATCGACGAGGCCATTAAATAACTTCTGCTCGTAGGTGAGAATCGTCAACTGATAGGTTTGTCCGTCTCTTCCGCCGTATATTTGTTGCACCGGGATGCTGTTATCGAGCGAATTTTCCGCAAGGTTATCGCCGGCACGATCGGTCATCAGCACATGGATTGTCCCGCCCGAAAGCCCCACGAGTTTGTGGAGATCGACATCTGCGCCTAGATCGAATTGGCCGGTAAACGCCTGACCGGGCCGTGCGCCACCTATCGGATTTGCAGCAAACTCACCGTTATACTGGCTGATCGGCGAGATACCGTCCGCCGCCAGCGCGGTGCCTAATTGCGAGAGGGAATCCGGGGCCTGGTACACAACGGGCGGGACAACCTGCGCATTTGCCGCCGCCGCGCCACCAAAAAACGCGTAACATGCAATAAGTGCTGGCGTTTTAGCAAAGTTTTGTCGCATTAACTTCCGTGGAATTCAGGTTTCCGTTTGCCTAAAAATGCTGTCGTTCCCTCGGCGCGGTCTGCCGTAGCGGCGCATAGGGCAAAGAGGTCCGCTTCCAAAGCGCAACCTTCGATCTGCGCGGTTTCCAAGCCGCGGTTCACGGCGGCAATCGCTAGGCGCAACGCGACCGGCGCGTTGGCCGTCATCGATTTTAGCGCGACGAGTGCGTGATCCAGGAGTTGCGGCGCAGGAACCACCTCATTGACCAGGCCGATCCGCCAAGCTTCCGCCGCATCGACAGCCTTTCCTGACAAGATCATCTGCATGGCGCGGTCTTTGCCCACCAGGCGCGGCAGGCGCTGTGAGCCACCATAACCTGGGATTAGTCCAAGTCCTACTTCCGGCTGACCAAATTTCGCAGTTTCGGACGCGATACGTAGGGTGCAGGCCATGGCGAGTTCGCAGCCCCCACCGAGCGCGTAGCCGTTGACCGCGGCGATCACGGGTTTCCCCAGAGTTTCGATCGTATCCATAAGCACATGCCCCTGGTGGGACAGTGTCTGGGCCTCAATCGGCGTCATTACCGCGAGTTCTTTGATATCCGCCCCAGCGGCGAAGGCTTTCGGCCCAGCGCCGGTGATAATGGCCCCCCTGACTTTATCGTCGAGTCCGATCTCCCTTACCGCTTGCAAAAGTTCAACCAGTGTCTGGCGGTTGAGTGCGTTCAGCACTTCCGGCCGGTTGATCGTCAGCACTGCCACGTCAGCGCTAATGTCGAATATGATGGTCTCGAATACAGATGCTAACATGGAGCCCTCCTCGGGGTCCGGATCGCCCACGGCAATCCGGACCTAACGGTTTACGCGGCCTTGGTCGTCACCGGGGCAACTGGCAGCATCAACGAGCCCGGGAGTTTGATCGTCGAGACGCCGTCCATCACCACCGTGCCATCCTGTTTTGTGACGATGGTCGATAGCTTAGCGACATGCTTCGGCAACAAGGCTGTGATCGTCACAACCACAGTTACCTTGTCATTGATAAAGACCGGCGCATGAAAATTGACCAGCTGGCTCATGTAGATCGTGCCAATGCCTGGCATTTTGTCGCCTAGCACCATTGAGACCAGACCGAACAAAATACCACCATGCGCGATGCGCTGATGAAATTTCGTCCGCTTAGCGAAGGCATCGTCGACATGGATCGGGTTATGATCGCCGGTCAGGTCGGCATAGCCGCGGACAAGCTTGTCATCGATGACCTGCGAATAGGTGATGGACTGACCGACTTTGAAATCTTCGGTCTTCGGGACAACATGGTCTTTGGCAGAAACGGAATCGGGCATAATAAATCTCCTGTTTTGAAGCGGCCCGGATTGGGGCGCCGGTCGTGTCGGTGTTGTGTTTCAGAGCGAAGCGGCGATGATCGCCTCGGGGAAGTCAGCCGGCAATTCTAGCAAGGTGGTGCCGGCAATATCGCGAAATAGCCGCGCCAGAGGCAGTGTGCCCGTGAAATGGGGAGGCACCTTCTCGCAAATGCCCATGCCCCCTTCGACCTGGATTGCATCAGTCAGAAGCCTCTGACCAAATCGGCCAAGGAAGTTTTTGATCATAGCAGACTCGGTCGTGAACGGTGCGCCGTCTTCGATGAGTTGCGCGGCATTCTGGACGCCAAGCCACGCTAAATGGGTATCGCTGGCGATATCGGCAAGTAAAGTCTGGATTGCCTGAAGTGAGAAAATAGGGTGGCCGAACTGAATACGGTGCTTGGCGGCTGCCGCCGCGTGCTTAGCCGCTGCCTTGCCGATGCCGACTGTCTGTGCCGCCTCACCGACAGCATAGACGGCCAGTGTTTCACTGAGGATCGCGACTCCATCTTTCGGAGCCCCAAGACGAGCGGAAGTGTCGAGGACAACATTTTTGAATGTAAGTTCTGCAACCGGGCAACCACGCAGCCCCATGGTTTGCTCTGCCGCGCCTACCGACAACCCGGCGGCTTTAGCATCCACTATAAACGCATTGATGCTAGTTTTCCCCGCTTCTGCCGGCAATGTTGCAAATACCACATAAACATCCGCCACACCGGCATTCCGGACGAAGGATTTTTTGCCGGTCAATGTGATCTTGCCGTTCGCCTCTGAGCCGACAAGTGCATTTTGCCCAATACCAATGGCGGTGCCGCGCTCATACACGCCAAGCGCACCCAATACCTCGCCTTTACCCAGAGCGGAGAGGTATAGAGATTTTTGTGCCGTACTGCCCCATTTGCCGATCGCGTAGGATGCAGCGGCGTGGTTGTTCAGAATGGTGCCAACAGCTGGGCAAACATGCGAAAGACACTGCACGGCCTGAATATGGCCGGTGAAGGTGGAGACGGCGAGACCCAGCAGATCATGTTTTGCCAATTCCACGATGATGGCTTTCGGATATTTTCCGTTGCGATCGAGATCAGCTGCAATCGGCTCCAGAAATTCATCAGCAAAGGCATCGGCGATTTTGGTGATGCGCTGCTGCTCGTTAGCCTGTGAGGTACTCATTTTGCCGTCACCTTTTCTGTAGAGGGCTTTTCCGCCGGGGCCGCCGCTTTCGGACGTGCTAAAACCGCGCGTGCAATAACGAGACGCTGGATCTGGTTTGTGCCTTCGTAAATCTGCATCACTTTCGCATCACGCATGAACTTACCCAGTTCTGAGGTATAGCCGGCCGCACCCATCAGACGGACTGCGGTTGTGGTAACGTTCATGGCCATGTCTGTGCCATAGGTTTTTGTCATAGCCGATTCCTCCGAGAATGGCAGTTTCGCTTCGCGCAGCGCCATCATGTGGTGCAGAACCTGTCGTGCGGCTTCAATTTGGATCTTCATATCCGCGAACTTGAATTGCAGCGCCTGGCCGGGAAAGGGTTTGCCGGGAAATCTTTCATGGGTAAGCGCCACGCATTCATCGAGCGCGCGCCGGGCGAGGCCGACGGCGAGCGCACCAATGGCCGGCCGCGCAAGGTCGAGTGTCTGCATGGCGATCTTCATGCCATCACCCTCTTTGCCAAGGAGGTTGGCCGCGGGGATTTTCACATCGTGTAAGCCGAGGAATACGGTGTTCGATGACCGCAGACCGAGCTTGTCCTCCTCATCGCCGACGGTGAACCCAGGCGTACCACGTTCCACGATGAACGCGCTGATGCCCTTGACACCCTTGGCCGGGTCCGTCTGCGCGAAGATCGTGAACACCTCGGCGATGCCACCATTGGTGATCCAGCATTTTGATCCGTGCAAAGTATAACCATCAGCAGTCTTTACCGCCGTGGTTTTCCCGCCGCCGACATCCGAACCGGCGCTCGGCTCGGTGAGAGCGAAGGCGCCAATCTTTCCGTTCAGCATCGGCGTAAAAAAGCGCCTTTTCTGCTCGTCGTTACCGGCGAGCAGAACCGATTCCATGCTGAGGACGCTCGCAGCCAAGGTCGTGGCCATGCCGCAACAGCCGTAACCCCATTCCTCAAGCACGAGGGCCTGGGTGAGAGGCGAATAGTCAAGACCGCCATAGGGTCTCGGCACCGCCATTCCGAAAATCTTGCTGGGCTTGGCCGCCTCAAGCAGGAAGGCGTGGAAGGCCCCGGATTTATCGAATTCCACGGCCTTTGGAATGATATGTTGCGCGACGAACGCTTTCGCCGCTGCCTGGATGGCCGTCTGTTCGGGGGAAATAATATTCATTTTGACCTCTCTACGCAGCTTCGGGAAGGGTTTTTTTTGTCTTGGTCTCAAGGATCTTTTTCAGACCTCCCCATTTCGCCTGAAATATTTCTGGCGGCATGGATTTAAGCTTCGGCGATTTTTCCGGTTTGAAATCCATATGGGCAAGCACGTCCTTGTCAGCATCGATTCCGGGGGCGACCTCGATCAGGACGACCTTGCCATTTTGCAGCTCGAATACCGCGCGTTCCGTGATGAACAATACCGGCTGTTTAATTTTCGTAGCATAGGCACCGCTCGAGGTGATCTGTTCAACCTGCTTCACGAATTTTTTATGTTTGCCTTCGGTTTCAATCTTCAGTTTGCCGGCTGCAGCAGCGAGTTTGAGGCCGCCGGCGGTAAAGCTGCCGACATAGACGACCTTCTTCGCATGCTGGGTAATATCGATGAAGCCGCCGCAACCGACGCTTTTACCGTTGAACTTGCTGACATTGACATTTCCGGCGGCATCGACCTGGGCAAAGCTTTCGAACGCGATGTCCAGCCCGCCGCCACTATACCAGTCGAACTGAACCATCTGTTCAACAAAAGCATCGGCATTGTACGACATGCCGAAATCATGACCGTCGGCGGGCACGCCGCCAATGGTTCCTGTTTCTGATGTCATCGTGGCGAGTTCGGGGACACCTTCGACTGCCGTAACGGCAGCGATGCCCTGCGGAATGCCGACACCAAAATTCACAGCCGCACCGGAGGTCAGCTCCATCGCGGCACGGCGGGCAATAATTAGACGTTCATCCAGCGCCATAGGGGGTATTTGGGCCATCGGCTCACGGCTGCGGCCAGAGAAGGCTGGGTTAAAGAGTGTAGCGGCAGATTGCCAATGATTCTCCGGTGCCGAAACGATGATATAATCGACCAACACGCCAGGTACCCGGACGTTCTTCGGATTCAACGTCCCCGCCAGAGCGACATAGGCAACCTCGGCAATGACGATCCCGCCACTATTTTTCGCCGCCTGCGCCAGCGGCAATATTTCGAACCACGCGCCTTCGTCTTCGATCGTCAGATTGCCGTCCTCATCCGCGGTGGTGCCGCGAATGATTGCGGCATCGACCGGGAAGCCGGCGTAAAACAACCATTCTTCGCCCTCGAAATTCACCACCTTGACCATATCCGTGGTGGAAATCTTGTTCATTTTGCCGCCTTCCAGGCGTGGATCGACATAGGTGCCAATGCCGGTTTTGGTGAGCATGCCCGGACGATGGGCGGCGATTTCCCGCCATAATTGCGA
>Ga0182012_10006680_pt1 | contig 11711 bp, 8 predicted proteins | sample 612S2SmetaG_FD_120486 | JGI IMG/M metagenome (GOLD analysis project Ga0182012, IMG submission 120486) | Permafrost microbial communities from Stordalen Mire, Sweden - 612S2S metaG | ecosystem: Environmental > Terrestrial > Soil > Wetlands > Permafrost | place: Sweden: Stordalen | collected...
ATCTTGCCGGCTGCTTCCCAGGGAATGAACTCCTGGTTGCCAAAGATGCGATTCCCGGTGACGATCATTTTATAGGCCGTGGAAGTGTCTGAGTTCCAGTCTTCCCAGGTGGATATGGGGCTGGTTCCGTAGATGGAATACCACGAGGCGTTGTAGATTGTATTTCCGGAAATCGTGACGTAGTCCGACATGGCCGTGGCCACGCCGCCCCCGCCGCACTCACTGACGATGTTGTTCAGAATGCGGATGTGGTTGGGCCTGACAGTGGCAGTGCCGCTGCGACCGTCGGAGGAAATGCAGTTGCCGTTGAAGGCAGGGTCAGCGGTCGTCAGGGACTGGGCTTGCGCTTGCGCCAGAGTTACATTGGCATTGTTCCCGATAATGGTGAAGCCGTTGACCTCAACATAAGCCGCGGTTGGCTCAAAGAAGATGCCTTCCCAGCCGTTGAATGAGATAGTCGGAGTTTGACCGGGATAGGCCTTGAAGGTGATCCAGTTACTTGGCGTGCCCGGTATCGTGATATCAAGCACCACGCAACTGGCACAGGAGTTAGTGTAAGTGCCGTTCATTACGTAGACAAGATCCCCAGGCTGGGTAACACTCTCGGCATGCTGGAGAGTAAGAAAGGCAGTGGTGGTCGAAAGGCCGTTGGCCGAGTCGCTGCCACCGCCGCTGACATAGTAAGTGACCGCGGGCGGCGGCACGGCGTATGTCGTAGCAACGGTGGTGCTGGCGTTCAGGGTGACATTGCAGGTGACGGCGCTAACCGTGGTGCATCCGCTCCAGGAGGAGAAGGTATTGGTACCCATGGACGTGGGAGCAGTTAGCGTAACCGCGGTTCCGGCATTGTATGTTCGGGTGAAGCTGGTAGAGCCGTTGCCGGCGCCATTGTTGTCGCTGGGAGTCACGGTGATGGCGACGCCGCTGGCCGGTGTTGCCGAATTGACGGTCAGCACATAGGTAACGGGAACGACTGGTGCAGTGGGAACTGAAGTGGTTCCACCGCCGCCGCAGCCATTGATGGAGAGGGCCAGGCAGGTTGCGATAGAAACTGCTGAACTGTGGGCGGCAATCATTGACCAGGCGATCATGGGTGTGCGCTCCGTGCGCGCAAAAGGGCCTCTTACCGCCAGATCCGGCATTGGAGCGAATCGAACGGTTGCGGCAATTGGTGTGCCGAGTCAATGGTACAACTTCTGGATGGATTGGCGCTTCAGCGGCCGAGTGCAAGCGATGGATCGGCGGAGAGTTCGGGTGGGGCGAAGTCTCCCGCTACGAATCGCGGCCACGCAGCGGCGGCAATCATGGCAGCATTGTCTGTGGACAGGGCCAGCGTGGGGAACGAGACAGTGAGGTTGCGGCGGGCGGCTTCGGCGGTGAAGCGGGAACGGAGTTCGCGGTTGGCGGCTACTCCACCTGTGACAAAGATGCGGTGGACGCCGAGGGATTCGGCGGCGGCGAAGGTCTTCTTCAGCAGGTCGCCGACCACGGCGTGCTGAAAACTGGCAATCAGGTCGAGGGTCTGCGAGTCGCATTGGGCGAGCGCGTCTTCAATGGTGGGGCGAGCCGGTGCGGCGGGGCCGGTAAAAAGAGCTTCGCGGCGGGACTCGGCCTCGGGGCGAAGGTTGTGCAGCTCGACATAGCGGAGGACGGCGGTTTTGATTCCGGAGAACGAAAAAAGGAAATGAGTGTCGAGGTTGGCGATGGGGGCTGTGCGGGCACCCTTGGTGCGGGGCGCCTTGCCGGCCAGATGAAGCTTGGTCTTGATTTGCGAGAAGGCGAAGGGCACCGCGCGGGGATTGCCGTGGAGTGCCAGGGCGTCGATCCAGGGACCGCCGGGGTAGCCGAGACCGAGGAGCTTGGCGACCTTGTCGTAGGCTTCGCCGGCGGCGTCGTCGAGGGTGCGGCCGATGAGGGCGTAGGTCCACGAACCGTTGGCTGGGCGGGCCAGGTAAAGGTGGGTGTGGCCGCCGGAGACGACCAGGGCTAAGGCGGGTTCATCGCTGGGAAAGGCAACCGCAGGTCCTTCGACTCGCTGCGCTCGCTCAGGATGACAATCGATATTAGGCGCTCGCTCAGAATGACTGTTCTGTTGGGTTTGTGCGGCCTCGCGTTCATTCAGGAGGACGGCGTGGATGTGGCCTTCCAGATGGTTGACGGCGATGAGGGGCAGGTTGTTGGCGAAGGCGAGAGCTTTGGCGTAGGTGATGCCGACCAGAAGCGCTCCCGCGAGACCGGGACCGCTGGTGACCGCGATGGCGTCGAGATCTGCGAGGGAGACGTTGGCCTGGGCGAGAGCGGCGCGGACAACGGGAACGATGGCGCGGAGATGCTCGCGGGAAGCCAGTTCGGGGACAACGCCTCCATAGCGGGCGTGGGTGGCGATTTGGGAAGCGACGACGGAGCTGAGGGTGCTCGAGCCGCGCTCGACAACGGCGGCGGCGGTCTCGTCGCAGGAGGATTCGATGGCGAGGATTAGGCCGGAGCCGGGCATCTATTCAGTTTAATGGTTGGGGTAGGCGAGAATAGGACCATCCATGTTGCCGGTAACGCTCCAATTCGATGCGGCTCTCAAGATTGTGGGAGAGCTGCGCGCGGCGGGACATGAGGCTTATCTCGCCGGCGGGTGCGTGCGGGACCTGTTGCTGGGGCGGGAGCCTTCGGACTATGACGTGGCCACTTCCGCGACGCCGGATGTGGTGCTGAAGCTGTTTCCAAAGACGTTTGCTGTTGGAGCACATTTCGGTGTGGTGCTTGTGGCCGATGGCGAGCGGGATGAATACGGGACGACGGAGGTAGCGACGTTCCGGTCGGATGGGGCTTATTCGGATGGGCGGCATCCGGTTGCGGTGCGGTATACGACCAGCGCCGTGGAAGATGTGAAGCGGAGGGATTTTACGATCAATGGACTGCTGCTCGATCCTCTGCATGAGGCGGAAGATTTGCGCCGGGCAGCGATCGATTACGTTGGCGGGTTGGCGGACCTGGACGCTGGCGTCGTTCGGGCGATTGGGAAAGCGGAGGAGCGATTCGAAGAAGACCACCTGAGGATGCTGCGCGGGGTGAGGTTTGCCGCGCGGTTCGGGTTTGAGTTGGATGCGGAAACGGCGGCGGCTATCAAGCGACTGGCGGCGAAGACCGCAGCTGTGAGCAGGGAGCGGGTGCGGGATGAGCTGACCAAGATGCTCACCGAAGGACGGGCGCGAAGAGCGTTCGAGCTGCTGGACGATACCGGGCTGCTGAAAAAAGTGTTGCCGGAGGTGGCGCGGATGAAGGGGGTGGAGCAGCCGCCGCAATATCACCCTGAAGGGGACGTGTGGGTGCATACGCTGGGGCTGCTTGCGCAACTGGAGGCGGGTTGCGCGGCGACGCTGGCGTGGGGAGCGCTGCTGCACGACGTGGGCAAGCCGGCGACGTTTCGCAAGGCGCCGGACCGGATACGCTTCGACGGTCATGTGGATCTGGGCGTGGCTGTAGGTGCTGAGATTCTTCGACGCTTCCGATTTTCGAACGATGACACACAGCAGATTCTGGCGCTGATTGAGAACCATATGCGCTTTGCGGATGCGTCACGGATGAAGGCGTCGACGCTGAAGCGGTTTTTTCGGCTCTCGGAGTTTCAGGAGCATCTGGCGTTGCACCGGATGGATTGCCTGGCGGGAAGCGGGAATCTGGAGCATTGGGAGTTTGTTCGCGAGCGATGGGAATCGATGCCGGAAGAAGCGGTCAGGCCGAAGCCTCTGATTACGGGGCGCGAACTGATTGCGGCGGGATATGCGCCGGGGGTTGGCTTCAAGCAGATGCTTCGAGCAGTAGAGGATGCGCAATTGGAGGGGACGATTGCTACTGTGGACGAGGCGTTGCGGCTGGTGAAGGAGTTGTTTCCCTTTCCTGGCTTCTGACCTCCAACCGCTGGCGCGTGGTTGCCGGCCATGACGCGTAAGAACGACCCCGGAGGATGTGATGAGACGCACTGCCAGGTGTGATGGTGGATGAGATAAGAAAGGTGTGCGTTTTTGGGTTTTGAGCGGGCTTTGAGTGCACATCCTCCTGTATGGAAAGCGAGAAAACTTATGACCACTGCTGGCGTTGATGCTGTTGTCGATTTTCAGGCGTGTTGGGCGGAGTTTGAGCTTCCCGAGCATGTGCGCGAGGTGCTGAGCGCCGCGCCTCTGGTGCAGACTCCGGAAACGCGAACGCAGCTGTTGGATTGGGCGCTGGGCCGGTCTTCGGGGGATACGGACTGGACGCTGGGTAATCGCGACGACCACGGCCAGTACGAGGCGGTGTTCCAGACCCGCGGAATGGGGCGCGTGGTGGAGGCGGTGATTACCAAGGCTCGAAATGGCCTGGCGATCAACTTTCCCGATCCGGCTATGCGGAGGCGCGACCCGGACGCGATGGTGATTGGCGACCTGCTGCCGACGGATAAGCCCACCTACCAGGAGCGGTTTGGGGAGGGATTTGAAAAGACTCGGGCTGCGACACTGGACTGGCTGAAGACGCAGGAACTGGTAGCGATGCCCTTCTACGCGGGAACGGATGCGCTGGAATATGGGAGTCTGCTGATTGTGCCTCGCCAGGCGGCGTTCTTTGCGGCGGCGCTTGGGGATTTGCAGGGGATGATTCCGCGCAGCAGAGTTCCGGCGGGGTTCAGGATTACAGGCGGAGTGCTGTTTGTCGCGCCGCCCTTCCGCCATATGCATTTTGGCGGCCGCCAGGTGGTTGTGCATGAGCGGACCGGGACGCATCAGGAGATTTTCGCTTACAACCTTTATCCGGGACCAAGCGCCAAGAAGGGCGTCTACTCCATGCTGCTGGACAAGGGCGAACGGGAAGGTTGGACGACGAACCATTGCGCGGCCGTGGCCGTGGTTACCCCCTATGAGAACCAGCTGATATTGATGCACGAGGGGGCAAGCGGCGGCGGAAAAAGCGAGATAACCGAGCACATCCACCGCATGGAGGATGGCCGGCTGCTGATTGGGCGGAATGTAGTGACAAATGAGGAGCGGACGCTGAATCTGCCCGAGGCTTGCCACTTGAGGCCGATTGCGGACGACATGGCCTGCGCGCATCCGGGATACCAGGGAACAAGCGGAAGGCTGACAGTCGCGGATGCCGAGAATGGCTGGTTTGTGCGCGTGGACCATATTCACAGCTACGGAACGGCGCCGAATCTGGAGCGGCTGTGCATCGATCCCCCCGAGCCGCTGATCTTTTTGAACCACTACATTGTGCCCGGGGGCACGTGCCTGACGTGGGAGCACGTGGAAGATGCGCCGGGCAAGGTGTGCCCCAATCCGCGGGTAATTCTGCCGCGCCGCATGCTGGAAGACATTCTGGACGGGCCACAGAGAGTGGACGTAAGGAGCTTTGGGGTGCGGTGCCCGCCGACCCACGCTGAGAGCCGGCTCTATGGGATTCTGGCCATGATTCACGTGTTGAGCCCGGCGCTGGCATGGCTGTGGAGGCTGGTTGCGCCACGCGGGCACGCCAACCCCAGCATTCAATCGCAGGCGGGAGTGGAGATGCAGTCGGAGGGTGTGGGGTCGTACTGGGCGTTTGCCACCGGCCGGCGCGTGGACCAGGCAAATCTGCTGCTGCGGCAAATTCAGTCGACGCCTGAGACGCGCTATGTACTGCTGCCGAACCAGCACATCGGGGCGTGGAAGGTGGGGTTTATGGCGGAGTGGATTGCTCGCGAATACCTTGCTCGTCGTGGCAGCGCGAAGTTTGGCAGGGAGCAGGTGCGCGAGGCGCCATTCCCGCTGCTCGGGTATATTCCGCACCAGTTGCGCGTAGAGGGTTCCATGATTCCGCGGGTGTTCCTTGCGGTGGAGGAGCAGATTCAGGGCGGCATGGAGGTATACGAAGAAGGCGCGCGGCAGTGGCGGGAGTTTTTCGCACGGGAGTTGAAGCCGTTTCAGGTACCCGACCTTGACCCGCTGGGGCATCGAATCATCGAGGCCTGCCTGGATGGGGCGCACCAGGAAGATTACCGGCGTCTGATTCCGCATCCCATGTTCCGGGACGATGGGTGAAGTTCGTTGTCAGTCGTCAGTGTCTGGCGGCTTTCGTACTCAAAATGAGATCACTTGTACTCATTCTGAGAACGATCATCGGTGCCGGTCTAGCCAGTCGGGAAGATTTGAATTGATCGGCAGGACAGGTTTGCTTCTCCTCGGGCGAATTTCCATTCGTCCCGACCACCGATGAAATCCAAGATTACCCAAGCAAAATGCAGAAACTTCTCCACTCTCCTTGACATTCTAGGAGAGTATAGGTATTGTCTTTCCTAGACCGTCAAGGAGAGAGCAGAATGGGGATCGACAAACAGAATGGTCCGTTGGATCTGTTGCAGGGGACGCTGGATCTGATGATCCTGAAGGCCGTCTCGCTGGGGCCGCTGCATGGTTACGGGGTGCTGTTACGCATTCAGCAGATTTCCGGCTCGGAGCTGGTAATCCAGCAAGGGTCGCTCTACCCGGCCCTCTACCGGCTTGAGCACCAGGGCGTCATCGCCAGCGAGTGGGGTGAGAGCGAGAACAACCGGAAGGCGAAGCTCTACAGCCTAACGGCAGCGGGGCGCGACCGGCTCGGCCAGGAGACCGAGAAGTGGAATCGCATGGCGGGGATCATCGGCACAATTCTTGGCGCAACGCCGGAGCAAGCGTGAGAGAGACAGGGACTAAGGGACTAGGGATTAAGGGTCTGGAGGAGCTATGAGTTTGCGTTCGGCGTTTGCCCTGGGTGTTTCGCAGCCTAGGTCGTGGTTTCGTGCAGTTGTCAGGCGCAATCGCCTGGAGGCGGAGATGGAGGCAGAGCTGGCCGGCCATCTGGAGTGCTTGACGGCGGATTTGATCCGTGCCGGGCTTTCGCCTGCTGAGGCTGCGCGGCGCGCGCGGATTGCGCTCGGTCCCGCACTGGCGCACAAAGAGGGCATGCGCGCCTCGCTCGGGCTGCACTGGTGGGATGAGTTCTGGGCCGACCTGCGCTATGGCGTGCGGATTCTGCGCAAGAGCCCAGGGTTTACGGGGATTGCGGCGGTAAGCCTGGCGCTGGCGATTGGAGCCAATACCGCGATGTTTTCGCTGGCCAAGACGCTGCTATATGACCGGCTGCATGTGCCGCATCCGGAGCAACTGCGGTTGCTGCGCTGGATTGGAGACGACCACAATGTTGTCCATAGTATGTGGGGTGAATTCGACCCGGCGCCCGGAGGAGGTATGTGGGGCGCGATCTTCTCCTACCCGGTTTACCAGCAGCTCGGCGACCACAGCCAGTCGATGGAGGGTCTGGCCGCGTTCAACGAAGACAGCATGAACGCGACGGTTCGCGGAAATGCGCAGCGGGCAGTGGTGGCGATGGTTTCCGGCAATTACTTCAACGTGCTTGAGGCTCGGCCGCAACTGGGGCGGAGCCTGCAGCCCTCAGACGATCAGCCTGGAGCTTCGAACGCAGTTGCGGTAATCAGCGACGGGGTGTGGGACCGTGAGTTTGGGCGTTCGCCAGCGGCGCTGGGGCAGACGATCAACGTGAACCAGTCGCTGTTTACGATTGTGGGTGTCGCTCCGCGCGGGTTTACCGGAGCAAAGGTTGTGCAGACGTCTCCGGACGTGTTTGTACCGATCACTTCGCAGCCGGTGATCGATCCCAAGGGCGACAAGGGCGGGTTCATTGATGATGCTGACACGTGGTGGGTGGACGTTGTGGGCCGCATCAAGCCGGGAGTGACGAACGCGCAGGCACAGGCGGAGATGAATGTCGAGCTGGCGGCGGCGATCCACGGGACGATGGCGGTGAAGGCAGGGGACACGATGCCGCAGCTTGACCTGGGCGACGGCAGCCGGGGGCTGGGTCTTGCGGCGCAGACATTCGGGAAGCCGGTATATGTGCTGATGGCGCTGACGGGGTTTGTGCTGCTGCTGGCGTGCGCCAACATCGCCAATCTGCTGCTGGCGCGCGGTGCGCAGCGGCAGCGGGAGATGAGCGTGCGGATTGCGCTGGGCGCGGGGCGGGGACGCGTGCTGCGGCAGTTGCTGACGGAAAGCCTGCTTCTGGCGGGCATTGGCGGAGCGGGCGGATTAGTGCTGGGCTACCTGGGACGGAATGCGATTCCGCGGCTGATGGCGAATGCCTGGGACCGGGACCAGATGAGTGTCCCCATGGATTGGGGCGTGTTTGCATTTGCCGCGGCGGTGACGCTGGTGACGGGGGTGGTATTCGGGCTGGCTCCGGCGTGGCTGGGGGCGCGCAGCGAAGTGAGCAGCAGCTTGAAGGAGAGCGCGCAGACCACAACGCGGCGGCGCAAGCGGCTGGGCGGTAAGGCGATTGTGGCGTTCCAGATTGCGCTTTCGACGCTGCTGGTGGTGGGGGCGGGACTGTTTTTGCGGACGCTGTTGGCGCTGAACTCGATTGATGTGGGTTTCAGAACGGATCATTTGGTGCTGTTTGAAGTGGCTCCGCCGGCGAGGCGGTATGAGCAGAGCAGGGATGTGAAGCTGCACCAGAGGCTGGAACGGGAGTTTGCGGCCTTGCCGGGTGTACTGGGCGTGGCGCCGGCCCAAACGCCGTATATGGCGGACAACATGAACAACAATGATTTTGTTACGGAGGGTGAGGCGGATAAGGGCGATCACAGCGGCGCGGAAGACTTTAATGTGGTGGGAAATACGTTCTTTGAGACGATGGGCATTCCGATGGTGAGTGGGCGGAGTTTTGGGGCGCAGGATACGGCTGCGTCGCAAAAGGTGGCCATCATCAACCAGAGTCTGGCGCGAAAAAGGTTTCCCAACGCAAACCCTGTTGGGAAGTTGTTCAAAGACGGTGACCCCGCGGATGGATGGGTGCGGATTGTGGGAATTTGCGCAGACACGCGGTATGCAAATTTGCGCGACGTGCCTCCGCCGCAATTCTTTATGCCCTATGTGCAGCAGCCGAAGGTGGGCGGCTTGACGTATGCGATTCGGACAACGCTCCCGGTTGCCGGGTTGGTGCCGGCGCTGCGGCGCGTGGTGCAGGGGGCCGACCGCGATCTGCCGATGGTCAACATTCGCACGCAACAGGAGCAGATTGACTCAAACATGCAGATGGAGCGGATGTTTGCCGCGCTGACCGCCGGGTTTGGCCTGCTGGCCCTGGCGCTGGCTTGCGTGGGGATCTACGGGATCATGGCGTATTCCGTGGCCAATCGCACCAACGAGATCGGCATCCGGCTGGCCTTGGGCGCGCAACCAGGACAGGTGCGGGGCATGATTCTGCGCGAGAGCGCCTGGCTGGCGGCTGCGGGAATCGTTGCAGGCGTGGGCGCGGCATTGGGGCTTACGCGGCTGGTAAAGTCGATGCTCTACGGGGTTCAGCCCTGGGATCCGGCGACGATGATCGGCGGAGTATTGGTGCTGCTGGCGGTTGCCCTAGCAGCCAGTTGGATTCCAGCGCGGCGCGCGGCACGAGTGCAGCCGATGGAAGCGCTGAGGCATGAGTAGGACAGGGATCAGGGAACAGGGATCAGCGCGGCTGAAGAGCCACGTTGATTGCAGATCGCTCACAGCGACCGTATCTCGAAGCGTTATTGTCTCGCTCCAACCTTCTTTGCTTTCTGATCCCTGATCCCTGTTCCCTGCCTTTACGCGATTACCGGCAGCGTCGGCATGGCGCCCAAATCCTTCGCTTCAGCCACCACGGCGTCAAGCTGCGTCAGCACTTCGCCCACGGCCATGGTGTAGATTTCGCGGCGCGAGTCGTAGCCTTCCACAACCAACTGCTTCAGGTAGCGGCCGGCGATCTGCGCGGCTAGCTGGTCGGTAATCACCTTCCCGGTGCGGAGCTTCTGCTCCTTCCAGGCGGTAAGCGGCAGCGCGATCCACATGGGTCGGCCGTTTACGTCGAAGCGCACATCGACCGCGTCGGCGTGGCGGGTGGCGATGGCCACAATGGTGCCCTTCCAACTGCAATGCAGGTCTTCGCCGGTCCAGCGGTCGGCTACGTGGAAGTCTTCGTACATGGTGATAGCCTATCGCTCCAGGGCGCGGAGGGCAAGAGCCGCGTCCCTGTTCAACCGGCGCAGACTGCCGATGAACCGGGCAGGGGTTATCCAAAACATGCAAATTACTGTAACTGTCTCCGACGCAATCGTCCGCGAAGCTGCGGCCCACAACCTTCCCGTCATCGACTTTGTTGAATCGCTAATCGACAAGGGAAGATCAGCGGCAACGGAGCCTGTGGCCGTGGAGAGCGCCATCGAGCGCATTCGCGCGCTGCGCTCGCGGGACCCTGTTCAGCGGAAGTAGGGCTGTCGCCGTTCTGGCGTTCTGCAAGTCTGATGTCTTTGGTTGCAGCGGCTCGCCGAAGGGCCCTCGCAGAGCCTGTCTCGGTGCCCATTTCGAGCGCCGCGCTTGGGGAGCCCGGTGGACGCTGCTCTTGGCGCGCTGATAGACTAATAGGGTTGCAGTCGCAAGTGCCTCCACCTGTATGGACCCGCCTGCAAGTCGATCGACGAAGGACAAGAAAAGACCCCGTGGATACCAGAACCCGTCACGCCCTCAAGAAAGACAAGTTTGCCCAGGCCACCGCCAGCAGCATGAGCTGGGTCAGCGGTCACCGCTCAGGTGTTTTGCGTTGGACCATTGTTGTAGTTGCGGTCCTTGTGGCGGGCATAGGCGCGCTGATTTATGTCAACAATCGCGCCGAGGCAGCCGACAGCGCGCTGGGCGCCGCGCTCGACATTTACAACGCTCCCCTCACCCAGCCCGGAGCGCCGCCGGAGACCGGAGAGTATCCCACGGCCGCTCAGCGCTCGCAGGCTGCCAACAAGCTGTTCTTGACGGTGACGCAGCAGTTTGGCTGGCTGCCGCAGGGAGCCAAAGCCCATTATTTTGCGGGCGTTACCGACCGGGAACTGGGCCAGAACGGCCCTGCCGAGACGGAACTGAAGATTGCCGAAGGGTCCTGGGACAGGAATCTTTCCAACCTGGCAAAGTTGGCTTTGGCCGGACTTTATCACCAGACTGGCCGCGACTCCCAGGCTATCGACCTCTACACCGCTTTGGCTGCCAAGCCGTCGGAGACGGTTTCAACCGGCTCTGCACAGCTCGATCTCGCCAATTTGTATGCCTCGGCCGGCAAGCAGGACCAGGCGCGCGCGCTGTGGGCAAAGGTGAAGGACGCTGACAAGACCGGCGGCCAGGGCTCGGCAGCGTCGATTGCCACACAGAAGCTGGCCGGCAAGCAGTAGTCCGCTTTTTGAAGGCCCGTTTTGAAGGCCCAGGCAGACAGCCGGAAGCTTGGGGGCCGCGCCGGCTTCGCGCTCGCAGCAAATTCGGCGTCTGAGCATTTTCCTCACCGCCTGCGTCTGGTGAGCTATGAGTACCAGCCAGGCAATATTCGCAGGTTGGATGGAGATTCCAAACAGCGCTGTGAACCAAGACGCCCGCAGCCAGACACAACAAACTGCGGCGGAAGAAGCCACGCTTGTGGCGCTGGTGAGCCAATACGCCGGCACCCTTTACCGCGTCGCTTTCTCCGTCTTGCGCAATCCCTCCGACGCCGAGGACGCCGTGCAGGAGGCTTTCCTGCGGGTGCTGCGGCATCGCGACACGCTGGACGAGGTGCGCGACCGGCGCGTGTGGCTCATCCGAATTGTGTGGAACATTGTGCTGGACCGGAAGCGGCGCGCCAAAACCAGGCCGGAGACCGACGATGTTTCCGAG
>Ga0182012_10006681_pt1 | contig 11708 bp, 6 predicted proteins | sample 612S2SmetaG_FD_120486 | JGI IMG/M metagenome (GOLD analysis project Ga0182012, IMG submission 120486) | Permafrost microbial communities from Stordalen Mire, Sweden - 612S2S metaG | ecosystem: Environmental > Terrestrial > Soil > Wetlands > Permafrost | place: Sweden: Stordalen | collected...
TCGGCTGTATCGCGGATTGTTAATCCGCAAGCCATTCGCACTTCCAACCCACCGAGCTTCGCCTTGCGACGGACGGCCATTCTCCCTTCCCGTCCCCCGAAGCATGGCGAAGATGGCCCCCCAAGGGAGTCACCATGATCTTGCGTTCACCACCGGGCATGCAAGGCCCTTGTCCCGGTAGGCCGGGGTGCCCTCACCCGGCGTTGCGAGCGCCCCGGCGCGAGCATAATTTCTTCACTCCAATGGCAAACGACAATTAGAATTTGGCAGTGACGACAATTAAAACTTTCCGGCCGATTCCTTCCCCGTCCTTCGTTATTAAACCTCCCCATTCCCCATTTTCCCATTTGACAACTCATCAGCCGAGTGTAAATTCCAAATTGCTGGCCTTGCCCCGCCAAAGCCATAATGACGGCGGCGGCAGGTCCCCGTGCCCCTGGCTGATGCCATGGGAAGGTTCTATGACATAGCCCGCCCGCCCGGCGGACGTTTTAATCCCGTGCCGGTTTTCCTGCGTTTGAGGTCTTCCCCGTGGGGCTGGCGTCCTTGCCTGCCGGTTGCCGCACCGTCCCGGTGCGTGCCTCTTTTGCCCATCGCCTCGCGCCCCGTGCCTCGTGCCTCGGTCAAAATAACAGCGAATTACGCTAACTTGCGGTAACTTGCGGTAAAAATATTTTTTCGGGCTGGGGGGGACAGGGTATAGGCGGGCCAGCCGGAATTCCGCTACGGTGGAGCTGCCGGCCGTTCATCAACTCTGCGCCCTCTGCGACTCGGCGCGAATCACTGTCCGCCTTTGTCCAAATTCGCGGATCAAAAACCCCAGCAATCAAAGCTGATCAAACCAAATCAAAGCTTCAAAAAATAAAATCCCTCCCCCTATATCCGCCTAAATCGCCCCATAGAAATTATGCAAGCAGCCCCCCCAGGCAAAATGGGACGCCGGATGTGGCCACCGGGCTTATTGGGAGGCTCGCCCCGCCTTCTGCCTTCTAACTTGGGATTTTGGACCTTGGACTTTAGCCTTTGGACTGTCCTTCCCGTCCAGCTTCGTCCAGCTTCGTCAACCCCCTGACCCGGACGCACCCGTGCCCCGAGATACGCCCTGGAGCAAGGGTAAAACTGCATTTTTATTTACATGACTGGCGAGACCTGCAAAAATCGCGCCACAACCAATATGAAAAGCACCAGTGAACTGTCCCAACACTGAGAATCTCTCCTGCTTTAAACTCCCTGTATCGCACCTCCTTAACTCCATCCTATGAAGAAAATGACCGTACATTTCAATTTACCTGGCAGCCTGCTCGTTGCCGCGCTGGTTGGCCTCGGGGCCACCGCGCAGTCGGCCGAAACCACCACCCTCAAGGATGCCTTCAAAGGCGACTTTTACGTGGGCGTGGCCATCAACCGTACCATCACCACCGCCTCGTCGGTCCAGGCCGACAATGTCAACCGGAACCTGGATCAGGTGCAAAATGACATTGCGCTGGTCAAGCAACAGTACAATCAAATCTCCCCGGAGAATGACCTGAAATGGCAGATCATTCAACCCAATCCCGGACCCAACGGGTATAACTTCGGCCCCGCCGATGCGTACGTGGATTTCGGGATGAAAAACAACATGTACATCGTGGGCCATGTGCTGGTCTGGCACGGGCAGACCCCGAATTGGGTGTTTCAAGGCACCAATTTGCCTCCCGGCGTGACCAATATGGTCGCTCCCGCCGCTCCTGTTGCCGCCAATCCTCCGGGAACCAACGGCTTTGGTGGCCGTCGCATGGGCCGGGGCCCCGGCGGTGGTTTCGGCTTTAACGGCCCGCGCGCGTCACGGGAGGAGTTGCTCCAGCGGATGCACGACCACATCGCCACTGTGGTTGGCCGTTATAAAGGCAAAATCAAGGTCTGGGACGTGGTGAACGAGGCCATTGCCGACGGCGGCACCAACATCCTGCGGAACTCCCCCTGGGAACAAATCATCGGACCGGATTTCATCGCCAAGGCCTTTGAATACGCCCATGAAGCCGATCCGGATGCCATCTTGCGTTACAACGATTACTCGTTGGAAGATGCCAACAAACGCCACAAATTGATTACGATGATCAAGTCGCTCCTGGCCCAAGGCGTGCCGGTTATGGCCATTGGTTCACAGACCCACGTCAGTGTCAGCTCTCCCAGCTTTGAGCAGGAAGACAAGGTTTTGACGGAACTTGAAACTCTCGGCCTGCAGATTCATATAACGGAAATGGACGTCAACAGTGCCCAGGGCGGTCAGCGTAGCAACAGTGGTGATGTGGCTGGCAACGCCTCCACCACCCAGGGTGGCTTGGTGAGCGATTCCGATCAACGCCTGGCCAACGCCTATGCCGGACTGTTCCGCGCGTTCAAGAAACACGACAAATACGTCAAAGTGGTCACTCTGTGGGGTGTGAACGACGGCGTGTCCTGGCGCGCCCAGGGCAAGCCGCTGCTGTTTGACGGCAACAACAAACCCAAACCCGCCTTCGATGCCGTGATTCGCGTCGGCACCGGGGAAACCAAATAATCTATAATCGCGCCGACACCCTCCCATCGGAAGGTGTCGGCATTTATCCAATCTTTTCAAATTTATGAAGATGACCTTTCGCTGGCTGCTGGTTGCCGGATTGCTCCTGCTCCCGGGGCGCATGTATTCTCAAGACACCAATTTTTTCATTTTCCTCTGCTTTGGCCAGTCCAACATGGAGGGCTTTCCGGGGGTCGTGCCGCAAGACAAGGGCCCGGTGGATGATCGCTTCAAGCTGCTTGCCTCTGTGGATTTCCCCAACATGGGCCGGACGAATGGCAATTGGTATCCCGCCGTGCCGCCCTTGTGCCGTCCGGGAACCGGCCTGTGCCCCGCCGATTATTTTGGCCGCACCCTGGCTTCCAACCTCCCGCCCAACATCCGGATTGGGATCGTCTCGGTGGCTGTTGCCGGTTGTAAAATTGAATTGTTCGAGCAATCAAATTACCAGGCCTATGCCGCCACGGCCGCGCCGTGGATGAAAAACATCATCAAAACCTACGATGGCAACCCCTATGAGTACTTGGTGAAAATGGGCAAACTGGCCCAAAAGGACGGCGTGATCAAAGGCATTTTGTTGCACCAGGGCGAGTCCAACAGTGGCGACAAAGAATGGCCGAACAAAGTTAAAGGGATCTACGAAAGTTTGCTCAATGACTTGAATCTGAAAGCTGAAGCCGTCCCGCTGCTCGCGGGCGAACTCGTTCCTGCGGATCAACAAGGCGCTTGCGCGGGCATGAACAAGATTATTGACGCCTTGCCCCAAACCATCCCGACGGCGCACGCCATTTCCGCCACCGGCTGCCCTGGCCGGCCGGACCACCTGCACTTCACCCCCGCTGGTTATCGGGAACTGGGAGCGCGGTATGCCGAGGCCATGCTGCCTTTGCTCGGGTATCCTCTCCCGGCGACCAAATAATCGTTAGAATTCTATACTTACTGGCTGGCCGCGGCGTTATTACCGCCGCGGCCTTTTTGTTGGGTTTCCGGCGGATATGGCGGCAATCAGTTGACGAACGGGGGCCATTCAGTAAAGTAACCCAGTTTCTAATATTATGCGCCGCCCCAATGTGCTGTTTACCCTGGCAAGGCTCTGGCTGGTGGTCGGCTTCGGATTTATTGCAAACGCCACGTTTGATTTCGGAGTTTGCGCCCAGCCAGCCAGTCAGCCCGAGTCGGTTTCGGATTCCCTTCCGACCGTCACCAACCTTTTCCAATTGTCCCAGTTAACCGGGTCCGCCGAGAGACTCATTGCCGATGTGCGAATGGACGTGACGGTTTGCTCGGCCAGCCAGCCGGATATCGGGGTGGTTTCCGCCGTGGACCAAACGGGCGGGGAGGTTTTGGAATTGGGTCCGCACGATGTCGTCCTTCGCCCCGGGGACATTATCCATCTGGAAGCCAAGCATTGCCTGTTGCGTAGGCGGCCGTTGGGCGTGGAAATCCTCCGGGCTCCGGTGCTGGACAATGATGGATCGCACGGCCGGCAGGCTGTCACGGCGGAAGTCTTTCTGACGGCGGGATTGCATCCCATGAGGTTGGATTATTTTAATATCAGCGCCCAAACCGGACTCCGATTCACGTGTCGTTTTCCTGATGGTTCCCTGACGGAGGCCGACCATTTAATGTTCCGTCCCGCCGCCAAATCGGGGCTGGCTTCCAGCGGCGAGCCCGGTTGGAACGTGACGTTATTTGACAGCGGCTGGATTGAACTTCCCGACTATGCCCTGTTGCAACCGGTCCAATCGGTGGCCTTGACCAATATAACGGAATTCTGCCGGTCTCGGAATGGACTGTTCGGCGTGCGTTGCCAGGGTCTTTTTTCCGCCCCGGTGACGGGAAATTACACCCTGAGACTGGAATCCAATGGCGGCAGCCGGTTGTTTTTGGACCAGCCCGAGCTTCCCCTAGCGATTGTGGGCCACGAGGAGGTCCCGCCTCCCGTGGCCACCTCCTTGCACACCCCCATGACCAATGCCGGGGACAGCCAATGGATGAGCGTCGAAGGAAATGTCACCTTCGTGTCCAAGTCCGGAAGCGGTTTTCGATTTGAACTCCGGTCCCAGCCGGACTCCATTGGGGTCATGGTGGCTGACAGCGGGGCCATGGATCCGGTTCAGTTATTGAATTGCCGGGTTCGGGTAGCCGGCATGGGTCGGGCCGCGCTCGCGCCCAGTCGGGATCGCATGCTCGGCGCCTTGTCCGTGGCCTCAGCCGATACGATTTCCATTCTGGCGAATCCAACCGTTACCACCGCCACTACCTACCCCGCCAGCCTACTGGTGACTGTCGGGCAGATTCAGAGCCTGTCCAAGGAGCAATCCGCCCATCACCTTCCCGTTCGCATCCAGGGGGTGGTGACCAGCGAGGCACCCGCTTATTATCGGTTCCTTACTCTTCAGGATGAGACGCGCGGCATTTTTGTGCAAGTGCCCGTCTCCACCCGGCCGGAAGTTGCGGTCGGCGACTTATGCCTGGTTGAAGGGCACACTGATGCCGGTAGCTTTGCCCCGATGGTCGTCGCCGAGCACGTCACGGTTCTGGGAAAAGGAATGATGCCGCCGCCCGCCCATCCCTCCTGGAAGGAGTTGGTTACGGGCAAAATGGACATCCAGTACATTGAATTTCAAGGGCTGGTTACGGCGGTTAAAAATAACAGTGTGACACTGTTTCAGCCCGAGGGCGATCTGGACGTGGAACTTGGGGGATGGTCGGAAGCCCAGTTGAAAACATTTGCCGGGGCGGTTATCCGGATTCGTGGGGTGCTGTTTGCGGCCTGGAACACCAACCGCACCGTGCAAGTGGGCCATTTGTCGCTGCGCAATGTCAATATTAACCTGGATGTTGCGGCTCCCGCAGACCTGTTTAATCAGCCGGTAAAAAACTGGCGGGAACTTTATCAATTTGACTCCCGGGCCACCCCGTTTCAACGCGTGAAGGTTGCCGGCACAGTGATTTACGCTCACTCCCGGTGGGTCTTTTTGCTCGACCGTGGCCGTGGCATCCGGGTTTCCAGTGTGGAGCCGGTCAATTTGAACTTTGGCGATGTGGTGGAAGTGGTGGGTTGCCCGGATATCAGCGGTCCGGCACCACTCTTAAAAGAGGCCATAATCCGCAATACTGGCCAGGTCGCCGAGCCCGAGCCCTTGGTGCTGGATGGCGCTGTCCAGAGCCATGAAAATGTTGATTCCATGCTGGTACGGATTTCGGCGACCCTCACGGGCATCCATCCGGAAACGGATTCGCAGGTGCTGGAAATGAGTGCCGCCGGTCAGTCCTTTCTCGCGCGTTTGCCGGACACCCAGGAAACCATCGCCCTGCAAATCGGCAGCCAGTTGATGCTGGACGGGGTTTATGTTGGCAAGGATGTGGCCTGGTCGGAAGGCGGGAAGCAGGGTGGTTTTGATTTGCTGGTGAATTCTTCTTCGCAATTGCAGGTGCTTTCCAAACCATCCTGGTGGACCCCCCGCCGGCTCCTGATCATGGTATGCCTGCTATTCGCGGTTTTAATTCTTTCCGCAATCTGGATCTCCCAATTGCAGCACCTGGTGGAACAGCGTACGCAGGAACTTCAGAGCGAAACCCGGGAGCGCGAAATTGCCGTGCGCGAGCAGGCGTTGGAAACGGAACGCTCACGCATTGCCCGGGACTTGCACGATGACCTGGGCTCGAGTCTCACGGAAATAAGTGTCCTGGCCAACAAAGGCCAGCGGGTATCGTCGCCGGGCGACTTGATGACGTTGTTCCGGTCCATTTCCGCCAAGGCCCGCGGGTTGGTGACCGCGCTCGACATTATTGTATGGGCGGTGGATCCCAAGGATAATTCCCTGGAGTCCGTGGCTGATTATCTGGGTGATTTCGCCAGTGAATACCTGTCGCATTCCAATATCGCCTGCCGCTTCGACATTCCCGTCGCCCTGCCCGCCATCGTTTTGGAGGGGCGCTTGCGCCACGGTTTGCTGCTGGCGGTTAAGGAAACGTTGAACAACATCGAACGTCACGCGCAGGCTACCGAGGTCGAATTCCGCATGGCTTACGCCCAGGGCCAGCTCGAAATCACCATCACGGACAATGGCAAAGGCTTTGATAAAATGAACCAGCGCGGGGGTAATGGATTAAGAAATCTCCCGCTGCGTCTTTCCAAGGTGGGCGGACGTTATGTGATTGATTCATCCGTGGGAAAAGGAACGGTGGTCACCATTGGTCTGACGCTGTTGCCGCCCGCGGACCCGGCTTCGATGGCGCGCGATTTATCGCACCCGGTTTAGCCGCCAGCAACGTGAGGCGGTGATTTTAATGTACATTTTCGTTAAAGATATTATTATGGCGGCAACACACGTGGAACATGGCAAATCAAAATTCCAATCCTGATTGCGCGCTAACGAAAGTGGCCATCGTCGAGGATAATTTCACATTGCGTCAGTATCTTTTTGAATTGATTGGCGGCACGCCGGGTTATCGTTGTGTATGCGCCTGTTCCACCGCCGAGGAGGCTTTGGAAAAAATCCCCGATCAAAAACCGGATGTGGTGCTGATGGACATCAACCTGCCCGGGGAATCGGGCATTGCCTGCACCGTCCGGCTCCGGGAAAAGATGCCGAAGGTGCAAGTGATCATGCTGACGGTTTACAAGGACATTCAAATCATTTTCCAGGCGCTCAAGGCCGGTGCCTGCGGGTACGTCCTCAAGCGGGCCGATGAACAGGAAATTCTGGACGCGATTGCCGAGGTGCATGCGGGCGGCGCGCCCATGACCAGCCAGGTGGCCCGCATGGTGGTCCGCTCCTTTTTGGAGGAACCCTCCGATCGCTTGACGACGGAACAGCTTTCCCGACGGGAAATGGAAATTCTGGCGCTTGTTTCACAAGGGCGCTCGAACAAAGAAATTGGCGGACAGTTAAACATTAGTTTTGGCACCGTGCGCATCCATCTGTCACACATCTACGAGAAACTTCATGTTCGCTGCCGCACGGAAGCCGCCGCAAAATACTTTTCGTCGCACCCGCCAAATCGGCGCGACTTGGCAGCCACCAACCCTTGACGGAATATGTTTTCAAGCTCGCGCAGGTGTTCCCTAAAACCACGGCTTGCCAAATGTCATATGGGTGATTCCTTTAGTGTTTGCGTGACTCACGCCCAAAAGCTACGATAAGCCGAAAATCACATGAATTTCGTTAAAAAAGTGCAAAATATCAGAGGTTCATCGTCCAGTGTTCCTGGCTCCAAGAGTTCGAAAGCGGTCGTTCCGGGGTACAAGAATCCCAAGGCGGCCATTGGGCTGCGGGTGAAGGATTTGCTGGCGCGGATGTCGCTGGAGGAGAAAGCGGCGCAGATGATGTGTATCTGGCAGGAAAAGGCGGCGAAGTTGCTGGATGCGCAGGGTAATTTTGACCTGGCCAAGGCCAAGGCGGCCTTCAAGGAAGGGCGGGGCATCGGACAGGTGGGGCGGCCGAGTGATGCGGGGAGCAATCCGGCGACGCCGGCGGATGGCAAGAACGCGCGGCAGATGGCGGAATTGACCAATTCCATTCAACAATTCTTTATCGAGCACAGCCGGCTCGGAATTCCGGTGATTTTTCACGAGGAATGCCTGCACGGGCACGCGGCCAAGGATGGGACCAGTTTTTCGCAGCCGATTGGCCTGGCGGCCAGTTTTAACCCGGGTCTGATCGAGTCGCTGTACGCTATGGTGGCCGAGGAAACGCGGCTGCGGGGCGCGCACCAGGCGTTGACGCCGGTGGTGGATGTGGCGCGCGATCCGCGCTGGGGCCGGGTGGAGGAAACGTTCGGCGAGGATCCGTATCTGGTGTCGCAATTGGGCATGGCGGCAGTGCGCGGGTTCCAGGGTGACGCGTCGTTTCAGGGCAAGAAGCATTTGATCGCGACCTTGAAGCATTTTGCCGCGCACGGCCAGCCGGAGTCGGGGATGAACTGCGCGCCAGCCAATGTCTCGTTGCGGGTGTTGCGGGAGACGTTTTTGCAGCCGTTCAAGGATTCTATTCAAAAAGCCGGCGCCATCAGCATCATGGCCAGTTACAATGAGATTGACGGGGTGCCCTCCCATGCCAGCGAATGGCTGCTGCGCGATGTGCTGCGCAAAGAATGGGGTTTTAAAGGCTTTGTCGTCTCGGATTATTACGCAATTTGGGAGCTGGCCAACCGGCCGGACACGCATGGCCACCATGTCGCCGCGGACAAGCGGCAGGCGGCGGAACTGGCAGTGCGGGCGGGGGTGAACATTGAGTTGCCGGAGCCGGATTGTTACCTGCACCTGGTGGATTTGGTGCGGAAAGGCGAGCTGAAGGAGTCGCTCATTGACGACCTGGTCGCGCCGATGTTGTATTGGAAATTCAAGCTGGGATTGTTTGATGATCCGTATGTGGATCCGGCGGAGGCCGAGCGCGTGGTGGGCAGCGAGGCCAATCGCGAGCTGGCCCTCAAGGCTGCCCATGAGACCATCACGTTGCTGAAAAATGAGAATAATCTGGTGCCGCTGGACCCGGCCACATTGAAGACGATTGCCGTGATCGGCCCGAACGCCCATCGCAGTTTGCTGGGCGGTTACAGCGGGCTGCCGAAGCACAACATTTCCGTGCTGGACGGCATCAAGGCCAAAGTCGGCGACCAGGTGAAGGTGCTGCACAGTGAGGGTTGCAAAATCACCGTGGGCGGCTCCTGGCAGCAGGATGACGTTGTTTTCAGTGATCCGGCGGAAGATCGCAAACACATCGCCGAGGCGGTGAAGGTCGCGAAAAAGGCGGATGTCATCATTCTGGCCCTGGGCGGCAACGAGCAGACGTCCCGCGAGGCGTGGAGCCTGAAGCACATGGGCGACCGCACAAGCCTGGATTTGATTGGCGCGCAGAACGCGCTGGTGGACGCGATGGTGGCCACGGGCAAACCGGTAATCGCCCTGTTATTTAACGGCCGGCCGTTGTCGGTCACGCACCTCAACCAGGCGGTTCCGGTGTTGTACGAATGCTGGTACCTGGGTCAAGAATGCGGCCGGGCCGTGGCGGACGTGATTTTCGGGGATATCAACCCGGCGGGCAAACTGCCGATCAGCATTCCGCGTTCTGTCGGGCACATCCCCGCCTATTACAATCACAAACCATCGGCCCGCCGGGGTTATCTCGCGGACGAGGTGTCGGCCCTGTATCCGTTTGGCTTTGGGCTGAGCTACACCACGTTTGCCTTTACCGATCTGAAGCTGGACAAGAAGAAAATCAAGGCGGGCGAGGCAACGCAGGCGCGGATCACGGTCACCAACACCGGCACCCGCGCGGGCGCCGAGGTGGTGCAACTTTACATTTGCGACCTCGTCAGCTCGGTGACCCGGCCGGTGAAGGAACTGAAGGGTTTTGCCAAAGTCTGGCTGCAGCCGGGCGAGCGGCAAACCGTGACCATCCCCATCGCCCCCGAGCATCTGGCGTTTTTTGATGTGAAGATGAAATACACCGTTGAGCCGGGGGATTTTGCCATTATGGCCGGTAATTCCTCCCGGGACCAAGATTTGCAGCAGGTGATATTAACCGTGACGCCCTAAACCAAAATTTTTGCGCCATGGCCAATCCAGCAAGAAAATGCTTTTATGAGCCGAACCACTGACAAGTCCCAAATTATTCCAGTATACGAAAAGATTGGCTACGCCTTCGGGGATTCGGCCGCCAACTTCGTGTTTTTGACGATGGTCTGCTTTCAACAGGCGTTCTACACGGACGTCATGCGGCTGACCCCCGGCCAGGCGGCCATGGCCATCCTGATTCCCCGCCTGTGGGACGCCTTCTTTGATCCCATCATTGGCAGCACGGCGGATCGCACGCGCACCCGCTGGGGCCGTTTTCGCCCGTGGGTCATGTGGACGGCCGCCCCCTGGAGCATCCTGATGACGCTGGCCTATTTCACGCCCGAAGGCTGGTCCAATGCGTCCATGCTGACCTGGGCCATCGTGACCAACACCTTGTTAATGTCGCTGTACTCGGCCAACAACATGCCGTACGCCGCGCTCGGCGGCGTGATGTCCTCCGACCAGTCGGAACGCAACAAGCTGAATGCCTATCGTTTCGCGGCGGTGGTGTTTGCCCAATGGATTGTGCAGACGTTTACCCTGGTGCTGCGCGACAAGTTTGCCGGTCCGCGCCTGCCGGACATGTCCAATGAGGCCTGGAATCACCGCCAGGCGCACGGTTGGGAAGTGACCATTGGCATCTACGCGGTGATCTGCTTTGTCTGCTTCATCATCACGTTTGTCACCACCAAGGAACGCGTGCATGCCGTCTCGAATGAAACGCGGCCGCTAAAAAACGATTTAGCGGACCTGTTAAAAAACAGCCCGTGGGTGGTCATGTTCGCGGTCACCTTTATTCTGTTCGCCCTCATAGCGTTCCAGGGCGGTGCCGGCTACCAGTATCTCACCCGCTACGCCAATCCCCAGGCAACGTATGATGTGCTCCAAAAAATGGGCCTGACGGATCCCACGCTTAAAGCCGGTGAATCCCCCCACGGGTTCCTCGGCACGGTGGGCTACATCATTCCGGGAACGCGCGACACGGTCGGCACCTCGGCCAATAGCGCGCTTTACGGAGTGGCCGGGACGGTCAGCAAAATCACGCAAATCCTCGGGATTTTGGTGGCCCCCATGCTGGCGATGCGTTTTGGCAAGAAGGCGGTTGTCATTGTGGGCTTTCTGCTCTGTGTCGTCGTCAACTTTGGCTTCTACTTCCTGGGGAAGAACGACATTGTGGGCATGCTGGTGATCACCGGTCTGTATGGGCTGACGTATGGCCCGACCATCCCGCTGGTGTGGGCAATTTTCGCGGACGTGGTTGATTTCGGCGAGTGGAAGCTGGGCCATCGCGCCACCGGCATCGTCTTCGCCACCATCGGCTTCGGCTTGAAATCGGGCCTGGCCTTTGGGGGCGCGGCGCTGGGCTGGGTGGAAGGGGCGGTGGGTTATGACGCGGACAACGTCTCCGAAGCGTCGCTGCAAATGTTCCGCGTGTGCAACAGCATCGTGCCCGCGGTGTTGTTCCTGATCGCCGCCGGGGTCCTGGTCAAGCTGTGGCTCAACAAGGAAACGACGCAAAAGGTGGCGGACGAACTGGCCGAAAGAAGAAGGGCCGCTGCCGGAGCTGTGCCCGCGGCAAGCTGATCTTTTGCGAATTGGCAA
>Ga0182012_10006682_pt1 | contig 11707 bp, 11 predicted proteins | sample 612S2SmetaG_FD_120486 | JGI IMG/M metagenome (GOLD analysis project Ga0182012, IMG submission 120486) | Permafrost microbial communities from Stordalen Mire, Sweden - 612S2S metaG | ecosystem: Environmental > Terrestrial > Soil > Wetlands > Permafrost | place: Sweden: Stordalen | collected...
CGCGCCGAGCGGGCGTTGACTCGTCGATTGTAAGAAACCCCCTCTTTCCCTCTGGTATGATATGCCTTTCAAACCATTGCTCTCCGAGAAATGCCCTGAGCACACCGGAACCGAGCGCAAACGACCCCATGACCGCATTCTCGCGATCGGTTTCTGGAAGTTCATCAAAGCCCTTTTGCAGAGCCTCCGGTGTTACCCTATCCCCTTTAACCATTCTACCGCCGCCCCACGGATGCCGTACCACCACACCGAATTTTCTTTCGGCGCTGATGGGCAAGCCCATGTTTCAAACCATTCATGTAAGATCGACTTGTCAGATTTACAAGTCCTTGGTTGCATTGGCTAAAAGAGTCGTCCCAAAACCTACCCTTTGCGGGACGACGGCCCGATCACACTTCGCCGCCGGTCGTACCCCAACTCCCCGTTCCGGTCAGCCACAGAAGCCAAAACGATCCGTCCCCCTCAAATCACCCCCTCGGCCCGCAAAGCCGCCACGCCCTCGGCCCCCAACCCCAGCCACCCCCCATAAACTGCCTCATTATGCGCCCCCAACCCCGGACTCGGCACCGGGGCCACCCGGTCCGCCCCATGCAGCCGCAGCGGCGAGTTCGGCAGCACCACCGTCCCCAGCGACGGATGCTCCACTCGCTGCAACATCCCGCGCTCGTGCATATGTGCGTCGTTCATCACCTCGATCGCGTTGCGCACCGGCGCGCAGGGGATCCTGTAGCGCTTCGCCGTAGCAACGACCTCAGCCTTGTCCAGCGACGACGTCCAGGCCGCGACCAGCGCCTCGGTTTCCGCCATATTCGCGGTGCGGTCGGGGTTGGTGCGGAAGCGCGGATCGTCCTTCAGATCCTCCCGCGCCATCGCTTTCAGCAGGTTCTGCCAGTGCCCCTCGGTCACCACATGCACCGCGACCCAGCCGTCACGCGTCGGAAACGCGTTGTACGGCGCGCTCGCCAGCCCCGCCTGGCGGTTGCCGGCACGCGGCGGCGCGCGGCCGGTGCGGTGATAGTAGTCGTAGCTCGACGCGAGCGACGGATACACCGTCTCCTGCATCGCCACCTCCACCAACTGCCCCGCACCCGAACGGTCGCGCTGGAACAACGCCGTCATGACAGCGGCATACAAATGGATGCCGCCCATGAAATCGACCAACGTCGGGCCGGCCTTCATCGGCGGGCCATCCGGATCGCCGGTGATGCTCATGATGCCGGAGGCCGCCTGGATGGTGAAATCCATCGCCAGATTGTCGCGGTCGGGACCGGAGATGCCAAACCCGGTGCCGGTCGCATAGATCAGCCGCGGGTTCACCACCCGAAGCACGTCGTATCCAACCCCCAGCCCATCCATCACGCCCGGCGCGAAATTCTCCAGCAGCACATCCCCCGTCGCGACCATCTGCTTCAGCAATTCACTTCCGCGGTCGGACTTCAGGTTCAAGGTCACCGCGCGCTTGTTGGCGTTCAGCATCGCCATCGGCGGGGTCGTATCGCCCTTGCCGGACGCCAGCACCCGCCGGCGCAGCGGCTCGCCCCCCGGCGGCTCGATCTTGATCACGTCGGCGCCGCCCTTCGCCATCAGCATGGTGGCGTAGGGGCCCTGAAAAATCTGGCCGAAATCGAGCACAATGAGGCCCGCCAGCGGGGTGGTCATGATGGACTCCTCGTCACGTCGTTGCGGCCAGGATAGGCGGTTCGGCGGCACTTGGCGACCCGGAGTCCCGGGCGCCGGGCTGGAATCCTTCGCCACCGCCTGGCCCTGGGCGGTTGACCTGAATCAAGGCATGCAACTTGGGGGTGTGCGCACATCTCCGGTCAAACGGGAGTATGGGCCATGCCAAAAATCATCCTGCTGACCGCGACCGGCACCCCGGCCGATGCCTCGGTTTTCGCGACGGCCCTCGCGGCGGCGCGGCTGTTCGATGGACATTTGATCGTGCTGCACGTGCGGCCCGATGTCCGGCGGGAGATCGCGGCCATGGCTTCGGCGGATATGGGCATGGCGGTGGGGCTGGATGGGACGATCGCCCACATGGAGGAAGAAGCGGACCTGCGCGAGCGCACCGCCGACACCACATGGCGGGCCTTCAGTGCCGCGAACGGCGTGAAGCTGGCCGAACGGCCATGCTCGAGCACCGTCACCTATGAGTGGGTGACGGAGACCGGGATGACGGACGACTGGCTGGCGGATTATGGCCGCGTCGCTGACCTCGTGGTGGTGGGACGCGAACGCGAAGGTGGCGTGCTGTCCATGGGCCTGATGGAGGCGGCGCTGATGGAGACCGGCAAGCCGGTGCTGATCGCCCCGGCGGTGCCACCGGCCGGGCTGGACGGCACGATCGCGATCGCCTGGAAGAACACGCGGGAGGCCGCTGGCGCCATCTCCGCCGCCCTTCCCTTCTTCCACTGGGCCGCTCGGGTGATCGTTTTTACGGTGGAAGAAGACGGCGAGGTGGCCGATAAGTCCCATCTGCGCCTGGCCAACAGCCTGCGCTGGCAGAACCCGAACGTGAGCATCCAGGTGCTGCACCGCGACCGCCGCACGCCGGTGGCGGTGCTGCTGGAGGCGGTGGCCAAAGCCGGATGCAACCTGCTGGTGATGGGCGGTTACGGCCATACGCGGTTGCGCGAAGCGGTGTTCGGCGGTTTTACGCGCGCGGTGCTGGAACAGGCGCCGGTGCCGGTGCTGATGGCGCACTGACGGGGCGGCCGTTGTTGCAGCGGAACGGCAAGGAGGACCTCGCCATGCGGATGCACGTCCTGTCCGGCGGCCGGCTTCGCATGCGTCGGAGCGTCTATTACCCCGGCGCGCCGCCCGATGAAACGATGGACATGCCCGTGTCCTGCATGCTGCTGAAACACCAGCAGGGCCTGGTGCTGTTCGACACCGGATGTCATCCGTCTTTGCCCGCGGACCCGGCCGCCCGGTGGGGATCGCTGGCGCGTTTCATCATCCCGATCTTCACCGAAACGGAGGCGCTGATCGCCCAGTTGCTTTTGGCCGGCGTCGCGGTGGACGATATCGACGTGGTCGTCTGTTCCCACCTGCATCCCGATCATTGCGGCTGCAACGAGTTCTTTCCGCGGGCGACGGTGCTCGCGCAGGCCAGCGAGATCGCGGCGGCGACGGCGTACGGTCCGGCACCGGGCTACTTGCCGGTGGAATGGCAGCTTCCAACGCCGATTGAACCAATCGAGGGCGACCGGGACCTGTTTGGCGACGGCAGGATCACCTTGCTGCACGTGCCCGGCCACACGCCTGGCATGATGGCGGCGCATGTGGTGCTGCCGCGCGATGGGGCCTTCGTGCTGGCGTCGGACGCGGTGGCGGTGCGCGCGCATCTGGATCAGCGTTACGTGCCGAAGAACACCGTTGATCCAGCCAAGGCGATCGCGTCGATCGACCGGATCGCGCGGCTTCAGGCGGATGGTGCGACGGTGCTGTTCGGCCATGACGCGGTGCAGTGGGCCGGGCTGCGGACCGGTGCGGCGTTCTACGCGTGATTTACGCGGTGCCGTAGATCGCCTCCAGCGGGATCGACAGGCCGAGCGCGGGCAATGACAGCGACGCCCCGGCGTCTTCCAGCAAGATCGCGTCGCGGATATCGAGCCGTCCGTTGTCGTTGCGGGTATAGAGCATAGCCCGCGGCTCATCCTGGGAGATCAGTACGTAATATTTGATGCCCGGCGTGGCATCATAGTCGCGCAACTGCTTGCCCGGATCGATCCAGGCGGTGCTGCGGGAGAGCACTTCGAACACCGCGACCGGCGCCTGGGCCTGATACGCATCAGGAACATAAGCACCGCAATCGATCAAGGCATCGGGATAGCGGCCGTTCCCCGTTCCGGTCTGCACTTTCATGTCCGGCCCATGCGGCCGGCAGGGTCTGTGCCGCAGTTTCAGGGGCAGTTCAACCCACCAGGCGTTGGCGATACGGTCATGCGCGGCCGTTCCACCGCCCATCGCGTAATCCTTGTCATCGACCAGTTCATAACGGACCGGCTGGTCCGCTTCCCAGGCTACGTAACCTTCCCACTGCCAATGCGTTCGCTGCTGCGGTTCGGACATGCATTCGCACTCCTTGCGGTCGGTTGTCTAAAGGGTTTTCACCCTGACTGGAAGCTGGGTTCGTATCGGCCTTTCTTACCATCTTGCCGGATCATGCGGTTTGCAAAAGGCGGCGGCAAGCGTTGCTGGCGCCAGGCTGGCCATGCCGACGGAGGCGTAGATGAGCTGCGGATTCGATAAGCGTTATGGTTGCGACAATCTTGTGGCTCCGTTCATGATCGGCAAAGTAAAGAATTTTAACGCAGACATAAGAAGATGCACGCAGATGGGGGTACCCTCGTCCCTGCAACACTGTGTGTTACTATGGGTGGGAAAGGCCGGTGCGTGGTGTGTCTGCAACGAACGCGCAGGATCAGCACAGTACGGCGGCAAAACAGACGCCCCGGGGGTCAAATCAACACACTGACCTGATTGCGGATATCAACCTTGGCGAAATATCTGCCACTCAGCCCGCGGTGCCGGTTTGACGGGGACAGCTTCACCACGGAGCCACAGAGCGCGCGGAGATCTCTCTTTTTTCCAAGGTACTTTTCCTCGGTGTGCTCTGTGGCTCTGTGGTGAAACTTTCTTTCTTTCGTATCGACACCCATCTGGGCCAGAAGGAGCTTGCCACATTATCATGAAATTCAATGGTGCCCATTTTGAAGATAAATATCCGCGTGCATCCGCACTACATCTGCGTTAAATCTTCGACTTCACCAATAGACGCAGCATCATCAGACGCCGCCCGACCAACGACCCCTGGTTACCAGATCCGCGCCTCATGCGCACAGCGCGTGCCACCGAAGATTACCGGCTCCAGGACGCCAGTCCTGGTGAATTGACTCAGACACAGCCAGCCCAGGCCTGCATCCGATCAGCCCTGCGGCCCACCGCGGACCAAGACAAGCGCACGCAAGAACCGATCGACACCCTCGCCGATACTGCCGTCGTTCATAACGGTCGTCACCGCCACACCCGCCGGCAGCGCCAGGCTGCGCCCCAGCCGCTCCGCCACCCCCGCCGCATCCTCCCGCCCCCGCGCCCGCAAACGCTCAGCCAGCAACACCGACGGCGCCGTGACGTCGATCACCCGCACCGGGAACCGCCGTGCCGCCGCGGCGATCACCCCGCGCGAGACGCTCGCCACCACAGTCACCCCGAGCGCCAGATCGTCCGCGATATCGGCCGGAATGCCGTAGCGCAACCCGTGCGCGTCCCACTGCAAGGCGAAGTCGCGCGCGGCATATTCCGTCTCGGAGACCGCCTCATGGTCCTCGCCGCCCGCCTCGGCCGGGCGCGTGATCACCCGGCGGACGAAGCGCAGCCGCGGATCGCCGGCCAGCGCCTGTCTCGCCCCCTCCAGCAGCGTGTCCTTCCCCGCCCCACTCGGGCCAGCCACCAGGACCAGCATCCCTCCGCCCCCCGCATTGACGGCGCGCACCCTGGCGCTAGCCTGCCGTCCGATCAACCCGGGAGTCCGCCCATGTTCACCACCCGTCCGGAGATCGCCGGCACGTTCGGCGTGGTCGCCAGCACCCATTGGCTCGCCAGCCAGGTCGGCATGGCGGTGCTGGAGCGCGGCGGCAACGCCTTCGACGCCGCGGTCGCCGCTGCTTTCACCTTGCAGGTCGCCGAACCGCATCTGAACGGGCCCGGCGGCGACGCGCCGATCATCCTGCACAGCGCCCGCACCGGCTCCCAGCACGTGATCTGCGGCCAGGGCGTGTCACCGCAGGCCGCCACGTTGGAAAAATTCGCCGACCTCGGCGTGGACCTGATCCCCGCCACCGGCCTGCTGCCCGCCGTCGTGCCCGGTGCCTTCGACGCCTGGTGCGTGCTGCTGCGCGACTGGGGCACCATGGAACTGCCCGACATTCTGTCCTTCGCCATCGGCTATGCCCGCAACGGCGTGCCCATCGTCCCCCGCATCAGCGCTACCATCGAGGGCGTGCGCCGGTTGTTCGAGCAGGAGTGGACCTCCTCGGCCGCCGTGTTCCTGCCCAACGGCAAGACCCCCGGCCCCAACACGCTGTTCGCCCGTCCCGCACTGGCCGACACCTGGGAACGCCTCTGCCGCGAGGCCACCGGCGACTCCCGTGAAGCCCGCATCGATGCCGCCCGAGCGGCCTGGTATCGCGGCTTCGTGGCCGAAGCGGTGGACACGTTCTTTCGTAACACCGATGTGCTGGACGTCACCGGCCGGCATCACCGCGGCCTGCTCGCCGCCGACGATTTCGCCCGCTGGTCTGCAACCGTGGAGGACCCGGTCACCTACGACTACCACGGCCACACCGTGCTGAAATGCGGCGCCTGGAGCCAGGGGCCGGTGTTCCTGCAGCAACTCGCCTTGCTGCGCGGCTTCGACATCGGCGCGATGGACCCGCTTGGCCCGGACTTCATCCACACGGTGGTGGAATGCGCGAAGCTCGCTTATGCCGACCGCGAGGCCTATTACGGCGACCCCAATTTCACCGACGTCCCGCTGGGAACGTTGCTGTCCGATGGCTACAACGCCGACCGCCGGGCGCTGGTCGGGCGCGAGGCCTCGCTGGCGTTGCGGCCCGGCGCGGTGCCCGGCCATGACGCGGTGGTGGACCACGACGCCGCGAAACGGCTGCGGCTGCTGGAGGGCGATACGTCCGGCTCCGGCGAGCCGACCGTGTCCCGGCTGGGCGTGATCGGCGCCGACACCTGCCACATCGACGTGATCGACAAGTTCGGGAACATGATCAGCGCGACGCCGTCAGGCGGGTGGCTGCAATCCTCGCCGGTGGTGCCGGGGCTGGGGTTCCCGATGGGCACGCGCGGGCAGATGTTCTGGCTGCAGAAAGGCCTGCCGAACGGGCTGCAACCGAACAAGCGCCCGCGCACCACGCTCTCGCCCAGCTTTGCGTTGCGTGACGGCAAGCCGTGGATGGCCTTCGGCACGCCCGGCGGGGAGCAGCAGGACCAGTGGGCGCTGACCTTCTTCCTGCGGATGGTCCATCACAACATGGGCATCCAGCAGGCGATCGACGCGCCGTCCTTCCACACCGAACACTGGCCGTCGAGCTTCTGGCCGCGCGTCGCCCGTCCCGGCAAGCTGGTGCTGGAAGGCCGCTTCCCCAATGCGGTGATGTACGAACTGAAAGCCCGCGGCCACAAAGCGGAAAAGGGCGAAGACTGGAGCGAGGGCCGCCTGTCCGGCGCGCGCACCGAACCGGACGGGCAGATGTTCGCCGGCGCCAATCCGCGCGGCATGCAGGGCTACGCGGTCGGCCGCTGATGCGCCGGCTGGTGCAGCCGGGACCGGTCTCCGCCAAACGGATCGAGGTGCTGCAAGGCGGCTGCGAGCGGCTGACCCTGGTGCTGCAACCCGGCCTCACGATGGCCGCTGCCATCAGCCGCCCGCTGATGGCAGCCGGGGTGCGGGCGGCAACGGTTCAGATCGCGGGCCTGGCGCTGGAACCGCTGCGCTATGTCATGCCGGGGCCGGCGGATGGGCCGGCGCATGTCGCGTATTTCAGTGCGCCGCGGGCGCCGGCGGGACGCAGTGTCGTGACCTTGGCCAATGTGACCTTCGGCTGCGTCGACGGGATGCCGCGGCTGCACTGCCACGCCATGTGGACCGAGGCGGATGGTTCGGCGCGTGGCGGGCATATCCTGCTGGATGAAAGCATCGTCGCCGAACCGGCCGACGCCACGGCCTGGACCTTCACGGCGCTGGGCATCGGCGCCGAACCCGATCCCGAAACCAATTTTTCGCTCCTGCGCCCCGTGCGCCTGACTCCGGACACGGGCACCGCCGTGCTGGCGCGCATCCGGCCGAATGAGGACCTGTGCACCGCAGTAGAAACGATCGCCCGCGGGGCCGGACTGCGTGACGCGGAGGTCCGCGGCAGCCTGGGCAGCCTGATCGGCGCGGTATTCGAAGACGGCCGCATCGTGCCGGACCACGCCACCGAGGTGCTGGTCCGGTCCGGTTCGGTGCGCGACGGCATCGCTTCGATCGACATGGCAGTCGTCGACATGCAAGGCCGCGTGCATGCCGGGCGTCTGCTGCGCAGCGAGAATCCGGTGTGCATCACCTTCGATCTCGTGCTGGAGGGTGGACAATCGAACGGAACCAGACGATGACCCAACCCGGCTCTGTCAGCGGCGAGACCTTCACCGTCGCCTACCTCCTGCTCAGCGGCACGACGACCGCTGCGCGTTGTCCCGAGTTGCTGCGTGGGCTGGTGGCGGCCGGTTTCTCCACCGTCATTGCGATTCCGACGCCGAACGCGTCACGCGTGATCGCCCCACGCGAGCTGGCGGACGTGCCCGGCGCGCAGGTCGTCGAGTCCTATTTCGACCTGGCCATCCGCCCCCGCCCACCCCGCGGGGTCGTGCTGTTTGCGCCGTGCAGCTTCAACTCGCTCAACAAGCTGGCCCACGGCATCGCCGACAACCTCGCTTTATCCGTGGCCGCGGAGGCGATTGGCCGCGGCACCCCCGTCATTGTTGGCCCATCGCTGAACCAGCCGCTGCTGGACCATCCGCAAGCGCAGGCCTCGCTGCGGATCCTGCCTGCCTGGAACGTGATTGTGGTGCCACCGGCTGACATGGGCGACGGTCCGCGGCTCGCGCCAACCGAACGTTTGCTGGACGCGGTCGGGCCATACGTTCAACGCCGCCGCAGCTAATCCACCCGGGCCGGGGCCGTTACCGCCTGCAAGACCGCAGCCAGCAGCGATCGCTTGTCCACCGGTTTCGCGACGACGTCGTTCATCCCGGCATCGCGGCAGGCCTGAACGTCCTCCGCACCGACATTGGCGGTCATCGCCACGATCGGCGACATCCTGCTCATGCCAATCCCCTGGCGGATCAGGCGTGTGGCTTCCAGCCCGTCGGTCTCCGGCATGTTCACGTCCATGCAGATCAGGTCGTATGCCGTTTGCAGAGCCAGATCGACCGCCTCGCGTCCGTTCTCGGCGACATCGACGGTCACCGGCAGGTCCTTCAGCATGCGCGTAATGACGAAGCGGTTGGTCGGATTATCCTCGGCCAGCAACAGCCGCAACCGGCGGCCCAAACTATGCAGACGGTCTGGAAGAGGGTCCTCGCGCACCGGTGACGCCTCCGGCAGCGGCACTGACGGCGGCGCCGCCGGCGGCGCCCGCACCTCAGCCAGTTCCAAGCTCAGGCGCACCCGGAATGTACTGCCCGCACCCGGCACCGACTCGACGGTGATCGTCCCCCCCATCCGCTGCACGAGCAGACGACAGATCGCGAGCCCCAGACCGGAGCCGCCGAAGCGGCGCGCGACCGCGGTGTCTCCCTGCACGAAAGCATCGAACAATCCGCCGTGGTACTCGCGCGCGATGCCGATCCCGGTGTCGGAGACGGTCCATTCGATCCCGGCCTGGCCAGCGGCGGCCTCAAAACCGGCGGCCCTGAAGGTCACGCCACCCGAACTGGTAAACTTCACCGCATTCGCCACCAGGCTGCGCAGCACCTGGCCAATCCGTTCGGCGTCGCCGAACACGCCCAGGGGCAGCGCCTCGACGCCGTGGACCTCCAGCGCGAGGCCCTTCCCCGCCGCGACCGGCCCATACAGGGCTGCAACCTCCTGCATCAGCGCGGCGGGCGAGAAGGACGCGCGCTCCAGAGCGAGCACGCCGGCATCGAGCCGCGCATAATCCAGCACGTCGTTGAGGGCCCGCAGCAACTGCCCGCCCGAGTCACGGATCGCCCTCACCACCCGACGCTGCTCCGCGGTCAGCCGGTCATCGAGCAAGCTACCGGCCAGGCCGAGCACGGCGTTCAGGGGTGTGCGGATCTCGTGACTCATGGTTGCGAGGAAGGCCGATTTCGCACGGCTGTCGGCTTCCACGGCACGGACGCGCGCCTCGTGGCGCTTGTGGTCGGACAGGTCGTACAACCCCAGCACCCGGGCCGGCCGGCCCTCGAAGTTGATCGCGCCGCGCGACAGCGCAACCGGGATCGGCCTGCCGTCAGCCCCCAGCACCTGGATTTCCTCGCTTCGCCCGCTGGCGCAGCCTGCGACCGTGAGGCGATCCGCCGCCGCAATCAGGCCAAGGACGTCGCACCCGACCAGTTCGGCGACCGGTCGGCCGAACAGGCGCCCGCTGGCTGTGTTGGCCTGCAGGATCGTGGTGCCATCGTGGATGATCAGCGCCTCCCGCGACAGGTCGCTGAGCTGCATGCGTTGGCGTTCAATCTCGCTGCGATGGGCCAGATGCTGCTCCATCACCGTCGCCGCCAGGCTGACGAGCAGGATCGCCAGGGTCACGGAGCCGACGGCGACCGCGAGCGTGCCCGATCCGACGATGGCGCCATCCGGGCTGCCGCCCGGCCCGGGCTCGATCGTGAGGGCCGCCATGGCGGTGAAATGCATCCCGCAGATGGCCAGGCCGAGCCATGCCGAGACCTCGGTTCGGCGCCAGTAGGTGGTCAGGTCGGCCGACCGTGCCATGGCGATGATCGAGAATGCGATGCAGACGATGACCGAGGCGGCCACCAGGTCGCGGTCGAAGAAGAGCCGGCCGGGCAGGCGCATGGCGGCCACGCCGCAATAGTGCATCGCACTGACCGCCAATCCGAGGACCAGCCCGCTGGCGATGGCGCCCGCGGCCGCCGGTGCGAGCAGCCGGCGGAGCAGGAAGGCCGCGGCGGCGCCGAAGCTGGCGACGACGATGGACAGGACGGTGGTGCCGAGGTCGTAGGCGATCGGGATGGCCGGCATGAAGGCCAGCATCGCGATGAAATGCAGCGACCAGACCCCGCATCCGAACACGCCGGCGGCCAGCGGCAGCCACGGCCAGGCCGACCCGTGCCGGGTGCGTTGCGGCCGGGCCAGAAGATTCACGGTCGTGAAGCTGGCCATGGCGCAGATGCACGCCGCGAGCGCGACCAACCGCGGATCGTGATCCTGCATGATGCACCCGACCACTCGTAACATATACAACGACCCTTCTGCCGCACGCCCCGGGTTGGGCGCGAAGTTATTCTAACTTGTAATGATGAACAAAAAGCTAACGGCAGCGGGTCGTGGGTTTTCAACTGACTGGACAATCGTCCCCATCGGTCATGGCGCGTCTGGCAGTCTGGCAGTCTGCTAGTCTGGTGGACAAGGTGCCCAGACGCGTGGTCAGCCGTTGACGATCAGGTGGGTCAGTTCGTCGGGCGTGCTCAGCATCGGATAATGCCCGGTGTCCAGTTCGTGCCACCGCGCTTTCAGCCGGTCGGCGGCGCGGCGTTGATGGGCTTCGCCGGGATTGACCGCTCGGCGGCACCAGATCACCGTGGCGTCCCAACGTTTGTCCCAGAAATCGGCGAGCTTCACCGGGGTCATGGAACAGCCAACCGGATGCGGCGTGTAACGATCCAGCACCATGGCGCGCGTTTCCGGGTCCAGATCGGCGAACAGGCCTTTCTCGGCTTCCTCCCGCGAGGGACCCGCGGCGAGGCCGAAGGGCGGCGGGGCGGTGCGGTTGACGATGTCGCGCGTGCGTTCGCCGGGGAACAGCGCCAGCGCATCGGCCAGCACGATGCGGGCGACCCGGTCGCGCATTTGTTCCGCCGCCCGGCAGACGACCATGCCGCCGGAGGAGGTGCCGACCAGCACTGTGTCGCGCAGGTTTTCGTAGAACAGCAGTTCGGCGATTTC
>Ga0182012_10006684_pt1 | contig 11703 bp, 14 predicted proteins | sample 612S2SmetaG_FD_120486 | JGI IMG/M metagenome (GOLD analysis project Ga0182012, IMG submission 120486) | Permafrost microbial communities from Stordalen Mire, Sweden - 612S2S metaG | ecosystem: Environmental > Terrestrial > Soil > Wetlands > Permafrost | place: Sweden: Stordalen | collected...
CGCCCGTAGTGGGTCGGGTGCACGTCGCGGACCTCGATCGGCGCGCGCTCGCGGGTCAGTCCGCCGGCGCCCAGCGCCGACAGGCGACGGCGGTGCGTGAGGCCCGCCAGCGAGTTGGTCTGGTCCATGAACTGGCTCAGCTGGGAGGAGCCGAAGAACTCCTTCAGCGCCGCCACCACCGGGCGGATGTTGATGATCGTCTGCGGCGTGATCGTGTCCGCGTCCTCAGTCGTGAGGCGCTCGCGGACGACCCGCTCCATGCGGTAGAGGCCGATGCGGAAGGCCTCCTGGATCAGCTCGCCGACGGTGCGCAGGCGGCGGTTGCCGAAGTGCTCGTACTCGTCGAGGTGCTCGGCGACCGGCTCGCGGGGCATGCTCGTCGCCTCCGCCGCGTAGTCCTTGATCTCGACCTCTCCGTCCTCGGGCAGGCCGAGCCGCTTCGGCAGCGAGACGAGCTCGCGCACCAGCGCGAGGATGTCGTCGTGCGTCAGCGTGCGCGTGTCGATGTCGACTTCGAGCCCGAGGCGGGAGTTCAGCTTGTAGCGCCCGACGCGCGTCAGGTCGTAGCGCTTGGCGTCGAAGAAGAGCTGGTTCAACAGCGCCTTGGCATTGTCGACGCTCGGCGGCTCCCCGGGCCGCTGCTTCTTGAACAGCTCGATCAGGGCGCCCTCTTCGGTCCGCGTGACCTCCGTGTCGGAGTCGATCGTGTTGCGGATGTAGAGCGAGTTGTCGAACAGCCGCAGGATCTCCTCGTCGCTGGCGTAGCCCATCGCCCGCAGCAGGACCGTCACCGGCAGCTTGCGCTTGCGATCGATGCGGACGAAGACCTTGCCCTTCTTGTCGATCTCGAGCTCCAGCCACGATCCACGGGCCGGCATCAGGTTGGCGATGAAGACCTGCTTCTCGCGGTCCTTCGGCTCCATCAGGTAGGCGCCGGGGGAGCGAACGAGCTGCGTCACGACCACACGCTCGGTGCCGTTGATGACGAACGTGCCGCGCTCGGTCATCCAGGGGAAGTCGCCCATGAAGACCGACTGCTCGCGGATCTCACCGGTCTCGCGGTTGATGAAGGCCACGGTCACCGTCAGCGGCCGGGCGTAGGTCAGGTCCTTCTCGCGGCACTGGTCGAGCGAGGCGACCGGCTCGTCGAAGGTGAACTCCCCGAACTGCACGGCCAGGTTGCCGGTGTAGTCCTCGATCGGCGAGATGTCGTCGATCGTCTCACGCAGCCCGCCCGTGGCGGGGTCTGTCAGCCACTCGAACGAGCGGCGCTGGATGTCGATCAGGTTCGGTACGTCAACGGTCTTGTTCAGACGCGCGAAAGTCCGGCGCGTCCGGAGAGCAGCTGCAGCAGCCAAGAAATGACTCCTTCGGAGGGCGATACACGGGCAGAGGAGGGGCGCCGGGGCGCGACCAGCAAAGATAGCACAGACTATCGACGCCCCCAAGGGCCGCCGGTACTCACGGACCCCGTCCCCGACTGCCGCGTATGTGGCGCGACGTCATCCTTCACGGACGGCTGCGACTATCGACCAGCAGACGCCACTGTACCGGAAAATGGGCGAAGTTGTGGGAGCTGGACAGATTCGCCCAGCGGCCAGGTACGGGATGGCCAAGGGCCGGCGGCCTCAGCCAAGCTCGCCCGAGACACCGCCCCACTCCTCGGGTGCGACGTCGGCGATCGATTGGGAGAAGGTCCACCGATGGCCGCCGAGGTCGAGGAAGGTGCACTGGCGCTCACCGTAGGGCTGGTCGGTCAGCTCGCGGACCAGGCGGGCGCCGGCCTCCGTGGCTCGCCGGTGGACCGCGTCGACGTCCTCGACCCGGACCAATATGGCCGCATTGGCCCCGGGGACCGGCGCGCCGGCCTCGACGTCCGGCGGGAGGTCGCGGACGACGATGACGCCGTCGCCGGCCCAGAGCTGTGCGCGATGATCGCCGGCCTGCCAGCGGATCCTCAGACCGAAGACCCGGCGCAACCACTGGACGGCCTGCGGGACATCCTCGTAGACAAGTTCGGGGCTGACCGTCGAGGCCGGCGCGGAGCGGTTGGCCAGCATCGGACTCAGGCTCCCCTGGCGAGGAGGCCGAGCTCGCCGGCCCTGGCGGACAGCGCGCCGATGACCTGCGCGATCAACTCGTCGAGATCGAGATCGAGTCCGGCGGCCCCGTTGGACACATCCTCGCGGCTGACAGCAGCGGCAAAGCTCGGCTGGCGGAGCTTCTTGCGGACCGATTTGGCGGTCATCCCCTCGAGGCCTTCGGGACGGACGTATGCGCAGGCGAGGACGAAGCCGGAGAGCTCGTCGACGGCGGCCAGTGAGCGCTCCATGTCGCTGTCGCGGGATACGCCCATGTAGTCCGCATGCGAGGCGACGGCCCGGATCAGCTCCGGCGGATAGCCGAGCCGCTCCAGCTCCGCCATGGCGAGGCGGGGATGGCCGGTCTCGAGATCGGGATGGCGCTCGTAGTCGAGATCGTGCAGCAGGCCGGTCTGCCCCCACAGCTCCTCGTGTCCCCCGCGCCGGCGCGCCTGGTCGCGCATGGCCGCCTCGACGGCCAGGCAGTGGCGGCGAAGCGGCTCCTGGGAGACCCACTCTTCCAGGAGGGCCAGCGACTGCGAGCGCGGCGGGAGCGATCGGACCTCGGTACTCACGGCCCGGACGATAGCTCCAAGCAAAGGACGGGCCGTCCAGCCGAGGCCCAGCTGCCGACCGAAGCACCAGGGGTCAGGCGAGGAAACAGAGGAGGCCCGCCAAGGGCGGGCCTCCAAGTGAGCCGTGAATCAAATCCCTGCCAAGCGGAGCGCTACTTCAGCTCGACCGCCGCGCCCGCCTCCTCGAGTTCCTGCTTGAGTTTGTCGGCCTCCTCGCGGTCGACGCCCTCCTTGACGGGCTTGGGTGCCTCGTCGACGAGCGCCTTGGCCTCTTTCAGGCCCAGGCCGGTCGCTGCGCGCACGACCTTGATCACCTGGATCTTCTTGTCGCCCGCGCCGGCCAGGATCACGTCGACCGTGCTCGAGGCTTCTTCATCGGCTGCGCCGGCGTCGCCGCCGCCGCCGGCCGGGGCCGCGGCGGGAGCCGCGACGGCCGCCGCCGAGACGCCGAACTCCTCCTCGAGCGCTTTGATGCGCTCGGCGAGCTCGAGCACGGAGATGCCCTTCAGCTCCTCGATCCAATCCTGTGTGCTGGTTGCCATGGTGGTTCAGTCCTCCTTGGTGGGATTCGTCTCGGCGTCCTCGGTCTCGACCGAGACGTCCGCCTGTTTGTCGTCTTCTTGCGCCGCTTGCTCCGGCTCAGCCTGGTCCTGCGCGGGAGCCTCAGCCGCGGCCTGAGGCTCCTCGCCCGTCTCCTGCGCGCCCGCCGGCTCCGCAACGGGGGCCTCCGGGGATGGCGTCTCCTCCGCGCCCGCCGGCTCCGCGGCCCCGGCTTCGGCCTCGGCCTCGGCCTCCGGGGCCTCCGGCTCCTGCGGCTCCGCGGCGGGGGCGGCACCGGCGGGAATCTCGCCTGACTCCTTCTTCTGGTTGACCTGCCCCAGGGCGACGGCGAGACCGCCGAGCAAGGCGTTCAGTGTCCGCACGAGGCCGCTGACGGGTGAGGCGACGATGCCGACGAGCTGTCCGTAGAGGACTTCGCGGGAAGGCAGCCGCGAGAGCGAGCGGATCTGCTCGACGTCGAGCTCCTCGCGCCCCATCAGCCCGCCCTTGAAGGGGAGCAGCTGGGTGGCTCGCGCGTAGTCGGCGACCGCCTTCGCGGCGAGCGCGATATCGCCGCGGACGAAGGTCAGCGCCGTGGGACCGCTGAGGAATTCCTTCAGCGACTCGGCCCCCACCTGATCGGCAGCACGCTCCGTCAGCGAGTTCTTGACGACCTTGAAGGTCGCGTCGGCTTCGCGCAGCTTCCCCCGCAGCTCGGCTACCTGGGCGACGGTGATGCCGCGGTAGTCGACGGCGAAGATCGCCTCGGACTGGTCTATGTGCGTGGCGATCTCCTCGATCGCCGCGGCCTTCTGGTCGCGATTCATGCTGGGCTCCTGTCCCGGTCTTATGCGTCAGCCGCCGGGGGTCTCTGGTGGCCTGTCGGGAGGCGGGCTAGGCGGCGACGGTCGCCGCGGGCGCCTCCCCGAGGATTTCTTTGGTTCGGCTGGGGTCAACTTTGACGCCCGGCCCCATCGTTGAGGTGACGGTGATCGAACGCAGATAGCGGCCTTTGGCGGCCGAGGGCTTCGCCCGGATCAGCTCTTCGATGACGGCCGCATAGTTCTCGAGCAGGCGCCGCTCGTCGAAGCTCGCCTTGCCGATCACCAGGTGGACGATCGCGGTGCGGTCGGTCCGGTACTCGACCTTGCCCGACTTGGACTCCTCGACCGCTTTGCCCACGTCCATCGTGACCGTCCCGACTTTCGGGTTCGGCATCTTGCCCGACGGGCCGAGCAGACGGCCGAGGCGCCCGACGACAGACATCATGTCCGGCGTCGCGATGGCGACGTCGAAATCGTCGAAGCCCTCCTCGATCCGTTTGGCCAGGTCGTCGCCGCCGACGACGTCCGCGCCGGCCTCTTCGGCCTCGCGGACCTTCTCGCCCTGGGCGAAGACGGCGACCTTCACATCCTTGCCGAGGCCATTGGGCAGGGCGATCGTCCCGCGCAGCTGCTCGTCGGCGTGGCGGACGTTCAGGCCCGTCCGCACGTGCACCTCGACGGACTCGTCGAACTTGGCGCTTGAAAGGCTCTTGACCAGCGCGACCGCCTCGCCCGGCTGGTACTCGCGCTCGCGGTCGACCTTCGTCAGGCCCTCGAGGTGGCGGCGGCCGTGCTGGGAGCTCATGCCTCCACCTCGACGCCCATCGAGCGAGCCGTTCCGGCGATTATCTTCGCCGCCTGATCGACATCGTGCGCGTTCAGGTCGTCGAGCTTGCGCTCGGCGATCTCGCGCAGCTGCGCCTGGGTGATCGTGCCGACCTTGACGCGATTGGGCTCGCCGGAGCCCTTGCCGATCCGCAGCGCCTGGCGGATCAGCACCGCCGCCGGGGGGGTCTTCGTGATGAACGTGAACGAGCGATCCTCGTAGACCGTTATGACGACCGGGATCACGGTCCCCGTTTCGCTCTGCGTCTGGGCGTTGAACGCCTTGCAGAACTCCATGATGTTGATGCCGTGCTGACCCAGCGCAGGGCCGACGGGCGGCGCAGGGCTCGCCTGTCCGGCATTCGCCTGAAGCTTGATCGTCGTCAGAACCTTCTTTGCCATTTCAAGTCTTTTCTAGTTCGTTCGTTCTCGAGTGTTGCGGGTCTTGCGCGGCTGAGCGGGTTGAGGGTCAAGCCGGGCAAGGACGCAGTGAGCGAAGTGTGCACCGCACACGAGCGATCGAGGACGCCGCCCGGCGCCGGCCATCAGCCCGCTCAGAGCTTTTTGACCTGGTCGAAGCCTACCTCCACCGGCGTCTCCCTGCCGAAGATGGATACCAGCACCTTGAGCCGCGAGGCGTCCTCGTTGATCTCGGAGATCTCGCCCGAGAAGTCCGAGAGCGGTCCCGAGACGACCTTGACGGACTCCCCGATCGAGAACTGGGCCCGGGTCCGGGTGGCCGTGGCGACCTCCTTGTGCAGCAGCCGGTCCACCTCGACCTGGGTCAGCGGCACCGGCTCCTGGGAGGCGCCGACGAAACCGGTCACGCCGGGAGTTCCCTTGACTACGCCCCAGGAGTCCTCGTTGAGCTCCATGTTGACGAGGACGTAGCCGGGCATCGTGCGCTTCTCGACCGTGACCTTCTGGTTTTCCTTCATCTCCGAGACGGCTTCGGTCGGGACGACGACGCTGCGGACGGCCCGCTGCTGGCCGAGCGAGACGACGCGGTGCTCGAGGTTGTGCTTCACCTTGTTCTCGTGACCCGAGTAGGTGTTTACGACGTACCAGCGGAACATTCAGCGGACCTCAGAGGATGAATTCGACGATTTCCTTGGCGACATAGTCGGCCAAGCCAAGGTAGGCCCCTGCGATCGCGACGAACCCGACGACCACGGCCGTCGCCTGGCTGACCTGGCGGCGGTCAGGCCATTGCACACGCTGCAGCTCGGCCCAGCTGGCCCGCAGGAAGCCGATCGCGCGATTGCCGCCACGCAGCGGCGCCCCTGAAGGCTGGGGAGCCCCGCCTTCGCCACCGCCTCCGCCGCCCGCACCCGGAGGGCCCCCGGGAGGGGCGCCGGGTGTCTGGAGCAGGTCCTCTGACTCCTCGCTGAGCTCATCGTCGTCGGCCAGCGGCGTGCCGCCGGCACCGCGAACGAGCGCGGCGTCGAACTCGTCGACGTCGGCTGAGGCATGGTCGAGGGCGCCGGGGACGTCGAGGCGCTCGAGTCCGCCGTCGGGTGGAGCGGCCTCGCTCGGGACGTCGCTCGCCGCGTCGCCCCTCCCCGCACGGGGTACCGCCGCGGGGCGTCCGCGATCGCGGCGCTGCTTTGCGCGTTTCCGGTCACGAGCCACAGCAGCGCTCCCGCGCTAACGGGTCTCCCGATGGCTGGTGTGCTTGCGACACCAGCGGCAATACTTGCGCAGCGTCACCCTGTCGGGGTTGTTGCGCTTGCTCTTGTTCGTCTGGTAGTTGCGATGCTTGCACTCCTCGCAGGCGAGGGTGATAGCAATGCGTACGTCTCCGCGGGCCATGATCGAAAATCCCTGCGTAGTTGTGGACGGCCTTGGGCGAAGAAAAACCCCGCCCAAGCGCGAGGTCACGCCAGTCTAGCGCGCTTGCCGCCGCCGCGGAGCTCGGGCTGCCGGGGCGATGGCGAGAACGTCCGGGGCGGGCGCCAAGCTCGCACGACCCGCTTCCCGTAAGGAGAGATCACCATGCACCTGCCAGAGCCGATTCCGCCGGCTGCCCACGACGAGACCTTCGCAGGGGTCACCTACCACATCCGTGGCGAACTGGTCCCCGAGCTGCAGATCGAGATCTCCAACCGGGCCGTCATGTTCGAGCACCACGTCCTGTTGTGGAAGGAGACCGATCTCAACATCGAGCTGAAGAAACTGCCGGGGGCGGTCAAGCGCAAGATCGCCGGACTCGAGTTCTTCGTCACGCGCACCTCGGGCTCGGGCCGGATCGCCTTCTCACGCGACTCGCCCGGCCAGTGCGTGCCGCTGCACCTCAAGCAGGGCGAGGGGCTGGACGTGCGCGAGCACCAGTTCATCGCCGCGACCGACAACCTCGACTACAGCTTCGAACGGATCAAGGGCGTCCAGAACATGGTCCTCGGCGGGTCGGGCTTCTTCATGGACAAGTTCCGCGCGAGCGACGGTGACGCGATCGTCTGGCTGCATGGCCACGGCAACGTGTTCCTCGTCCAGCTGCAGGAGGGCGAGCAGCTCGACGTCGAGGCCGGCGCCTGGCTTTACAAGGATCCCTCGGTCAAGCTCGAGGCGATCACGATGGGCCTCAAGACAGGCATCTTCGGCGGCGGCGGGAAGCTGACCTGGAACCGCTTCAGCGGACCGGGGCGACTGGCGATCCAGACGCTGTTCATCGCGCCGCTAGAGGGGGTGGACTCGAGCGCCCAGACAGCCGCCGCGGGCGGAGTCGCCGGTGCGCTGATCAGCGGGCTCGTGCGGGGCTGAGCCGGGGCCGGCGCTCGCTACTCGTAGAGCGTCAGGGCGCCCAGGATCACGTAGAGGGCCACCAGCGCCCAGCCCTCGAATTCTGCCGCCTCGCCGTCCCCCGTAACCTGCCAGAGCGCCAGGGCGGTCAGACCGAGGGCGCCCGTGTAGACGGGAGCCAGGGCGAAGGTCAGCGTCGTCGAGAGGGCGAAGGAGACGAGCACCAGCAGCGGGTAGAGGAACGCCGCGATCTGGGCGACGGAGTTTTTGACGACCGAGATCGCCAGGTCGGAGCGGCCCTTCCAGGCCAGGACGAGCCCGGCGGTGTTCTCGACCGCGTTGCCGGCGATCGCGACGATCACCAGACCAGCGAACGCCTGGGAGATGTGCAGCTGCAGGATCGCCGGCTCGAGGCCGTTGACGAACCAGTCCGAGACGAACGCCGACGCGGTCCCCCCCGTCACAAGCAGCGCCAGCGTCGAGCCGAGACCGAGCCTTGGCGGGGGGCGTTCGGGCTCGGAACCCGTGCCGGGCGCCTCGTCGGTGCGCAGGTAGGAGATGACCCAGGCGAAATAGACGATCAGCAGGCAAATCGCGCCGACGCTCGAGATCGCCTTGACGTGGTGGCTGGCGGGATCGTGGGCCCCGAGTGAGAGGGCCAGGAGCACGATGATGAAGACCGTCACCTGCAGGAGCGTCGCCGTGTCACGCGGCAGACGCTTGGAGAAGACCATCAGTTTCGTCTCCGACCGCCGCGCCCCGACCACGATCACGAGGCCGAGGACGAGCAGCGCGTTGGCCAGCACGGAGCCCACGATCGCCGTCTGCGCCACGATCAGCTCGCCCTTCTGGAGGGCGAAGATGACGACGAACAGCTCCGGCAGGTTGCCGAGCGTCGACTGCATCATCCCGGTCACCCCGGGGCCGAAGCGCTCGCCCAGCTGCTCGGTGGCGAACGAGACGATCCAGGCCAGCCCGGCGAGCGCCAGGGTCGCCACCAGAAACCGGGGGACCGGGGCCCAGCTGCCGTAGTCGGCGACGCCGGCGAGCACCGTCAGGGCCGTGATCGCGCCGAGCGCGAGACGCTCGAGGGGAGTCAGCCCGGACATCGGCCGCAGCCGATCAGTGGCTCTCGAGCACCCGGTCGACGAGCCCGTACGCGAGCGCCTGCTCGGCCGTGAAGAAGCGGTCACGCTCCATGTCGGCGCGCACCTCCTCCTTCGGCCGGCCGGTGTGCTCGGCGTAGATCTCGTCGATCCGCTCGCGGATTTTGAGGATCTCGCGGGCGTGAATCTCGATGTCGGTCGACTGACCTTCGAAGCCGGCCGACGGCTGGTGGATGAGGATCCGGGAGTTCGGCAGGACGGCGCGCTTGCCTTTGGCTCCCGCCGCCAGCAGCAGCGAGCCCATCGACATCGCGACGCCGACGCACATCGTCGCGATGTCGGGCTTGACGAACTGCATCGTGTCGTAGATCGCCAGGCCGGAGTAGATGCTCCCGCCGGGGGAGTTGATGTAGATCGAGATGTCCTTCTCGGGGTCCTCGCTCTCGAGATGCAGCAGCTGGGCCACGACGAGGTTCGCGACCTGGTCGTCGATCGGCGAGCCGAGGAAGATGATGCGCTCGTTGAGCAGTCGTGAGTAGATGTCGAACTCGCGCTCGCCGCGGGCGGTGCGCTCGATGACCATCGGGATCAGGGGCATGAGTCCACCCTAGCGGTCGGGGGCGGCGGCACCGCGCGGCGGCGCGGCGGCTGAACGCCGGCGATGTGGTCTTGGGGACCCGGGTATCGTCGTCTTCACGAGCCACCTCGCGCTGCCTACTGGAAACTCGACGGCTACCGCCGGATCAGCTTCTACTCCGTCGGCTACTGAGGCTCGAGCATCCGCTCGCGAAGCGCCGCCTGTTCGGCGCCGGTGAAGCCGCCGGCGGCCATCAGTCCCTCGACGTCAAGCGAGGAGAGCGTCGTCTCGATCACGGCGGCCGCCGTCGTCCCCCGTTCGGCCAGATGGGCTGCCAGCTTCGGCCCCTGGTCCTCCTCGCCGAGCTCGGCGAACAGGGCCCTCAGCCGTTCGTGGCTCAGTTCGTAGTCGGCCGCGATGAGGGCCGGCGCGACCCCGGCCAGGGCCAGGGCGAGCATCGCTATCTGGCCCGAGCGGTCACGCCCGACGACGCAGTGGAAGACCACTCCACCCGGCTCGGCGCGGGCGATAGCCGCCAGCACGGCCGCCGACAGCTGCGGCTTGCGCATCACGTGCGCCCGGTAGTAGAGGGGCGTCCCGAACCCGGGCGTCTGCTCGACCCCCTGCCAGAGCGGCCTGTCCCGGGTGCCGTCCAGGGGAAGGCGGACCGTCGTGATCTCCGCCGGCCGCGCTGCCGCATCCTCGCCGCGCTCCTCGAGGTTGCGCAGATCGATGACCGTCCGCACACCGTGGTCGAGCAGGGCCTGCCATCCCGCATCGGTCAGCCGCTCGAGGGAGTCTGCCCTGACGAGTGCCGCGCGACGGGTCCGGCGTCCCCCGGCGGCGCTCAGGCCGCCGAGGTCGCGGACGTTGAAGCAGCCGGGCCAGTCCAGGTGTCGCTCGGCCTCCACCCGCCGGCTCAGAGGTTGACCGTCTGCATGCCCTGCGGGTCGTAGCGGTCGCCGCTCGCCGGCGGGATCGCCGCGGCGATCCGCTCGACCTCCTCGGGGCTCAGCTCGACGTCGGCAGCCGCCAGGTTCTCCTCGAGATAGGCGACCCGCTTGGTGCCGGGGATCGGCACGATGTGCTCACCGCGGTGAAGCACCCAGGCCAGCGCCAGCTGCCCCGCCGTGATCCCCTTCTCCTCCGCCAGCTCCTTGACCCGCTCGGCGAGCTTCAGGTTCTGCTCGAGGTTCTCGCCGGTGAAGCGCGGGCCGTAGCGGCGGAAGTCACCCTCGTCGAGCTCCTCGGGTGAGCTGAAGCGCCCCGACAGGAAGCCGCGGCCGAGGGGCGAGTAGGCGACCAGCGCGATCCCGAGCTCTTCGAGCGTCGGCAGGATCTCCTGCTCGACGTCGCGGGTCCAGAGCGAGTACTCGGTCTGGACGGCTGTGATCGGATGGACCGCGTGGGCCCGGCGGATCGTCTCGGCGCTCGCCTCGGAGAGGCCCAGATGACGGACCTTGCCCTCCTGGACGAGTTCGGCCATCGCGCCGACCGTCTCCTCGATCGGCGTCCTCGGGTCGACGCGGTGCTGGTAGTAGAGGTCGATGTGCTCGACGCCGAGGCGCTCAAGCGACCCCTCGCAGGCGCTGTGGACATAGCCGGGGCTACCGTCGATCGAGCGCCGGGGCTCACCGTCGAGGAACTCCAGCTTGATCCCGAACTTGCTCGCCAGGAAGACCTCGTCGCGCCGTGGGGCGATCGTCGAGCCGACGAGCCGCTCGTTCGTGTGCGGCCCGTACATGTCGGAGGTGTCGAGGAAGTTGCAGCCGAGGTCGAGCGCCCGCAGGATCGTGCGTCTGGCCTCTCCCTCGTCGGCCGAGCCGTAGAAGGCCGACATCCCCATGCACCCGAGGCCGATCGCCGAGACCTCCGGCCCCCCGTCTCCCAGCGTGCGTGTGTGCATCGGCCCGTCCTTCCCGTTGGAGTTCATGCCAGGGCCCCGGTATAGCAATGCGGCGCCGGCGCCGGTCATCGCCTCGTTACCCACCCCGCGAAGCCTGCGCCCAGCGGCTAATGTCGGCCGCGATGTTCCCGCTGAACCTGCCCAACCTGCTGACCGTCCTGCGGATCATGCTCGTCCCGGTACTCGTCGTTGCGTTGCTCGGCAACACGCCGGCCGGCGACGTGCTCGCGGCGGTCGTCTTCGCGCTGGCCTCGCTGACCGACTTCATCGACGGCTACCTCGCCCGTGCGCGCGACTCGATAACGACCTTCGGCAAGCTGATGGACCCGCTCGCCGACAAGCTGCTGGTCGTCGCCGCGCTGGTCTCGCTGGTGTCGCTGCACCGCCTGGCCGCGTGGGTGGCGATGGTGATCATCACGCGGGAGCTGGCCGTCACCGTGCTTCGCCTCGGTGCAAGCCAGGCCGGGGTGGTGATCGCGGCGAGCATGTTCGGCAAGGTCAAGACCTGCCTGCAGATCGTCACGATCCTC
>Ga0182012_10006685_pt1 | contig 11703 bp, 10 predicted proteins | sample 612S2SmetaG_FD_120486 | JGI IMG/M metagenome (GOLD analysis project Ga0182012, IMG submission 120486) | Permafrost microbial communities from Stordalen Mire, Sweden - 612S2S metaG | ecosystem: Environmental > Terrestrial > Soil > Wetlands > Permafrost | place: Sweden: Stordalen | collected...
CCGCCCAATGGAAAGCTTTGTCCAGCCGTATCCATGGCTTGGTACAGGCGGGGAAGCTAGATGCGCTGTATTCCTCTGTTGGCGGAAGCAATGCTTACGGCACGACGCAATGTATTATTGATCAAGCTAAATCAATACTTACAGGCATCGAGTATTTTAGGGATAGCCTGCAGGATTCTATCACACCAACAGCCAAATCTGCTGCGAGCAGATTTATTCAAGATACTGCAATGCTGATCAGGAACGATGCCGGGACGCGAGAGCTTAAGCAACAACAACAGGTCCTGCGCGGCACTTGTTATGCTTGCCGCCTTCGAGTCTGAAATGTCTTTTCTTCTGTCTGATGTCCAGCAGCATATCCGCTCGCGTTCAGAAAGAGCCTTCTCCCATCTGCAAAGGCTTATTATCGTCGACAAGAACACCCCTGACCTGCGGATAGAGGCCTTCAATGAAGGTGAGGTCTCCTGTGAGAAACTTGGTGCCGTTCACCTACTTTTGCACGGAATATGGGCTTTCAAGGTTAATGCTACTGGCGGGCGCACGGACTTGGTATTTCAGGAGCCGGTAGGCGATCTAGCGGACGAGCAACGCTACGCCGATGGACTAGTTCTGACCGAGTGGAAAAAAGCCAACGGCGCCGCAGAGGCCAATAAGCGGTTCGAAGAAGCTCGTTCGCAGGCTAGCCAGTATGCGCAAGGAGTTCTCTTGGGTAACGAGCTATCGGCCTATCGCTATGCTGTAGTCGTTGGCGGCGTGATATACCGACACATCAACATTGCAGTGGAACCGCGGATCCCCTCACGCACGCTGGCATCGAAGCGGAAGATTGCCCCGGCCAGCAGGATGAGGGCAGCCTCTCCATAGACCCCGGATAGGCGGCCTGACCCCATAGCAAGAGCCGAAAGTGCGGTGCTGTCCGCACAACCCCCGTTGGGTCGCCATGAAAACAGCAAGCACCGCTCGGTCGCGCGTCGATGCGTGGTTGAAGTCCGGTAACCGCCGTTGCCCAGCTATTTGCCACGGCGCCCACGAACGTCCGCTTCGGAGCGTGCCGCTCGTCTGAATGGCCGCAATGGTGCAAACCGGCCCAATGAAAACTGGCGCGGAATTCGGCTATCGGTCAAGAATGAATCGTGAACAGGTGATAGCGACGCTGCGCGCACACGAGCCGGAACTCCGCCATCGCGGAGTGCTGCACGCCGCCCTGTTCGGCTCGCTGGCTCGCGGCGAGGCGAAACCCTCAAGCGACATCGACATTCTGATCGAACTGCAACCGGACGCGGAGGTTGGCCTGTTTGAGTATGTCGGCATCACGCACTATCTCTCGGACCTGTTCTCCTCCCCCGTGGACGTGGCGAACCGGAACAGGCTGAAGCCGCACGTGCGGCCGAGTGCCGAGCACGACGCGATGTATGCCTTCTGACGCTCCGCTCAAAAGCCTCATCCGCAATTGCTGTCCCAATAATGGTCCTCAATCCAGCCTGACTGAGCAATATCAACGAGGTGCCACCGGGGCGGCGCTGGGTGGCACTGAATCCGGCTAGACGGATCGTGAGAATGGGCTACATTGTGGCCCAAGGAGTGCAGCCATGACCGAGAATTCAGTCGTCCGCGCCCGCATTGACGAAGCGACCAAGACTGAGGCCGCCGCGGTGCTGGCCTCCATGGGGCTCTCCCTATCCGATGCCTTTCGGCTGCTGCTTAAGCGGGTGGCCGCGGACAAGGCGCTGCCTTTTGAACCCTTGGTGCCGAATGCCGAAACCATCGAGGCCATGAAGGCGGCTCGTCGCGGCGAGGTGGTTACGGCCGGCAAGCCCGGTTCTCTCATCGCGAGCTTGAATGCGGACTGTTAAGTATACCAGCCGCTTCAAGCGGGATGCAGCGTTCGCGGGCGTCGATGTCAACAAGAGTTCCTGCGTCCTGGCGTCGGCCCTGGTCGGCAACGAGCGGTGCGAGCACAGCCGCCACCTGGACCATCTGGTACTGGAGGCTGGTCGCCCACTTCCCAGCTTCGAGGAGGACATCGCCGACCAGGCCGGCGCGCACTACATTTTCGAGACCATCAAGTCACCGCTGCGGAACGCCACGGGTGAGCTCGTCGGCGTCGTGACCACGTCGCTGGACGTCACCGCGCGCAAGCGCACCGAGGCTGCGCTGCGGCAGGCGCAGAAGATGGAAGCCGTCGGCAATGTCGCCGGCGGCATGGCGCATGATTTCAACAATCTGCTCAGCGTCGCCATCGGCAATCTCGATCTCATTGTTCCGATGGTGGCGGCGGACCCCGAGCTCAGCGAACTGGTCGGCGAAGTGCTCGGCGCAATGCTGCGCGGCGCCGATCTCACGCAGCGGCTGCTGGCCTTCGGGCGGCGCCAGCCGCTGCAGCCGGTCCCGCTGCACGTCAACGACCTGGTTTCCGGGATGGTCCGCTTGCTGGCGCGGGTGCTTGGCGAGACGATTCAGACCTCGCTCGACCTCGCGTGCGACGTCTGGCCGGTGGCCGCGGACCCGGCGCAGCTCGAGGCAAGCATCGCGAACCTGGCCACCAATGCCCGCGATGCCATGCCGAAGGGGGGTGCCCTGCATATTGCCACGGCCAACTGCCACGTCGATGCAGAGCAAGCCACGCTGCAGCCCGACCTGCGTCCGGGCGACTACGTCATGATCGAGGTCACCGATAGCGGCGCGGGTATGACGCCGGAGGTGATGAGCCAGATCTTCGAGCCGTTCTTCACCACCAAGACCGTCGGCAAGGGCACCGGTCTTGGGCTCAGCATGGTCTTCGGCTTTGCCAAGCAGTCCGGCGGCCATATCAGCGTTCACAGCGAGCCCCGGGGCGGCAGCACGTTCCGGCTCCTGCTTCCCCGTGCTCCGGCAGCGATGCCCGCGCCTGCCCCCGTCCCCGTGCCCGTGCCTGCGTCCCCTGCCCCGAGCCGCGGCGAAACCGTGCTGGTGGTCGAAGACAATACGGCGCTGCGGCGGCTGGTGGCTCGCCTGCTGGCCGAACTGGGCTACCATGTGCTTGAAGCGGACGGCGTAAGGAGCGCGCTGGCGGTTCTGGAAACCACGCAGGTGGACCTGCTGTTCACCGATATCGTGATGTCGGGTGACATGGACGGTTTCGAACTGGCACGGCAGTCGCGCAGCCGTTGGCCTGGCATCAAGGTTCTGCTGACGTCGGGATTTGCAGAAGCCGGCGGGACCGGTCGCGGTGACGATCATGATGCGTCAGTGGCGATGCTCAGGAAACCGTATCGCAAGGAGCAGTTGGCGCAGGCATTGCGCGATGCACTCGACGGTCTGTCCGGTGACAGGTCGGACTAGCCGGTGCGAAGGACTGTTGCAACGAGGCGCGCAGACGGAACCGGCGATGTCAACTGAATCAATCGTGCGGTGGCCGATCCTTGATCGATTCCAGACCGTGCCCAAGAACGGCGAGCGCCAGATGGTGTTCAACCGGTTTCTGGCCGGCGTGGCGGCCCTGATCTACAATGCGTCGATCGCACCATACGGTCTGCTCACAATAAAGCACCCGATCACCGAAACGGCGATCTACATCGCGGCTGGCTTGCTCGTTTATGCCCACCTCCTGATGTTTCCGCGCGTGACGTTCGCACGGCGCGCCGCAGCACTGATGCTCGATGTCGGGGCGACCTCCTACCAGTTGCACATCGGCGGGGAAGCGACTGCCTGGATTTTTCCGGCCTATCTATGGATCGTCGCGGGCAACGGATTCAGATTCGGCGCACGATTCCTGCTGTCGGCAATGCTGTTGTCTCTTGGCGGGTTCGCCGCGGTTATTCTCACCACCCCGTTCTGGGCTGCAAAGCCCGCCCTGTCCGGGGGCGTCATCCTGGGACTGGTTGTACTGCCGCTTTATGCCTTGTCCCTCATCGAGACACTCTCGCGAGCCAGGCGGGAGGCGGAAGAGGCAAACCAGGCGAAATCGCTGTTTCTGGCCAGCGTCAGTCACGAGTTGCGCACGCCGCTCAACGCAATCATCGGGATGGGGGCTTTGCTGGGAAGCAGCAGGCTGAATGCCGAGCAACGCGACATGACCCGGACGATCACCACGTCGGCCACAAACCTGCGTTCGCTGATCGATGGGATTCTCGACCTGTCTCGAATCGAGGCCGGGAAGGTCACGGTTTCGAAGGCGGACTTCGACCTGTCAGCTCTCCTGAACGAGTTGCGCACGATTTTCCGGCCGGAGGCTCGCTCCAAGGGCCTCGGGTTCAACGTGTTCGTCACTGCACGCACACCGCTACTGCTCCATGGCGACGCACCCAGGCTGCATGAGGTCCTGCTAAATCTCGTGGGCAACGCGCTGAAATTCACCCGGACCGGCAGCGTCGCGGTCGCAGTCGATTGCATCGAGCAAGCGCCGGAGCGCGTGCGGCTCCGTTTCGAGGTCTCCGATACCGGAATCGGCATCCCGCTTGCGGCGCAGGAGCGGATCTTCGACTCCTTTGCCCAAGCCGATGACAGCATCATTGACCGCTTTGGCGGCACCGGCCTCGGGCTCGCAATCGCCAGGAAGGGCATTGCGCTTCTGGGGGGAGAGATTGGGGTCGAGAGTACTGTTGGCGCCGGCAGCACGTTCTGGTTCTGGCTTGACCTGGGTCGCTCGACCAGCGCGAAACATGATATTGAAACGTTTTCCGCTTTGCGCGCCTGTGTGTTCTCTGATCGGCCAGGCCTTGCCGAATCGGTGGTTGGCCGCCTCGCGCAATGGGGTGTCCACTTGATCCTGTCCGACGCAGCCGAATTCGCCGAATTGGACTTCCCGGACCCGGCGCAGCACGGCTTCCAGCGCTGCATTCTGGGCTTCGATTCTTCGCCGCCCGGCGCCGCGCTGCGCTCCATCGGCAAGCTTCGCGATGCGGCGGCCCTTTCCTTCATCGAGATTCGCGACACGCGCCTCGTCGGACTGCCGCCTCCGGCGTGGCGCCGGACCTTCGCCAGCATCATCTCGCTTCCCGCGTCGGATGACGAACTGGTAACGGCAGTGCGGCTGGCAACGTCTGCCCGCTCGCCTGGCCGCCCTGCCGATGCGGCATTTCCGCGCTCCGGCGTCGGACGGTGCAGGATCCTGGCGGCGGACGATAACGGGATCAACCAGAAAGTACTGACGAAGATACTGCAGCGCGCGGGGCACGATGTGCTGGTCGTGAGCAACGGGCAGGAGGCGCTCGCGGCTCTGTCGGAGTCGGAACACCGCTTCGACCTCGTGATCATGGATGTGAACATGCCGGTCCTGAATGGGATCGAGGCTGCCAGGGCCTGCCGCGCCACGCCGATCGGACATCATCGGATTCCGATCATCGCGCTGACCGCGGACGCGAGCCCGCAAACCGGCGAGAGATGTATCGCGGCAGGGATGGACGTCTGCGTGGTCAAGCCGGTGGAGCCGGCCAGCCTGGTCAAGATCATCGACACCCTCGTCTCGGCCAGCCGCGCCGGGGCGCTGCGCCTGATATCGCCGCCCGGGCGGCCGCCAGGGATGGCACCCCGGCGTGTCGAGGACAGGCTGCCGCCAGCCGTTGATCCCGTGATGCTGGCGGATTTGATCGAGCTGGGCGGCGAGGAATTCGTTGCTGCCATTGTCGAGGAATTCCATGCCGATGCGTTGTCCGTTGTGCAAGGGATTCGCGCCGCTGCCGACAGAGGGGACATCGAGGCCGTGCGTTCACAAGCGCACGCGCTGCAAAGTGCGGCGGCCAACATAGGTGCCGCGCCCTTGCGCGACATTTGCATACCCCTGGAGACGATTTCCGGCGATCGGATGGGCGACGTGTCGGATCACTTCGCCGGGGAAATTGAAGCCGAACTCGCTCGCCTCGTGGAGGCGATCCGCGCCCACATGTCCGGCAAGCCGGATGACAGTGAACGGTGATCGCCTCGGTTTCCACCGTGCGCCCGGACCGGCTATGCGGCTGCCAGCGGGGCGGTTGCGGTCTGACGCAGGCGGAGGCGGTCCTGCGCTGCCGCGAGCTTCGCCATTTTGCGCAGGTCCTGCTCGGTCAGCCGAAGCGCCGTTTCCACCCACAGGTCGGTCACGTCGCGGAGTTCCTGGATGGTAACCGGATTGACGCGGCGCCTGACCTTGTAGACGGCGGCTTGCGCATTGTGCTTCGAGCGGCTGCGCGCGATATGCGCGCGCGCCGCCTGCTCGCCCGTCCCGGTTTCGGCCAGGATATCGACAATGCCCAATTCGTGCATCTCGGCCGCCGAGTAGACCCGGCCGCTCAGGATGATGGCCTCGGCCTTCGCTTCGCCCACGCGGCGGGAGAGAAAGCTATAGGCCCCCATGCCAGGGAACAGGTTGAACAGAATCTCGGGCAACCCGAATCTGGCATGTTTCTCGGCGATGATCATTTCGCAGGACAGTGCGGCTTCGAAGCCGCCGCCCAGCGCATCCCCCTGGACCAGCGCCATCGTGATGACGTCGCTTTCGTACCCGACATGATTAGCGTATGCGACATCGACGCAGGCGCTGGCATAGCGCCGCAAACCCTCCCGGTCGCGCTGGCGAATTCGTTGGCTGAACAGTGTCAGATCGCCGCCGAGGTTGAATACGCCGGGCTCGCGTGAACCGAGCACGAGGTGCGTCAAGGGGACCTCGTCCTGGTCCGCGCGGCGGTCAAACTGGTCCGCGATGAGGCTTTGCACGGCAGCCAAATCCACCAGAAGCTGCCGGGTGAAGCATGGCCTCTCGTGCGGCTTCATGTAGCACCAGAACGCCCTGTCCTCCGAGATGAATGCATCGACGTCGGTAAAGCGTTTTGCCCTGACTATAGCTTCTGGAGACAGTCCGCTTTTGTCTGGTCCACGCAAGGATACGCCCCGGTGCTGTACCAGACGCTCCGCCGCAGACGATTTTTGTGACAGTAACGTATCGCTTGGCACGCAGCGGCTGATCTCATTCTTCTGACTGACGAACGTCATAGATGGCCTCAATTCATCCTTGCCGTGGCAGACCCGGGTATCGGGCTGCCGAGGTTCGCTTCGCAGCAAGCACTACCTACGATTGCATGAAGACGTGAGTGAGGCGTTAATCCCGCCGCGGATTGTTTGAAACGTTCTGGTGGTCTGGAGGATAAGGCTTCGCCCGTGAACCGGGTGCACGGTTGCCAGCCTGCTCGCCACGGCGAGTAGATCCGCTCTGACCTCGCCAGTCCCGCTTGTTCCGTCGTGCGGCGACGCATCCGCGGCTTCACGAAACGTGATGCAACCCCGGAACGGCTCCGCCGTTGCCAGACCGCTTTCCAGAGGAGGCTTACGTGGCGGTTGTCCAAGGGGTGCGTTCGATGCTGGTGGCCGGCGCTCTGCTGGCGGGGCCGGCGCAGGCGCAGATGACAGGCCAGGCAAACGGGGCGGCGGCCGCACAGAGCGACACAGCATCATCAACCATGGCCGGGACCGGAGACCGGGCCGGCGATGCGGGGAGCCGCTATGTGACCGCCGACGGCAAGCTGCGTGCCGGCAAGATGGTCGGAGCGACCGTCTATAATGACCAGAACCAGTCGATCGGATCGATCGACGATATTCTGTGTGACCCGTCAGGGAAAACGGCGACCGTGATCATTTCGGTTGGCGGCTTTCTCGGCCTCGGCGCCAAGCTTGTGTCCGTCCCCTATGACCAGCTAAAGTTCGATAACAAGGTCTTGCTGGTAAAGTCGGACCAACTCAAGCTCGAGAAGGAGCGGATTGTGCTTCCGGGCGCCACCCAGGCGTCGCTCAAGGGTCTCCCGGACTTCCACTACGGCAGCGCTTGAGGGCGGCTGGCCCTTGTTTATCCGGCCGCCGATACCTGCATGGCGATGTGCAGGACGCGGGCCGGCTGATCACCGGCAGGTCCGTTGCGACACTGCCCATGGCCGGATACTTCAGGCGGGGGAAACGACTGCCCGGTTGTCCCGCCAGTGCCGTCTCGACAGGGCGAACGCCTTTTCCACCAGGTCCAGCAGCTCGCTATCCTTATAGGGCTTCCGCACAATCGGCACGTCCCAGTACTGTGGTGGCAAGACGGCACCGTCGTAGCCGGTCGTGAAGATGACCGGGACGCCGCGTTCGATCAAAATGTCGGCCGCCGGATAGACCATTTCTCCGTTCAGATTGATGTCGAGGAGGGCGATGTCGGCAATGTCCGCGTCGGCCAATGCCAGCGTCTCCTGCAGGGTCGAGGCGGGTCCGACGATCTCGATGCCGCTTCCCCCGAGGACCGTCTCCAGATCGATCAGGATCAGCAAACTGTCTTCGGCCACCAGGGCGCGTCGGTCAGACATGACCGGTAAGTCCATTATCGTCGGAGACGACATATTCGGATGGCATGGAGATGACGCAGCCGACGCCGTCTGCTTCAAACGTCAGGGTGCTCTCGCCGGCAAGTTCGTAGCGCAGGCTTCGTTCGATGATCACGGAGCCGAAACCGCGCCGCGCTGGCGGCGCGACCGGCGGACCGCCAAGCTCCTTCCAGGTCACCACCAGTGCGCCGTCATTCGGCTCCATCCGCCAGTTCACCTCAACGCAGCCTGCTGGGGTGGACAGGGAACCATATTTTGCCGCGTTGCAGGCCAGTTCGTGAAGGACCAGGGTGAACGGAAGTGCGGCCTTGGGCGACAGCATGATGTCGTCGCCGGAGATGTGGACGTTGCCCCGGTTGGCCGCCCGGTACGGCGCCATCTCGTCCTCGATGATGCTCCGCAACCGGGCCCCCAGCCAACGGTTCGCGGCGAGCAGGCCATGGGCGTCGGCCATGGCACGGATACGCTGCTCCAGCGCCCGGGTGAAGTCTTCGAGCGAGTTTGCTCCTTTGCCGGTCTGCCGCACCATGGCCTGGATGGAAGCCAGGATGTTCTTTACGCGATGATCCAGTTCGGCCATCAGCGTATCCTGGTAGCTGATCGCTGCATCGCGCTCGCGCCGGGCGAGGTCGACCTGGCGGAGCACGGTTTCCAGTAACGACACGCGGAGGGCGCGGGCTGTCTCGCAGTCCACTTCGTCCCAGGGGGCCGATTGCTCCCTGACTTCCTCCTGCCACGCTTCGAACGACGTACGCGGCGTCAGCCTGTCACCGTGAGGACCGGCCGCGACCAGCTTCTCGGGGCTGCCCGCCCATGTGACAGTGCGCGCGACCTCGGGGCGGAACCACATCACGTAGTCGGTGATATGGCGCGGCAGCGAGACGGCGAGCAGGCCGCTTGCCGTCGCGGAGTGGATACGAGCTTGTGGGAACAAGGTTCCAAGCTGGTAGGTTTCAAGGATCGGCTTGGCCATGCCATTAAGCCAGGCTACCAGCTTCATGATAAAGTCCGGCGGCGGTGTCGCGCCGGCGACTTGCAGCTTGCCGTCGATCCACGTCGCCACGCCTCCGGCCGGGATAAGATTAACCAGCGTCACGTCTCCGGTCATCAACCCGGTCGTGATGTCGCTGGCCAATGGCGCGCGGGTGGCCAGCGTTTCCAGGATGCGCCGTGCCGCAAATCGCCGCTGGGACGCATCTGCCTCGATCTTGGCATCCAGGTGCAATGAGAAGATCTGGGCAAAAAGCTCGCAGGCAATCCGCAGATCGGCCGCCACGTAGCGGGGGGCGGAGTGGTGGCAAGCGATCAGGCCCCACAATTGGTCATGGATCATGATGGAGATGGACATGGAGGCCCTGACCCCCATGTTATGCAGGTATTCCCGATGCACTGGCGACACGTTACGCAACGTGCAGTTGCTCATGTCGAGTGGTGGCCCGCCGATAGACGCGGTGACAGCCGCTTCGAGCGGCGCCGGCATGTATTCGGCGTCGGGGATCAGGCGCAGCCAATTCCGCCGGTAAAGTTCGCGCGCCTGTGCAGGAATATCGGATGCCGGGTAGCGCAGGCCGAGAAAGCTCTCCACGGCATGCGCCTTGTCCTCGGCCACCACCTCGCCACTGGCATCATGCTGAAACTGATAGACCATGACGCGGTCGAAGCCGGTAATCGCGCGCACCTGGACGGCGACGGCTCGGCAGTAAGCCTCGAAACCCTTGGCCGAGTGTAGCGCCGCCAGCATGGATTTGACCTGGGACAGGGGATCGCCAGTCGTCCCCTTGCTGCGCCGCGCCGGTTCCAACTCGACGATCGCGATATTGCCGTTGGCATGGACGGTAGCGTCCAGCGGCAGCAGGCCGGCGCGCGAATTTATGCCGAGGAAAATGGTGGGAACGACGGTCTGGGTCGGTGCACGCAAGTGCTCGACAATCGGCAAAAGCACGTGCTGCTCGAACAAGCTGAACAGCGTCAATTGCGGCAGCCGGCGCGCCTCGACCCCAATGAGGAATCGCGTGTCGCCGGCGAATTGCAGGACCGCAAGATCCTGGCGGCTAACCACCAGCAGCACGCCGTGCGGTTGGATCGAGCCAGGAATGTGGATGGGCTCCCGGTCGCAGGAGGTCAATCCCGGCAGGGGTTCAGCCGACATCTCTACTCCCTTCGTCGGTTTGCCCACATTCCCTCCTTCGTCCGCCCAAAAATCTCCCTGGCCTCCGTTGCCGATTCGCGAACGGAGAGGCGGTTGCGGGAGAAGCGCCGGTACGGCCAAGGCGTTGCACTGGCCCAGACAAGGCCATGCCGCACCAGCGAGCCCAGGCCGATCAAACCGCCTCCGCCGCGGGAAAGCCACCTGGCTCCACGGCACGATGGCATCGACACAGACCTCCAAATTCGAGCGCTACACCGTCCCCAGCCGGGGTGGCAAGACTTACCCTTGGCTGCAATAGCCAAAAATTTCTATTGATTGGAATTTGACGATATATATCGTCGAATTAATACCAAGCAGGCGGGAATAGTCCGGCCGCGCTGCCGGGCCGTTTTGCGCACGGGTCCAAGAACCGGATCGAGCGGCACCAGTCGGCGCCGATCATTGGGGCTGGGTTTAGCATTGGGCCGCATTTGGCCACCTTGGCACTGCGACGCCGCTGCCCAGTGCCGGCCAGATACGACCCATATCGAGGTCTTGTCCTGTTGGTGGGACGGGTAGCAGGAGGTGTGGATTGAATTCGTTGACCGTGGTTTTGCATGCCGCCGTCCAGGCCGCGAACTGGCACACCGCCCAGCGGCGGAAGGGCGCCGCGCAGGAGCCGTACGTGAACCACCTGCTGGAGGTGGCTTGTCTGGTCGCCGAGGCGACCGGTGGCGAGGACGTGAACCTTGTGGTGGCCGCGCTGCTGCACGACGCGATCGAGGACCAGCAGATCGCCACCGCCGCGATCGCCGAGGCGTTCGGCGAGGACGTGGCCGCTCTTGTCTTGGAGGTGACCGATGACAAGACGCTGCCGAAGCAGCAGCGCAAGCGCCTGCAGGTCGAGCACGCGCCGCAAACATCCGCCCGTGCGGCGCTGTTGAAGCTGGCCGACAAGACCAGCAACCTGACCGCTCTCGCGTCGAGCCCGCCGGTGGATTGGCCGAAGCAGCGACGGCTCGATTACGTGCAATGGGCGCGCCACGTCGCGGCTGGGTTGCAGGTCACCAACGCCTGGCTGCGCCAGCGCTTCGAGGATGCCGCTGCGGCCGCCGAGAGGTCGGCCCACAGCGGCAGGAGTTAGATTCGACGTAACTACACAGCAGGGTCGAGCCGACGGTCCGCCCAAGGCGACCGAATTTTGTACCGGCACCTGGGGCGCATGAGCCTCCCCCCTGAACGCACAGCAGGACTGCGCGGGGCGGGTCACAA
>Ga0182012_10006688_pt1 | contig 11699 bp, 10 predicted proteins | sample 612S2SmetaG_FD_120486 | JGI IMG/M metagenome (GOLD analysis project Ga0182012, IMG submission 120486) | Permafrost microbial communities from Stordalen Mire, Sweden - 612S2S metaG | ecosystem: Environmental > Terrestrial > Soil > Wetlands > Permafrost | place: Sweden: Stordalen | collected...
CATTTAGCTGACTACCTACGGCTTTGGCTTGGACTGGGATGCTTTATTTTGGAACAGGGCCAAAAGCGCCGCGGAGTTTGGGGCGCGTTCGGAATAGCTGGTTTTGGGCGGTACGGGATTTGCCGCCGGGGTCGTTTGCGTCTTTTCAGTTTTCATTTTCGTAGAGAACCTCTTCTGATTGCAGGCTAACAGGCGCACGGGGCGAGTGCAGGGGTGCCCGCTGGTGCCGCGCGCGAGCTGGTGATTTGTTTTCAGTGAGTTACGCGGGTGAGAATAATCTGATTCCTGGCGTGACCGGATTTTCCAGCTTCGTCTACACCAAAATCGAGAATGCGTTTTCCGTCCTCTGCACGGGGCGGTAGAGGGTATCGCGTTCCACCGGCTCGCGCCCCGCTTTCCGAATCAACGCGAGCAACTCTTGCCGCCTGAGGGACTGGGTGGTGGTGGCTCCCGCATCGTGATAAATCTTTTCTTCCACCACGGTGCCATCGATATCGTCGGCGCCGAAATTCAGGGCAATCTGCGCGATTCGAGGCGTCATCATGATCCAGTACGCTTTGATGTGCGGAATGTTATCCAGCATCAAGCGCGCAACGGCGATGGCTTTGAGATCGTGGAATCCAGTGGTTTTCGGCAGGTGGTGAAGCACGGTGTTTTCGGGGTGAAACGCCAGGGGAATGAAGGTGACGAAGCCATGGGTCTGGTCCTGCAGGTCCCGCAGCTTGACGAGGTGATCCACGCGATCTTCTTCGTTTTCCACGTGGCCGTAAAGCATGGTGCAGTTGGAATGCAATCCCAGTTCATGCGCGGCACGGGCCGTTTCGAGCCACTCCTGACCGTCGATTTTGTGGTCGCAGATCACGCGCCGCACGCGCTCATTGAAAATCTCCGCGCCCCCTCCGGGCAGTGAATCCATACCGGCGTCGCGGAGCCGAACCAGCGTTTCGCGGATGCTGATTTTCGCGCGCCGTGCGAGGAACGCGATCTCCACCATGGTGAACGCTTTGAGGTGTACTTCCGGAAAACGGTCTTTCAGGCCGCGCAGCATTTCGCAAAACCAATCGAGCGAAAGCTCGGGGTGCAAGCCTCCCACAATGTGGAACTCGGTGATGGATTCGGTCCAGCCGGTACCGGCCACATGCCAGACCTGGTCGAGCGACATGGTGTAAGCATTCGGATCTTTCGCCTTTTTCCCGAAAGCGCAGAGGCGGCAACTGGCCACGCAGACGTCCGTGGGATTAATGTGGCGATTGACGTTGAAGAACGTCAGGTCGCCGTTCATGCGCTCCCGCACCAGGTTGGCCAGATAGCCGATGCCCAGCAGATCGAAGGAGCGATAGAGCGTTACGCCATCGTCGAAGGAAAGGCGCTCGGCGGCTTCCACTTTGGCGGCGATGGGACGCAGACGGGAGTCTTCAAAGAATGGCGGCATATGTTTTAGTGGTGGCGGAACAGCAAAATATCGGCGGCCCAGAATACAAAGAACAGCACGCTCACCCAGCCGTTCATGGTGAAGAACGCGGCGTTGACGCGCGAGAAATCGGTGGGGCGCACCAGACTGTGCTCGTAGATGAGGAGTAGTGCGACGGCCACGATGCCGGCGATGCTCAACAACCCCAAATGGAACGCGGCGGAAAGCCCAATCAGCGAGACGATCATCATGAGGTGCAGCAGACGCGCGATGGTGAGCGCGGGACCGAGTCCGATGCGCGCCGGAAGGCTGAATAGGCCGGCGGATTGATCGAATTCGTAGTCCTGACACGAATAAATGATGTCGAACCCGGCGGTCCAGAACATCACGGCGGCGGTGAGCAGCAGGATTCTCCAATCGAGACTTCCGCGAACCGCTATCCACGCAGCGGCTGGAGCGATGCCGAGGCTAAGCCCCAGCACCAGGTGCGAGAGAGAGGTGAACCGTTTGGTGTAGGAATAGAAGAAAACAATGGCGAGCGCGGCGGGCGCCAGTTTCAGGCAGAGGGAATTCAGGGCTCCGGCCGCGATGAAAAAAACCACGACGGCGACGGCTACGAAGACCCAGGTGAAACTTGCCGAGAGCAGGCCCGCCGGGAGATGTCGCGAGCGAGTTCGCGGATTCCGCGCGTCGATGTCGGCGTCAATCAGCCGGTTGAACGCCATGGCGGCGGAGCGGGCGCTCACCATGGCGACGACGATCCACGCCACGATCCAACAGCTTCGCGCTATGCCCAGGCTCGATTCGCGAAACCCGAGCGCGGCCCCGGTGAGCGCGAAGGGAAGCGCGAACACGGAATGCTCGAATTTGATCATGTCGAGGCTGTGTTTCACGCGGGTCCAAAACATATGAGCGAACTCGATACCATGTTAACGAATGAAGGGCAGTGCAATCTTTCTGGTCGCGTTGGCGTGTCTATTGAATGGATGCGGAAATTCAGACAAAGGTGCTGCTTCGCTGGATGGTGGGTTGGATATTCGCGAAGTTACCTTGCCGGACGGCGCCGGCATCCACGCGGAACTGAAAATCACCGCCGCCGATATGGAGAAAGGCATGATGTACCGGACGTCTCTTCCGGCGGATCAGGGAATGCTGTTCATTCACGGAACGCCGGGAAACTACCCGTACTGGATGGCCAACTGCAACTTTCCTCTCGATATCATCTGGATGAACTCCAAACACGACGTGGTGGAGATTTCGGGGAAGACACCGCCGTGTCCCTCGGGCGGCAGCGACTGTCCCAACTACGGGGGGCACGAAACGGCGCAGTACGTGCTCGAACTGGGTGGCGGCGAGGCTGCGCGCCACAAAATTCAGCAGGGGTCGAATCTCAAATTCTGAAATGACGGAAGACCAGTTACGCGAACTTCTCACGGGCGTGCAGTCGGGCGCATTGGAAATCGATCAGGCGATCGGGCGGATGCGCCACCTGCCGTTTGAAGACCTGGGCTTCGCTAAGGTGGATCATCACCGGGCGCTGCGGCACGGCATTCCCGAAGTGGTTTTCGCGTTGGGGAAGTCGGTGGAACAGACCGTCTCCATCGCCGAACACATTGAGGCGCGTTCCCCAAATCTGCTGATTACGCGCACGGATGCGGCGAAAGCGGCGGCGCTGCTGCAGCGCTTCCCGGAGGCGGAACACTTTCCGGCTAGCGGCATTGTCCGCATCTGGCGTGAGCGGAATATGACCGGGAAGGGCGAAATAGCCGTGGTTTGCGCGGGCACGAGCGACATTCCGGTGGCGCAGGAAGCCCAGGTAACGGCTGAGACCATGGGAAATAAGGTGGTCTCCATCTATGATGTGGGCGTCGCCGGGATTCATCGTCTGATGGCTTGCCGGCACGAACTGGAGAACGCACGGATCGCCATTGTATGCGCCGGCATGGAGGGCGCTCTTCCCAGCGCCGTTGGCGGCATGGTCAGTTGCCCGGTTGTGGCGGTTCCGACAAGCGTGGGGTACGGCGCCAGTTTTCACGGTCTGGCGGCGCTGCTGGGGATGCTGAATAGCTGTTCCAGCAACGTCACGGTGGTGAACATCGACAACGGTTTTGGGGCAGGATACTTCGCCAGCATTGTAAATCATTTGTGATATTACAAAATTTAAAGTTGGTTCCCGCTCGTTTGCGCCAAACAGGGGGCCATTCGCGTGATGAACGACACATGTCTTCCAAGCCGCATACTGATGCGTGACGTAAAATTAATCTAAGGATGAGGCGAAAATCATCTTATACCCCTCGCAATGGGGGTATGCAGTCTGTCTTCATACGGGTAATCATTTGATTGGGAACCTTGGATCAGCGTCAGTCCAAGGTCTGCTTCTAAACAAAACTAGCTTCGACGAGACCAATTATGGCGATTTATAGTCCACGCACACGTTTAGTGAACTTCCGGCTTTCGGAAGACGAGTATCAAACGCTGAAAGATGCGGCGATCCGCCAGGGAGCGCGCAGCATTTCGGATTTCGCCCGGGGCGCGATTCTCACATCTGTGACCGCTTCCCGCGCGGAGGCTGGGGGCCAAATGGACCTTACCGGCCTGGAACGCAAGGTTTCCGAGATTCAGCACACGGTGGAGCGGATTTCTGGTCTACTGGCCAGCCCGCAAAGCCAGGTGTCTACTCAGGACGCCTGAATTCTGGTTTGATCGGCGAACCTCCGCTCAGCCTGCAGTAACCGCTTGCAGTAACATCGAGGGGTATGTCCGCCGCCATTGATGAATTTGTTCATGCCCATGAGGAGCGCCTTCTCGAAGAATTGAAGGCGCTTCTTCGTATTCCCAGCGTCAGCACTTTACCCGAACACAAAGGCGATGTTCAGCGCGCCGCGCAGTTTGTGGCCGACCAACTTCGAGCTGCCGGCCTGGAAAACGTCGAAATCATTGCTACCGAGCGCCATCCCCTCGTGTACGCCGACTGGCTGCACGCCAAAGGCAAGCCGACAGTTCTCTGTTACGGCCACTACGACGTTCAGCCCGCGGACCCGCTGGAAGAATGGCATACGCCGCCTTTCGATCCGGTGGTGAGAGACGGGAAGATTTTCGCGCGCGGATCGGCGGACGACAAAGGCCAGATGTATACGCACATCAAGGCCGTGGAGGCGCTGAAGGCGGTTCATGGAACGATGCCCATCAATCTAAAGTTTCTGATTGAGGGAGAGGAAGAGGTGGGCGGCCTTTCCATCACGAAGTATGTCGAAGAGCATGCCGACCGTTTGAACGCGGACGTCGCGCTGGTTTCGGACACTTCGATGTACGCACCTGGGTTGCCGACGTTGAACGTAGGGCTACGCGGGTTGGTCTACATGGAAGTGGAAGCGACCGGACCTTCGCGCGATCTGCATTCCGGCGTTTATGGGGGCGCCGCGCCGAATCCTCTATTCGGTTTGATCCAACTGCTGAATACCGTAAAGAACAAGAAGGGCCGCATCAAGGTGGATGGGTTCTATGACGACGTCGTGTCGCCTTCAAAAGCGGAACTGGAGAGCTGGGCGAAGCTGCCGTTTGATGCGCGGGCGTTCCGTCGGGACGAAGTGGGGTCGAAGCGGCTGACCGGCGAAAGGAACCATACGGTCCTGGAGCGAGTTTGGTCCAGGCCAACGTTTGAGGTTCACGGAATTGCCGGCGGGTTCACGGCCCCGGGCAGCAAGACAGTGATTCCGGCGAAGGCCACCGCGAAGGTGAGCTTCCGGTTGGTGCCCGATCAAGATCCGGAAGATATTATCGAGGCGTTCCGTGAACATATTGAGGACCATACGCCGAAGGGAATTCAGGTGGAGTTGCGGGTTCTGGGCGCTAGCCCCGGCGTGATGGTGAAGACGGATCATCCGGCGATTCAGGTGGCGGCCAAGGCGATGGAGGATATTTTCGGGAAGCCGACGGTGTTCACCCGGTCGGGCGGATCGATTCCGATTGTGGGCGACTTCGCGAAGTTTCTGGGAATTCCGACGATTCTGATGGGATTTGGGTTGCCGGACGACGGGTTGCATTCCCCGAACGAGAAGTACGATCTGGGGAACTATTACAAGGGGATCATGACGGTGGCGCATTTCTTTGAGCAGTATGGGGATGCGGTTTAGCAAATGGCTATGGACTGAGGGCCACGGTGGGGCTCGTCGTGTCCCACTTTGCAAATTCGACGTTGTAAGAGCCTGACCCCTGGCCCACGGTTACGCTAATCGTAGAGGCGGTTTCCGTCGATGTGACCGATGGCATTTTCCCTTGAGGGTCCACGGTCGCCTGCATGATCGTCAGGAAGAAGTCGGCCTCTTCCTGGGTTGAAGGTTCCACGTTCAGCGTCCAATTTCCGTATCCTCCGATCATCGACGGAAGGTCGATCGTCCAGGTAATCTCCGGCGGGTTGACCGGCGCCCAGTTCGCGGACGCATGGTCCGATTGATATCCAGCGGAATAATCCTTTACCCAGAAGTCTTTGCTGTGAGTATGCAAATGACCATCCTGCAGCACGGAAGTGTTGCTTTGTCCCTGGGCGGGGTGAGCGAGCACAGATGCCGCACGCCCTCCCACCACCCGCAGCGTCGCGTTCTTGGGATCAACGACTTTTATGTTGAGGGCGGCGTATCCGCTCCGGTAGTCAGGAGTGATCTGTCCCGTATTCGTGGGCGCCCCCGAGCCCACAACTATCGTGGCCGTGTCTGTATTGGTGTGAACGGATTCCCCGCCATCGATAGTTTGGACCGTACCCCCCACCAGCATCTGATCGACGCTATGTAACAGCCAGCGCTTTTCAAAGGTTGGGTCCGTGCTGGTGACCGAATCCCCGACAAGCAATATATCCAAACTCCGAAGATAAACAAACTTACGGAATACGCTCGAGACTTTTGGCCGGCTTCCAGGCATGAAGTTTGCGGGATTACTGTACGCATTTGTTATATCCGAAACCCACGACACCACCGTGCCCGTATCGGCAAAACCAACAACCTTGGCGGTATTATAGAGCGCGGCGCTCGCCGTGTAATCCGCTACGGCCAAAATCGTTAACGGTTGCGGGGACATAGTTCGCTGGCCCCCGTCGTTCGCAGGACAAAGCTGCGCCGATCCGTCAACGTTGGGAAACGTCGAATGGTTGTTCGCGTCGCAGCCAATATCGCCGTTGAAATCCCCGAATATCTCTTGAGGATCGCCAATCAGCAGCCCGTTGGAAGATACGGTCCGTGTGTAATAACTGAAAGAATGAGAGTATGTTCCCGAGTCGCCGTCGTAATTGCCTGTTGTAGCCGCAAGATCCCTGCGCTTCGAGATCGTGAAGCCGCCCTGATCCAGATGCTGATGCATATCCAGATGCGGACCCGCCCATGACGTGATCGACGTGGCGTCTTCCGAATTCCAATCCGATCTGACGTAGACATATCCCATGCTCGGATCGTAGAAGGAGAGCCGGGTCGGCTTCTGAATTGGTTTCAGGGGATAATAATAGACCAGTTCATACCACGGGTCAGACCCTACATCGGCATCCGGTTGACGGAATACCCACTCCCACGCGGATGCTTCTTCGCTTCCTTCAAATCGCCGAGCAAGCGGCAGGCCGTTGGGCCGCATCAGCAGAGAGTGAAACGATCGCCCTCTTTGATCGTCGCCTCCCGCTACCGAGCCTTCTACCCAGGGAGTTATGCCCGGCTGGAGCGGATCATCCGCTCCTCCAAGACGCTTCGGATAAGTTGCAAAGGCATCGTACATCAGGCGTTGCTTGAACCAGGGGTGACTTAAGAACAGGTCCTCGCCGGAGGCGGACAGCGTCATGTTGGCGGTATTGATCAAGCTGTTCGCGGTAACCTCGCCGTAGCCGTTCCCCTCAGCCAGTGCACCGCCGGTTCCCATCACGTCTAGAGCCTGCAATTGCTCTGCCCACGAGCTATGGAATAACTGGAGTATCGACGGAGCGTTTAGGTTATCGCCGAGTGTTCCAAACCCGACGGCCGCCAGTTCGTATGCGATTGCCGCTCCGTCGGATCGGAAGTGCGCATGGGCCATCGAGTTGGTTTGGGTGTTGTAGCTAACTGCCTGGTTTAGCCACTGAATGATGTCGCTGCGCTGCGCGGGACTGAGCGCGCCGTAACACCAGTCAAAGAATTGAGCAACCTCGGCGGCCTGCGGGCCTCCACTGTACGCCGCCGAATGATCGTCACAGTAACTCGCCGCCGGGCACGTCCCGAAAAAAGGCTTTATCCCCGGAGGAACCCCCGTACTATAAATGATCTTCTCGTAATATTGCCAGGCCAAGGTAAACGCATTTTGATCGTTCGCAATGGCATACGCGAGCGCGAAACCCACACCGTCGCTGCCAATGTAGGTGTAGCCCGTCCACCCTTGCTTCTTGGCGGCTAACCAGCTCGCAAAGGCCGTCCATTTCGGATCTCCTGCCGCCTGGAGCTGTCTTAGCGTTGTCAGCAAAGCAGGAGTGAGCCCGAGCCGCGGGTGCGCGCCCACGTTATAAACGGTCGCAGCGAACGAAGCGATACTACTTTCCTGGGTGACGGGGTCCGACACCGTCAACTGGAACGAATAGTCTCCAGGAACGTCCACCTTCGCTGAGACCTTGCTCGTGGCGCCGAGCTGTTGGCCTGGAGTCAGGGCGGATGCGGAGGGGGCTGCGGTGACGGTCCAATTGAAGGTCAATCCGATGCTTCCACCGGAAGGGCGGGACGATGACGAGCCATCCAGCGTGATTGGCGCGATCGTTGTTAGGGTGACCGGTGACGGCGTTGTTCGAGCAACCGGCGACGTTGCGTCATACTGCACCGTAAGGTTCGGCCACATCGAAGACACCGCGTTCCGGCGGCTTCCAACTTCGATACCCCCGTAGGTGGCGGCGCTGTAGAACAGCACCAACGTGACGGTTTGGGATTTCGCTGCGAGAGCGGTAGTCACAAGCGAGGAAACGTCTATGGTCTTACTCGTCGGCATGTCGCTAAGCCGCGTGCCTGTACAACTTGCCGAATTGCAATAGTCCGTCCCCGCCAGCAGGCCCGGGGCGCCCCACGGGACGCCGTTCGAAGCCTGGCTATAGGTTGCTTGCGACTCAACAAACGGCGTCAGCCCAAGATACGTCTGAATGTCGAACGAGGTTGTGTCGACTTGCCCTACCATCGAAAGCGTCAAGACGGCCGAACTAATGACGCTCCCGGTCGGGATCGAGGAAATCGGGAACGCGATGAGAGCGATTCTCTGGTTGTTTGCGCAGATGGCCAGCGTGTCTGAGGTGGCAAAATTTTGCGTGGCCTGATTCCAGAAGAGCCACGTGTCGGCGGACGGCGCGAACGATCCGGTGGTTGTCTGGGCCGAAAGACTGGGCATAAAGACCGCAGTTGCGAAGAGGATGCCGGCACATGCGCCTATCGTGGACCCTTTCGACATGTCCATATGCCCGTCTATCGTCGCGGGCGGAGAAAGAGGTGAGGGTCATTTTGTCGATGCTGTCAAATTCAGATTTATCCCTGAAGCGGCCTTGGGTTCTTCCCCTCGGCCGCAGGTTCGTGAGGGTGAGTTATAACTTTGCTTTGGGATGAGCCTTGTCGTAAACCTGCATGAGGCTCGTAAGAGACACCTGCGTGTACCTCTGCGTGGTCGAGAGCCGCGCGTGACCCAGCAATTCCTGAATCGCCCGCAAATCCGCGCCGTCGGCCAGAAGATGCGTGGCGTAGGCGTGGCGGAAGGAATGCGGGTGGAGCGAGGAATCGCCGGCCAACTGCGTCGCGTAGAACTTCACAATGTTTCGGACCGAGCGGTCGGTGAGGCGAGCGCCGCGATGATTGAGGAAGACGGCATTCTCCGTGGTCTTGCCGCCGCGCTCTTTCAGATAGTTTTCGAGCGCTGTCCAGGCTTTCCCGGTTACAGGTACCTGGCGCTCTTTGCGTCCCTTTCCGCGCGCCAGTACCCAATGATCGTTCGCGTCGATATGCTGCAGGTCGATCCCGACCAACTCGCTGACGCGCAGTCCGCATCCGTAGAGCAGCTCAAAGATCGCGAGATCGCGCTTGGGGAACGGCTGCCCTAACTTCGCGAGCGCCACGCCATCCAGAAGTGCGTTGGTTTTTTCGGCATCGGGAACGGACGGCAAGCGCTGCGGTAATTTCGGCAGCCGCAAAAGGCGCGCGGGGTTGGCGTCCATCTCGCCGGCGCGCGCGAGGGAGCGGAAGAGCATCCGCAACGCCGCGACTTTCCGGCGAATCGTAACGGCCTGCACGCCCCGCTCATGCAGAGACGAGAGCCATTCGCGCAGACTCAGGAGATCGAATTGCTCGGCTGCCGGCGGCGGCAAGCCGGGCGGTGAGAAGTATTGGAGGAAATCTTCCAGATCGCTGCGATAGCTTTTGATGGTGTTCGGGGACGAGTTCTCGCGATGCAACTCGTCGAGGAAGCGATCGATGGCGAAGCGAAGATCAGGCATCGGCCTCCAGCGCGCGGCTGCAAATCGCCGCGTGTCGTGCTTTCTTGTCGTGCCGGAATCGCTTGAGCAGCGATTCGTCGAGCGGCGGAAACAGATCGAATGCGATGTTGGCGGGTTGATAGTTTTTCGGGTCGGCTCCGGAAATGTAGTGGCAGAGAGAGCCAAGCGCGGTTTCGCGCGGGCGCGCCTGGATTGGCTCGCCACTCACGTAAGCGGCGGCATTCAGGCCGGCGACCAGGCCCGTGGCAATCGATTCCACATAGCCTTCCACACCCGAAATCTGTCCTGCGAAGAAGATGCGCAGATCAGACTTCAGTTGCAGGGTCGGTAAGAGCAGGGCGGGCGCGTTGATGTACGTGTTGCGATGAATCTGACCATAGCGCAGGAATTCGGCGTTCTCCAGGCCGGGGATCAGCCGCAGCACCCGCTTCTGCTCGGGGAACTTCAGATGATTTTGAAAGCCAACCAGGTTCCAACTCTCCGCGCGCAGGCTTTCCTGTCGAAGCTGCACGCAGGCGTAGGGATATCTGCCGGTGCGAGGGTCGGTCAAGCCAACCGGCTTCATGGGACCGAACCGTAGGGTGTCGCGGCCGCGGCGGGCAATCTCTTCGATGGGGAGGCATGCCTCGAAGTAGGGCACATCGTCTGGGATGTGCGATTCGAAGGCCTGCGCGGCGACCAGGGCGTCGAAGAAGCGATCGTATTCCTCGCGGTTCATGGGGCAGTTGAGGTAGTCCCCGGTGCCGTCGAGCGACTTGTCGTAGCGCGAGGCGCGGAAGGCGATATCGAGATTCACGGTGTCCGCGTCGACAATGGGGCTGATGCTGTCGTAGAAATAGAGGCGGTCAGACCCGGTGAGGCGCGCGATATCGCAGGCGAGGCGGTCGCTGGTGAGTGGACCGGTGGCGATGATGACGACGCCCTCGCGCGGAACCGCGGCTACCTCTTCGCGCTCGATGGAAATGCGGGGATGGCTGAGGATGGCGCGTGTGATTTCTTCGGCGAATAGATCGCGGTCGACGGTTAGGGCCTGTCCGCCCGGCACTCGGGCGACAGCGGCTGCTTTGAGGGCCAGGGAATCCAGGCGGCGGAGTTCTTCTTTTAGGAGCCAGGAAGCGGAGGGATGTTGATCGCTCTTGAGGGAGTTACTGCAGACGAGTTCGGCGAAGCGGTCGGTCTGATGCGCGGGCGTGCAGAAGACCGGGCGCATTTCGTGGAGAGTGACCGGGATGCCGCGCTCGGCGAGTTGGAAAGCGGCTTCGGAGCCGGCGAGACCGCCGCCGATAACATGGACACTCATCAATACCCGATTATCGCCGCTCATGGCGTTCTGAAAAGAAGGAGTCGAACGAAATGGCGAATCTCGACTGGTCACAATGCCCGGCCGTGGAAAGTATCCCCGGCAAGGTGAGCGGCGCCTGGGTTTTCCGGGGAACGCGGATGCCTGTTCAGACGGTGTTCGAAAATCTGGAGGCTGGCATGTCGGTGGATGAGATCACTGAGGTTTTCGACGTGACGCCGGAGGAAGTAAAGGCCGTTCTGCACTTTGCCAGCGAGAGCCTGACGAAACCGCAGGGAGAATGAAAGGAGCCGTGAGTGACTTTGGAACGGCCTAATCAGGCGGCTAGGGAATTCGCACGACGGCTACTTGCTGCCGCTGCAAATCTGGTCTTTGAGAGTTTCCGTTGAGCCGCATTGTCTGAGAATAAGAGCGATCAAAGGAACTCGTATCGATGTCCGGAAACGCCTGCATGATCGCTCGGTCAAGAACGCCGTCGATGGTTGTCCCAATTAGTTCGTCGTCGTTCCCGTGAATAACCAGGACAA
>Ga0182012_10006691_pt1 | contig 11697 bp, 6 predicted proteins | sample 612S2SmetaG_FD_120486 | JGI IMG/M metagenome (GOLD analysis project Ga0182012, IMG submission 120486) | Permafrost microbial communities from Stordalen Mire, Sweden - 612S2S metaG | ecosystem: Environmental > Terrestrial > Soil > Wetlands > Permafrost | place: Sweden: Stordalen | collected...
CCATTGCCGCCAGTTTGTCACTCCTGGGTCCCGGCCGTCCGGTAGCGCACCCGAAATCTTGATCGAGTTGCCGCTCGTCGCGCCTATCCTTGAGAAATCGTTCTATATCGGCGCCACAGATCCAGCGCCTCATCGACGGCTTATTGGGACGGAACTCCGGGGAACTCCGGGAACTCCGGGACAGCACACTCAAGGAACTCCGGGACAGTCAAGGAACTCCGGGACAGCACACTCAAACACCAATTTTCATGTTTCAATTCGTGATCGTCTTAATTCCTTTAATTCGTAATTCGCGACGGCTCACACTCAAACACTCGATTCCAACTATGTCTCTATTCTGTGCTAGCGGAAACGTACAATGAAAAAAATCCGTTTAGCCGTGGCACCCAAACCGGCAAGGGCAACGATCTCTTGGCCGTTAGTTAGGCGGCAGAATTGCGCTAGCCAATCAGGGGCAGCTAGCCTTAAGCAGTCCGGGACTAACTGAATCGAAGGGCCAATCGCGGTTTCCATTTTCATGCCTGATGTGACTTCACGACAGATCGGTTTGCTCAGGAGCGTAGCGACCGCAGGCAGAAAGCTACAGGACCTTTCGGAACCCAAATTCAACGCCGAGCTAACTTTGGTCCGATTGACGATAAATGATCTATAGAAAATAGGGTAATGGCGTTGCATCCTGAATTTCCGAAGTCTCCTTACGAGCCGCTGGAACCTGCCCGCCGCTGGTTTCCGGCAGCGGAAGAGTTGCGCAGCACGGCCTACGAAAAGCTTCTGCCGCCACTCGTTGCCAAGGTGCGCGAAGAGGTGAAGGCATGGCGTGATGCAAACTACGCAGGAGCATCGGCAACCTCACGCGCCCTGCTGACGTGGTGGTTTGATACGGACCACCTGATCGAACAGGCGGATGGTGCGCAAACGCAGTTTCGATACTACTTCGCACAGCGTGAAGCGGTTGAGACGGTCATTTGGCTCTATGACGTGCGCGGCGCGCGCGATAAGTTTGACCTGCTGCGCTTCGACGCTTCGGGCGCGGTATCGAGCAATATGTTCGATGAGGACTGGCCGAGATTCGTAGTCAAGATGGCGACGGGTGCATGAAAAACCAAGGTATTATCGCTGCTTCTGGCGTGGAGCTACTTCCATAGGCTCTATGAGGAAGGCTCGGGGCTGGCCCGCAATTTTCTTCTGATCGCACCCAACATCATTGTGCTCGACCGGCTGCGCGCCGACTTCGACGGGCTGCGCATTTTCTTCAATGATCCGGTGCTACCCGATAACGGCCAGGCGGGACGAAACTGGCGGGACGATTTCCAGGTCGCCTTACACATCCAAGACGATGTGCGTATCGTCCGGCCCACCGGCAATCTTTTCCTCACCAATATCCATCGCGTCTATCTGAGCGACGTACCGGAACCCTCGCTTCAGGATGATGACCTCCGCAACTACTTTCTGGCGCCGTTTGGGGAAACGCCGGTCGGCAAAACCACTGACAGCAACACCGATCTCGGTGAAATCGTGCGTGAGATTGACGAACTCGCCGTGTTTAATGACGAAGCCCACCACATTCATGATCCGCGCCTGGCCTGGTTTCAGTGCATTCAGGACATTCACCATCGCATGCTGCAAAAGGACCTTCGGCTGGCAATCCAGGTGGATGTGACGGCAACGCCACGGCACGACAACGGCGCAATCTTTGTGCAGACCGTCAGTGATTATCCACTGGTGGAGGCTATCGCGCAGAACGTCGTAAAACATCCCGTCTTGCCGGACGCGGTAAGCCGTGCCAAGCTTACCGAGCACAAAAGCCCGCTCATTACTGAGAAATACGCCGACTATCTTCAGCTCGGCATTGAGGAATGGCGAAAGAGCTACGAAGAACACGAGAAGCTGGGCAAGAAGGCCGTTTTATTCGTGATGGTGGATGACACAAAGAACTGCGATGAAGTCGGCGCATATCTGGAGAAGATCTGCCCAGAGCTGCAGGGAGGGGTGCTGGTCATCCATACCAAAGCTAATGGGGAGATTTCCGAGGCGTCTTCCGGCAAGAGCAAGGACGAACTTGAACTGCTGCGCAAGCAGTCAAATGAGATCGACACCTGGAAGTCTCCCTTTAAAGCCATCGTGTCCGTGCTGATGCTCAAGGAAGGCTGGGACGTGCGCAATGTCACCGTCATCGTCGGACTGCGCGCCTACGCTGCCAAAAGCAACATTTTGCCGGAGCAGACATTGGGACGCGGCCTGCGCCGGATGTATTTCGGCAGCGACGTGCGGGAAACTGTTTCGGTCATGGGCACACCCGCCTTCATGGATTTCGTGGAATCGATCCAAAGCGAAGGCGTGACGTTTGAACGGGTCGCCATGGGCGGGGCAGGGGGGCGCGAGCGACAGGATTCGCTCGTGGTCGAGGTTGACACGGAATCACCGGATAAAGACATTGATGCGCTGGACATCGCCTTGCCACGGCTTACGCGCCGTTTCAATCGTGAATTCAAAGACCTTACGGAGCTAGACCCGGCCAGCTTCGGAAATCCGAAACTTCCGATTAAGCCATTTTCAGCGGAAGAAACCCGCGAGATTGTTTTCAAGACCATGCTCGATTCGGAAGTGGATCACACCATCCAGCTTGATAATAACGGCACGGCAGACTATCGCTCCGTCGTCGCTTTCTTTGCCCGTCAGTTGCTTAAGGACTTGCGGCTGGTCGGCGGCTATGACCAGCTCTACCCGAAGGTAAAGGTTTTCATTCGTGATTACCTCTTCACACAGTCCGTTGATCTCGACGATCCGGTAATCTTGCGTAACCTTTCGGAGCAGGAAGTTGCCAAGGTACTTTTCGACTATTTCCGGTCGGCAATGAATGCTTTGACCATTCACGAAAGCGGCAGCTCGCGCATCGAAGGTCAAATCCGGCTGAGAGACACCAGGCCATTCCGTACTGAGCCGCGCGGCTTTTTGGTTGCTAATCGCTCCGTCTTCAACCGCATTGTTGGCGAGCGGAGTGCGGACGGGCTTGAGCTGGAATTTGCCGCATTCCTCGACAAAGCTCCCGATGTCCAAGCGTTTGGGAAGAATTATATGGCCGTCGGATTCAAGCTTGACTATGTGAAGGCTAATGGTGAGCTATCAACCTACACGCCGGATTTTATCGTCCGCACGAAGGACCGCGCTGTATGGATCGTAGAGACTAAAGGGCGCGAGGAGCTGGATATTCCCCAGAAGATGGCCCGGCTCCGCCAATGGTGTGCTGATGCTACGGATGCCAGCAAGGAAGACGACAACGCCACACCCTACGGCTTCGTGTATGTGGATCAGGAGAGCTTCAAGAAGCATAAACCATCATCGTTCGCGGGGCTTGTCAACGGCTTCCGCGAATATCATCAAGGCGAGAAATGAGTACCATCCGCACGACTAAAAAATCCTACGACCTGAGCGAAGCCGAGCAGCGCGACCTAGTTACATTGATTCAGCAAGGCAAAGCGTTGCCCGAGAAATACCGCTTTATTCTGTTCGAGGATAAGCGCGAGGTGGAGCTGGTCTGGAACGGAAAAACACGGGATGTATGCACCACGGTTTTACCTTTTCAGACATTGGAGCACGTTGATGAGCCGCGCACTGAGACCAAGGCGCAGCAAGATCTCTTTGACAGCAGAGGCCGCCAATTGCGCGGCTGGACTAACAAGCTCATTTGGGGCGATAACAAGCTCATTCTATCGTCGCTTAAAGCTGGGGCCCTCCGTCAGCAGATTGAAGACGCAGGGGGCTTAAAGCTCGTCTATATAGACCCGCCTTTCGATGTGGGCGCGGACTTCAGCGTGGATATCGAGATCGGCGGCGAAACCTTCCATAAAGAGGCGAACCTACTGGAGCAAATCGCTTACCGCGATACATGGGGGCACGGGGCGGATAGCTTTACTGCAATGCTCTACGAGCGGTTAATCTTAATGAGGGATTTACTCGCAACCGACGGAACAATTTACGTTCATATGGGCTGGGGTGTTTGCCATTATGTTCGCGCCGTTCTTGATGAAGTGTTCGGAAAAGACAGAGCTGTCAACCAAATCATTTGGAAACGCCAGACGGCTCACAGTGATAGCGGCCAAGGTTCTGAACACCTTGGTCGGCTACACGACGTGATATTGCTCTACACAAAAAGCGACCGGTATCACTGGGATGTTCAATACACACCATATTCCGAAGAGTATTTGAAAACTCATTACAAAAAGGTTGAACCCGGTTCAGGTCGTCGTTACGAGCTAGACAACATCATCGGGCCGGGTGGTTCTAGCAAAGGCAATCCGAGCTATGAATTTCTAGGCGTAACACGTTATTGGAGATATTCGCGAGAAACCATGCAAAGCCTCTTTGATAAAGGTCGGATTATCCAACCGAGCGAAGGCGCGGTCCCCAGATATAAGAGATATTTAGACGAGATGCCGGGCTTGCCGGTTCAGGATATTTGGGATGACGTCAACGCTATAAACTCTCAAGCTAAGGAGGCAGCAGGATATTCCACTCAGAAACCGGAAGCACTCCTAGAGCGCATTATCAAAACGAGTACTCAGGAAGGTGATCTCGTCGCGGATTTTTTCTGCGGCTCTGGCACCACCGTAGCTGTAGCGGAGAAACTTGGCCGAAAGTGGATTGCAAGTGATCTGGGCAAGTTCGGCATTCATACCACGCGAAAACGGCTAATTGCGGTCCAACGCGAACTAAAGGCTGCCGAGAGAGACTTTCGAGCCTTTGAGGTCCTCAATCTTGGCCGATATGAACGTCAGGCTTACCTGAACGTCGGCGGGCGTTTAACGGGTCCACAAAAAGCACAGACCCTTGCCCAGAAGGAAAACGAATTTCGTGACCTGATCCTGCGCGCCTACAAAGCGACCGCTTTCGGGGGAACGGAGGGAACACAGCCACAGGACGGTTTTTTCCATGGGGCGCGCAATGGGCGGCTGGTCGTCATCGGGCCGATCAATCTTCCGGTCGGAAGGTTGTTCGTCGAAGAGGTCATTACCGAGTGCCGCAAACGCGGTGCGTCGCGCGTGGACGTGCTGGCGTTTGAGTTCGAGATGGGGCTGTTTCCCGCCGTTCTGGAAGAGGCACGTGGCAAGGGCATCGATCTTGCTCCGAAATACATTCCCGCCGAAGTGTTCGATAAGCGAGCCGTGGACAAAGGAGAGGTTGTTTTTCACGACATCAGCTTTGTCGAGGCTACGCCTCGTTATGAGAAGAAAAACAAACTTGCGGTTAAGATCGAACTGACTGACTTTTCCGTTTATTACACCCAAGGCGCGGCGGAGGCTGCGATTGCGTCCATGAAGGGAGGCAAGAGCGAGGTGATCTGCGAGCAGGGGCAACTCTACAAGATAAGCAAAAGCAAAGAGGGGATCGTAAAAAAGGAGCGCCTGACCAAACATTGGACAGACTGGGTGGATTATTGGGCGGTCGATTTCGACTATATGAGCCGCAAGGAGATCATCAAGGTGCCTGTGGGCGCTGGTGTCAGCGGTGTCACTTCACTGCCTGGAAGGAAATCTGGCGAGGGCGAACCTGCAATGTCGGAATTCGAAGAACGCTGGACGGGCGGTTATATTTTCGAAAATGAGTGGCAGAGTTTCCGAACACGCCAGAACCGAGACCTGGAATTAAAGACCGCGGTGCACACGTATGACAGGACCGGACGTTACACGGTGGCGGTCAAAGTGATCGACATCTTCGGGAATGACACGATGACGCTGGTGCCGGTGAATGTTGGGTGAGTTCTTAGCCTTGCCAGGTATGGCCGGAATTGATACGTAAATGCGAAGAGCCGCCCAGGAACTTCGCCTGGACATCGATCAAACGGAGTTTCAACATCAGCTCGTTGACATCCTCAGTCGCGGAGGTGTGAGCTTTCAGCAGGCGGTCAGAAGCGCCGTTATCAAAGGAATGTCGCGGCAGTTAGAGATGAGCATCGAACGCGTCGAGCAAAAGCTCAAACGGTATCTACCTGTCAGCGATTCCAAACGCTGACTATACATTTCAGCCAGCAGCCTCCCAACCGTGGCAAAAGGGGCTTACCTGCCGGCAGTCGGGTCGAAGAATGCCCCCGTTTGCTGCTCAACCGATAAATGCTAGCCTCTGGCACCAGCCGCCAGACCAGTAGACTGAGCCAGTTCCACATAACGGCAGAGCGCATTGGCGAGTTGCATATGTCGGGGAGTGCGGCAGTCGGGCTGCAGAAGGCGCGGACTGCACGCTACAATCACCATCGCTTTTGCTCGCGACGTCGCTACATTGAGGCGATTCAGGCTATAGAGGAATTCCATCCCTCTCGGGGCATCCTCTGGCGACGACGTCGTGAGCGAATAAATGACTACCGGAGCCTCCTGCCCCTGGAACTTGTCGACGGTACCAATCCTGGCACCGGGCGGTAAGCGCGCGGCCATATCCCCGACCTGGGCGTTGTATGGAGCGACAATCAAAATATCTTCCAGCCGCATCGGCTGACTTTTTCCATCGTCGTCGGTCCAGTTAACATCTGGCTGAATCAGCGTATCGATAATCCCCGCAATGCGCTCCACCTCCTCTGGAGAGGAATTCTGATTGCCTTCATGCACGACAGGAACAAACCAAAGCCCGGCTTCGCCTAGCCACGGGTGCCCCTCAATCTTCTGATTCTCAAGCCCGTCGCGTGAGGTGAGAAGCCCTTCATAGAAAACTTCAGACGTGAAGGCGCAGAGTTTGGGGTGCATCCTCCAGGTTTTCGGAAGAAAGAGACCTTTGTCATGTGGCATCGTTTTATGGCCGCAGAGCACATGCTCCAGCGCAGATAAGTCTGCGCCCTCAGGGTGGCTGCCCTTTAACGGTTGTTCCAACTGCTGCGGATCGCCCAGGAGAACGACGTTCCTTGCGGCTTGCGAGGCCGCCAGCACGTTCGCCAGTGACATTTGCCCGGCTTCATCGACAAAAAGAACATCCAGCGCCTGGAAATACTCTTCCCGCGCGAAGACCCACTGCGTTCCGGCCAAGACATTGGCCCCGGCGGTGAAGGCTGCGAAGGTGTCCGGGTTGCCCGTGGTGAAGCGCACCTGGTCCGTGTCCTTCTCGGGTTTGTCTTCTTTCTTAACTTTCTGGACACATTTACACCGGCGGGTAATCCCATCTTCCTCAGCGGCCTTGAGCGTATCTTCCAAAAGCTTCCCAATCACTTTGTGGCTCGTGCCCAGGATGCCGATTCGCTTTCCTTGCGCAATCAATCGGCAAATCATGTGCGCGCCGGTATAGGTTTTCCCCGCCCCCGGCGGCCCCTGAATCGCTAGGAATGAGTTTTCGAGCAATCCCCCGATTCGTACCGCAGCCTCATTTGGTTTTTCGCCTTTAACGACCAACTCTGTGGCTCCGCCATTGAGGCGTGGAGGGCGGCAAAGAAGTACGTCTCTGGCGGCACGGTACGGTCCATCTGCATCAGCGCCATTCACTTCAACCCAATTTGCAAGGCGATAGAGGGAATCCGCCAATGCCTCAGTACCGGGTGTCGCGCTTTTGACATAGACTGCATCCGGATGGATCTCCGCCGTTTTTTTCATTTTCTTAATGTCGACGGTTCTGCCTGCAATATTGATGCCGACCGCCTTGCCGATATGGCTGCCTTTGCAGTGCAATTCTTTACCAGCGCGGATATCCGTTTCTTGCTTCTCATATTGATAGCGGTCAGTGGGAATCTCAGCCTCCATGCCAATGCGCTCTACGAAAACCAAACCTGAAAGAGCCGATTTCTCATCGAGCAATTCTTCATTGGTCATCTCGCCAAGCCGGTAATACTCAGCAACCTCCGCCTTAATCTCCCGGCGATGCCAATCCAACAAATTTGACAGCAACCACCGCACCCTCTGCTCTTCACTGCGCTCCAATGGATCTTCGGCCACACCATCGCGAAGCCGGGCTGCCAAGGCCGCTGACTTCTTCTGACGGTCATCGACACGCTCTGAGGGTGCTCCATCTGATAGCTCTGGCCGGCGAAGCGTATCACCCGCCCGCTCTGCGACCGACCTCATATCTTCGAGCCAATCGCGCAAGGATGACGTGGAAAAGCAGTCATCCGCGTTATAGATCGCCACACATTCGCGAGCGGAGTCGGTAATGTCCTTCAATTGATTCAATTCCAGGCTATGCTGAATGTGCCGCATAGCCTGCCGAGCGTCAGTGAGCGCCATTTTTCTTTCGAAGTTATGAAACTCCTCCAGAGACTTAAGCGAATACTCTTCGACGCTCGCCCGTACGGTCCGCTTTACGATTGAGTGGAGATCGACGAAAAGATGCGCCCGTAACATGCGATCAAGTTCGTCTTCACGCGTCGCATAACGCCCCATAAGCCGTTTGAGGGCTCCAGGTTCATATCCAGTGAAGTGATAAATATGCATGCCAGGATGCGCTGCCCATCTGGCCATGATGGAGTCTACGAACCACTCGAACGCTTGTTTCTCCTCATGCGGAGTTATTCCCCAGCGGCAATCGTACGAAACTTCATCTTCGGCGTTCCGCGCCGCAAAACCGAACAAATATTCGCGGCCACCGCGCTCTACAAATGGATCGCCCTCTAAATCAAAAAACACATCTCCAGCAGAGGGCACGGGTAAAGTATTGAACCCATGTTCCTCGTTGAGATCGAGCACTTCAACAACGGGTCTCTTCTCCGTACGTCCTGCAACCTGTATGCGGGCTTGCTCTCTGACACGCACATAGCTCTTCCTGGAGCCGCGTTCGGGCCGTTGCTGCAATGGCAGACGCAGCACGGATAGATTTTGAACGGTAGTTATATCCCAGGCGACTAGTTGCTTGCGCTGAAGCCTGCTGATGCCTGCAACAAGAGAAAGATGGTCGTCGCTTCGCCTTTGACTATTACATTCTCCCCACCAGCGGCACACGCCGCAGTGCTCCGTTGGCTCAGGATAAGTCAATCCCGGCTGTTGGCCTGCGGCTGCGCCTAGCAACCGGTGTTTTACGTAGCGATAATACGCCGAATAGTCTGACAAACGATGTGTGTCGGGTTTAAATCCCTCGTTAGGCGGGACGACGTGCATAAAGATGGGCCATCGCCCCTGAACCGATGCAAGAAGTTCCGAATACAACGACAATTGCAAAAGCGCTGCTGCTTTAGTTTCCAGCGCCAGCTTGCAGTCGTAAGCCTCATAAGACCAGATGCCGAGATCACTCTCAAGCTCTACTCGCCTCAGTACATCCGCCCGGCCAAACCAGCTCCCATCCGCGAGCGCTGCTTGAATAATAATGTCCACGCCTTTTTGCATTGCCGCCACGGTCTCCGCCAATGCTTTTTTCTCATCACGAATGTCCTGGAGACTCAATGCCGTAAATGACTGCGAAAGCAAATGTCGGACATAAGCCGCTTCATGTTCAATACCGCGCTGCTGCAGCACCCACGCGTCCGGGGAATTCCAGTCGGGTATGGGACGGAAGCCGGTAGCGACCTCCAGATCCAGTGAGCTTAAGTGATTGCAGGCGAGGTGATTGCTCAAATCGCTTGCGGAGAGCCGAATGGCTCCGCTATGTAACTTCATGTTTCGGACTCAATGGATGGCTTTTGCAATCCTCACTCTACATGTATAGAGCATAAAGTACTCGCGCATGCTGACATATCACTTATGCGCTTTGTAGCCTTGCCTGGACATTCTCAACTAAACCCGGAACCTACTTTTTCTTGGAATGATTGTCTCGTACTTCTTGAACTTTCTTCCAATCCGCCCTCAGTGTATCCATGGTAGGGCGCACGTTCAGAGTTTCCATGGGTTGCGAATGCGATCCGATGTAGCGGCACGAATCCTCATAGATTGGGTAAAGTGCAGCGACGGCAATCTCAAGACCTGCAAAATTGATGTCGGGAAGTTTGGTCATCATAACGTTCGGTTGATACCGCTGCGTTACGCCCAGTAGCAGGTCCTTCTCGACGATCACCTCACAAATATTCCGAATGAGCTCATAAGACTTCTCGATCAACGCCGACTGCGCCTCGCCGGTCGACTTCTCAGCCGCTTGTATCAGAGTATTGATCCTGCCTCTGAGACTGGAAACTGTGTCGGAGCGCGGATGTGTTCCCTTCGTGACGACACCAATGCGACTTCCGTCACGGGATACGTCGTAATAGGAGCACTCCTGCGGCTTTTTATCAAACTGAGCGAGCAATTCAGTGGCGAACCAGATATTATGCGTGAACACAATCACCTGCCGCGTCTCGCTCAGCAGCACGATCCTGTTCACCACTTCGGTCATTCGCTTGTAGTCCAAGCTATTTATGGGATCGTCAAAGATAACCGGGGCGGGCGGCTTAAGAGATGCTTCCGCCAGAAAATCCGCCAGCGCGATGACTTTCTGTTCTCCCTCGGAAAGCACATCGCTTGGCTTGTGTTCTCCTGCCGAAACCGATTTCTTTCGCGTTACTTGCCCCTGCCTGCCAGGGAAGAGTAGCGTGACCGCAGGCGCGCGAAGACTGGCGCACTCATCCTTGAAAAGCCGCCCAAAATCACGATTGAGTAGCTGCTCGCTGGCGGCTTTTGATGTTTCGGTGAGTGAGCGGAGCAAGGAGGGTATTTTGCGCTGCTGAATCTTGGCCTTATCCGCCCACTTTGCCTGCTCGACCGCCTTTTCAACAGCGGGCATCAGACTCTGGAGCTTAAGCCTCGATTCAACATCCAGTAACTTGCCCTGTCTTTCGCGCAACGCTTCCTGCCGCTTATCTTGCCTCTGTTTCAGATCTGTCAACAGCGCAGCGTTTTGTTCCTGACTGTCACGAAGTATCTTAAGCGCGTCCGAAGCCTCAGCGACCTGCGCCCTCCATTCAAGGGCTCGCTTGCCGTCAAGCGACTCACGAATGGTCTTTCCTTTAGCGAGATATGCGCGCAAGCGTTGGGCTTTATCCGCATCAAGGCCATTACCGTTTCCAATGCTCTCATTGAGCCGCCGCTCCACGTCCACCAGGTCCAATCCCTGCTGAAATTCTCGGCGGATCGTCTCTATTGCCTGTTGAGCGCTATCCAGTTCACTTCGTAGCGTGTTGTTGCAATAGGTGCGGTATTTCCGTAACAGCCCCGCCGCCTCAGTTGCCAAAGGCTGCCTGCAATACAAACACTCGTTTCCTGTCTCAGGATATACGGACGAGCCATCCAGGGTGCGAAGGTAGGACTCTCCCGCCTGGACAAACTGCCGCCATTCGTCCTGCAGAATTCCAGGAATGGGAAGGCCGGCGAAGGATTGTTGCGTTGCCGATTCATATTGCTTCCCAGCCAACGAAAGTCTTTCAAGAGACTTATTGAAACCGTTGACATCAAAACGACTAAAGGCAGAGAACGCTTTGATCAGGACCTCAAGATTCTGTTTGACAGTTTCAGCGAGTTTTAGCTGAGCCCCTGGGTTTGTAGTCTGTAGCGCTTCCACTTCCGCCTTAAGCGTCGCGATGTTTTGCTGCTCTTCGTCGTTTACCTGACTTATTCTGCGCATGTCGGCAATGTCGGTTGCAGCTCCCAGAGAGTCAATGATCGGGTAGATTCTGCTTTCGCGGCTGAATTGGCCCAGAAAAGGATTGCCAGTCTGGGTTGCCTCGCGCACGCTTTGATCAAGCCGCGCTTTCACCCCCTCAATTCCTTGCTGCACAAGAGGAAATCGCGACAACTCGCCGGGCGTATAAACATAGTTAAGGTCGCCGTCCAC
>Ga0182012_10006692_pt1 | contig 11694 bp, 10 predicted proteins | sample 612S2SmetaG_FD_120486 | JGI IMG/M metagenome (GOLD analysis project Ga0182012, IMG submission 120486) | Permafrost microbial communities from Stordalen Mire, Sweden - 612S2S metaG | ecosystem: Environmental > Terrestrial > Soil > Wetlands > Permafrost | place: Sweden: Stordalen | collected...
AACAAGAAGCGCAAAACAATCAGCGCAACGAAAAACGACTCCGGCACCAAGCCAGAAAGCTCGGCTTCGAGCTAACCCTCATTCCAACGGAGGTGTGAGGATGTTCCTTAGGAGATGGGGGAAACCACGACCGCCAGCCCTGTCGTTGCCCTTGTCTTTTGCCTTCCCTCAAGATCGACTTCAAGCCCCGTTACCAAATAATTAATCCCCCAAAAGCGCATACTTGAAGAAGTGAATTCCCAACCCCAATCCGCGCCCAGACGCAGCCACCATAGGCATCTCCCGGCAGCGCCCACGCCCCAGGGAATTCACACGCGGAATGCCTCCAAAAAGCGCCCAAATACGCGGCAAAAGCGCTCTTATCGCACCCGCAAAACCAGCCTAACCTCAACAAAGTGTTATGTTTGGGAGCAAAAAACAACCACCACCCCCGGTTTATCGCCATTTCCGGCAATTCCCATGCCAAACCGCCGTCGAAATCGCCCTCCGCGCCGCATCGCGATATTCTGAAAGCCAATGCTTTCTCTTCAAAATGCCGGCAAGCGCTTCGGCCCGCGCATCCTCTTCGAGGGCGCCAACTGGCTCATCACCGCCCAGGAAAAAACCGCATTAGTCGGAGCCAACGGCACCGGCAAGTCCACCCTGATGAAAGTCCTCGCCGGACTCGAACAGTTGGATTACGGCCACATGCAACTCACCCGCGGCATGTCCATCGGCTACCTGCCGCAAGAGGGGCTGAAGCTCAGCGGCCGCTCCGTCTTCGACGAATGCCTCTCCGTCTTCGACGAACTCCGCGAAATGGAAACCGAAATCGAGCGCCTAGCCGGCCAACTCAGCACCCTCGACCACGCCAGCCAGGAATACACCGCCGCCGCCGAACGCTACTCCAGCCTGCAAGGCCGCTTCCACGCCCTCGACGGCTACGCCCTGGACGCGCAAGTCGGCGCAGTTCTCACCGGTTTAGGCTTTAGCAAACAAGACTGGGGCCGCCGCACCGAAGAATTCAGCGGCGGCTGGCAAATGCGCATCGCCCTGGCCAAACTGCTCCTCGCCAAGCCCAACCTGCTCCTGCTCGACGAGCCCACCAACCACCTCGACCTCGAAACCCGCAACTGGCTGGAAAACTACCTCCGCAACTACCCATTCGGCTACATCCTAATCTCCCACGACCGCTATTTTCTCGACGTAACCGTCGACCGCACCGTCGAAATCTGGAACAAACGCCTGCAAATCTACGCAGGTAATTACACCAAGTACTTGAAATCAAAGGAAGAACGCAAGGCCCAACTCATAGCCGCCTACAAAAACCAGCGCGAACAGATCGAACACCTCGAAGCCTTCATCACCCGCTTCCGCGCCCAGGCCACCAAAGCCAAACAAGTCCAGTCCCGCATCAAAGAGCTCGAAAAAATCGAGCGCATCGAGATCCCCGAAGAAGAGCCGGTCATCCACTTCAGCTTCCCTCAGCCGCCGCCCAGCGGAAAAACAGTCGTCACCGTCCAGAACCTCAGCAAAACCTACGGCCCCAAAGAAGTCCTCAAAAACGTAAACTTCACCATCGACCGGGGCGACCGCGTCGCGTTAGTCGGCCAGAACGGCGCCGGCAAATCGACGCTCATCCGCCTGCTCACCGGCGTAGAACAGCCTACCTCAGGCACGGTGCAGCTAGGCCACAACGTCTTAGCCGAATACTTCGCGCAGGATCAGTACAAAGTCCTCGATCCCGAAGCGCGCATGTTGGACGACATCAGCCGCGCCGCCATCAAAGTCCCCGAGCTGGCACTGCGTTCGCTGCTCGGCTGCTTCCTCTTCTCCGGCGACGACGTCTTCAAGCCCCTCGGAGTCCTCTCCGGAGGCGAACGCAACCGCTTCGCCCTGGCTCGCATCCTCGTCTCGCCGTCGAACTTCCTGCTCCTCGACGAGCCCACCAATCACCTCGACATGCGGGCCAAAGACGTCCTCCTCGAAGCGATCGAGTCCTTCAGCGGCACGGTCATATTCGTCTCCCACGACCGCTACTTCCTCGACCGCCTCGCCACCAAAGTCCTCGAAGTCAAGGACGGAAACGTAGAAATCTACCCCGGAACCTTCGCCGAATTCGTCCGCGACCGCGAAGAAGCAGCACTAAGTCCGCGTCCGACGTTATCAAGTACGGATCGCACGCCACTCAGTCCTGATCCCGCAACACTAAGTCCGCGTCCGGCGGCTCCTTCCGCCGACGCCGTCGATAGCCCCGCCAAAGTCAAGCGTCTCAACCCCATCAAGCTCAAACAGATGGAAGACCGCTGCGCTTTCCTCGAAGAAGAGATTCCCCGCATCGAAGCCTCCATCGCCCACACCGAAGGCGCACTGGGAAACTACGTCTCCGCTGCCGAAACCGAGCGCCAATCGCGCCTGCTGGAAGAATTGCGCCAGCAACTGGCCGACTCCAGCGCCGAGTGGGAAGACCTGATGATGCAGTTGGAAGAGCAATCCGCTCTGTCGTGAAATACAAAGAGAACCTAGCCAGACCCAAGCCTCATGTTGCTTAATAGCAGAATCATGATCGCGCCCAATCTGAATCGCCGGGAATTTCTCAGCCTCACTTCCGCAGCCCTCGCAGCCAGCGCGCTAAACCCCTCTGCGGCTTTCGCCGCGCCCGCACCTCCGCCGCTCAAGCCATTTGCGCTCGGCCTGCTGATCGTCCCCTTTGGCGCGCCGGAAGAGAAATTCCGGGTCCTCAAAGACCTCGGCCTGAACAACTGCTTCCTCTCGCTGGACGGCTACATCAACGGCTTCACGCCGGAAGTCGTCAGCCTCTACCGCGGCCTCATCGACAAGTACGGCATCACCGTCACCACCGTCGAAGTCGTCCGCCCCGAGCCCCTCAAGTGGAACTTCCTCGAAGGCCCATCGACCATCGGCGTTATCCCGCCCAAGTATCGCGCCGCCCGTATCGACGCACTGCGCCAGGTCTCCGACTTCGCCAAGCAACTCGGCATCACGCAGGTACAAACCCACTGCGGCTTCATGCCCGAAGATCCCGCCGATCCGCTCTATCCGCAGGCCGTCGAAGCCATTCGCACCGTCGCCCAGCATTGCCACGGCAACGGGCAGTATTTCCTCATGGAGACAGGGCAAGAGACGCCCACCACCATGTCCCGCATGATCCGCGACGTGAACATGCCCAACCTCGCCGTCGGCCTCGACACCGCCAATCTGATCCTCTACGGCAAGGCCAATCCCGTCGACGCCGTCGATATCCTCGGGCCGCACGTGCGCAGCATCCACGCCAAAGACGGCCGCTGGCCCACCGACCCCAGCGAGTTAGGCGAAGAGGTGCTGATCGGCAAGGGGCTGGTCAACTTCCGCGAAGTCTTCACCAAGCTGCACAAAATCGGCTACACCGGCGCCGTCACCATCGAGCGCGAAACCTCCGGCCCGCAGCAGATTGAAGACGTCCGCGAAGAGAAGATCTACCTGCAGCGCATTTTGAGCGATGTGCTTGCAACTTAGGGCAAAAAACCTCAAATCGTCAGCATAAGCGCGCTCCAGGCTTTCTCTATGCGGAGACCTTGACTGTGGCGCCAGCCGCTGTCGGCGATTGCGATGCCTCCATGCTGGCCAACAGGTTGCTATAAAGGGCCAAATCGTCGTCGGGATTGACCCGCTGAAGATAAGAGCTGGAAGCAGCCGAAAGCGCAGCGGAGGCAGAAGAGGAGCCGGAAGCCCCTGCCCCAGGTTCGGAGGCGTAAAACTGGACCGCTTCCTCAGCAGGCTTGTAAAAGTCTACCTTCTGCGGATCGGACGCATCCGTAATGGGTCCCGATGTCTGACCGTAGAGGTTTCCAAACTCGCCAGCCAGTTCGTCCAGTATACCCACGTTTTGCTCACTCATCTTACCCTCCTTGAAGAGGGTGTTTGCGGCGCTGATTGCATCGGCAGGTGTGATGTTGCTGAAGTCGTACTGAGAATATCCTGACTGGGGTTGAAGTGAGATCGAGCTCATAAGCCCATCCTTTCGCGGTGGAACAGCTAATAGTTGCGGCCATTTGTTCATCCCTCAACTGACACGCTTCGAGCAGGCATCAGTGGGGTTAGCCGGACGACTTGCGGCCGGTGTCAATGCTGGATCGTAAGCGATGTGCTGTACGTGTTGTAGGGGTAAACCTCGGAGGTGTCCGAGGCGGCGAAAAGTTCACCGAAGTTGTTTTCGATGTAGTACGCGAGGTTCCATTCGTATGCAAAGCCGACGACAGTCTGGCCGACTGAGCACGGGCCATACACTACCTTGAGCTTGACCAGAGTTTCGCACAGGCTAGTCTTGCTCACCAAGTAACTGCTGCCAAGCAAGTTCCCGCCTTGGGTTGCCGTTTCGCCCGTGCCGTACCCAATCTCGTAGACAGTTACGTAAATATCTGTGCCGCCATGCACTAGGTCTGTTTCGGTCTGGCCCGAGGCAATATACTCGCATCCTGCTGACGTAGAGCAGCCTTGGTAGACGTAGACCTTCGTGAGAGGAGGAGCCGATGAGTCGGGCGAGGCCGCCGACACCGGGGTTCCGTCTGGGCCGACGACATAAGGCCTTGTCTTTGGTTCTGAATTGGGTTGTGCGCCCGCCAGTAAGGTTGTGGCGAAGACCAGAGCGGCAGAGCTGAGCAAGAGTATCTTCAATCGATTCAAGGTGCAATCCTTTTTTTCGCAGCGGTTTGATCGAAAAAAAACGTCCGGACTGGGCAAAGAATATTCCCTGATAAGCGCGAAACGCAGCAACAGAAATCGCAAAGAAGTCAATCCTCTCCAACAGCGTCTCGTTTCGGGGCATATTCCCAGAATGGAGCTCGGCCTTCGCCGATGGGCATCGAATCGGCTACACTGGCGCAATCACCTAGTAGCGCGGAGCCTCCTGCTCACACCGGATCGAGGCCGACCAGCTTGATTCCTATACGAAATGAGGGTCCATGAACCGCCGCAATTTTCTGCATTCCGCCGCCGCAGCTACCGGCATACTCGTCGTCAAGCCCAGCACCGCTCTCGGCTACCAGGCCAACTCCGCCGTGCGCCACGGACTGCTCGGCTGCGGCAACCGCGGCACTTCGGTCGCAACTTCCTTCGCGCAAAACACCTCCGCGCAGGTTGTCGCGCTGGCTGACCTTTTCGCAGACAATCTCGCCACGGGCGAGGCACATTTCAACGAAGTCAATGCGAAGCTCGGCCACGGCAGTATCGACAGCAAGCTGCTCTTTCGCGGCCCACACGCCTTTGAAATGCTGGCCAACTCGAAAGAGATCGACCTGATCCAGATCTCCACGCCGCCCATCTTCCATGTGGAGCATCTTGGCGCAGCGGTCGCGGCAGGGAAGCACGTCTACTGCGAAAAGCCGGTCGGCATCGATGTGAAGCAGGCCCGCCAGGCGCTCGAAATCGCCAAGAAAGTCGCGCCAACGCAAAGCGTGGACGTAGGCTTCCAGTGCCGCAACGCTCCGCCGCTTGCCGCCGTTGCCGAGCGCATCCGATCTGGCGCGCTCGGCAAAATAGCCAATGTCATCGCCAACTACAACGCGCCGGCCTCGCTCGAAAAACTGCGCGCCGGCGAATCGCCAGACGAATACCGCCTGCGTAACTGGCTCTGGTTCACCGCGCTCTCCGGAGACATCCTCGTCGAGCAGAACATCCACATCATCGACCTCGCCAACTGGATTCTTGGCGCGCACCCCATCAAAGCCATCGCCACCGGCGGACGCAGCGTGCTCAACCACGCCGGCGACTGCTGGGATAACTACCAGGTCGACTACCTCTACCCCAACGGCGTGCGCTTCTCCTTTGCCTCCACGCAGTACGGCGCCTACGGAGGCTTCGACGCCGGCCTCAAGTTCTACGGTTCAGAGGGCATGGCCACCGCGCCCTACTCCGGCCCAGTGCATATTCTCGGCACGCAGGCCTGGGAGTGGAAAGATGCCGCCGCCGCGACAGCCACAGGCACCTTCGCCGCCAACGGAGCTTTCAGTGACAACCTGGAATTCGCCGACCGCGACAAGGAGCGCAGCTTCATCGAGAGCATCACCAGCGGCAAATCTCATAACGAAATCGCGGCTGGGGTCGAAACCGCGCTGAGCTGCATGCTGGGACGAATGGCCGGCTACCAGAAGCGCGAAGTCACCTGGGAAGACCTCCTGGCTCATGGCGAGACTTACGAGTTGGGGATGAATCTGGCGCAATTCGATAGTGGGTCAGTTTGAATCCACAATTTCCAAATGGCAGACAATTCGGGAGCTGACGCTTGGTAAGTTACTACAAGAGCGTTTATGAGGACTAACCTGCGGACGTCGTCTTGAATGAGCGCATTGCCCTGTTCTCGCCATGTGAGCTTCGCTGGACAACGCTTGGTAAACACAAATCGACGTGTATAGACTGATCTGGAGCTGATTGATTGGAGCGTTTGCGGGCGCTTGCTGAGAAGCCTCTGCGTCTACTTGCGCGTCGCCGCTTTCTTAGAAATGTTCTTCGCTTTGCCTTTCGATGAGCGAGGCACGCCGAAGAGAGACGCGATCATGCACTGCACCACCTCTACTGGAGTGACCTTCTGGGTAAGCGTGGCTGAGGTTAATTCTTCCGCTTCCAGCATGACAAGGCCGTGGAGGGTAGACCAAACCCAAATGGCCGTTACGTTGATCAGTTTAGGTGCAACGAGCTTCTCGATCCGGTCTAACAAGCTGTCAAATGCAGTCCTGGACGCACGCTCCAGCGAGGGGTCCTCAGCGGTCTTGAGCAGATGCGACGCGAACATCAGCCGATAGAGACCCGGATACTTGTAGCCGAACCGGAGATAGGCGATGCAGGCGCGTTCAAACCTTTCACTTTCGGGTCCTTCCCTTCCGGCTTCTGTCAACGCCGCTGTGAACTGTTCAAACCCGTCCGTCGCGACAGCGGCCAGGAGCGCTTCGCGACTGCTGAAATGCCGATACGGCGCCGGCTGGGAAACCCCGAGTTGCGCCGCGAGTGCCTTGAGCGAGATGGATTCGGGGGCAACCGTATTGAGTGCTTCTTGTGCTGCCGCGATCAGTGCCGGGCGAAGAGTGCCGTGGTGGTATGTGCCCGGGTCTTTGACCGAGCTGGCGAGGGCCGATGGACGCAAGGTAGATGCCATGTGATTGCCTAAGCTTTCGACCTGCCGGTTAAAGGTAAGATCCCCGAGGAGTTGGAGGGACGGCTCCTTCGCATCGGTCCCAATCCCATGGGGATGCCGCAGGAGGAGCATTACCACTGGTTTATTGGCACGGGCATGGCGCATGGCCTGCGCCTTCGGAGCGGCAAAGCAGAGTGGTATCGCAATCGCTTCGTGGTAGATGGATCGAACGCTTGGGCACTGGGTCGCCCCGATCTGCCCGGTCCTCGCAATGGCGACATTAAGAACGTGGCCAACACGAACATTCTGAATATGGGCGGCCGTACCTATGCGATTGTCGAAGCTGGTGGATTGCCTGTAGAGCTTACGTACACCCTTGAGAGTGTCGCTCGGTCGAATCTGGGTGGGACGCTGGATCGCGGCTTTGTCGCGCATCCAAAGCTCGACCCCAACACAGGCCAACTTCTCGCAGTGAGCTACGACCCGCGGCTTGAGGCGTTGACCTACCTGGTGGTGGATCCAGATGGCCGTGCTGAAGCCAGGGCCAGTATTTCAGCGCCCCACCGTCCCATGGTCCATGACATGGCCTTCACCTCCACCTGGGTGATCGTGCTGGATCTTCCGGTTACCTTCAATCCGGCAAGGATGAACTCTGGGTTGCCGTTTGCGTGGAATCCTGAGCGTACGCCGCGGCTCGGACTGTTGCCTCGAAATGGTGACGTGCATCACATGCGCTGGGTTGAAGCTCCATCTTGCTATGTATTCCATGTGATGAACGCTTTCGATGATGGGAATACAGTCGTGATGGATGTCGTACGACACCCGCGCACTTTCGACAAAGAGCATCACGGGCCCGGCGAGGGCATATCGATGCTGGTTCGCTGGCGCATCAGTCTGCTCACGGGAAAACTCACCGAAACGGTTCTTGAGGCGCGGGGTTGCGAATTCCCGCGCTTCAACGATCAGTTTGGAGGAAAGGAGTATCGTTTCGGGTATACAGCCGCGGCCAATGAAGAGTTTCAATTTGGTCCTGCGTTCAAGCACGACGTGAGCACAGGCCGCACCGAGGTCCATGACTACGGTGCCGGATGTGCCACGCTTGAACCCGTGTTTATCGCCCGCAAAGGAGCGGTCGAGGAAGATGACGGCTGGGTCATGTCGTATGTTTACAATGCTGAACGGAACGCCTCAGACGTAGTCATCCTTGATGCTAAGGCTTTCACTGAGGAACCTGTCGCTTCGATTTCGCTGCCGGTGCGTGTGCCCTTCGGCTTCCATGGAAATTGGGTGCCCGATCCGATTTAACGATCAATTGAGGGTGTCGCCTTCACTCTTCCGGATCGGTAGCCGACAATCCGGACAGAACTTCAGCTCTTTTGACGTTGCATGAGAGCATGCCATACAAAAGCTCGAACAAACCCTCGCGATCAACTTGGTGTAACGCTTGATCTACTTGTATTCGGTTGGACCCGAGATGCCGTACTCATGGCATAAATCCGTCAGAGACATCTCTTCCTTCTGCCGACTCGACAAGAAGAGTAAGCGTTGATCCACAACGCAACTCTCTTTCCAAACGCCTAATCCATTTCGCAGATTGATCTCGTCCATCCGCTTTTCTCTTGCAATTGCGCGGCGGACCATACGTTGTGGCTACGTTTCTCGGGGCATCACAGGGTTCGTAGCGAGTCACGGCCAACCCGCTAGTAATTCAGAATTGGGTCAGGCCAGCAATTCACCGGTCTAGCTTGCCAGTTCCGGTCAGAGACTGGATTTGGCGCTCGGTCTCTTTGCACCAGTGGAGGATTGCTCCGTTAACGGCGATCCCATAATGGAGGGCACACGACCAATAGACTCGCTGCGTCTTTGGAGCGGGATACTGTTCAATACTCAGAGCGAGTTGGCGGTAAAGCTCCAGCTGAGCAGACTGTTGCGCAGCATGAGCCTGAATCTGGTGCAGTGCTTCACCCGGCTCGAGAATCGAACTGAAAAATAGTTTAAGCAGAAATTCATTATCCGGCGAGCGTGGCGCAGACGGCTGAACCAGCCATTCTTTCAGGGCGAGCCGTCCTGCATTCGTAATCTCGTAAACTTGCCGCTGTCTTCCGCCGGTCTGTTGGGAGCTCACCGGTCGAACGCCCCCCCCATCCACCAATTTTTTCAAGGCGGGATAGATATTTCCATCGCTCTCTTTCCAAAAATTCGCAGTGCTGAACGCGATTGTCTTTTTAATGTCATAGCCAGACTTGTTACCTAAACTCAGCATTCCCAGGATGGCGTACCGGCTTGCCTTTTCTCGGCTCTTTGACGCTCCAGCCCTCAAAATACTGTTTTCCATGGTGATTCGCCTCAGGGTTTTAGATCCGCTTTGACGAGAATATATCTAATCAATATACTGTGTAAATATATCGAGTTGATATATTGAGGTTGATTATGAAATCTAAAATCGTTCCCAGCAGATTTAGCCAAATCTCTAAAATCAAGGGGATTTGTGCAATATCCCGCATGATCAGTAGCCAAAACGTAATCTTCTCCCGGGCACTTCTGCATGCCGTTCTGATTGCCTGCATGAGTTCGCAAGCATCGGCCCAAAACCGCGTCGGCACGATTATTACCGGCCGCGCGAAAGCCACGGTGCTCAAGAAGTATTCCGACACTCAGCCATTGCCGAAGCCCCAGATCGTTCTCCTTGAAGACTTCAGGATGACAGGCGATGTCATTACCCAATCCGAGGAAAAGCGCCACCATTATCTGCTTCACAAGCAAACCCCGCCGCTTACTAGGGATGAGTTGATCACCGCAGTTCAGACGAGTTTTGCCCTCGCTGTAACCGACCAGCTCAAAAAACTGAACGTCGACGCGCAGCGAGCAAAGGATCTGAGTCAGGCAAAGCCCTCAACCCTGGTTGTAGAAGGTGAGTTCAGCCTCATCAATCAAGGGAACGCCAGAAAACGCATCCTGATTGGCTTTGGTCGAGGCGCCAGCGACGTCCAAGCGCATGTGCTGATCTCGCTGCTCGAAGGGGACACGAAGACGCTGCTGCTGGACTCCACGATCAACTCCCAAAGCGGCAAGGAGCCAGGGGCAGTCCTCAGCACCAGCGGCGCCGGCTTTGCCATCAGCGCAGTGGCGGGATCCATGTCGGACAAACGATCCGCGACCGTTCAGGTAGATGGCAAGCGCATGGGAAAGCTCGTGGCTGAGCAGGTTTCGAACGTCATGAGAACGACAACGTGGAACGATGTGAAAAATACCCAGCAGCCGTCCGACATTGCGGCAAGGGCGGTCCCTCCAACCACCCAGCGCTGAAGCCGTCGCCAACAGTTAATTTATATAGGAGTGTGCAAACGATGCCGTACGATGAAAAAACGCCTCGGGAAAACATTCAAGCTATGTGGAGCAAGCTTCTTCTCGTACCTGTGGGGCTAATGCTGACTAGCAGCATTGCACTGGGGCAAGTGGCAACCGCTGTGCCGGAGCCCAAAGATATCGAATATCGAGCGTCCTTGGAGACTGTCCAGATTCCTTCCCATGGCACTATGCTTAACGGATTTGTCTATGTGGCAAGTGGTCCGAACGAGCATCCATGTGTGATTCTTCTTCATGGCTTGCCAGGGAATGAACGCAATCTCGACCTCGCCCAGGAGATTCGCCGTGCCGGCTGGGACGTTCTCTATCTGGACTACCGCGGCTCTTGGGGTACTCCCGGTGATTTCTCCTTCACGCACGCAATTGAAGATGTTCACGCGGCAATTAGCTATCTACAAAGCCCAGACAATGCTCGTAAACTGCGTCTCAATCCCTCACGGATTGTTCTCCTGGGTCATAGCGTGGGGGGATTCCTCGCGGTGCAGACAATGGCCCAGGATCCATCGATACGAGCTGCTATCTTGATTTCCGCAGTGGACCTGGGAGGCAGCGTGCCGTCCAGTTATCCGACGGAATACGAAGGAAAGATCCTGGCGGGTGTAACCCGGGGCCTTGCAGCGCAGGGGCTATCGCCTCTTTCTGGCTGCACCGCAGAAGGACTTGCGCGGGAGTTGCTTGCCAACGCCCATAGGTGGAGATTCGCCGATCAAGCAAAGGCCTTGAAAGACAGATCAATCCTCATTCTGACCTCTGACGACGGCTTCGCCTCTGGCAGCAGTACCCTGGCCGCAACCTTACAATCTGCTGGAGACCGCAAGGTTGCATTGCAACACATGGCGACCGATCACTCCTATTCGGACAAACGTCAGGCTTTGTCCGAAAGCATCCTCAGATGGCTTCCGGCCGATGACCCTTATCACTAGCTAACTCCGATAGCGCACCTCTTCCCTTCGCGTTTTAAGTGAGCACATCATCGCCAATGCGCTCATTGAGCCCGGATCAGTACCGACTTGTGGGAAGTCATCCTGGTCGCCACCGAGCGACGGCTCATTCGGCAGTTGTGGATTCAAACTGACCCACTATCCGCGCTTCGCATGATGGCAAATCGGCCGTTGCCATCGTGCATAATCAAAAGACGATGGCACTTTTATGGAATCCTGAGAGCTGGCCGCAGCGGCTGGCTGAGTTGCAGTCAGAGACGGGCGAACTGAAGGAAGCACCCC
>Ga0182012_10006693_pt1 | contig 11691 bp, 13 predicted proteins | sample 612S2SmetaG_FD_120486 | JGI IMG/M metagenome (GOLD analysis project Ga0182012, IMG submission 120486) | Permafrost microbial communities from Stordalen Mire, Sweden - 612S2S metaG | ecosystem: Environmental > Terrestrial > Soil > Wetlands > Permafrost | place: Sweden: Stordalen | collected...
ATTTGCGCGGGAACGTGTCCAGGGCCGGCAATCCCATGCGGAAGGGGACGGGGGAGACGGCGCCATGCGGGCGCTTGCCGGCGCCCAGTTTCATCGCCCGTTGCGCCGGCGGCGCGGTCAGCAATGCCAGGTGCGGGGATACGATGGTGCCCGCGGACCCTCGCGCTTCGATCGAACCCTCGCCGGCGAGCAAGGCGTAGGCGGCATCAACGGTGCCGCGGGTGATGCCAAGCTGGCTGGCCAGAGTGCGGGCGGACGGCAGACGCGCACCCGCCGTCAGGGTTCCCGCAGCCACAGCCGCGCGGAGCCGGGTCGCAATCTGCAAGTAAAGCGGGCCGGTTTCGGCGGGATCGAGAACGATGGGCGGGGGCATGGCCTGATCAATCCGTGGACTCTTGGCTCTGTCCCATAGGCCATTGCCGCGGTCTCATAAACCACGTGACAACCCGTGGAGCAAACCCATGACAACGTCCGAAACCGGCCAGGCGCTTCGGCGCGGCCAGGCCCGCCTGTGGAACCGGGTCGCGGTCGGCTTGCGCATCCATCACCCGGTCGCGGCATGACCGAGACCTTGCGGCACGCGGAAACCGACGCCGAGCTGGCGGCCTGTTTTCCGGTCATGCGCGAACTCCGGCCGCATTTGTCCGACCCCGCGAGCTTCGTCACCCGTGTGCACCGGCAGCGGGCGGCGGGTTACCGGCTCCTCGCCGCCTGGCGGGGCGACGAGCCGGTTGGCCTGGCCGGGTACCGGGTGCAGGAGAACCTGATCCGGGGCCGGTTCTGCTACGTCGACGACCTTGTGGTTCGCGCGGACGCGCGCCGTGGCGGGCTTGGCGCACGGCTGTTGGACGCGGTCGCCGCGGCGGCACGCGCGCAGGGCCTCGATCGCCTCGTGCTGGACACCGCACTCGACAACCGGCTCGGGCAGCGGTTCTATTTTCGCTATGGGATGCTGCCGGCGGCCCTGCGCTTTGCCAAAGGATTGGACTGATCGATGCGGTCAATTTTGTATCTATCCTGCAGTCCACGTGGCGCGTCGGCCTATAGCAGCATGATGGGCACGGAACTGATGGCCCGCCTGCGTCAGCGCGCCCCCGCCGCGGTGGTCACGACTCGCGATCTAGCGGCCAACCGGCCGCCGATCGTCGATGCGGCGTTCAGCGCCGCCATTCTTGGTGTGCCCGGCGGAGCGCCACCCGCGCTGGCGGAGTCCGAGGTTCTGATCGCTGAACTCGAAGCCTGCGACGCGTTGGTGATTGCCACGCCGATGCACAACTATTGTGTGCCAGCGGTGCTGAAGGCCTGGATCGACCAGATCGTCCGCATCCACCGGACATTCGCCAGCACGCCAACCGGGAAGGTGGGCAAGCTGCCCGATCGGCCGGTCTATGTGGTCGTGGCTTCGGGGGGCTGGTTCACCGGCCCCGCGCCGACCGGTACGCCGCCGCAACCGGATTTCCTGACCCCCTACCTGCGGGCGATCCTGGCGACGATTGGCCTGCGGACGGTTCACTTCATCACGCTGGAGGGGGTAACGCGCGGTCCGGAGGCGTTGAGCCGAGCTGTCGCGACCGCGCGTGCCGATTTGGACGAACTGCTGCCGGTGTAGGGGGAGGGGGCTCCGCGACCTGAGATCTCCGGCGGTTCGTGGCTACCTCCAACCGCCCCCTCCCCCCAACCCCCTCCCACAAGGGGAGGGGGAGCGTTTTTTTCGCCAGCCACACCGCTATCCTGACGCCAATGGGGTGACCCCTCATTCCCGCCGGAACGTCACCACCAGCACGTCGCGGGTCCCTGGCAGCGCCGGGTCCAGCGGCTCGACCGCCGTGACGCCGTGCATCACCCGCGCATCATCCACCAGCGCCGCGTCGCAGGGTTCGGTCAGTGTGAAGCTGCCCAGGGTCCGGCCGTCCGAACCGCGGATCGAGGTCTCGCCACTTCGGATGTTGCGCCGCCCCACCAGCAGCACCAGCACGTAGTCCACCCCGTCGCGGTGCATCCCCTCCGGTGTCGGCTGCCCGACGAAGCCGATCCCGGCTTCGATGCGGAACTGGTGGACCTCCACGTGCCAGACCGGGACCGGGGTCAGTTGGTCGAACAGGGTGTGGCAGAACCCCAGCACGGTCTGCATCACCGGTCCGGCGGCGATCTCCGGCAGGACCGGCTCGAACCAGCGCTCGATCCCGCCATTCAGCGGGTTGTAGTCGCGGCTCTGATAATGCGGCTGGTGCGGCTTGCGGACGATCCCATCAGCCGAAGCGCGGAACACGGCGAAGCGCCGCTTCCGATAGCGTCCGCCGTCCGCCATGAACGTGTCCGGCCCCAGCGCATCCCAACTGGCGGCGAACACGGCCCAGTCCGCCAGCGACCCCAGCAGCCGCCGCATGGTGGATGCCGATACGAAGGCGAATCCGGTCTCCCGGATCGCTTCAGTCAGCGGCGTGAGCAGGGCCATGCGGTGTCTCCTCGGCGCCGGGGGCTGGGGTATAGGTGTTGGTGACCTCGATCAGTGGCGACGGGTTGTAGATTTGAATGCCCGCCGCCTGGAACCGCTGCTTCATGCGCCGGTTGAATTCCCGTTGCACCGGCCATCGGCCGGCATCGGTGCAGACCACCTGCCCGACGACGGTCGCGCTGGCGCCGTCCACACGGTCAACCCCCCAGAGTTGCAGATCGCTCAGCATCCGGGCGGAGAACAGCGGATCGGCGCGCATGCCGGCGACGATGTCCTTGAGCAGGGCGGCGACCTTGTCGGTGTCCTCCTGGAACGCGACGGTGACGCTGATGGGGGCGTTGCCCAGCCCGCGGTTCACGTTGGTGACGCTGGTCACCGCGCTGAAGGGGATGATGTGCACCGACCCGTCGCCGTCGCGCAGGCGGATGGTGCGGACCGACAGCGCCTCCACGACCCCCGACAGGCCCGATACGGTGACGGTGTCGCCGACCTGCATGGCGTTTTCCAGCAAGAGGAAGATGCCGGTGATCAGGTCCTGGACCAGCTTCTGCGACCCGAACCCGATCGCCACACCGACGATGCCGGCACCGGCCAGCAGCGGCCCGATATCCACGCCGATCTGGCTCAGCACCGTCAAGCCGGTGAAGACCAGGATGGTGATGAACAAACTGCTGCGCAGCAGCGGCAGCAGAGTGCGCAGCCGAGCGGACCGCGCCACCTGCGCCTGATGCTGCAACCGGGTGAGATGCCGCTGGACGGCAAAATTCACGCCCTCCCACACCACGAGTGCCAGAACCAGGGTGACCGTCAGTGTGCCGACGGCGGAGAGAACCCGGCGCCCGAGATGGCTGCCGAGAAGCCAGGAGTACGACCCCAGGCCGTACATCTGCAGCAAGGCGAGGATGGCGATCACGAAGACCAGCAGGCGCAGCGACGCGGTCAGGGGTTGGCGATACCGGTGCAACCGGTCCTCCATCCCGGGATAGAGTTTGGCGGTTTCCGGCCTGACGTGCAGCGCTCGGTCCAGTGTGGTGATAAGCCCAGCCTGCAGCAGCCGCGCGCCGCTCAGGATCAGCGCCGTCATGAGGAGCCAGTTCAGGACCTGGGTGAACGCGTCCGGCAACTCGATCGCGCGGGCCAGCCAACTGGCGGCGAGGATGAACAGGGCGATCCAGTGCCAGGCCGCGGCGAGCCAGTTGCGCAGAAGGGCGATGGGTCCGGTTGCCTCGGGCGGTGCGCGCAGCCATTCCCGCACCGGCCGCCGCTTCTGCACGACCATGGTTGCCAGGCCGATGTGCAGCAACAGCCCGATCGCCTTCTGCAATGCATCATGCGCGACGTTGGACAGGCCAAAGATCAGCCCGACCTCCCCGATCACGTAGCCGAAGACCGCCAGCGGCACCAGGCGCATGGTCCATCGCATCAGGTAGCCGGCGGTGGAATCGAGCAGGTTGAGCGGCCGCAGCCGTTCGGTGTGCGGCGACAGCAGCATGCGGGCCACACCGAGGATGGCGAGGCACGCAGCGTAGGCATCGATCACCGCCAGGATCACCAGCCGGCTGACCGTCAGTCCGCCCAGCCACGAGCCTGCGACGAGATGTCCAACCACCGCAACGCCAAGCACCGGCACCAGTTGCAGGACCAGTCGCGCTATGATCAACGGCACGAGTCTGAGCGGGGTTCCGGTCGGTTTCCTGCGTTTGGCCGGGGATGGTTCCTCGGTTTCGCCCGCTTCCGCCCGCGCGATGCCGTCGCCGGGGCCGCCTTGCGGGACGGACTCCGCCGGGTCGGGTTGGGCCGCGGGCGCCAGCGCCTCCAGCCGGGCGATGGGCCGGCGCAGGGACCGGCGAAGCGCATATTCGACGGCCAGGGCACAGAGCAAAGCGACCGCCAGCCGCCAGCCGGCATCCAGCAGCAGGTCGCGCGCGATGGGATTGGTCGCCATGACGACCGCCCAGCCCCACAGCAGCGGCACGCTCTGCACGGTTTTGAGCGCGTCCATCGCCCGCGTGCCCGCTCGGGTCAGGAAGTCAGAGCCGGTCACCAGGACCTGGGCGCCCAGGCTGTCGGGCATGAGGGGAAGCGGCACGCCTTGCACCGTGGTCTCGGCCGCCGGCGCTGGGTGGGATGGCGCGACGGCGGCGGCCGGCTGCGCCTTGATGATCGCGTCCAGTGTGGCGGCGACGGCGGCCCGCTTTGCCGGATCGTTCAGCACGTCGAGCGCGGTTCGGGCCTGATCCGCGGACATGGCCGGGGCTGTGGCGGCAGGGGGCTGCGCCACGGCGAAGGGTAGCGGTGCCAGCATGGCGAGGGCCAGCACCAGGAGCAGAAGGCGGATCATTGGCCGGGACCGAACACGCTCAGGGAGGACCGGTCAACGTCTAATCGTCCGCCGCCGGCGTGTCGCGGGTTCCCCGGGTCAGAACATCGGCCCGCGATTGGCGGCACCGCCGTCGATCGTGATAATCGTGCCGGTGGTGTAGGCGGACAAATCCGAGGCCAGGAACGCCACCATCACCCCGATTTCGTCCGGCGTGCCGGCGCGTCCCATCGGCAGCGGCTTCATCAGCTCCTCCCACCGGTTGGCGTCGCCCAGCCGGTCCTGGGCCCGGGTCTTCATGATGGTGACCAGCCGGTCGGTGGCGATGGCGCCGGGGTTGATGCCGACCACCCGCAGCCGGTCGTCGCCGGCCGACCCGCCCAGCGCCTTGGTGAAGGCCATCAGCGCGGCATTGCCGGTGGAGCCGGCGATGTAGGTGCGGTCCATCTTCTCCCCCGCGACGCCGAGGACGTTGATGATGACGCCGCGGCCGCGGGTTTTCATTTCGGCGTAGAAGCGGCGGCACATGTTGACGTAGCCGAACACCTTGAGGTCCCAGGCGGCGCGCCAGCGGTCCTCGGTGATCGCCTGGAGGTCGCCGGCGGGGATGGCGCCGGCGTTGTTGACCAGGATGTCGATGCCGGGGTGTTGTTCGACCAGCCGGTCGATGTTGCGGCTGTCGGACAGGTCGTAGGCGTGCACCTGGACCGCGACGTTGTGGCGGGCGGCGATTTTCTCGCGCGCGGTCTCCAGGTCGGCCTGGGTGCGGGAGACCAGGATGACGTTGACACCTTCGGCGGCGAGGCATTCGGCGCTGGCGAGGCCGATGCCTTTGGAGGCGCCGGTGATCAGCGCGGTCCGGCCGCGCAGGTTCAGGTCCATGGTGTTCTCCCCGGAGGTTGGTTGGTGGGGGAGTGGGTAGTCTGGCGCGGGGAATTGCGCAAACCGCACGGAGATCGCGCCAATCGCGTCGCGACGCGGCGTTCCGAGAGTCAGATAGTGCAACTTCAGCAATGCCAGAGTCTTGCCATCGCCAAGTCCGAAGTTGTGACACTGGTGTCGTTGGACTTGGCTGAGCGTTAGCTGTCTGGTCCACCACCAGCGGGGTGGCCGCAATCGCCGGCATCACGAGCGTCTGTCGGCAAGCGCTCCGGCTAGGCCGCCACTGGTAAAACAGGGGCGGTGCTGAAACCTGTATCGGATAGGCCCAGGCGGAAAATTCTATTGCTGGTCTTCCAGAACACCCATTCGCGATCAGAAACACTCGGAAGCACCTCTTCGACGATCCGCACATGCTCCTCGATGCCGTAAGGCACCGGACCGAAATCGGATCCGAATACCACTCGGTCCACACCGCACATCTCAACCGCGGCACGCATTCCAATGGCGCTGAACCCCATGCAGTCGACCAGGATGTTGGTCTTGAAATAGTCGAACGGCGAACGGTTGTTCGTGTAAGGCTTGCCCGACGGCGGGTTCTTGATCCCGTGGTAGTTGAGGCGCCAGTTGAATTCGAGGCGTCCAACGATCGACGCGAGTCCGCCGCCCATGTGGACGATCAACACCTGCAGCTTCGGATGGCGATCGAATACGCCGGAGGCGATCATCCGGGCGCCGTTAACGGTCGAGTCGAAGGGGCGGCCAACCGCCTCGTTGAGGCGGTATTGCATGAGCGACTCATGCCCGATCGACTGCATCGGTGGATGGATGTGCACCACGATGTCATTCGATTCCGCAAACTCCCACAGCCATTCCGCCTTGGGGCTGTCGAGGAAGACGCGATCCACCCCGTCGCCATAGCTGGACGCCACCGCAATTGCCTTGGCGCCGCCCCGGCGGATCATCTCCTCAACAACGGGTCGACAGGTTTCTTCGAGCGCGTGTGCGTTGGCCGTCGGTGCGAACTCGCCGGGATAGCGATCCATGATATCCAGGTATTCGTCGTTAAAGAACTTGAGACCCTCGACCGTGCTGGCTTGGAGCAGATCCCGCGCAAGCCACTCCACCTCGCCGCCATTGGTCATGAGGCTGAGGGTGATGCCGCCCTTGCGCTGGATAGGCATGGCGTAGTCCAAATCGAAAACCTCGCGATAGGCCATCAAGTCCAGCGCGTTGGTCTGCGGGAATCCTTGTTTCGGGTCGAGCAGGCCTCGCTCCTCAATTTTGGTTTGCATTTTTTTTCCCCACGGATGTCGGTGAGTATCGACGATCGCGCGGTGTTCGCTTCCGTCTGGCGTTGTCACAGTAGCCTCCGCAAAGGTTGGCCTGCGGACGCTAGAGTGATCGAAACTTATGGCACAGGTTCGGAAATTACCTAGCACAACGCCCGATCCGAGTAAGCCACACGTCAATCACGACCCGAGGCGATCGCCGGGCATCGCAATCCGATAGAACTTCAGCGCATTCCCGGCGAACAACTGCGCCCGGTCCTCCCACGACAACCCGGCGGTGACGTATTTGAACTGGGTGTAAATCCAGTCCCAGCTCGCCTTCACCCCGTCCACCGGATGGTTCGAGGCGAACATGCAGCGGTCCACCCCGAACATCCCGATCGTCTCGCGGATCACCGCCCCGTTCACCGGCAACGTCCAGGGCTGGTTTTTCACCGTCAGGCCGGAAATCTTGCACCAGACGTTGGGGCAGGACGCCAGTGCCTCCATCCCGCGCTTCCACACCGCAAGCTGTTCCTTCGAGCGGTCCAGCGGATAGCCGGTGTGGTTCAGCACGATGCGCAACCCGGGGTGCTCGCGGCAGACCTCGGCGGCTTCCTCCAGGTGGTACCAGGGCACGCGCAAGTCCCAGGACAGGTCGTATTGTTCCAGCAGCGCCAGGCCGCGGCGCCATTTCGGGTCCTGCAGGCTGCGCGGCTGGCCGCGGACATTGTCGCCAGGACCCGCCGCGATCACCGGCTTGGTGCGGATGCCGCGCACCAGCGGAAACCGCTTGTGGCCGGCGAGGATCTCCTCGGCGTCGGGCGTGTCCACCCAGGCGTGGGCGACGATCGCGTTCGGCATGCCGTGGACCGCGTGCATCTGCGTCAGCCACGCGGTCTCCGCCAGTTGCTGCGACCGGTCGCACTCGGCTTCGATGTGGACGGTGGCGATGACGTTGTGCAGGGCGGTGTCGCGGCGGAACTCGGGCGGCAAATAGCTGCGGCGGATGCGGGAATAGTCGCCCAGGAATGTGTGGTCGCCGGAGAACAGCCAGGGGTAGCGGATCGGGCCGTCGAGGTCCCACAGATGGTGGTGGGCATCGACGATGGGCAGGTCGTTGTCGGTCATCGTGCGGCTCTTGGGTGTGGACGGGTCAGGCGGCGAATGCCATCCCCTCGTAGAACCCGCCCACCGGAAGCGAAAGCCCTGCGCCGGGTATCGCGGGTCCAGGCTTTCCGCTGCGGCTCTGCCATCATGCGACCGCCTGCTCGCTTGCATCCCAACCCGAACGGCCGAAGCAAAAAATTGTGGCGCAGGCAGCGGGCCACTTGAAAAGGCAACCGTTAGGTTGCATATTGTCGCCATGAGCATGGATGCCGTCTTCAAAGCGCTCGCCGACCCGGCCCGGCGGCAATTGCTGGACAGCCTGCATGCTCGGAATGGGCAAACCCTGCACGAGCTTTGCGAGGGACACGACATGACACGCCAGGCGGTCACCAAGCATCTCGCGGTGCTGGAAGACGCGAACCTCGTGGTGACCCTCAAGCGTGGGCGCGAGAAGCTGCACCACCTCAATCCGGTGCCAATCCACGAAATCGCCGACCGGTGGATCGGCAAATTCGAACGTCCGCATTTGCGGGCGCTAAGCGACCTCAAGCAGCGACTGGAAAGGAAAACCGATGACTGACAGCAGATTCGTCTATGTCACCTATATCCGAACGACCGCGGAACGGCTTTGGGAAGCGCTGATCGAACCGGCGTTCACCCGGCAATACTGGTTCGGCATGGTCCAGGACTGCGACTGGAAGGTCGGATCGTCCTGGAAACTGATTTTCGACGACGGGCGGGTGGCCGATGCCGGCGAGGTCCTGGAATGCGATCCGCCACGCCGGATGGTCTTGAAATGGCGTCACCAACTGCGCCCGGAACTGCACGAGGAGGGTTTTTCACGCGCAACTATCACGCTTGAAACCAAAGGCGACATGGTGAAGCTGACAATCGTGCATGAAATCGACGTGCCGCAATCGAAACTCATCGAGGCCGTATCGACCGGCTGGCCGGCGATTCTGTCCAGTCTCAAGTCCTTTCTTGAGACCGGCACACCGCTTGCCCGCCCCAGCACGCTGTAACCACCCGACCGGCCGGCCACCGTTGATGAGGCGGTGGCTGGCCGTCACACCGTCAGATACCGGCTGCGGATCTCCGCCTCCTCCGCGCGGAATCGTTCCGGTGACGCGGCATACACCATCCGCCCCTTCACCATCACATGCAGCTCGTCCGCCACCGCCTCGGCCAGCTTCATGTTCTGCTCGACCAGCAGGATCGTCACCCCCTGCCCGCACAGCAGCTTGATCACCCGCGCCAGTTCCCGCACCACCAAAGGGGCCAGTCCCTGGCTGGGTTCGTCCAACAGCAGCACCTTCGGGTCGCTGACCAGAGCCCGCGCGATCGCCAGCATCTGCTGCTCGCCGCCCGACAGGTGTGCGCCTTTGTTGCGCTGGCGTTCGTGCAACGACGGAAACAGTTCCAGCAACCGCGGCACCGGCCAGGCTACCGCCGGCTTCCATTCGGCGACCTTGATGTTCTCGATCACCGTCAGGTCGGGGAAGATCAGCCGCCCCTCCGGCACATACGCCACGCCCGCCCGAGCGATCAGGTGTGGCTGCAGGCCGGCGATGTCGCGGCCGTCGAGGCGGACGGAACCGCCGGTCGGCGGCACCAGCCCCATCACCGCCCGCAGGGTCGTGGTCTTGCCAACCCCATTGCGGCCCAGCACCGCGCAGATCTTGCCGTCGGGGACATCGAGATCGACGCCTTGCAGCACGTGGCTGGCGCCGTAATGCGCATTGAGGCCGGCGATCGACAGCATCAGGCGAAGCCTCCGAGGTACGCGGTCTGCACGCCCTCATCCGCGCGCACCGTCGCCGGGTCGCCGTCGGCGATCACCGCGCCGCGATGCAGCACGGTGATCTTGTGCGCGAGGCGGAACACCACCTCCATGTCGTGCTCCACCAGCAGGACGGTCAGCCCGCCGCGGGCGAACAGGCCGGCCAGGACCTCGACCGCCTGGGCGGTTTCCTCGACCGACAGGCCTTGGGTTGGTTCGTCCAGCAGCAGCAGCCGGGGCTGTTGGGCCAGCGCCATCGCGACTTCCAGCAGCCGCTGGTCGCCGTGCGACAGCAGTCCGGCGGGGCGCCCGGCGACATGGGTCAAACCGAGTTGCTCCAGGGCTTCGTCAGCGCGGCGACGCGCCTCGGCGAAGACCGCCCCGCCGCCGATCGGGCGCCAGCGCCGCGGATTGCGCGCCTGCGCGGCGAGGGCGGCGTTCTCGCGCGCCGACATTTCCGGGAACAGCGCGGTGATCTGGAAGGTGCGGGCCATGCCGCGCTGGCAGCGGGCATAAGCGGGCAGCGCGGCCACATCTTCGCCATCGAAACGAACCCGGCCCTCGGAGGGCTTCACCACGCCGGTGATCAAATGGAACAGGCTCGTCTTGCCCGCCCCGTTCGGCCCGATCACGGCTCTGACTTCACCGGAGTCCACCTGCATGGTCACCTGGTCCACGGCGAGCAGGCCGCCATAGCGCTTGGTCAGGCCGTCGAGTTCCAGAAGGGGTGCACTCATTCTCCCCCTCCCCTTGTGGGATTGGGTTGGGGGGAGGGGGCCCCGCCAGAAGAAGCGCCGAGGCCACAGGCCACCTCCGACCGACCCCTCCCCCCAACCCCCTCCCTCAAGGGGAGGGGGAGAAGCGGCCCAACCAGCGTCATGCCGCGGCCCGCCGGAAGCGCGCGGTGGCCAGGCCCCATATGCCCTCGGGCGCGAACAGCACGAACAGGATGAAGATCACCCCGAAGAACAGCGCCCAGGAATCCGTGTAGGTGGAGAGCTGTTGCTGCACCAGCATGAAGAACGCCGCCCCCAGGATCGGCCCCACCAAGGTCCCGGCGCCGCCGACGATCACCATGATCAGCACCTGTCCCGACAGCAGCCAGAACAGCAGTTCGGTGTTCGCGAACCCGGCAAACGGCGCATACAGCGCGCCGGCCAGCCCAGCCAGGCCGTAGGACACCGCCACCACCGCGATCTTGTAGCGCCGGGTGTTGTAGCCCAACGCCAGGGTCTTCGCCTCGTTCTCCCGGATCCCCCGCAGCACCGCCCCAAAAGGCGACCGCACCAGCGCTCGGCAGAACAAATACGCCACCAGCAACAGCCCCAGCACCAGATAGAAAAACCCCAGCTTGCCGCTGAAGACCGTGATCCCGAAGGGCCCCGGCACGCGCGGGATGCCCGCCAGCCCGTCCGACGCCCCGGTCACCGCCGTCCATTTGAACGCCACTGCGTACAACAATTGAGCGAAGGCCAGGGTCAGCATGGAAAACGAAATCCCGGTCGCCAGGGTGCAGACCCAGGCGACCCCGATCCCCACCACACCGGTCAGCAACCCCGCGGCCAGCACCGCGCAGGGCAGCGGCATCGCGAAATGCAACAGGAAATTCCCCGCCGCATAAGCGCCGAAGCCGTAAGCGGCCGCGTGACCGAACGAAATCAGACGCGCATAGCCGACCATCAAGTCGAGGCTCATGGCGAACAGGCCCATGATCAGGGCCTCGGTCAGCAAGGTCATGGCATAGGGCGGCAGGCCGAACGGGACCAGCGCCATCAGCGCCGCCACGGCGATCGCGATGCGCATGCGATCAGGCCTCCTTACCCAGCAGGCCACCCGGCCGGACGACCAGCACCGTCAGCATGATCAGATACATGAA
>Ga0182012_10006694_pt1 | contig 11690 bp, 9 predicted proteins | sample 612S2SmetaG_FD_120486 | JGI IMG/M metagenome (GOLD analysis project Ga0182012, IMG submission 120486) | Permafrost microbial communities from Stordalen Mire, Sweden - 612S2S metaG | ecosystem: Environmental > Terrestrial > Soil > Wetlands > Permafrost | place: Sweden: Stordalen | collected...
GCCAGCGCATCCACCAGGATCGATTTGCCTGCACCGGTTTCACCCGTCAGCAGGTTCAACCCCGGGCCGAACACAGCTATGGCGTGATCGATGACGGCATAGTTTTCCGCGCGCAGTTCGACAAGCATTCCTGGGCAATCCCCTTGCAGCCTGAGCCGTGACCTGCACCATCGTAGGTCATGCCCGTCCCCTTGACAATCCGAGCGCAGCATAGCACGAACAGCCTCAGCCAGTGCTTCTAAAGGAACCGCGTTGGCCGTGGGGCGCATCCAATCGATAACTTGGACGGGCTCTTCCCGTCTGATACGGTTGATACAGCGGTTTTCAGATCCCAGTCCCGGGCCAAGACCGCAACGGCTCGTGACTTGAAGAACCGTTCCAATGAGGTGAATGCCGATTCTTACTGCTGCCCTGCTCTTCATTCTGCAGACCGACAGTGGCGCGGCCCCTGCGGCGCCTTCCACGGTGCAGACCCTCACCCAGGGCTCGTCCGCGCTTACTGACATGTTCAGCCACATTGGGGCCGTCGCCATCGCCGTCCTCGTCCTGCTGCTCATCGCCAGCCTTTACTCCTGGTTCGTCATCCTGGGCAAGGTGGGCCTCTTCTCCAAAGCCACCGGGGAAAGCCGTCGCTTCATCCGCGCCTTTCGCAAGGCCACCCGCCTGCACGAGATCTCATTAATCACCGGGGACTACAAGGCCAGTCCACTCGCCCAGGTCTTCGAAGATGTCTACGAGACCTACAAGCGGCAAACGGGCGGCATCGGCCCTCCGCGCAATCTCAACACCCTGGAACGCTCCGCGCAGACCGCTGCCAGCACCGCCATCACTTCCATGGAACGGCGCATGACCTGGCTCGCCACTATCGCTTCCGCCAGCCCATTCGTCGGCCTCTTCGGCACCGTCTGGGGTGTCGTCGACGCATTCCACGGGCTGGGAACCGAAGGCGCTGCGACGCTGCGGGCCGTTGCACCCGGCATCTCTGAAGCCCTTATCACGACCGCCGCGGGCCTCTTCGTCGCCGTGCCCGCCGTAGTGGCTTACAACCAGTTCTCCGCGCGCATCCGGGTCTTCGCCTCGGCCGTCGACGACTTTTCCCGGGAATTGCTGAATATGCTCGAGGAGATTCCAGCGCGGCCTGCCGCGGCGCAGCGCACCTCCGGTGACCCCACGGAATTGCCCCAGGAGGCCCAGCGTGGCCTTTACAAGTAGCAACGGACAGACGCGCACTTCCATGGCGGAGATCAACATCACCCCGCTCGTGGATGTGGTGCTGGTGCTCCTGGTCATCTTCATGATCACCGCGCCGGTGCTCCAGTCCGGCATCGATGTCTCGGTGCCCAAAACGCGCACCGTCAAGCAAATCACCGAGCAGCACCTGGTCCTCACCATCAATCGCGATCAGGAAATCTTCCTCGGCGATAAGCCGGTCAACATCCATGAACTGGGTCAGAAACTGCTTCAGGCAGGCGGCGATCCATCAACCCACGATCCGGCCAAACAAGTGATCTATCTCCGTGCAGACGAGCAGGTCCCCTTTGGCGCGTTTGCCGCCGTGATGGACGCGGTAAAGCAGGCGGGCATCACCAATATTTCCATCGTCACGCAGCCACTGGAGACCAAGGCATCTGCGTCAGGCGGACGATAACCATGCGCGTCCGCGATATAGCGAGTTAGCCATGAAGAGTCTGCTTGAAGGTCCCGCGCAACCAACGGACCACCGGGAACACGTGCTGCTCATCGAACGGCGACGGGATCCAGTTGCCGCCTCGGCAGCCGGTTCCATACTGCTCCATGGCGCACTCTTCTGCTTGCTCATCTTTTATGGCGTAATCAGCGGCCTCTTCCATCACAATCTGTGGGGCAATCCGGGCGAGGGCGGAGCCATCCAGGTGACGCTCGTCTCAAATGCCATCCCCCTGCCTCACGAAGAACAAAATCAGAATGTGCTCATGACGGACACCCCCAGCAAGGCTCCTGCGCCCCCAGCGCCCAAGGCCAAAGAGGCTGTGGACGAGACCGCCATCCCCCTCTCCGGCCAGGACGCAAAGCCCAAACAGGAGCCGGCCCGCAAAACCCAGCAGAAGCAGCCTCCGCCCCCGCCGGACACCCGCGCTCATTTCGGCGAGCAGTCCGGCTCCGCGCTGCCCCGAGCTACCATGGCGCAGAACGATGCATCCAATGGACCAGTGAGTATCACCAATGGCGACTTCGGCAGCCGCTTCGGCTGGTATGTCGAGGTCATCAAGCGCAAGGTTGGTCAATATTGGAACAAATACGAAGTAGATTCACACACCCCGAAGGGCTCAGTCGTCGAGATTTATTTCCGCGTCAATCGCCAGGGCGCGCCAACCAACTTCAAAATCAACAAGCCCAGCGGCAGCGCATCCCTTGATCAGTCCTGCCTGCACGCTACCCAGAGGGTTGACACATTTGGTGATCTGCCCAGAGACTCCAACGACCAATGGCTCGATGTCATTTATTCTTGTACGTATAACTGAGTCCTTGCGCCGGTCTAGCCCCGCGCTTCTCCCACCCCTTACGAGGAAGGACACACTGTACGCATGATTCGCTCTTCGAAAGTCTTTTTCTTTGCTCTTTTCCTTGCTTCTTTCGCAACTCCTCTTCTGTTCGCGCAGGACTGGGTCCACACCGGAACCAATCTCGGCAACGACCGCATCCGCATTGCCGCCGCCGACTTCAAGCCGGGTAGCGTTGATCCTCAAACTCCGGCCCTGAAGGCAACTTTCGATGCCACCCTCTACGGCGATCTGAGCAATGCCGGCATCTTTGATCTGGTTTCGAAAAGCCTGGCTCCCCAGGCCACACCCGGCCTGCCCCAGGAGATGAACGCCAGCCAGTGGTCCAGTGCACCAACCAACGCCACCATGGTGGCCTTCGGCTCACTTGCAGCGAACAATGGCCGCGTTGTCGTCTATGGCTGGCTCTTCGATACGCACAACGCCTCAAATCCGCAGGTGCTCGGCAAGCAATACAACGAAGTTGCAAGCCAGGATTCGGCGCGGACCATCGCCCATCGCTTTGCGGATGAAATCATCCTCCGTCTCGGCGGCGGCATCAACGGAATCTGCGAAACCAAGATTTACTTTGTCAGCTCCCGCTCCGGAACAAAGGAGATCTGGGCGATGGATTACGACGGGCAGAATCAACACGCCATCACACACCTCGGAACCATTTCCCTCTCCCCGCGCATCTCACCGGATAACACCCGTCTCGCATTTGCATCCCTGGGTCGCGAGGGTTGGGATATTCGCATGTACTCCCTTGAGCTCAACCGCCTGGTCGCCTTCCCCGCCGGTACAACCGGGGGCAGCAACCTCTCCCCGGCGTGGTCCGCGGACGGCTCCAAAATCGCATTTTCTTCGGCGCGTACTGGAGATCCGGAAATTTGGGTGGCCGATGCCAGTGGCGGCAACCTTCACCGCGCCACCACTTTCCGTGGCCCGGATGTCGCGCCCACCTGGAACCCTCGCACCAACGCGCAGATTGCCTGGGTCAGCGGCCGAACTGGTCTGCCGCAAATCTACACCATGGATCAGGACGGCACAGGCGTTCAGCGCATGACCGACGGCGGCTATGCTGTCTCCCCTTCCTGGTCGCCCAACGGTCAACTGCTCGCCTTCAGTTGGAACCGGAAATACGGCCCCGGCGACCCCGGCGGAGTCGACATCCACGTCATCGACATCGCCAGCAAAAAGTATCTCCAGCTCACCCACGAGTCCGGCAGCAACGACTATCCCTTCTGGGCGCCGGATGGGCGTCACATCGTCTTCGAGCGGGCCATCGGGGGAAAAAGCCAAATCTGGACCATGCTGGCCGATGGAACCGAACAACATCAGCTCACCACAACAGGCAACAACTTCATGCCGAACTGGAGCTGGAAATAAGTTTCTGGGGGCGCGGATCGTATTGCGCCCGTGTTCATACGCACAGAGAAATTGATTTTTCTGCACTATGATGGATTCGTCGCCCAAACCCCAGCATCAATCATTACTGGGGTTTAGGCCCACTGAAACGCCGGCTCACCGCTTTTGAACCAATAAGGATGAGGCGCCGGCCTTAACGACAATGTCCTCCGGAGATGCTGGCCGGCTCCCTTGCAAATCGTTTCGTCCTTTCGTCGATTTTTCTGCCCTGGCATGCTGCCAGGCGCGATCAACGGAAGGTTGCAGGCGAAGGCAGGCCGGATCCCTCGGAAGGCGCAATTGAATTTGCGGAAGGAGCAATCCCTTGAACATACGTAAGAGCATTCTGATTCCTGTTGTCCTGCTTGCCGTCTTGGTTGCCGCTACGGGTTGCAAAAAGAAACAGGCGCCGCTGACGCCAAACGAAACCGCGCCTCCGGCCACCGCGGCGGCGACGCCCATCGCGCAGCTCACGGCAACACCGACCGTGGTCTCCGCCGGTGACCAGGTTCAGCTTTCCTGGCGCACTACCGACGCCACCACCGTGTCCATCGACGGAATAGGCGACGTCCCAACCACAGGCGTCAAAACAGTGACTCCCACCGCGACTACCACCTATCACCTCGTCGCCAGGGGCGAAGGCGGTTCGGCGGATGCTACCGCTACCGTCACCGTCAACGCGCCGCCCGCGGTCCAGGTGCCCGTGAACACCATGAGCGCCGAAGAGGAGTTCAGGGCCAAGGTACAGGACATCTTCTACGACTACGACACCTACGATATCCGCGCCGACGCCCAGGCGACCCTGTCCCGTGACGCCGCATTCCTCGGCAGCCATCCCGACCTCAAGATCGTTATCGGCGGCTATTGCGATGAACGCGGATCAAACGAATACAACCTGGCGCTCGGCCAGAATCGTGCCGATGCCGCCAAGAATGCCCTGGTCACCGCGGGGGTAGCCGCAAGCCGTATCCGCGTAGTCAGCTATGGCAAGGAGAAGCCCTTCTGCTCCGAGTCAACCGAAGAATGCTGGCAGCAGAACCGTCGCGCCGGTTTTACTCTCGACCGGTAACATTGACCTGAAAAACCTGGGTGCCCCAGGTCCCTCGCACTCGGGGACCTGGGATACCTTGAAATTCGATTTAACGAAGCTGACTGGCTCAAGGTTTCACGAGCTTGGGGACGGTATGACTTCGGCTCCATCCCCGGTTTTTGTAAACTGTCATCTGTAATCTGTAACCTGTCATCTTTTTTATAGGTGAAGAATGCTGACCACACGCACCCTCCGCAACCGTCTCCTTTCCGCAGCGCTGCTCGCCGCGGCCGTCGTCTCCATCCCCATGCCGGCCCGCGCCGCTTCCAAGGAAATAATCGAGTTGCAAACTCAGGTCCAGCAACTCCTGGACATGATGCAGCGCCTTCAGTCCACCATCGATACCAAATTCGGCGCGCTGCAGAACATCACCCAGCAGACCGCCGACAACGTGACGCAGATGACCGCGACCGTCAACCTGCTGCAACAGAAAATCAATGCGCAGAATGAAGCGGGCGGCGGCCGCCTCGACACCGTCTCCGGCCAGGTGCAATCCCTCAACGATTCCGTCGACGAGCTCAAATCCCGCATCGCCAAGCTCGACAAGTCGATCCAGGATATGCAGGCGCAGTTGCAGAACATCCAGACTCCGCCGGCCGGCTCCGTCCCCGCGGGTCAAACGGGCGCTCCTGTCTCCGCTCCGCCGGACGGCAGCGCGTCACCCTCCGGCCCTCCGCCAACATCCCCTGCCCCAGCTGCCTCCCAGGCGCCTCCCTTGCAGGAAACCTTTCAGGCCGGCGTGCGCGATTACAACGCTGCCCACTATAGCGTGGCCGCAGGCGAGTTTCAGCAAGTTCTGCAATTCTATCCACTCGACGATCTGGCCGGTTCCGCTGAATTCTATCTGGGCGAAATCGCCTATCGTCAGCAGGATTACGCGGGTGCTGTAAAGAGCTACAACGCCGTGCTCGAGGGTTTCAGCGGCAGCCCCAAAGCGCCGGCCGCGCAACTGCGCAAGGGATTGGCCCTGCTGCAGATGAACAAGAAAGACGCGGGCGTCCACGAGCTCCGTTTGCTGATTCAGCGCCATCCGCAGACTCCCGAGGCGGCGCAGGCACGCAGCAAGCTCAATGGCATGGGCGTACGCCTCACGGCCCGGTGAGAAATCATGATGGCGAAATATCTGGAGTCATTCGATGAACGAATTTGAATGCGTTATCCCGATCTTGAACGTGAAGAGCTTCGCCGCATCCATCGATTACTACGTCAACAAGCTTGGCTTTCGCAAAAAATGGGACTGGGGCAATCCCGCTGTCTTCGGTTGCGTGACCCGAGGCAACGTCGAGATCCTCTTCTGCGAAGGCGCGCAGGGACATCCCGGCACCTGGGTATCCATCTTCGTTGCCGACGTGGACGCCCTCTATGAGGAGTACAAGAGTCGCGACGTCATCATCCGCCAGCCTCCGACAAACCTCCCCTGGGGCGTCCGCGAAATGAACGTAGAGGATCTCGACGGCCACCGTTTGCGCATGGGCAGCGATGCCAAGGAACCTGCGGATCCAACCGGCTTCAGACGCTTCCAGCAAATCGAGCAGCCATAGAAAAGCCCCGCATACGCGGGGCTTTTCTACTAGTCACTAACCACTATTCACTAACGCCTGCCTTACTGCTGCAGGCTCGCCATCAGGTTATCCAGCGCTGCCTTCGGCGGCCTGGTCACCGACTCCGGCAAAGTCGCCAGCGGCTCATCCACCAAGTTCAGCAAATCGATGAACGTCGGCTTCTGCGTGTCGATGTAGAACACGCCCGTCAGAATCTCATCGTTGGCGCTCGATTCCATCAGCGTGCGCACCGCATTGGCCTTATCCGTCGGATCATAGTCCTCATGCAGCTTGCGCAAATGCAGGTTCGATCCATCATGCATTTCTACGTCGTAGACCGCGCCGGATTCGTAGTCAACTTCGATATCTTCAAAGCTCGCTACAAATCCGATCTCATTAATCGGCTCGTCGTTTTCCTGCATGAACTTGTAGCTCTTTGTCGATCCCTCGTGGTCATTGAACGTCACGCAGGGGCTGATCACATCCAGCATCACCGTGCCCTTGTGTGCAATGGCCGCCTTCAGCATCGACAAAAGCTGCCGCTTGTCGCCGGAGAACGAACGGCCCACAAACGTTGCACCCAGTTGAATGGCAAGTGCGCAGGTATCAATCGCAGGCAGATCGTTGATCACGCCCGTCTTCAGTCTCGAGCCAAGGTCGGCTGTGGCTGAAAACTGACCCTTAGTCAGGCCATACACGCCGTTGTCTTCAATGATGTAAATCATCGGCAAATTACGGCGCAGAAGATGAACGAACTGCCCCATGCCGATCGATGCCGTGTCCCCGTCTCCGGAGACTCCAAGCATCTTCATCTGGTGCTGCGCCAGAATCGCCCCGGTGGAAACCGAAGGCATGCGCCCGTGTACGCTGTTGAAGCTGTGCGAGCGATTCATGAAGTAGGCCGGGCTCTTTGACGAGCAGCCGATGCCGCTCATCTTCATCACCCGCTCCGGCTTTACGCCCATCTCCCACATCGCGTCGATAATGCGCTCGGAGATGGCGTTGTGGCCGCAGCCTGCGCACAGCGTCGTCTTGTTGCCGCGGTATTCAAGAACAGGAAGGCCGATGTGGTTAACCTTGGGGCCTGCCGGCGTATTCGGTACTGTTGCGGTAGCCATTTAGAGGCCCTCCTTGGTCGCAAATTCTTCTGTGATTGTTCGTGCGTCCAGCGGCAAACCGTTGTAGTGCAGAATGCTGCGCAGCCGGGTCACATGCTCGGCGGGAATATCCAGCTTCAAAAGGCTCGCAAGTTGCGCATCCCGGTCCTGTTCAACCACGTACACGCGCTCGTGCGAGGCAACAAAGTCGTGAATCTCGTGCGCAAACGGATAGGCCCGGATGCGCATGTAATCCACATCCTGCCCGTATTCCTTCTTGATCTGGTCCATGCTCTCGCGCAGCGCGAAGTCCGTGCTGCCGTAAGCCAGGAACCCGATCTTCGATGTTCCATCTTTCACCGCAACAGGAGCCGGAACCAGCTTGCGCGCATTATCGAACTTGCGCGAGAGCCGATCCATCACCTCGACATATTCATCCGGCTTTTCGGTGTAGCCCGCCGCGTCATTGTGTCCCGATCCGCGCGTGAAGTACGCAGCCTTCGGGTGGTCTGTCCCCGGCAGCGTGCGCCAGCCAATGGCATCGCCATCCACATCGCGATAACGTGCAAAGCCGCCCAGCTTGTCCAGGTCGTCCTTGGTCAGCACCTTGCCCCGGTCCTGCGGAGTCGTCGGATAGTCGAACGGTTCCGACATCCAGTTGTTCATGCCCAGGTCCAGATCGCTCAGCACAAACACCGGCGTCTGCAACCGCTCTGCCAGATCAAACGCCGCATAGCCGAGTTCGTAGCACTCCTTCACGTTCCCCGGCAGCAGCACAACGTGCTTCGTATCGCCGTGCGAAAGGAAAGCTACGCTAAGCAAGTCAGCCTGCGACGTGCGCGTAGGCATACCCGTAGACGGCCCTGTCCGCTGCACATCGAAGATCACTCCGGGAATCTCCGCGTAGTAGCCAAGTCCGCTAAACTCCGCCATCAGCGAAATCCCTGGCCCTGAAGTCGCAGTCATCGACCGCGCCCCAGCCCAGCCAGCGCCCAGCACCATGCCGATCGCCGCCAACTCATCCTCGGCCTGGATCACGGCATACGTCGCTTTCCCCTCCGGACTCACACGCAGCTTCTTCAGCAAGTCGGTAGTCGCTTCCACCACGGAAGTCGACGGCGTAATCGGATACCAGGCCACCACCGTCACGCCCGCAAACACCGCGCCCATGCCGCACGCCGCGTTGCCGTCGATCATAATCTTGCCCGCGGTCTGGTCCATGCGCTCAATGAAGTAGGGGTCCTGCTTGGGAAGCTTCTCCGCCGCGTAATCGAACCCGGCCTTGACCGCGCCGAAGTTCAAATCGAAAACCTTCTGCTTCTTCGCAAACTGCTTGCGGAGTCCGCTTTCCACAACACCCAGGTCGATGGAAAGAATCTGCGCCACCGCGCCCACGTACACCATGTTCCTTACCAGCTTGCGCAGCTTGGCCTCAGCGCACACGGTCGCCGTTATCGTGTCGAAGGGCACCGGATAAAACACCACATCGTCCCGGTACTGCTTCAGATTCAGCTTCTCCTCGTAAATCACCACGCCACCGCTGGGCAGGGTCAGTACGTCCTGCTTCGCCGTATCGGGATTCAGCGCCACCAGCACTTCAGCGCCGCGCGTGCGAGCAACATAATTGTCTTTGCTTGCGCGGATTGTGTACCAGGTGGGAAGTCCGGCGATATTCGACGGGAAGAGGTTCTTGCCACTTACTGGAACTCCCATACCGAAGATGCTCTTCAACAGAACGCTATTGGCGGATTGCGAGCCGGACCCGTTCACCGTTGCTACGTTAATGCTGAAGTCGTTGATGACGCGCTCGCGCGCGATGGTTATGCCCTGTTCTTGACCCAGGGCGAGGTCGCCTGTCGCCATGTGGCGGAATTCCCTTCCAATGATTTCTGGAACGACTCTGTCGCTCTCTCGCATGTGATTATAGTCACTTTAAGACTCCACCGTCCCAAACCTCGATCTGCAATTAACCCATTTGTGTACCTCCATGGTCACTCGCCCGTTTCAGAACCACTTGAGCACTTCGCCCATAACGCCTTTTTTATCAACCACTAACACCAACCCAACATAAAAAACCCATCAAGATTTCCCGTGAGGTTGGATGGTGAACAGGAAAGACCGGCTTCGCGCGATCAATACCGCTTGAATCGGGCGCGATCTTGCTGCACTCCCGCCCATTGCCTCCTCGGCCCATCATTCGCCCCTCTGAAACAAGCCCCGTCGGAGGAATGTCAGCCACCGAACACAACGCCACTTTCATTGACATGCCCACCGTTCACCACTACTTTCGCAGGCAACAGCGACTCCCCGGCGAATCGCCAAGACCTGAACGAAAATGGAAGTTAAGTAAAAGTAGGAACTTTGGCCAGACAACCGCGCCGGCCTTCTTGCCGTCTGTGAAAAAGTGAGCAGAACAGGATGAATTCAGGCCAGTTCCCAAGTCCGGCATCGCCAAACGCCGCTCCCGGCAACCTGTAGAATCGCGTGCATCTGCTATTTCGCACAACCTATTTCCCATCTGCAACTTTGCAGGTTATCCTTCTTAACGATCTACAATTTGGCTCCCATGAGGTGCTGAGTGCAAAGGGCAGTAAGTTTCAAGTTTGTTGTATTTGGTTTCCTGTTTCTAGCCGCAACACAGCAAGCGAGCATAACGGCCAAAGCCCAGCAGAATTCAGGCTTTGTCCGGTTGGACCGGGTCACCGCTTCCCGGGCGCTATTCAATGGATTGGAAGTCCGCTCCGGTTCTGCCCTGATGCAGATCACAGCCCTGCGCGATGACGTGTTGCGCGTGCGTATCGGTCCCGCCGGTCAGCTTCCGGAAGATGCGTCCTGGGCCGTTCTCGCTTCCTCGCGGACTGAGACCCTGCCCGTCACTCCGCAGTCCACCTCCACGACCATCGGGTTCAAAACCGCAAAGCTCATTGTGTCCGTTCAGAAAGATCCGCTCTTCCTAACCGTCACCGATCTCGACGGCCATGTCATCATCGAAGATTTACCCGGCCGTCCCATCGAGTACAACGGCGCATCCTTCCGCGTCTACCGCCATTCTCCTCCCGACGAGCATTACTACGGACTCGGCGACAAGCCCGGTCCCCTCGACCGCCGCAATGAATCCTTCGTCGACTGGAATACCGATGCCTTCGGCTGGCAGGAATCCACCGATCCCATCTACAAGTCGATTCCCTACTTCATCACCTTCCGCAAAGGCATCGCCGCCGCCACGTTCCTCGACAATACCTGGCGCGCCAGCTTCGACTTCAACAAGCAGTACCGCGACGGCTATTCCTTCGGCTCCGAGGGCGGCCCGCTCGACTACTACATCCTCTACGGCCCCGACCCGAAATCCGTCGTCAAAACCTGGGCATGGCTCGTCGGCACCACTCCGCTTCCGCCTCTCTGGTCCCTCGGCTACCAGCAGTCCCGTTATAGCTACTACCCTGAAGCCGAAGTCCGCCGCATCGCATCCAAGCTGCGCAGCGAGCGCATCCCTGCCGACGTCATCTGGCTCGACATCGACTACCAGCTCAAGAACCGCCCCTTCACCGTCGATCCCGAGCGCTTCCCTCATTTCGACCAGATGATCGCGGACCTCCGATCTGACCACTTCCACACCGTAGTCATTACCGATCTCCACATTGCCGACCTGCCGAATTCCGGATACAAACCCTATGACGAAGGCGTGGCGGGCGACCACTTCGTCAAAAATCCCGACGGCTCAACCTATGTTGGCATCGTTTGGCCCGGCAAAGCCGTCTTCCCCGACTTCACGCAGAAAGCTGCGCGCGACTGGTGGGGCACGCTCTACGCCGACTTCCTCAAAAAGGGCATCGCCGGCTTCTGGAACGACATGAACGAGCCGGCCATCTTTGAAGTCGCTTCAAAGACCATGCCCGACGACACCCAGCACCGCATCGACGAGCCCGGATTCGCCAAGCGCACCGCAACCCATCTCGAAATTCACAACGTCTTCGGCATGGAGAACAGCCGCGGCACCTTCGAAGGACTGCTCAAGCTCCAGCCGGACAACCGGCCC
>Ga0182012_10006696_pt1 | contig 11689 bp, 4 predicted proteins | sample 612S2SmetaG_FD_120486 | JGI IMG/M metagenome (GOLD analysis project Ga0182012, IMG submission 120486) | Permafrost microbial communities from Stordalen Mire, Sweden - 612S2S metaG | ecosystem: Environmental > Terrestrial > Soil > Wetlands > Permafrost | place: Sweden: Stordalen | collected...
CACTTCTCGCCCGGTTCTTACCTCCCATAGCCTCGGCCCCCGATCCCTCTCTTGAATGGCAACATATTTGCCGTTCGAACTAAAGGCGACTGCAAGCATCGCCCCGCTCTTTTGCTCCCCTAAGTGCGCTACTTCAAGTTCGCGACTAGCATCCCAGACCCGAGCATTGCCGTCCAGGCTCGCCGTAGCGAGCTCGCGGCCGTCTGAACTGAATGCCACGGCTACAACATCCTTATTCTCTATGGCTCGTGCGATTTCGATGCCAGTTTCAGCCTCCCAAATCCGTGCAGTGCCGTCCCTGCTCGCAGTCGCTAAGTGCCGCCCGTCCGGGCTAAAGCATTCAGCCAGTACAGCGTCTCCATGTATCATGCGAGTAAGCTCACGACCGGTCGTCTCCCAGATTCGCGCGCCGTGGTCACTGCTCGCAGTTGCAAGGTGCTGCCCATCGGGGCTGAAGGCCACTTGGTTGACGGCCCCCTCATGCATAATGCGAGCTTCCTCACGTCGGAACTTCATACTCCAAATGCGCGCTGTTCCGTCCTCGCTGCCTGCTGCAAGAAATTCACCATCAGGGCTGAAAGCGACGGACCAGACGGTATTGTTGAAAGTCCAGTGGCTCGCTTCTCGTCCGTCAACCAAGTCCCAAATCCTCGCCGCGTGGTCGTTACTTCCAGTTGCTAAATACCGCCGATCCGGGCTGAATTCAACTGAATACACAGTCCCGGAGTGCGGCAAGTACCAAATTTCTTTGCCACTCGTAACATCCCATACACGCGCGGTTTGATCCGCGCTTCCAGTTGCCAGCCACCGCCCGTCTCGGCTAAACGCCAACCCCCAAACTGCGTCATCGTTGAAGACTGACGTTACGGCTACTCCAGTTCGCGTATATACGTTCACCTTCCCTTCGCCGTTTGCAGCAGCGAAATACAATCCGTTTGGGCTAAAGGCGACACATCGAATCTGCTTGCCCTGATCCAGCTTCTTGATCGGCTGGCCGATAGACACATCCCATAAGATTGCTTGGCCGCTATCACTAGCTGTGACTAAATTTCGACCGTCAGGACTAAAGGAAATAGCATTGAGGGCTTCTTGCCCAGCCAATCGGGCTAACGGAATGGGCAGCAAGGACAGTCCCTCCTGTAGAGTTTGCTCTGACTCAAGGGACGGGGCCCGTCGCACGGACTCGATTGCTAACAAAACACTGTCTTGAAGCCGCGCGTCGTCCTCGTGTCGGATTAGCTCGGATTGAGCTGTCAGTTGGCGCGCTGTGGCTAGCTTTCCTTGTCCTATTGCATTAGCGCGCTCATAGAAGGCAACCATAGTCAAAACCATCGCGACGATGAAAAAGAGACATCCAGTTGCAACCAGTACGCGTCGGGTACGGGTTGCCGCTCTGTCGCTAGCCATGACGTAATCGCGTTCAGTGGGAGTCAAGTCCGCAAGTCGCTCCAGACTCCATCGTCTTGCCTCCAGAAGTGCCGGTCCACGAAGCAACCACCCCTTGTGTACTCGGTTTCTAGTCCATTCTTCGATGCGTTCGTCCAGCTTTTGGCGCCAAACAAGAAAGTCACGATCCTCGTCTACCCACCTTCTCAGCCTCGGCCAGTTACGGATGAGTGCTTCGTGAGCAAGTTCCACCGTTTGCTCCCATTTGCGCGTCTCACCACTCGATGTCACTAGGAGTCGGACGTCGGACTCAGTGAGCGCTCGCACGACCTCCTGCGTCACCGTATTAGTCTCCGTCAATTCGATGCGCTGCCGCATGTCCTCGGCGGATTCCCCAGGTTTGGCTGCACGCACGAGCCGGCTGAACAGCCGCTGGGCCGCCCTTTGCTGTTCTGGAGTGAACTTCGCAAATTCCATCTCAGCTCTCCGGGCAAGCGCTCCAGTGGCACTGCCAATTTCGCTGTAATCCTCGTTCGTGAGCAACGCACCTTTGCGCCGCTGCCAAAGTTCAGTAAGAGCAAACTCCGCAAGGGGAAGATACCCGGGCGCACCGGCGACGTCCGTAAGGATGCGCTCGACTAATCCTGGCTCACAACTAAGACCTACGAGCTTTGCTGGCTTCGTAATAGTTTCTTCGAGCTCCATCAATGTAAGTGGCCCAAGGTTAACCTGCGATTCAGGCAGGCGATCGCTTACCTCTCGTGCAACTTCGATCGCTTCGCCGTAAAAATCCGCACGCAGTGTAATGAGCAGCGTGAACGGGGCCCGCCCAATCGAACCGAGCACGTCGCGCACAAACGCGCGGCGATTAGGCGATGGCGTTAGTGTGAAAAGTTCCTCGAATTGGTCGGCGACTACCAGAAGCCGGCTGGTGCCGTTCGATTTTTCTATAGCGAGCTCGATAACGTCTTCGATTCTCGTTCTGCCAACCGATAGATTCTTTCCAAGTTGGTCAGCTTCTTCAAGAAGTCTGACTTTGCTAAGACCCGGTTCAAGTAGTGGAGTTAGCGCAAGGGCCAAGCGATGGAAGGGATCGTCACCCGGCGTAAAGGTGACCACGTCCCACGCCTTCGTCGGCGGGCTTTTGCGGCGGAGCAAAGGTACTAGCCCAGCCTGTACGAGCGAAGACTTGCCGCTTCCCGAAGGTCCGACCAGTGCGACGAACTCTTTGCTCAAAGTTAATTCGAGGAGCTGCTGTACGAATGCAGACCGCCCCGCGAAAAAGGCAGAATCTTCTTCGCGAAACGCTCGCAGCCCACGATAGGGACACAACACAGCTCTGCGCTCCATATCCGTGACCCTGGCTCGCGATAGCACGGTTGGGCTGACGGCTTGCTCGATGGAATCAATCGTCTCGGCGGCTTCGAGGTCGCCGTCACGAAGGTCAATCCAAGTATTGGAGAAGAGGAAGATCGGCGTAAGGTCGGCACCGTTCAGAAGAACTGGCACCACGGGGAACGCCTGGCCTTGCTTCTCCTCCTCCACTTGTCGGTCCAGGGCGAACCACATTTCGCGCTTTTGCCAACCACCTAGTTGACGGCCGATGAAGACCAAGACTCCTCGCGCGTCTCGCAGTTGGCGTTCGAGTGCTTGAGGCCAGGGTAGGCCCGGGTGAAGCGTGTTGCTGTCGAGGAACGTGTCAATGCCGCGCGCGCGGAGTAGACTCCAGATAGCCAAAACCTGTTCCCGATCATCACTACTGTAGCTTAGGAAAACTTTTGACCCGCCCATAACAACATCACCATTTGTTGCACGGGTATAATAGCATCATTTTATTAGTTGTTTCGACACCGATCACCGTCCGACCTTCCAACTAAGCGTCGCGCTTATCTGCCCTTTTTCACCCCGGCTTGCGTGTCGAATCAGACGTTGCTCAGGAGTCCGCCTAGCACTAAAGCCACTCGCATTATTTGGAATTCCACATAACCATCGGCAATATAGGGGCAGAAAAAGTCTACGAGTTCGGCATTCTAGGGGCGTTCGGTCGGCATTTTCGGGGCGATTAATTCCTATATGTTCCTATACAGAACCAATAGTAGGAATCGACCTGTGTGTGAATTTGTGGATATCGGGAATCGGTCCTTGCGGAATGCGATTTGCCGTTGGACTTTCTGATTTCGTTTCGTTTATGATTTTCAAATAGGGCCTATAGGGTTTTACCGGAAACGGGTGGCACTGAGGCAACATCAAACAGATTTTTGAGGCTGTTAGAAATGCCAGTTTTTACCGTCCCCCTCGATTACGACGAGACAGTTGATCGTACAACTGTACCCATTTGTGTGAGCGCTGTCGACGATGTCGGCAATCCTGTTCACTTCGAATGGATTCAGCACGGTGTCGCGCCGGTCGCCGATCAGCTGGTGCGGTTGGCTGGCGGGCTTCTCAAAGACAAATGGCGAGCCTCGGAGCTTACGGAGCCTGTGGTTCATCAGCTTTCGCGTGACTACGGCCGGGATCTTGGAAAAGATCTTGCCGCCCGTGTTTTGAGCGGGGCGAAGTGGCGCGCACAGGACCTTAAGGCCGGCGGTCGCCGGTTGCGCAGAAGGACCGAGGTTGAACTGTTTACCCATACGTTGGAATCTTTGGAAGATCAGGTGGATTTGGCGAGATCATTGATGGCCAAGGATATGCTAGACCGGCTGGTCGGCCAACTGACCGAGATGGGAATGCACGAAGTTCGCGAGATGGTTCCCATGATGCTCAGAGAATGCGAGCCAGAACAGTTTCAGCGAAGGTTTAACAAGTCGCGAAACGCCGTCGCACAGCAGTTTTATAGGGGCATGCGCAAAGCAGCCCGGGTGGCTGGAATAATCTGATCGGCGCCGTGTTGCCGATGAGAGTGATGTCATCGCCAATGGTGCCATAATGACTTGGACTGATGCCCCCTGAAGAGTCGCCGCAAGCAAAATACAACAGGCTGAAACGCCAGCTTCAAGAGTCAATTTTAAGCGAGTACCCGAATCCGGAACGAAAGGGGTGCCCTGGGGACGCGGTCGTTAGATCGTTAGCCGATCGTGCATCGGATGAAAACGTCGAGAACGATCCGAGTTGGCATCACTTGACGCACTGCTCGGAATGCTACCGCGAATTTCTCGGTTTGCGGGTTCGGATGAAAAGTTACGCAAAGAATCGAAGTCATCTGGTTCGGTGGGCCGTGGCGGCGGTTTTGGTTTTGGGTATTGCTTCGTTGTTTTGGTACGAGAACCAACGTGCCCCTACGCCCAAGCGCCCCCAGAATGCCGAAATTGCGTATCGCAAGGTGACGATTGATATTCCGGCGGTGATGCGTTCGGAAACGGCGCGGGGCAATTCGCCGATTACTTTGGAACGCCAGCCGACGGAACTGACGGTGAATTTCCCTGTGGGCAGCAAGGCCGGGGAGTATGAATTCCGGCTGCTCCAAGAGAACCAGCAAGTTTTGGCGGCGCGGGCGGTGGCGGCCATTGTGAATGGAAGAACGGCTTTTACGGTCAAGGTTGACTTTTCCGCAGTTCCTTCAGGCAGTTATTCGATGAGCGTACGGCAACCGCCTTGGGACTGGACTTATGTACCGGTGGTTGTGGAGTAACGAAACTCCGCGTCAGACATGCGCGTCACAACTGCCCTCGAAACGTCCAGACTCGCAATGTGTCCGCCAGGTCTCGCGCCGGTTCTGGGCGCAACATCATCAGAACGCTATGTCGGGAGGTTGCGTTCTATTTTCTTTCTCGACTGTTAGATTCCCGAAGGACGCTCTGGCTTTCTTGTTATTAGTCTCTTCCACAGGGGAAGAGTCTCCCACTGCTTTAGCTGTTGCATGAATTCAATATTCAATTGTGCCGCACGGTTGGGATCGGCCGCAGGATGGGCGACCGACGCCAAGTGTGAAGATTGAGCGGCTGCGCTTGCTGCCTTTGGAACCCCGTTTTTCGGCGTTTCAGCGCTTGGGTTAAGCCACTCTCCATAAATTTGCCAAGCTCCCCAAAAGAAAGGGTCAGCGAAAGCGTCGTGTTCTTTATACAATTCAATCTGAGCCTGTTGAAGAGCTTCTGCTAGAGACATCCCTCCTTCTCGCCAGTTCTTATAAAACCGTGTCACTACTCTCGTTGACGGATATACTTCCGGAGCATCTGAGGCGATACGAAAGCCAGAAGGAATCTGCCACTGCGTCAAGACTACGCTCCTAGCCCCAGCGAAAAGGAACGCTAGCGGAAATCCCACAATTCCTTCACCGGCGTGCAGCCGTCCGAGTGCTGTTTCGCATGCCGCCAGCACTACGGTATCGGCAATCAGCGCCATATTGAATGCATCGGTCATTGTCAAAGGAGCTGGCCGACGAAAGCCTGATTTGGTGGTGCGGTCGGTGAGCATCAGGTGAGATAGCCAAGGATTGCTCAAGTCAGCATGGCCATGCACACTGAAAAGGATATTCCGCGAGCGTTCAATTGTTTTCGATAGTGCCACGTCGCGATTTGCTGCATGACCCAAACAAACGACTGCTTCCGCAGTGATCGAGGGCAATTTCGCAAGCGAGGAGTCGAATACCACATGATGCTTGAATGTCTTGGCAACAGACAAGACTTCCATACCTGTTTCTTCTAGGCGCGGCCACACCTCCTCCTCCGCGGTCTCCATCGCAAGCTCACGGAAGCTTCGCAGTAAGCTCAACTCGGCGGCCTCAGCTCGCGCGCGACCTTCTGCGGGCGCGCCAAGATCCTGGCTACTCTGCTCCGACGCGCGGGGGTCCGAGTTGTAATGAATCGGATCGCCAAACGCAAGTAATTCGTGCGCGACTTCGGGCGAGCCGGGTCTTTGTCGCTTGCGAATCGCACAAAGGACTCCTAATGACTGTACGAAGCTAATGGAGTATTCATGAAGGACAAATCGAGAGTGACGGAAACTTCGGCTTGGAAATTGAGAATCCGTCTCCAGGACCAGGGTTGAAAAGGGGGTCAGGGCTAACCAATGGGATGGAACAATAAGCAAATGTTTTACTTGTTTTTCGGCGAGTCGTCGGCGCACCTTTGCGGGTAAAAGAATTTCGCCAAGGGCAGCAGAAACCCCAATATGCTCGTGCTCCGACAACGCTGAATCATGCCAGTTATCCATCCAATCTCGATGCAGCAAAATCAACCCTTCAAGCCCAATTGCCGCCGCTTTCTCGGAGGACTGTCGATACAGCTCTGCCAATCTCCTAGCGTCCACCTTGCCCCTTGGTGAGATGCTCATTGGTGCTCTCTGTGGGATGTCCACCTGATGAGCATCAACGCTACCGTTCGTAATGACAAGAATGAGGAGATGCTTTTCCATTACCACGTACTCGATGCAACATTCACCTGACCGCAGGTTTCCTCGAAACTCGTTGGGGGCGAAGGTATCCAACTCCATAAACTCAGACCCCGCACTCTGGTGAAGTAGCGCTTCTATTTCGCGCTGCCGGGTTAGCTTTTCCTCGATCTGGGTAGTTTCCATCTCGAATTCGCGTCGAGCACCCGGGCGCGGCAAAGCGCCCCGAACCTTGAGTAGCGCGCTAATCTCATCGGCCAGTGCACGTCTTTCCTCAAGCAGTCTGCCCTGACCCCCGTCATGATGACTCCCAACTGCGACAGACATCAATTGGAGCAGCGTACGACCTTTCCCTCGATCTGCGAAATGTAGCGCGAGTTCCTCAACAGAATTGCCAAGCTTTCGGATATCACGTTCCGTGATCGGAATATCGTCCAAATCCATGTGAAGAAGCTGGAAAACGAGATTTGCGTAGATATCGGCCTTGTCTTCGAACCAACTCATTTGGAAGTCCGATACCGAAAACGATTTGCTCGCCTTTTCAGCCTGCTCGATGGCTCGTAACCGCGATGAAAATGCTTCGGCCAAATCCCCTGGCGAACGTCGAGTTTCCAATGCTGAGCTCAACCCCTCGTATATCCACCACACTCGCTCCAGTTGAAGAGCGGCTCGATGCTTCTCCAACGCTTCATCAATGCGCCCAAGCTTACGCAAAGACTTACCTGTATGATGAAGCAGTCGAGCGAGGTATGAGTCCAGATTCGGGATGTCCGGCTTCCCCTGCTGGGCGGTAGCGAGAATACGGGAAAACGATTGATACGCTTCGTCATAACGCCTCAACCCAAAAAGACTCGACGCTCTTAGCACGTCAGAATGAAAGATCATTTGGGCAACTCCGGCGCGCGATGCGGCCTCACGTGTTCGAGCCACACGGTCGCAGACTTCTTGAAAACGGCCCAAATGGAGCAATATCTCCGCGTGCATCAGTTCTTGTAACAATTGGACGCCCGAATCCACATGGTTTCGTGTGTCTTTACAGATTTCAAGGACCCTGACCTGTGTGCGTTCGGCTTCAGGAAGAGCGCCAATGCACTCCAATGCTGCGGTCTTTACACACAAGAAACGAAGTTCTTCATGAAATGCGCCTTGCCGCCGGCATTTCTCGCTGAATTCGTTCGATATCCAAAGCGCATGTTCCCACCTTCCCCCTTTCAGAAACGCTGCGCCCAATTGAATCGCTGCTTCATTTTCGATCCCCTCTGATTGAAACTTGACGTTATCAAGCCGCAAAATTGAAATGAGCTCCCGTATCCGCAACCGTGCGGAAATCATTGCCGACGGGGGAAAAACCCCTGACTTTTCTGCGGCAGAGCAGTAGCCCTCCAATGCCGCCAACTCCAAACTATGGCAGTGTGGCAGCTCGCCGTACAGCTTTATCGCCTCGTCAAAGCAGCGCGCCGCCTGCGCTTGCTCACCGATTTTTTCTAGCTGAAGCGCTCTCTTTTGCGCAAAGGCGGCTCGATAGAAAGTCGCACGTTGACCCTCGCTTAATTCCGCGAACTTAGGTACGATATTACGGGCCGTTTCCCCCAGCGATTTTTCAATCTGCCGAGTGCCATCAATATTCTGCTGGCAAATTGTGCCCGTTGGTTCAAGAGAATGGGCGGTTCGAAAGCACAAGATTGCTTCGCCAAAGCGATAAAGGCGACGCAGGGCGACCCCCTTGTCGTTCCAGTTGCTCGGTTCCGTGGGGCGAAGGCGAATTGCCTGATCAAAACTGTAAATCGCGCTTTCGTATTCCTCCAGTTCCATCTGGCAATTCGCCAACCAATTCCAAGTGCGGCTATCAGCCCTGCCCTCGTTGAGGGTTTGGTCGAAGACTTCAGCGGCTTCTTCGAACCGTCTTTGATGATAAAGTTTTTCTGCAAACTCGAGAGAATTTTTGCTCTCAATTGATTTAGAGCTGACGTCATGTTGAGTCTTAGAACGACCAGACGATCCAGCTAGGTATGTATAAAAGGAGTCGAGATCTTCAGGGTGAAAAGCGACTACTTGGTTCGTTTGAACCCTGCGAGTGTCTTGCCGAGCTCGTTCGGCATAATTAAGAACAATTCCGCACAAAGCAACAAAAACTTCATCATGCTGCCACCGAGGAACCGGGACGACACTAGGTAGTGACCGCGGGGGCTCGGGACCAAGGAGGGGTAAGAGAATTCTTAATGTCGCAGCGTCAACTCCCTTCCTGAGAAAGACCTGATTCAACGATCCAACCATGGATAAGCCAAGGATGGCCGAGATGTCATATTTAAGCGGGGCCCGTCGGATGCTGTTCAGGAGCGCTGGATGCATGTCCAGCCAGACGACCTCAAATTGTCCGCGTTCAATCAGGTCAAACAAGGCCAGTCCGTAGTAGGCCTGTGCCAGACCCCAGTGTGCGTCGCTCGAACCGGGCAACAGTTCAAGTGCCTTTTTGAAGAGTTCCTCGGCGGTGGTGTAGAAGGCTCCGGCAAGGAACATGGCCCCGGCATTGATGCAAGCAATTGGGTTTTGTTCCCGCAACGCAGAGGTTCGAAAGTCGGCAAATCGCTCGAATACTGCATCGCTTTGACCACGAACTAAATCGAAACGTCGCTTTAGGTCATCCAGGCGAGCAAGTTCTGGAGCGGCTTTCGGAGCCACTGCGTCTAGGAGTTCCTCGACTCGTTTCTGCACGGAGTTCATCTCGTAGTCAAAGAAATTCACGCGATTAGGCGCTACTCTAATTGGGTTATACCTATTGGCTGATAGAAATTGTTGGTCCGATAGACGCAATAAAGCTCTTGAGGAATCGTCGGGCGAAAATTCTGCAATAGGAACCAGTTCGGCAGGAGCACTTTCACGCGAAAGATTCATAGCGTGGCGGGCGTCGGGTATGAGCCCAGGAGACGCGCCGACCGCGAGGACTAGGCTCCCCAGCAGTTCACTCGGTTGCCAGCCTTGCTCACGCATTCCTCTGCCTACAGAGGTAAACATAAGCGCAGCATTTACGAGAATCTTAACCTCGCGGCGGAGGTACGCATGCTCGCTCATACGGCGCTTGACAAAGCGAAGTTCTGTTCTGCTGATCTTGCAGCGCCCGCGAATAAGCATGTCGACGACCGCAAGATGATACATTGATAATGCTATTCCCCAATACCCGTCGGCGAATTGTGGCGATGTTTCAAGCACCGTTTCAAACTCCCGAATGGCCATGCGGAGATTCAGCTTTGACATGTATGACAATGCGACGAGCACATGTCCATTCGGGTCGTCTGTGGGCAAGTCGGCAAATTGGTTGATCGACCAGCCCGGACGTTCGTTTTTGTCAAGTTCCGATTCAAGGCGCAATATGGACCTCTCAACTTCGTCGGGCCATGTCTTCTTCCAAGCTTCTGCTTTTATGCCAGTCATCTCGCCTCAAGTTCTTATTTGAAAGGAATTAAATCATATTTTGCCGGCCTTATAATAACCCTTTTGAATTCAATTGGTTTGCCCCAGCCTAATGTCAGGCTTGGTCAAGCCGGTTTTGTTGCTAAATGGCTAACTAAATTTGCTCAAACCCGCTGGAGCACACCGGAGTCCGATATCGTACAGATGATGGAGTCAAGAGAATGAAGTTGTCGGCAGTTGTTCCCCAAGTAAGCGCTCGACGCGAGCTCAACGATTTATGGACGAAAATCCTTGACGACGTCGCGCCGTCGGAGATTCCAATGCTCACAAGCATCGAAAATTTGGAGTTCGCCGAAAGGGATTCAGATGGTACACCGAGTTCGCCACCGAGTCGCGTGCGCAAGAGAGGAGGGCCGGGTTCAATAGAGGTTGGTCTACTGTGTATTCATCTTGTTGCGGGCACGTTGGCTCTCATTGATCTATGCGCTAAAACCAAGGAACGCATTGAGGCGCGAGAGTTCGAAAAGAGCATCAGGCGGGAGTGGCAGAAAGCACTGATTCAGGCTGGAATGAGTCCTCATCTTGCGGACCAAATACCAGTGAAATTTTCCGCCGAAATGATTCGATTCATCACATCACAGAGGCTTCCAGAAAAAGAACGGGGGAAGGCAACGGAGTAGAACTTCGTGGTTCGAAATGACTCCCCAACGCCGTCGAATTTAGCTCAGGGTATCCCTCATAAGACTCGAATGATTGATCGTCATTCCCGACACCGACAACCCGAAGACACTTTGATTCCAGTAAGACGTAACTACTATTCTTCTCACGGTAATGCTTGTCGGTATCGCGGTCGACTCAAGCGTAAAGCCGTTTCAAGCTGTTTATCCTGGATGCCCCTGCAATCGTTAACGGACCAAGGGACGGGAACGTCCGGTCTGACTCCATGCCCTTCAAAACGTTGGCCCTCCCACGTAACATACTCTGCTTTGGGGATGATCAGCATGTAACCATAATCGACTTTGAAGCCCGAACCTGGAATCAGCCGTCCAGCCGTTTCCACGCCGATGAGCGTCGCGAGACTATTCTCCTGAGCGAAGGCGGCAATCATCTCGCCGGCGCTGACGGTGTGCTCGTTTATGAGAATGACAATACGACCGTGCCATTTCTGATGATCGAGGCCCTCGGATACCAGTAATACCGAGTCGCCGTGGGGCAAGTGCTTAACCGCCATTGAAGCGATAGCGAGCGGATTGGGCATATTTGTTGGCAAGCGATCTAGCCGGTGAAGTTTGTTCTTGTCGTAGCCCTTCTCAGCAAGCTTTCGACTCACCGTGAAGCCGATTGGCAACTTGTCGGGCGTCAGATAGCTCATGAGACGAAGAACGCCCAGGCCACCGCCCAGATGTCCGCGCAGATCTAGAATCAAGCGGTCACAATTTGCCAGCGCCTTCACGGCAGAGTCAATCTGCCGCGCAACATCAAGTCCTAGAAGACCGGGAAGAATGCTCACTTTCAGATAGCCAATATTGTTTTCGAGAATCGAAAACGTGACCGCTTTCATTTCGGCATA
>Ga0182012_10006697_pt1 | contig 11687 bp, 14 predicted proteins | sample 612S2SmetaG_FD_120486 | JGI IMG/M metagenome (GOLD analysis project Ga0182012, IMG submission 120486) | Permafrost microbial communities from Stordalen Mire, Sweden - 612S2S metaG | ecosystem: Environmental > Terrestrial > Soil > Wetlands > Permafrost | place: Sweden: Stordalen | collected...
AAATTGTGTTTGTGTTAAAAATAAAGATGGATCTAGTAAACCGTTTACAGTTAATATTAATGATTCTCGTTATTTAAGTGGTGAATTAATTCCTATTGCTAGAGGAATGATTACGGTTAAAGATAAAAATAATAAAATTTTTAAAGTTTCAGTTAATGATCCTAGATATTTAAGTGGCGAATTAATTCCACATTGTAAAAATAAAGCAGTAGTTAAAGATAAAGATGGTAATAATTATCAAGTTGATATAAATGATCCTAGATATTTAAGTGGCGAATTAGTAGGCACGTCAAATGGTAAAATGAATATTAAAGATAAAGATGGTAATAAATTAAGAGTTAATAAAGATGATCCTTTTTATAAAACCGATGAATTTTACTGTTTTTCAAAAGGCAAAATAGGAGTTAAAGATAAAGATGGTAATAAATATCATATAAACAAAAATGACGAAAGGCTTAAAACTGGAGAATTAATTACATTTACTAAAAATAAAACAGTGGTTAAAGATAAAGATGGAAATACTATGCAAGTAGATGTTAATGACCCTAGAATTAAATCCGGAGAATTAGTAGGTATAGCAAAAGGTAAAATAAATGTAAAAGATAAAAATGGAAATAAATTTCAAGTAAATAAAGATGATTCTCGTTATTTAAGCGGTGAATTAATTTCTATCGCTAAAGGAAAAATTACGGTTAAAAATAAAAATGGAAATACATTTCAAATAGATAAAAATGATCCTAGATTTTTATCTGGTGAATTAGTAGGTATTCGTTCTAAAAAATTTAATAACTAAAAAGACATTCAAATTTGAATGTCTTTTAGAAGAGAAAATTATAATTATTACTCAGATTCGTCGAAAAATTGTGCGGCCTTTTTCTTAGCTTTGTCTAAAGCATCAGTTTTGCTTTCTGCCGGTGCTTCTTCCTTTGCTACTTTTTTAGCTTTAGTCTCAACTGCTTTAGGCTCTTCCTTAAGTTCTAATTTTTCGTCATTAGCATCATCGGACTCAAAAATTTGAGCAGACGTTAAAGGTTTATTAGCCGGCGCTTTTGGAGCTGCTGATGCATCCGATGCAACAAATGATTTTCCAGATAATAGAGCAACAATTTTATCTGCTTTTTCTCTTTGTTCAGGAGTCCAATCTTTAGCTTTCCAATCTTCCAAATCATGAGATCTTGATTTTAAATATTCAATCACTCTTTCTTTTTCCGATGCAGAAATTTTCCCATCTTCTGATACTATCAACTGTTTTCCAGCAATAGTTGCTGGTTCTGGTGCTTCGAAATAAGAAGCATCATAGTTATAAAAATTTCCAATGTCTTGGATAATTAAAACTAAATTAGCTCCATGTACTAAATCTTCAACTGTACAAGGTTTACGTGCTGTTGACATAGCTTTGATTTTTTGATAAATCTTAAAGCCATAAGGAAAAATAAAAATTTTACCTTCATTCTCAGGTTTCTGTTTATCTTCAACGACTGTCACGTAAGCATAATACTTAGTAGAGCGATTGATTAATTTTGCCTTTTCTTCGTCTTTTGGATCTTTTGTTTTCTTTAATGTCCAAAAAGCTGCACATAAAGGGCATTCTTTTCCAATGTCTGTGTTTTTTAAACAATCGAAATAACCTTGTAAATCAGGATTTGATTTAAAATCAGCATAGTGTATATGCTTCTCAACTGCTGTTGATTTGATCTTTCCTTCTTTTGTTAGGTTAGGTAGAAATCTAATTACTAGTTCTCTTTTACCGGATTCCCCCTCTTCGAGCTTAGGTCTAAGTAACCCATCATCGTTACCTTTTTTTCTGTCTTGTAAATATGCATTTGCTTCAGTTTCACCTAAATTAAATACGTCTTCATTGTTTTTCATGCTATTGATTTCTTTTTATGATTTTTATTGTACTTTATATTCTAAATCTAAGAAATAGTTTAATTTATTTTTAAACAAAAACTGCACCCAATAGGTGCAGTGGTCAAATAAACCTTTGACTTGGCAGTGCTCTTCTACCTTTGGTAGATGCTTAGTATATATTATTTTAATTTAGTAATTTTAATATTTTGTAATTTATCTTGTTCATCTATTACTATTTCATTTTCATTTTCATCTGAAAAATTATTAGAAAATAATACATAAGCCTTTATAGTTCCTTGCCAGTTAACATTTTCTTTATTAATAAAAGCAGAGAGTAAAAAATTAGATCCATTTCTACTTCCGAAATTTAATGCAGATTGTTTATCATAACTCCATGATTCTCCTACCATTTCTAAATCTATATCATTTTCGGATTTTGCTTTAATACATCTAAATACAGGAATTGGATTAGGAAGTCCATTAAATAATTGCATGATTTTATTAACATATTCATTTGCTTCTTTTTCTGTATTGAAAAAATAATCGTCAGTAAAATCATTTTCTATATCTGAATGACCAGGATATAAATCTTTGTCATTTGAAAAATCTATATAATCAAATATGGTTTGTTTATCTAATTTAATATCATAATTGTTTGATTCTTTAAATATTTTCCAATCTTTTAATGTAGTAATCATATAACTATATATTTAATAAGTGATTTATTTTAATTACATCAGAAAGACACTGAATTTATTTTAATATATAAGCTATGAAAATAGAAGATAGAAAATATGTTGTTTATCAAATTATTAATAAAATAAATAAAATGATTTATGTAGGAATACATAATACATATAATATCAATAAAGATAATTATATGGGTTCTGGTAGAGAAATTAAAAAGGCTATTAAATTAGAAGGTAAAGAAAATTTTAAAAGAGAAATTCTTTTTACTTATGATAATGAACGAGAAGCTTTAAATAAAGAAGCAGAAATCGTAAATGAAAATTTTATTGCTAGAATTGATACTTATAACATTATTGTAGGTGGCGGTAAATTAACAACTAAAGATTGTATACTTGTTAAAAATAAAGAAAATAAATGTTTCTGTGTTCATAAAACTGATTCTAGATTTTTATCCGGAGAATTAGTAGGCATTGCTAAAGGAAAAATACCAGTAAAAGATAAAAATGGAAATACTTATCATGTATTTAAAAATGATCCTAGATATTTGTCTGGAGAATTTTTTCATCCTACAAAAGGTAGAATTATGGTTAAAGATAAAAATGGAAATTTAATGAATGTTTCTAATAAAGATTCTAGATATTTATCTGGTGAATTAGAACACACTACAAAAGGTAAAGTAGTGGTAATAGACATAAATGGAAATATTTCACAAGTATCTAAAGATGATCCTAGATATATTTCTGGAGAGTTAAAACATAATTCTAGTAGATTTATTATTGTTAAAGATTCTAAAGGAAATAAATTTAATGTATTAAAAAATGATCCTAGATACTTAAATGGCGAATTAACTGGTGTTTCTAAAAATATGATAAGTGTTAAAGATATAAATGGAAATACATTACAAATATCTAAAGACGATCCTAGATATATTTCCGGAGAACTTGTTAGTATTAATAAAGGTATGGTGGCTGTTCAAGATAAAAATGGCAATAAATTTCAAATTTCTAAAAACGATCCTAGATATATTTCTGGCGAATTAATTTCAATAAATAAAAGATAATTATTTTGATTCTTTTTTAGGTTCTACATTAAATAAACATCCTTTAGCAGAATAAACAAATTCATAATCTACAGTAAATTTTACATCGAATTTTTTAAGAACAAGAACACAATCCGAAAGACATTCACCATTATATTCGTGATCTGCATTAGTTGGATCTCCAGCTCCACCAACTACTATACAATGTCGATCTGAACAGCCTAATCTAAATGCCCATGAAGCCATTTCTTTGGTAACATAGAACCATTTGTGCTTTCCATCAATATAAAGCCAGAAATCTCCATTCTTAGTCTGACGCATCCAACCTGCTTTTATGTTAGACCATTCCTTCTTAATTTCTATAGCCTTCTCAGGAACAAAAAATGAATCTATTTGTGATTCTTCTAATTTGCCGCCATAAGTCTTTTCTATGTTTAGTGCTGTATTAGGCCATTGGAATATTGTAGATTCATTCTCTTCTTTGTGATTATCCCATATTTGGAATACTCTATCGAACTTGCGACAGTACTTTCTAAGCTCCTCTACATATCTTTTAGTGAAGAATTTAGAAAATGCTGACTGTACGTCGCAAATAATAAGATCCCTTTCCTTTCTTTTCTTGGATTCTTCTATCAATTTCCACTCTTTTAAATTAGTAATCATAATACGATGTATTATATATCGTTACGATTAATTATATCGGTATATACAAGAAACATAGCATCTACTATATCTGATATTGGCGCAGGAATAGATTTTAACAACAATAATTCACTTCTATGAAATTCTAAAATCGATACTAATTTACTTTCTTTTTTAGAATGAAATAAAGCTCTTAAAATTTCATGTTTTTTAAATTTACCGCCACTAATTCCTTGGTCATTTTTTGATGGTTTTTTCTTTTCTCCTGGTCCATATACCATAACACATATTTTAGCCTTTAATGAAGTAGGCGGAACTACTGTAAAATCTATAAAATTCAATTTAATTAATTTTTCTCTCACTAAAGTTCCATAACACACTAAATCTATTAATTTTCCTGCTTGTGAAGAATAGCTATAATTTTCTGTAGACACATAAGTTTCTTCTGGCTTGCAATGTTTTAAAATGTCTTTAATTATTTGGTCAGTTACTTGCCCATATTTAATAATTTTACCTATTTCATTATTAGAAAATCCATCTAATTTTAAAACTTCATAATCTCTATATTCAACAAATGATAATGTTCTATGCCATTTAGTCAATTTATCCGTGTTTTTGTAATTATAATAAAATTCTTCGCCATTAGCTTTAAGTATATAAAGGCCGGTAGAAGAAAGTGATGTGTCTATTCCTACATAATTGTATTTCATATACTGTATATAAAATTAATCAGAGCTCCAGCATTATTACAATAACAATAATTTTTTAAATATTTAATCTCTAATTAATAAAAATTATTCAGTTTTAAATATCATTTTAAATAATATAACTCATTAATTTTCAATTAATTAGAGTTCATTAATAGGTAAACAAAATCGTCATTTTTTGATATAATATTAGAGGATAGGTCCCGCTATCTGTAAGCCAAAAATGGGAATGGAGAAATCTGTTCCCTATAGCTTTTGTTTAAATTTCATTAAACAAAATTTCATTCTTTTTATAAAATACACATTGAGAGTTTTTGCTCGATTTTTCCTCTATAAGGTCAATTCTTATACCTTTGAATGAAATCGATTGCTGTGATCAGGTTATGTTATAAATAATCTCGTCGGCTGAAAAAATGGTGTTAAAATATTAAATGAACGAATTCCAGGCACTGTCGATGATAGCTGACAACCTGGCCCTAGTAATCAGTTATAAATTCATTTAATAAACTTTCGGGACGAAGACAACACACATTATACTAGACAAAAAGAATTCTGTAGAAAAACTCAGATAGTAGTCTAGAACGGATATATTCTCTAAAATGTTTTGGAAGAATTTTAAACTAATAATTTAATTTTAACTTCCCTAACTACTAGGGACAAAGCTATCATTTGCCTAGTTTCTAGTCTATTTTTCCTGTTGTTTTTAATTGATTCAATTTGTTAGTGCCATACCACATTTGCAAAATTTTTGCTTTTACTGTAGCAATTTCGCCTATAGAATAGGCAGCACTTTTATTTCTTGGTGCAACCATTACTGTCATGTAAACTATACTTCCATTAGTGATGTCGTTAGGATTAGACACTTGATTGTATGTTCCTGGAATAGCATTAAACACCGCTTCAGTCTTTTTAATCTCTACTGGATCTTGAATAACATCTATTATGTTAGTTATTTCCCAATCTTTTGCATCTAGGACTTCAGGTTTATTGCCTTTTGTGACCATAAGTATTTGATTCAAAGGATCATTAGCCGATTCTAAAAGTGCCTTATTGGCTTTAAATGTAGATAAAATATGTAACTTCCACTCTTTAATTGTAATAATCATAATATTATATATTTAATTATACATAAAAAAAAAAATTAATTTAATTTTATATAAGAATATATAAAATTTTTATATGATTTTTTCTTTCCATTTAAAACTTTATTTATTTCAGTTCTACTTATATTATACATTTTTGAATATTTTCCTATTCCTCTTTCTTCTGATATAAAATTATAATTTGTATCATAAACAAAAAATGTTTTTGCTTGTATACTAATTAATTCGCCACTTAAATATTTAGGATCTTTATTTGATATATTAAATATATTGCCATTTTTATCCTTAACATTAATCATTCCTTTAGTACATCCAACCAATTCTCCAGATTTTATTCTAGGATCATTTTTTTGCACATTGAAATTTTTTCCATTTTTATCTTTCACTGTTGCCATATTTTTAGTTATTCCTACTAATTCACCATTTAAATATCTAGGATCATTAATATCTATTTGAAATGTATTCTTTTCTTTATCTTTAACCATTATACGGCCTTTAGTTACTCCTTTTAATTTTAATTTTATAAAAATTTCTTGTGTAACAGATATTATATTTTCATTATTATCTTTAGCGGCTATAAATCCTGTCCGATTATGAACTAATTCCCCATTTAAATATCTAGGATCAGTTTTATGAACACTACAAGTATTTCCTTCTTTATTTCTAACAGAGATTCTATTTTTAACATTTAATTTACCACCACCTATAATAATATTATAAGTATCATGTCTAGCTATAAATTCTTCATTGACTATTTCAGCTTCTTTTGCTAACATATCAGCTTCATTATCATAAATAAATAATATTTCTTTAATAAAATTTTCCTTTCCTTCTAATTTTAATACTTTTTTAAATTTTATACCAGATCCTAAATATTTATCATTCAAATTGTAAGTATTATGAACTCCAACATAGATCATTTTATTAGTTTTATTAGTTGTTTTATATACAATATAATATCTTTTATTTTCTTTCATAATCTAATTTATAGAGTGTTCTATAGTTAAAATACGCATGCTATCTATATATTAGATCATCCTCCAACCTTTTCTTTTCAAGTAATCTTCGTAGCAATAAAATATCCATTTAGCATCTAAATCTTTCATCTTGCACACTTCAGTCCCATTGATTGTTAATGTTTGTTTATCGTCTCCTTTTTTGTCATTTACATATCCTAACTGCACAATAGTTAATCTATCATCGTTGGTCATTGTGATTTTAAGGATAGATTCATCTTTACTAAGAACACATTTTTCTTGTTTAAGATGCTTATTTCCTCTATACCATCCTTTGACTTCTATAGGGTCTGCTTGCAATTTGTCGAATAGGGACTTTAACATACGATATATATTCTTTACAAAACAATAAAAAACAAAATATTGTATCAAACATGGAAATACAACAAAAGCCAACACAGTTGGTAAGAAGCACCGAATTAAACTCAGAGCAGTTTTTAAAATTAATTCAAAACGAAGAGCTTGTAGTTCAAGAAGATATACAAGGAGCAAAATTATGGATTTCTTATAATAAATCTAAAATGGATTGGGAAATTAGACCTAAATCTACAACAGGACATGTTTTGAACATGGTAGATTATGCTACCCAAAAATATTATAAATGGGCCTATGCATATCTTTTATGTCTTCCTGCTGAAGTGACTGATTTATTAAGAAATGGATATAAATTCTGTTTCGAATACTTTCCAGAAGAAGAACAAGTTCAACCGGCTAACATCATATACGACAGAAGACCTAAAAATGGATTGATACTTACTTGCATTTGCAAGTATAACAGGTATTATTGCTATGATATAGAAGAATTGAATGCTTATGCTAAACTGTTCGATGTAGAAACTTTGCCTATCATATACAAAGGGAAATTATCAGAAAAACAACTTAAAGCCATTACATATTATTTGCACACGGCACCTGCTGATTTAGATTTCCTATACAAAGAAATATCATTTGCTAAATTTTTCTATACATTATTAAATCCTCAATTAAAATCTTCTTATTTAAGAGATGCTGATTTTAATACAAATTTGGAAAAAATAATACTTAGGTTTTTAAAATCGGATGTAGAAATTACAATGGAGATTTTGAATCCTATGTATCAAAAAGTTGAACATAGAGCCGAATCAGAATTTAGCGATGTTTATTCTGTAATATTATTTAACTTTGTTCAGTGGACATTGACTCAAGATATAGATTCTATGGAGACTACTGGGACATCAAGAGATATGCTTTACATTAACATGATCAGCAAAATGTTTAATGCGTGGGTAGATAAGAACGAAAAAGGAATAATGGATTTTAAATTCTCAGTTCCTCAATTTTTCAATCAAGATAAATTTAAAATCAATCAGGATCTTATTTATAACAAATCTACTTTAGATTTAATAAACAAGCACTCTAAATTAGAATATTGTTTCAAAATTATATTGTCATCTTTTCAAGCAGAGAGAAAGAAACCTATAGGAATAATAAATGATCAAGCATTAGTTCATTTGAATGCTCAGGTAAGAAAAGTACAATTGAGAATAGAAGAGCTTTTGAATTGGAATAATAAATTAAGTGCATTTGCATACAAGCAAAAAGATCTTACTAAGTTTCCTAACATCAAGTGGGAAGAAACCGATAAAGGAACCGTACAATTTCCAAATATGACTGGTGTATTAGAACCTGAGGAAGATAAGAAGAAAAAAATCAAGCATGCTTTCAAGAAATAATGTCGGACATAGATGATATAATTCAACCGGATAACCTGGATGATAAAGGAAACATAGACTCGAAGCCTAGAGGTACCAAGATAGGGAAGAATAATAATAACACATTAAATAAATTAGATTCGTTGAGATTTTTATTGCAAGAGGATGATGTCAAGTTTAATGCTAATGATCATCTGCCTCAGCCTGGAGATTTTCCAGTGTCGCAAAATATAAAACTTGTTGATTATAATGCAGAAGATATTATATGCTTAGAGGAAGCTACAGGAGTCATAGATTCGATCATATTGAATTATATAAAATCCGACAGCTTATTAAATTCTGATAAGGTAATGAAAATAAAAAATAACCATATCAAGACATTAGCAGAATTGGATGGATTAGTAAAGTCTTGCAAAACATACAAGATAATGATTCAAGAAGGGATTGATGCTGGAGATATGTCTCCAGAAATGTTCAAGATGCATAAGGAATATTCCATGGATATGCGAGCGGGCATCGATGCAAGAAGCAAACACATAGAAAAATGCGAAATATATTGGAAGAATTATGCATTGATGTATGGTTTAGAGAATAAGGAAGAAGAGATTATTAGAAAGACCGAATCTAAGGAGGACGAAGGTCCTAAGAAAACAATTACTGACATAACATCTCTAAATGAACTTATCGAGAAGAAAATGAAAGCGCAAGCCGAAAAAATGGAAATCGATAAAGAGAAAAGAGATAATGATATTAAAGATAAATTAGGAGAAGAGAATAATATAAATCCTCAAGATGATGTTCTTTTAAATGATGCACCTAAAAAGAAGAAGAAAAAAGAAAAGAAAAAGAAAGACGATTAACTTTTATTCAACATAGACATCTCAATTCTCTACTTGTCTATGTTCTTGTCGAGAACCTCTCTTATTAATTACTAATTCCCATTTATCAGCAACATATACCTGAATAACTTCTTGTCCTTCAATAATAGATTTGACTTGAAAACTATCGCCGACATTTTCGTCTTTAGTCCAAGTAGCAATACCGATATAATTTCCATTTCTCCAGCATTTATACTTAGAGCCATAGATTAATATAGCCTTTTCATCATCTTTAGGATTTAATGACTTGATATAATCTACTAATTTATCAGTGTTCATCATAATGTATTTGATAAAGTGGGGCAGCTAGGATTCGAACCTAGGACAATCGATTCATAGCTTGTGACCACTATGCAACCGATGCTCTACCGCTGAGCTACCGCCCCATTTGTGAGATTAATAATTAAAATCGTGAAACATTTTACGATAAAAATGTGACATCTTTTTGTCGTGATTAAATGCCCAATCCTTTTCCGGAATAGATAATGCTTCAGAATAAGGTTTCCAAAATGCTTCTAAAGATTCGCCTACCTCGCAATTTTTTATAGAAACTTTAGGTAGTTTATCGTCTGCAATGATAATAGCCATGTGCATAGCAACGTTTTGTCTATTTTCATCTGGCTCAGAATAAACATGCCAAGGCTGTTTAGTGTAATCTAACATTTTCTTAGAATCATATTTAGATAAATCCAAAGCAGTCTCTTCCCAGACTTCTCTAAACATAGCTTGTTTTAAATTTTCATTATAATCTAAATATCCACATGGAATATTAATAAGTCCTGGCTTATCGCCATGTGGACCTCTTTTGCCTAATAAAACATAATAAATGCCATCTACTAAAAACCAAACATGTGCAACTATTGCAACTGACCTAGAAAGCCAAATTGTTCTTTCATCCTTTTTACCCTTATTGAGAACAATTACCTCATTTTGCTTATTTTTGAATTTAGGCATAATTTAATTTGTTAAATGATTAAACAAAATTGTATAATAGCTATTATAATACTTTAAACCAACATTTAAAAATATGGCAGCTAACACTAAACAAAGAAAAGGATTCAAAGAACGTAAAGCCCGTAACAGGAGATTATTAGACGAAGCTAGAAATCATCAAATGAACAAAAGAAATAACATGATTAGGATGATTCAAGAACAAATGCAAGCGGCTGAAGCTAAGAAAAAAGATGATTTGGCTAAAGACCCATTGCTACTAAATAGTGTCAGTGCTGAAATGCCTATGGATGGAACTGTTGTTAAAATGAGCTCCGATGAAAATGGAAAACCTGTGTTCATTCAAGATGAAGAAACACAAGATCAAGTTGAAGAAGAACAAGGATTTTATCCAGTAGAAGAAGTAGATCCAAATGCTTAAATACGTTGGTCTTTTAATCGAAGATGATATTAATGGGATGAAGCGTGCTATCAAATGTGCACCTAACGAGTTTACATACTCTAGGTATACTAATGATAGTATCGATTGGAATTGGGTTAAATCTTTTGAAGAATTTAAAAAATGGATTCTCAAATTCGGCATTCCTGAGTATTTTGCATTTGATCACGATTTAGGAACTGATGCTTATGAACTTTGGCACAAAAATAATGGATATATCGAAAAAGATATTAATTACGATGATTATATGACTCCTACAGGATACCACTGTGCTAAATGGCTTGTAGATTATTGTTTAGATAAACATATTTTATTTGAAAGCGAAGTTCATTGCCATTCTCAAAATACTAAAGGAAGAGAAAATATTGTAGCATTGCTAGCTAACTTTAAAAAGTTTCAAATTAAAAATGGAGCATAATATGAAAAATGAAATTCTAATAATTTCTGGCACAGATAAGCCTAAAACCAAAGTCAAAATTTTAGCAGACTATTATCAAGAAAGAATTTTTGATTTGTGTGGATTAGAATGTCCAGTTTTATGTTTGAATGATTTATTTTTTCCTGATTTAGAATTACAAGAACTCGAAAAGGAAGTATTAGATAAAGAATCGGAAATTGTTTTAGAAGTTGCTAAAAAAATTATTTCATGCCACAATAAAATATTATTTATAATACCTGAG
>Ga0182012_10006699_pt1 | contig 11684 bp, 11 predicted proteins | sample 612S2SmetaG_FD_120486 | JGI IMG/M metagenome (GOLD analysis project Ga0182012, IMG submission 120486) | Permafrost microbial communities from Stordalen Mire, Sweden - 612S2S metaG | ecosystem: Environmental > Terrestrial > Soil > Wetlands > Permafrost | place: Sweden: Stordalen | collected...
CCGAAGATTTGACGGAACCATTGAATTATCTGCCTTAAACCGCTGTTTTCGTTGTGAAATAAGGTGGTGGTAGGTTCTGGATTCGAACCAGAGAAGGCGTAAGCCAGCAGATTTACAGTCTGCTTTTATTAGGATTTTTCCTGCATTTATCCACACACTGCTATTCTTTTGCTTGACTTCTGTACATCGTTAAGAGTAAATTAGCGCACGCAACGGAATACAACGGAAGGAAAAAGAATATGAAGAGACGAACTGGTTATTTGTTCAAACGTGGGAGCAACTTCTACGTCAGTTGGAAGGTTAATGGCAAGCTGTTTATGAAGGCGTTACGGGATGATAACGGCCAGCCAATCACGGCTAAGCGCGAAGCGGAAATTGCGCGAGATAAATTCATGCTTCCCATAGCAACGGGCGATGAAGCCGCCGTGCTAGAATCTATCTCCGGCAGGCTGGAGGGCCGCAAGGCCGAACTAACCAAGTGGCAAGACGAACAGCACCCGCCCTTGTCCATCGGGCAAACATGGAGCGAATTTCTCGCCTCGCCCAATCGTCCAGACAGCGGCAAGTCCACCCTCCGCCAATACGAATTTCAATGGCAGGCGTTCGCCGATTGGATGCAGGAAAAGCACGCCGACGCCCCGACGCTGCGCGAGGTGACAAAGGAAATCGCCGAGAAATACGCCAGCAGCCTAAATCATGGCCGATTCAGCCCGAGCACCTACAACAAGCATTTGAACTTGCTTACGCTCGTTTTCCGCGTCGTGAAGCACAAGGCTAAGCTCACCGGCAACCCGTGGGAAGAAATACAGCGCAAACGACTGGTCACCAACTCACGCCGGGAACTCACCATTGAAGAATTGCGAAAAGTCTGCCAGACCGCCAAGGGTGAGTTGCAAACGCTGCTTGCGGTGGGGCTTTATACTGGGTTGCGGTTGGGCGACTGCGCCACCTTGCAATGGGGAGAAGTGGACTTGGTCCGTGGTATAATACGTCGCGTCCCCAACAAAACGGCCAGACGCAATCCCAAGCCGGTCCTTGTGCCAATCCACTCGGCATTGCGCGATATGCTGGCAGCGACCCCGCCAGATCACCGCCATGACTATGTACTACCGGAAACAGCAGCGCTTTACAATCACCGGACAGATATGGTGACGGACCTGATCCAAAGGCACTTCAAGACATGCGGCATAACGCTGCACAAACCCGGCACCGGCACGGAAGGCAAGCGCGCCGTGATCGAAGTTGGTTTTCATTCCTTGCGACACTCATTTGTCAGCATGTGCCGAGAATCGAATGCGCCGTTAGCGGTCGTTGAAAGTATTGTCGGCCATAGCAATCCGAGCATGACGAGACATTATTCGCATGTCGGGGAACTGGCTGCCGGTCGTGCCGTGGCCTTGCTGGCGGACGTGATGAGCGAAGCCACCACAGAACCGATAAAGCGCGGGCAAGACGAAATCTTGCGCGACGTGCAAGCCGTCCTCAGAGAGATGACCGCGAAGAATTGGCGTGATAAAAAAGCCGCGCTGCTAGCGAAATTGGCGAAGGAAATTTGTCCATGAATAAAAATCCCGGTAATAATACTGGCGAGGCAATTTTAGGGCCAGCGGTATTGAGGTTGTTTGACGAACGTGACGAAGTTAAGGAAATCGCCCGGCGAGTGGACAAACGGCCATTGCACGAACTTGAATTGCAAGTAGAAGATGCACTTCAAGAAATCGTTGCCCGCGCCCACACGGGCGATGATGACGCGCTCGCTTTGTATTTCTATCTCTCGCGCGTAACCGTGACGTCGTTTGACAAATTGATAAGGTATGAATTAAAAAGGACGCGAGCCTTCGCAGAGATGTGTCCCGACTTGCCAGTGTTATTGAGCTTGAACCCAAAAGACATTGATGCGGCAAAAGAGCGGGTGCGATTATTGAACGTCGGCAAAAAAGCGATGATGCCAAGTCGTTCCGGCCAAAGGACAGACCGGCGCAATCTCTGGACTCGTCTGGCAATTTCTGCTTTCCAGGCTTGCATGGACAATTCTTCGCTTGTGCCGCAGATTAATCAAAAACTCACAGGCACGAAACAAAGGCGGGTGAAACGCAAGCTGTGGGGCACAATCGAAGGCGGAACAGAATACACTTTTCCCAATGGCTCGTGGGTTGTCATTGCGGACTGACAACGGCAACGCGGCTATCTCGCCGGACGAACCAAGCTCGCCGGGCAAATCACGGCTGACAATTTGGATGAATGGAAGTCCGCAATTAAAATCCCATTTCATCGTAGACCTCCGGGTTTTTGGTTTAGAAGTTTTACAGCACTTTCACGGCGACCTGGCAAACCATTCAGATAAATCCCTGTCTCTTGCGCCGATCGGTGCCCCATAAGTGAAGCAATCACGGCCAAATCCACTCCCCGGTCCATCAGGTGGGTGGCAAAGCTGTGCCGTAAAGTTTTGGCCGCGACGAGCTGTGTTAATCCGGCCGCCAATGCTGTCGCATGAACCACCTCGCAAACATCCTTGGACGAAAACCGCGTCTGCTTGTTCTCGGTTCGGAGCAAAGCCCCGCGTCGGCCTTTACGCTCGGCCAGAAAGGCCAGCAACACGGTCCAGACTGCATCAGGCACCGGTATGCGTCTGGCCCGGTCCCCTTTGCCATGACGAATCACTATCTCTTGCCGCTCCAGATCCGCATCCGCAACATCCAACTGACAAAGTTCTGAAGTTCTCAGGCCGCAACCATAAAGTAACAGTATCACTAGCCGGTTCCGCCGTTCCAAACGTGTATGACTCGGACAGGCTTCCACTAGACGACGAGCTTCTTCAATACTCAAAAACTTTGGCACCACGACTCGCAGGCTGTCTTGCAGCGAAAAACCATCCAGCACATTGCGGTCAGCGCGACCACTCCGCCAAGCATACTCCAACAACCCAGGCAGATGGCTGAGTTGCTTGTTCAATGACTGTGGTGAATAGCCGGCTTCACGTTGTCGGTTTACCCAAGTCATATAATCTTCCAGCGTCAACTTCCACAACGGCACTGAGGGACGCATCTGCTCCAGTGCCGCGACAGCGCGTTTGAGCGTGCACTTCATATCCACGATGCTTCAATGCGCCAAACGCCGTACCTTCAGCTGGTAATCCAGGTAGCCTTCAATCAATGGATCCAAGCTAACCGGGTTCATAGTGCCCTCCCTTCCGTTGGCTGAATTAGATAATCATTGAGCGGATGCTTCTTGATTGCTCGGGTGCGCTCCGGATCAGCAATCTGCAAATAACGTGTCGTCGTCACTACTGTGGCATGTCCCAGCATCTGCTGCACCTCCCGTAAACTGTATGCGGCTGACGGTCCACGTCTAGTTTTCGGTGCCAGACCGTGAGATCATGGCGGGATGGATACATCAAAAACTGGTTCTGGACGTCGGTGGTGGACTCGTAAGCAGCGGCAACTCCTGTTGGCAAAATTCCACCAAAGCCAATTAACCCAATCCGAATTTGCCACGCAGAAGGGCGTCGGGCTTTCGACCTTGAGCAAATGGTTGCGCCTGGAACGTGAAGCCGTTCCCGCGAAGGTTAAATTTCAAGAAGTGCAACTGGCCAAGCCTGCCTCACGCTGGCCGGTGGAAGTCGTCAGCCCGCAAGGCTGGATCGTGCGGTTGCAAAATGGTTCAGATGTTCAGATTTTGCCCGAACTGTTGCAGGCATTGCCATGTTGAGTGTCACCAGTGCCACGCGGGTGATGGTCGCCACCACGCCAGTGGATTTGCGCGGCAGTTTCAACCGGCTTTACAGGCTGGTCGTGGAGCAACTCAAAGGCGATCCATTGTCTGGCCACCTTTTCGTGTTTACCAATGGACGACGGAATCGGATCAAGGTGCTTTACTGGGACGGCGATGGTTTATGGGTTTGTGCCAAAAGATTAGAGGGTGGTCGGTTTACCTGGCCGGTCAGTGAAAGCGGCCAGATAAACCTGCGCGGTGAGGAGTTCAGCGCACTGATTCATGGTCTGGAAGTCAGGTCGAAAAAGAACTGGTATCGACGCTGAATGTAGGACTAAAAATAATTTCAAAAAGTGTTCGCTCCAATGAAACATTTTTCTGCGGCGAGTGTCTATCAATGCAAGCTGATGAACACCGACACCACGCTGCTTCAAAAGGTAGATGAGTTGAGTGCGCGTGTTGTCACGTTGGAGATGGAGAACCGGCTGCTCCGTCAAAAGCTCGACCAATATATCCGCCATTACTTCGGTGGTCAGCGCAATGAAGGATTGGATAAACACCAACTTGAACTACTGTTGCAAGGTCTGCCCAATATCATCACGTTGCCACCGGCAGAGCCCAAGACTACGACAGCTACGCGTAATGGTTCGGCCCATCCAATGCGGCGGATGCTGGTCGAGGACAAGCTGGAGACGCAGGAAATCGTAATTGAGCCAGTGGAAGTTCAAGTCCAGCCCGCAGGTTGGAAGAAGATCAGCGAGGAGCGCACCAGCCAACTGGACTGGGTTGCCCCTAAAATCATCAAGCGTGTTTTCATTCGTCCGCGTTACGTAAAGGCCGAATGCTTTGCGCTGGCTCCGCTGCCGCCCCAACCGATTGAACAAGGTATGGTGGGACCGGGCTTGCTGGCGCAGATTCTGGTCAGCAAATACGAATATCACCAACCGCTTTACCGGCAGGAGAAGATGTTCCGGCAACAGTTTGACGTGGAGCTGAGCCGCAAGACGATGGGCTGCTGGGTTGAACAAGCCGCTGAGTTGATGAAACCGGTGTATCGGGCGATTCGGGAAGATTTGCTGGCTGGCAATTATCTGCAAGCCGACGAAACACCGAGTCGATATTTGGATCCGGATGTGAAAGGCAAAAGCCAGCAAGGATATCTTTGGGTTTACAGCCGACCCAATAGCGATGTGCTGTTTGAATGGCGGGTGAGCCGGTCGCGTGCAGGCCCGGAGGAATTTCTGAAAAACTTCCGGGGCAAACTCCAGACGGACGGATATTCTGCGTATGAATCGCTGGCCAAACAGCGTAGTGATCTGACTTTGGTTGGATGTTGGGCACATTCAAGGCGGGGATTTCACGAAGCCTTGGCCGAGACGAAGTTGGCGGCATGGTTCGTGGGACAGATTGGACAGCTTTACGCGGTGGAAAAGAAACTGCGCGAACAAAAAGCCGGGCCAGCCCTGCGGTTGGCGATGCGGGCTTGGCAATCACAGCCTGTATTGAATCGGCTTCGCCGGGCCATGGAGTTAGTCCGGCGATTGGCTTTACCGCAAGGATTACTCGGAAAGGCGATTGATTACGCCCTAAAAAGATGGAAAGCGCTGTCGCAGTTCATTGAAGACGGCTTATTGGAGATTGATAATAATTTAATTGAAAATAGTATTAGGCCGAGTGCAATTGGGAAAAAGAATTTTTTGTTCTTTGGACATCCCGAAGCCGGAGAACGCAGCGCAGTGATTTATACCCTGCTTGGCAGTTGTCGTCGACAGGGCATCAACCCGAATGATTATCTGAGGGATTTGTTCACCCGCTTACCGGCAGCCAAGATTACCGAGATTCAGAAATTCACGCCAGTAGCGTGGGCAGCCACCACGGTCAAAAAGAATCTAGCCGCCTAAGTTGCTTAAAGCTTTAGTTCGCAAAAATCATCAAGACATGAAAACAAGCCTGACGTCTCATATGCTCGGCATCATTTTTGGCCTGCTGGTATGTTCGCGCGCGACAGCAGACTTGATTCACCCGCAGCTCCTCGCTGATTTGGGAACCAACAAGGAGACAAGCCGAGGAGGCATGTTGACCCATGTTGGTCGTGACGATCCTGCGGGTCGCCTGATGATGCGGGAGGCACAACGGATTATTGCTGCCTATCACGCGGGGCAGCCACGGACAACAAACACTCTGCGGGTGGTATATTTCGTCCCCAAGGACGGCGACCCGCTGCCCAATTACGCGGAGCGGCTGGACCGGGTCATGAACGACGTAAGCGACTTTTATCGCGATGGCCTCCAGCGCCTCGGAATTGAAACAACGGGGCTGCCGCTCGAAAGGAAGGACGGAAAGCTGGTACTGCACCTTGTCCGAGGACAGTTGCCAGCCAGCGAGTATAATTATGATTCCGGAGACGAAACGGAGCAAGAAATCCGCCGCGCCCTCAAAGACACGATGGACGTTGAGCGCGAGCATTTGCTGGTGTTTTACGCTCTTTGCAAAAAGGAACAGGATGGGCGGTATGTTTTCAATTCCCCGTATTACGGTCGCGGTTCACAGCGCAACGGAATTTGTCATGCGGCGGACTGCGAACTACTTGACCCGCTCTTGCTGATGGCGACGAACCAACAAATGGTCTTTACCGAACACTACTACCCGCGTAAGGAAACAACCGTGGCCCGATTCAATTCCATGTATCTGGGCGGAGTCGCGCATGAACTGGGGCACGCGCTGGGTCTCCCGCACGATAACGGCGGCTCGCCTGAAAAGTCGTTCGGCGTCTCTTTAATGGGCGTTGGAAATGAGACCTATCGCGAGGAACTTTGGGGCGGCGGGCCGCCAACCTACCTCGGTCGCGCCTCAGCTCTTCAGCTCGCCTCGCATCCGCTGTTCACCGGTTCGGATCGCGGACGATGGGATGCAGTGGCGCAGACTTTTCAAGTCCTCCATTTTTCCAGTACGAACGGCATGATTAGAATTCAGGGCATGGTCACCAGCTCCATTCCCACCTATGCCGTGATCGCTTATGTCTGGCCGGTGGGTGATGATATTGACGACCATGTGGCCCGGACATTTCCTTGCGTGCTCAAAAGCGGCGCCTTCACCTTGGACTTGGACCAAATTCATACCGACCACTGGCATCGCTTTCATCTCAAACTGGCAACTTTGTATGTGAACGGTGGCACGGACACGCAGGAATTTAATCTTTATTACGACGCCTCGTCCACCCCCGATGCCGCCGCCTTGAATGAGGAATGGGTTGTAAACCAGGCTGAAAATGCGGTGATGCACCGACAGCCAGACGCACAACAATTCCTAAGTGACGAAGCTCTGGCTGCCGCCCCCACGCCGGAAGCCGCGCGTAAACTGCGGCTGTTGCGCACTGTGCTCTTCCCACCAGTTCCGTTTGATCTCGCGACCGTGCAGGGCGACAGCGTCTTTCTTTCCGACGCAGCTTGGTCCGCTGCGAATGTTGGTTGGGGACAGGTTGCGCGCAATTATTTCTGGTTCGACGAACACATTCAGAACGGCGTTTTTATCACGCTCGGCGGGAAGTTCTACGACAAGGGACTCTACGCTCATTCTTCCGCGCGCTTTATTTTTCCCCTAGCTGGCAAATGGAAAACATTCACCGCTACCATCGGGCTGCGCGACGGCGCCAACATTCAGGGTTCCGCGATTTTTACCGTCCGCGGCGATGGACGGGAACTTTACCGGTCCCGCATGTTGCGTGTCGGAGAGCGTGCGGACGTGAGCGTGGACATCTCGCAGGTGAAGGAACTTGAGTTGCTAACCGAAGGCGGCGAGGGACACAACCACAACTCCTGGGCCATCTGGGCGGAGCCAAAGTTGCAACGTTGAATAAAGTATTGGCTTGGAGGCATCGTCCAGTGGTGATCTAAAAGGGGCGGACGTGTTCAATCAGTCGGATACCGTAAACTCACCCCGCTCTCCAGCAAATCTGAAGCGCAGGTGTGACGAAATTGATGCAAACTCACCAATGGCACCGCCGGCCGCTTAGCCAGACGATGCACCATCAAACCCAGGCTTTGTGAACTCATCCGGACGCCCGCACGGTTCAAGAACAGGCCCGGTTCACGACACACTCCACGCCGCTCCAATAGGTTTTGCCGAAGAGGCAGATAAGCTTCCAAGCAGCGCCAAATCCCTTCGGACACTGGCACGCTTCGTTCCTGACCGGTCTTGCGGCCATCAATCTTTAGAATGCCTTCCTCCCGCTTCCAATGCTCCAAATCCAATCGCTCCAACTCGCCACGCCTTAACCCAGTGCCGTAAAGCAAAGCCAGCACAGCGATTGATAAATGTTGCTGGTAACCATTGCAGTTCTGGGTCGAGGCTTCCCAGATCTTCTTCAAATGCTCCTGCCCAATCCGCTTCGGCATCCGTCCTCGTGGATCCAGGCGCGGTCCCTTTATCCACCGCATCGGATTTTTGTTCCACACTCCTTCCTGCACCAGATACTCACCCATGAGCCGCATCTTGCTGGTCACACTCGCCACCGTTGTCTTCGCGTGAAACCGTGTCCGGCTGCGGATATAATCAATGAGCATCTGCCCATCCACTTCCTCCAGGTTCGGCTTCGGTCGCCGCCGCTTCAGCCAGCAGCCCCAACGATCCAGTTCGTGTCGCAATCCGATTACAGTGGCCTCGCTCAGCCCCCGTGACTCGCACTGCCTGATATATCCGTCCACCATTGCATCCCATCGCTTCATATGCATTTTCCTTTCAGCTGGCCCATGCTTCCGCATCGGCAAAGGAACCCACAAGTGCATTTTGCGATACAATATGACTCCCGATACGACGCCCTGGCAGATGCAAACACCCCCCTGAGTTGAACTAAAAAGACTATTAATCTTTAAAACATATTTCTAAATCGGCAAGCGAAGTATTATTAGGGGTAATCGCATCCAGTATCGCCATTCCATCGCTGTTTATTTTCAGGCGTTTATTCATGGTATAACTCCAATAAAAGTGTGTTTCGTCGGCGACGATATAAACTTGGATTCGACGTTTGTCAGGCAGCATCACCGGCTCGCCAGCAATGGCCATAACACGTGCAATGTAATGTCCGCGCTGAAATGTGACACCATTGCTGCTTCCAATCCGAATGACCAGTAGAACCAGCCAAACACTAATCCGCCCAGCCCATTCAGGACCATGGCACGTGTGATGACAACCGCGTCAATCGGCACCCCCGCCGAGATGAAGCCGGGCAGATGTCCCAAACCGAACAACACGGCCGCCACAATGTTTGCAATCCACAAGGCCCACAAACCGGGGCGACCTTCGGAAGTCCGGTTCACAAACCGGCCCAGCCACGCCAGCAGCGATAGCAGGAACAAACGCATTGTTGTCTCCTCGGTAATACCGCCATAAAACGAGGCCAGAAACCACTTCCACGCTGGCACCGCCCCGTGCGGCAGTTTCTGTTTGAAATCCGCCGACAACCTCGGATCAAACACGGCCTTTTGTATAATAAGAACGGCAACTGATACGAGCACGCCAGCCAAAACAGCACGCCATACGAACGAGCGCAAGTAGGGCCAGTCGGGTTTGCGCGCCAGCCAACCCTCAAGAAAGGGCAGCCCCAGTCCGATACGGGGGGCAACGACCAGACCGACGGCCGCGAGGATACCGCAAAATAACGTGCCTGCGACCCATTGAATAGGCATGAGCAACGCCAAAGGCAACGGGAGCTTGATGTTCTTCAGCGTGTCCCCCTGAATGGCCAGCGCGTAGGGCGTCACCAAAATAGTGCTCACAAACATGGCAACGACCAAGATGCCAAGAAGGTGCCAATTATATGGCTTCCCGCCCAAACCGATTGTTGTCGTGTCGCTCATAAGCTTTGTGTTCAACAAAGGATTGTCCGGCGTTTCCAAACAAGAATTCCAATGAATGCGGCGTAGGCCAGCACCACTACCAAATTAAATGTGAAAATCTCTGCTGGCGATGCCAGAGGTGAATCATTCGACCCCGTTTGCGCCTGATATTGGTGCAGGTTGAAAATGAAGAGCGTCATCAAGCCCATTAAAACCGGGGCAATGACCACCCATCCCGAGCGCAGAGATTGATAGCGCGGACGATTCTGCCAAGCATGGTAGCTCCACAACAACAACAGCAACCATGTCGCGGACCACAGAACGGCGTGGCCAAAATGTTGTTGCCATGGTGCCTGGGCAATCATCACAACGGACACGACCAACGCTAACGCCATAAATTTTGCCGACTTGATATGTTTGTTTGACCTGCTGCCATTGGTGCTTTTTCTGGGCGTGGTCCATTCAGCCGCGACAAAAGTATTTTCCTCGATCTGAATCTGCTGCTGCCGGCTACTGCTGTAGGCGAATAACATCGTTCCAACAATGCTGATAAGATAAATATAAACGGGTCTCAAAAACTCGGAGCCAATCGGCCCATGAGGATAATCAACCGTCCGGGTTGCAAAACATATCGCAAGAAAAAGCAAGAGGGTGAATAGACGAATTCCAATCATTTGGAGGATGAATTGTCGTTCGCGCGGAGATTTTGTGTCGTCGGCCTGCGCCCGTAAAGTAATGTAAGCACCACCAATCATCGCGAACAAACCACCGAGCGAGGTGACAGTCGCAACACTTTTCGCCGCTGCGCCGCCTTTGGCGATGGCGGCCCCAACTGTCGCCGCTTTGGCCGTGGTCACAGCCACAGGCAACGCGGCTATCACCCCGAGCGTGAAATTTTTCCCCGGCGACGTTTTCTCCAGCGCGACTTCGACGAAGGCAAGCACCTGCTCATGCAGCATTTTTCGTCCGCGCGATAAGCGCTGCTTCACTGCGTCCTCGGTCAGATCCAGACTTTGCGCGACGGCTGCGATGGATTGATGTTCGCGATAAAACAGTACGAGCGGCTCACGGTAAATTTCCGGGATGCGCTCCATGGAACGCCAGAGAATCGCCGATTCTTCGTTGCTGATGGTTTGTTCGGCGGGTTGCGGTCCGGGCGCAGGTGATTCGGATATTTCCTCAAGCGCTGCCGCTTGATGGCTGGGTTCGCGTCCCTGTTGACGCAGTGCGTCGCAGGTGAGATTTCGTGCGATGCAACACAGCCACGACCGCAGTTTTTCCGGCTCGCGCAAAGTGGACAATTGCCGCCAAGCGGTGACAAAAGTTTCCTGCGCCAAGTCTTCACTCCGGCTCAAACTGCCGGTGGCGCTGTAGGCCAGCGAACAGACGAGGGATTGATAGCGCGCCACGATTTGCCCGAAGGCATCGCGGTTGCCGGTCAAACTTTTGCTGACCAGCTCGGTATCATTGGGAACGGCGACGGACATTGCGGTTGTCATCATAATACCGCATAGGTCTGAAAAGAAACCATCGAGGTGACAGACGAAAGTGCATTATTTCATCCACGGAATGACGGCGGTGCCACATTGCCATTCACCCCCTGCGGAAATCTGAACTTGTCCAGGGGAGGAACTGGCGGTTCAAATCCGGCGGTCTGGGCCAGCCGCTCTGCCTGTGCTTGTGCGTCGTCAAGGGAATTCCCCGACCACAAATTTTGCGCCGTCGGTGTTCTTCGTCATTCCCTTGGCAGTTGTCCGAGTTGCTCAACCTTTCAACTCAAAAGCTCCTCGAAATCAACCGCCTGAAGCATCGCTGATGTCTTGACTATAAGGTCGTTACGATTCTTGTCAAGGATAACTACAACCGATTTTTTTTTAACTCAATTTAACCCTCACCAAATTAAGTTTGCTGGCACTTTTGCTGGATGCTTTATAATTGGGAGGGGCGGAATTGGGCAGGCATTGGAGTTTGAATTATCAGTCTTCAGACGCGCAGCGGATTTGCCCCTGCCGGTTCTTCCCATTGATAAGTCACTTTCTCGCGGCCCAAGCGCCACTCGCGCGGAGTCGTGGTGTGTAACCAATCGAGCGGTTCGCAGCCGCCGGGAACACCGCCTGACAAGGCTGTTTGCACGGCGGA
>Ga0182012_10006700_pt1 | contig 11683 bp, 9 predicted proteins | sample 612S2SmetaG_FD_120486 | JGI IMG/M metagenome (GOLD analysis project Ga0182012, IMG submission 120486) | Permafrost microbial communities from Stordalen Mire, Sweden - 612S2S metaG | ecosystem: Environmental > Terrestrial > Soil > Wetlands > Permafrost | place: Sweden: Stordalen | collected...
ACTTGGCATCGTAGTCGTAGAACTCCTTGGCCGGAACGATCTCTCCGCAGATGCTGGCCACCGGATCGTCGTTGCCCAGCACGCTGCATTCAATCTCACGCGCCTTGTAGCGCTTGCCGCCCACGCCCTGTTCCACGATGATCTTGCGGTCGTAGAGCGCCGCCTCGTTGATGGCTGCCGGCAGCTCATTGGCGTCGTGCGCCTTGCTGATGCCCACCGAGCTGCCCAGGTTCGCCGGCTTCACAAACACCGGATACTTGAGCGCCGACTCCACGTCCTTCTGCACCTGCTTGGGCTGCCGCTCCCACTGCGCACGCGATACCGTCAGGTGCTTGACCAGCGGCAGGCGCGAGTCGGCAAAGAGCCGCTTCATGATGTCCTTGTCCATGCCCGCCGCGCTGCCCAGCACGCCGCTGCCCACGTAGGGGATGTCAGCCAGTTCGAGCAGGCCCTGCAAGGTGCCGTCTTCGCCAAAGGTGCCATGCAGCACCGGGAAGATCACGTCCACGGCGACCGCCCCGGAGGCCGTGGTGCGCGGCGCGGCAAAGGGAGTAAATCCGTGCTCGTTCGGCGAGGGCGGTGCAAAGGTCAGATCTCCGGCCGCGAGGCGCGCCGTGCCAGGCTTGCCAACGGTCTTGGCCTCCGCCTTGGGGGAGCCCTGGGCCGCCGTCTTGGCCGCAGCTTTGGCGGCCTTGTGCTTTGCCGCGGAGCTTTCTCCGTGCAGCAGCCGCTCGGCGCCGGCGCCCGTCACCCACACACCCTGCTTGGTGATGCCGATCGGCACCACCTCGTATTTGGTGGGATCCATGGCCTGCATAACCGAGGCAGCGGAGAGCAGCGAAACCTCATGTTCGCCGCTGCGCCCGCCAAAAAGAACACCGACACGGAGTTTTGTGGATGGCATGAAGTGAGAATTCCTCTGTTACCAGTCTATATCAGCGCGGCGACAGGAGTTGCAGTCGGCGGCAAATCCCTTCATTTCCGGGCCGCGGGGCGCACAAACCGGTGCAGGAGGCGCGTAGTGGAACCGGCAGGTCACCTGCGCCTCGCCCCACTTCACGCTCGGCGCGGCGCCTACTGTTTCTTCTTCTCCGGCATGGCCTGGTCGGCGCCCACGCACCCAACCTCGACCGGAGCGATGTAGAAGTTCTCTCGTAGAGTGGGACAACCCGCCAGCCGCCGAAGCATGGCCAACTGGCCCACGTGGGTCAGGGCATCGGCCACCGGACCCTGCACCAACCGCTCGATCTCCACATGGATGGGCGCCTCGGATTTGAGATAGGCGTCAAACTTCCCCAGCGCAGCAAAAAAGCGGAGCTGCTCCTGGGGCCATGCCAGCGGCGTGGAGCTGTTCCACTTCTGGTGCCCTTCGGCCATGGTCAGCGACCAGTCAAATAGGTCGCCCATGTGGGCCAGAATCTCCACCGGCTTGCGCCCGGCAAAGTCAAAGCCGCCGAAGTCCTCCGGAGCGTCGCTGACGGCGCGCGTGGTGCGGTAGGCGATGGTGGCAATCAGGTGGCGCATGAGCGCGCGTTTTTCGTCCATGGCAAAGTTCTCCGTAACGCTTACAGAATCTTCTTGCCGAAGGCCGAGCTGGCCAGCTCCACCGCAAGCTCTGCCGTGCGGTTGTACTCGTCAATCACCGGGTTCACTTCCACAATGTCCATGCTGGTCATGCGGGCGTGGTCGGCGATGATCTCCATGGCCAGGTGCGCCTCACGATAGGTGGCTCCGCCGGGCACGCGCGTTCCTACGCCGGGAGCGTCTTCCGGGTCCACCCAGTCCATGTCGAGCGAGATGTGATAGCCCACGGTTCCGCGGCCGGCCATGCGCAGAGCTTCTTCCATCACGGTGCGCATGCCGCGCTCGTCAATGTCGCGCATGGTGAACACCTCAATGCCGGCGCGACGGATGTTTTCCTTCTCCGCCATGTCCACGTCGCGGATGCCGACCAGCACGCAGTTCTCCGGCCGCACCTTTGGCGACCAGTCGTAGAGGTGTGCCAGCGAATCCAGCCCGCCCAGGCCCATCAGCGCGCCCAGGGGCATTCCGTGCACGTTGCCCGAAGGCGAGGTGCCGGGCGAGTTGATGTCGGCGTGCGCGTCAATCCAGATGAGGCCGACGTGCTGCCCCTGCCGGTGATAGAACTCGGCCACGCCGCTGAAGCTGCCCGCGGCAATCGAGTGGTCGCCACCAACGGCCAGCGGCGTTTTGCCCTCGCCAAGGGTCTTCAGGGTCTCCTCCGCCAGCTTCTTGCAGGTGGCGGTGATCTCCTTCAAATAGCGCGCCAGGGGGTCGCCAAAGTTCTTCTGCTCCGGCAAGGTGACGTTGATGTTGCCGGCGTCCTCCACCTCGTGGCCCAGCGCTTCGAGCTTGGCCTCCAGCCCGGCGACGCGCACGGCCGACGGGCCCATGTCCACGCCGCGGCGCTGCTGGCCCAAATCGAGCGGCACGCCGATGAGACGAATCTGCTTCTTCATGATGTCGGGAAACGATGCGGGAATGCTGACCATAGGGGATTCCATTTTGTCGCCTGTTTTGCTGCCTGTTTCATTGCGCATGGTCATGTCTCTTGGAACGACACGCGCCTTTCACTCGCTCTAATTGCCGTTGGGCGGAGCAGCGTGCGGCCGCTCCGCCCGAAGGGCGAAAGTCTACGGATACATCTTGTGCAGCATGCGCGGGAACGGAATCGTCTCCCGCACATGGTCGAGCTTGCAGATCCAGGCCACGGCGCGCTCCAAGCCCATGCCAAAGCCGGAGTGCGGCACGCCGCCGTACTTGCGCAAATCCAAGTACCACTGGAAGGCGTCTTCCGGCAGTTCGTGCTGGTGGATGCGCTCCAGCAGTTTGGCGTAGTCGCCCATGCGCTGCGATCCGCCGATGACTTCGCCGTAGCCTTCCGGGGCCAGCACGTCCACGCACAAGGCCTTCGTCAGGTCGTCGGGGTCGGGCTCCATGTAAAAGGCCTTCACCGCCGCAGGATAACGATGAATCATCACGGGGCGGTCAAATTTGGATGAAATGTAGGTCTCATCCGGCGAGCCGAAATCGTTGCCATACTCAAATGCGTTTTCCAACTCGCCTTTGGCAAAGCCCTCGTTCAACATGGCCGCCGCCTCGTCGTAACTCAGTCGCGGAAAAGGTGCCTTGATGTTTTCCAGCAGCGCCACGTCGCGGCCCAGCACTCCCAACTCGTGGCGGCGCGTCTCCAATACGCGGGCGACGATGAAGCTGATGAACTCCTCGGCCAGCTTCATGATGTCGTCCAACGTGGCGTAGGCCACCTCGGGCTCCACCATCCAGAACTCGGTCAGGTGGCGGCGCGTCTTGCTCTTCTCCGCCCGGAATGTGGGTCCGAAGCTGTAGACCTTGCCCAGCGCCATGGCGGCGGCTTCCATGTAAAGCTGTCCGCTCTGCGTCAGGTAGGCCTGGTCGTCAAAGTAATCCACCGGGAAGAGCGTGCTGGTGCCTTCGCAGGCGGCCGGCGTAAGAATAGGCGGATCGGCCCTGGTGAAGTCGTGCTCGTAGAAAAAGTCGTGCATGGCGCGCTCAATCTCCGAGCGGATGCGCAGGATGGCCACCTGCCGCGGCGAGCGCAGCCAAAGGTGGCGATGCTCCATCAGGAACTCGACGCCGTGATCCTTGAGCGAGATCGGGTAGGGCGAATCCTCCGGCACGCGCTGCACAACTTCCACGTTCAGCAGGTCCAGCTCAAAGCCGCCCGGCGCGCGCTTTTCCGCCCGAACCTTGCCGGTCACAATGACCGAACTCTCCTGCGTCAGGCTCTTCACGCTCTCGAAGAGCTCCTCGCTGACGGCCTTCTTGAACATGACGCCCTGCACCTGTCCGGTGCCGTCGCGAAAGATGGGGAAAAGCAGTTTGCCGCTCTCGCGCAGGTTGTAGAGCCAGCCGCGCAGGGTCACCTCCTGGCCGTCAAACTGGCCGAGGTGTTCGATGGTGGTAATGGGTGCCATGAATGCTTCCTTGGGTAAATCCCTGGGTGTTTCTTGCGTGAATCCTTAACGCCCCGCGGCGCATAGAAATTCCCGGACGAAACCCTCTGCCCGGGCCGCGCGCGGCGACATCCGATTGTAAGCCGCAGGCAGGGGGGATGGGTAGAGAGGCGCGCGTGGTGCGTTGTGCGATGGGCATATTGAATGCTCTGCGGTCAGGCCGGAACGTCTTTTCTATGGCTTACAGCGTCTTTCGGGCGACAACGATGCGTGGAACTCCGGCCAAGTCATTGATGACGTGGATGTTGTGCCATCCCACCAGCAGTGCCTTCACGGCCTCCGATTGCGACCAGCCAATCTCCATCAGCAGCCAGCCGCCGGGCCTGAGCCGCGCCCAGGCCTGCGGAATCAGACGCCTTATGACGGCCAACCCCTCGGCTCCGGCAAAGAGCGCCAGGTGCGGCTCATTCTGCAAAACCACCTGCTGCACCTTGTCCGCCTCGTCGAGGCCAACGTAGGGCGGGTTGCTGACCACAAAGTCGAACACAGGCTCCTCAGGCACGGCCGCCAGCACATCACTGACCGTGAACTGCACCCGCGCTCCCAGCCGCTCGGCGTTCTGGCGGGCCACGTCCAGCGCCTCGGGAGAAAGGTCCACGGCCGCCACCTCGGCCTGCGGAAGCTCGTGGGCCAGGCTGACGGCGATAGCCCCCGAGCCGGTGCCAACGTCAATCAGGCGGAGAGCTTTGCCTCGCAACGCTTTTTCTTGCAAGTCGGTGCCGTGCGCGGCCTCCGCAAAAGCCTCTGGATGAAACTTACGGGCCAGCACCAAGGTCTGCTCCACCAGGTGCTCGGTCTCGGGGCGCGGAATCAGCACGGCCGGAGTGACGCGGAAGTCCATCCGCCAGAACTCCTGATGCCCGATGATGTATTGCAGGGGTTCGCCGGCGGCGCGGCGCGCGATAAGCGCCTCATACTGTTGCTGCTCGTCCGGGTAAGCTCGCGCTCGGGATGTGCGTAGAGATAAGCTCGGTCGCAGTGCGCGACATGAAAGAGCAACACCTCGGCGCTGAGGCGCGCGGCGTCAATGTCTACGCCAACCAGCCTAGCGGCCTCCAGCCGGGCCAGCCCATCGTGTAATGCCTGCCTTAGTTGCACGCAGAGTATTGTACGCGCCGAGGGTATGGAACATAGCACAGTGCTTCGGCATTAAAAGTACGAACTGCTTCCAACGTAATCGGCGCAAGAGAGGACAAAGTAAACTACCCCACTCAAGCCAAAAGAAGGCTTGAATGGGGCACCTGCGGGTATTCCAGCGTGGAGTTGAGTACAAGGTTGAAGGACCGACTTTGAAGAAGCGCAGGCTGGTTTTCTTGGGGGAAACCCGCATTGAAGGAAAACAGATTTTGATTTTCAAACCCGTCACGAACGTGAACAAGCAACCTAACAAAGCTTAGTACACGGGTGCCCCATTCAAGCCTTCTTTTGGCTTGAGTGGGGTAGTTCGACAGCCGAGGCAAGTCGCCCGGCCCGCCGCTCCCTTGCCCGCGCCGTCCACTCGGATTCGATTTCCACCGCGCACTCGCACCCTGTGGCGTAATGACGGAAACTGCTCCAGGACCAATCCTCCGGATGCTCACATAGGCCGCGGCTCACTGGGTTGCGATGAAGGTAGCGCAACTTCTCCTCAAACTGTCTGCGATTCCGTACATTGAAGTCGTAGTAGCGCTTTTGCCAGAAGTGATCTTCCTCGCCGACCATGCGCCGGGCGACGCCCTGCTTCAGACTCTTCATGGCATCCGCCAGAGGCGCGCCCTCCGGCTCACTCAGCAGCAGGTGGATGTGTTCCGGCATCACAACATATCCGAAGACGCAAAGGGAAAACTTGCGCCGCACACGCTCCAGAGCTTTCTCAAAAACCTGCGGCGCTCCTGCTTGCGTAAGCAGCGGACGGCGGCGATGACAGGAGAATGTGAGGAAGTGTGTCTGTCCGGATTCGTGAAAGCGCTCAAGGCTCCACGGCATGGGTGGAAGAGTAACCCCGTGTGGAGGACTACGCAAGAGAGCATAGTAAACTACCCCACTCAAGCCAAAAGAAGGCTTGAATGGGGCACCCGTCTTACTGTGATTTATTAGTGATTGAGGTTTTAACCTTTGAAACTTTTGAAACCTCTGAAACTTTGAAACCCGCGCTCTTACGCGTTCGTCATCTCCGCCTTCAACTTTTCCGCCTGGAAGTGGCTGACCAATCCATCCACGAAGGGTTGCAGCTTGCCTTCCATCACCAGGTCGAGCTGATGCACCGTCAGGCCGATGCGGTGGTCGGTGACGCGGTTCTGCGGGAAGTTGTAGGTACGGATCTTTTCGCTGCGGTCGCCCGTACCCACCTGTGAGCGGCGCTCCTTGGCCAAGGCCTCCTGCTGCTTCGACTGTTCCAGTTCATACAGGCGTGAGCGCAACACGCGCATGCCTTTTTCGCGGTTCTTAATCTGCGACTTTTCGTCCTGGCAGCTCACCACGGTCATCGTGGGCAGGTGAGTGATGCGCACCGCCGAATACGTTGTGTTCACCGACTGTCCGCCGGGCCCCGAGGAGCAGAAGGTGTCAATGCGAATGTCCTTGGCCTCAATCTTCACGTCCACGTCTTCGGCCTCCGGCAGCACGGCCACCGTTACGGCCGAGGTGTGCACGCGGCCCTGGGTCTCGGTGTCCGGCACGCGCTGCACGCGATGCACGCCGCTCTCGTACTTCATCTGCGAGTACACGCCCTTGCCTTCGATGATGGCGATGACTTCCTTCAGTCCGCCCACCGAACTGTCGGAGCTGGACAGCACTTCCACCTTCCAGCGGTGCGTTTCCGCGAAGCGCGTGTACATGCGAAAGATTTCGGCGGCAAACAGTGTGGCCTCGTCGCCTCCGGTACCGGCGCGGATTTCCAGGATGACGTTTTTCTCGTCATTGGGATCCTTGGGCAGCAGCAGCAGCTTCATATCTTCTTCCACCACCGTGAGCTGCGCCTCCAGCTCGTGCAATTCCTCGGTGGCCATGGCCACCATCTCGGGATCCGTCTCGGCGGCCATCATCGCCCGGCTGTCGGTGATGCCCTTCTTCAGCTTCTTGTACTCCTGGTACTTTTCGACGATGGGAGTCAGCTCGCCCTGCGCCTTGGCCGTCTTCTGGTAGTTGGCGGAGTCGTTCACAATCTCCGGGCTGGAGAGCTGGGCGTTCAGCTCGGCGTAGCGGGCTTCAATCTGATCGAGGCGGTCAAACATTGTTATGCCTGAACTTTCAGGCCACGCGGAATTCCCACGCGGGCCGGGATAAATAGGTTTTGTCGAGAAAGCTTGATGGGCGCACACGAGCGCCGGCGGCGTTGAGGCTGGGCCGCTAGAGGTGGCGCTGCGCCACCCAGGGCGCAACGCTCAAAATCGTATGGGAAAAGTTCGTCATGCGATGACCATCTCTCCGCCGTGCACGGCTTCCAATTCCATGGCGCGCTCAAGCGCCACAATGGCGCACTCCACCTGGGTGTCGTCGGGCGGCTGCGTGGTAATGCGTTGCAGCCACAATCCCGGGGCGGTCATCAGCGCAAACAGCGAGCTGCGCCGCTTGGCCGCGTAGCGAATGATCTCGTAGCTGATGCCGGCAATCACCGGAAGCAACAGCAGGCGCATGGCAAAACCCATCCAGAAGCCATGCACCGGAACCAGCGCATAGACGCCAATCGAGAGAATCATCACGGTCATCAGGAAGCTGGTTCCGCAGCGCGGATGAAACGTGGAATAGCGCTGCACGTTGGCCGCCGTAAGCTCGTCGTGATTCTCAAAGGCGAAGACCGTTTTGTGCTCGGCGCCGTGGTACTGGTACACGCGGCGAATGTCCTTCCAGCGCGAGGTCAGCCAGATGAAGGCCAGGAAAATAGCCAGCCGGATGACGCCTTCCACTAACGCAAACAGAAAGGAGTTGTTGCCATTCCCGTAGTGGCTGCGCAGGCTGCGCGCGGCGGCAAAGGGGAGGAACTTGTACATGAAGATGAAGAAGCCCAGCGAAACGGCGATGTTCAGGGCGGCAATCCAGCCCGGAATCTCCAGCTTTTCACCGCTTTCGGTCTTTTCGTCTTCCAGGGCCACGTCGGCCGAATAGCGCAGGGCCTTGAAGCCCAGCACCATGGCCGAACCAAGCGTCATGATGCCGCGAATGAAGGGCCAGCCCTTCCACGGACTCTTTTCCTTGGCGCTGGCCAGCGGCTCGCTGTGCAGGGCCAGCTCACCATCGGGCCGGCGCACGGCAATTCCCCAGGCGTGCGGCGAACGCATCATGACGCCTTCCAGAACCGCCTGGCCGCCGACAAGGGTCTCCTCGGCGCTCTCCAATGCGGGCAGCAGCTGCAGAAGGGTGTGGAAGCGCAGATGGGTTCGAAGGGACTTCATATTCATTAGACGCACTACTCGGGGTTTCGGATGCCGCGGGGATCGTGTCTCTTTAAGGGTAAGGCGCTGGCGGTGGGCTGTCAAACCCACCCGGGCGGAATGAAAGGGAAACAGAGGAAGTCCTCTAACCCTCGCCGGCACTTGTGTTTGCAGTCGCCGTGTTGGCCAAACAGACGCGGTTGCGGCCGCCCTCTTTCGCCTCGTACAGGGCCGCATCAGCCGCCCGCACAATGTCATCGCGGGTAATTCCGTTGGAGGGAAACTCGCTGACGCCGACGCTGACCGTGACCGGGTAAGGCACTCCAGGGAAGTGATGGCTGGCCACGGCGCGGCGCAGCTTGTTGGCCACGGCGGCGGCGCTGGCCCCCTGCGTGGCCGGCAGCACAATGGCAAATTCCTCGCCGCCGTAGCGGCAGACGACGTCCACCTTGCGCAGGTAGCGCACAAACAGGCCGCTGACCGTGCGCAGCACGTCGTCGCCCAGCATGTGTCCAAAGTCGTCGTTGATCTTTTTGAAGTGATCCAGGTCAATCATCAGCACGCTGACGCCGCCGCCGTAGCGGGCCGCGCGCGTCACCTCATCCACCAGCCGCGACTCAAAGTAGCGGCGGTTGAAGACCCCGGTCAGCCCGTCGCGGTAAGCCAGCTGGCGGACGCGATCCACGTAGCGGGCATTCTGCGTGGCCGTGGCCAGAATGTCGGCCACCGACTCCAGGGCCTGGATGTCATTGGCCGGAATCTTGCTGTCCCGGGCGCTGGCGCATACCAGCAGGCCGATGTTTTCGCCAAAGCTGACCAGCGGCAGGCAGACCTCGGTATGGCCCTGCGGATAGCACGATCCGGGGCAGCTCCTGGGATCGCCCGTGTAGGGCCGATTCGTGTCTATGTGCATGCTGCAGCTATAGTTGCCGGGCAGCACCTCACCCAGCTTCATGCTGCAATCCAGCTCTCCCTGCTGCGCGCGCAGCACCAGGTCGCCCTCCTCGTCACGCAGGAAAACACTGACGGCCTCGATGGGAAATGACTGCGGCAACTGGGTGCACAGACGGTCCAGCAGCTCCTTCAGGTCCAGCTCGACCGTGGTGCGCTTGGCAATGGCGTTGATGGCCTCCATCTGCGCTGCGCGGCTCTGCAACTGCGAATACAGCTTGGCATTCTGCAATCCGATGCTGGCCTGGGTGGCGAACAGCGTCAGCAAGTCCACCGTCTCATTGTCGAAGAAGGCGGGCAGATCGCTCTGGCAATCGAGAACCCCCACCACCTCGTCGCGCACCATCAGGGGCACAGCCAGCTCGCTGCGTGTGCTCTGGATGTTCTTGATGTAACGGGGATCGGCGCTGACGTCAGGAGAGTAAATGGGGCGCCGCGCCTTGGCCGCCGTGCCGCTGATGCCCTTGCCGAAGGGGACGGAGAAATCATCCGGCAGGCGATCGCCAAAATGAGCGCGCACCACCAGCTTCTGCCGGTTTTCATCCATCAGCATGATGCTGCCATGCTGCAGATGAAAGTAGTCCCGCACGATGGCAAGGACCTGGTTCAGGACCTCGTCGAGATCGAACGTGGACAGCACTGCCTGGCTGGCGTCGTAAAGTATGGCGACCCGTTGCATTCTCAGTCCTGAGACAATGGAACTTAGTAGCTACCAAATCGAATTATTCTACATCAGCCCGGGCGGCGGCCTGCTTTAATCGGCCCCCCGGGGTACAACGGTAATCCCCAAACGATACCCTTTCGTTTTCCGTAATTTACGAGATGTTCCCTACATGCAAACAGGCAGTCCCCGGGCCCGGCAGCCAGCTTGCTCCGGAACGGGGCTCCGTGGGCGGCCACAGTGAGTAGTTCGCCCACCCCCTCCGCTCCCACCCTCCGGATGGGTTACCATGCGGGGAATGCCGGAACTATCGAGCGAAGTGCAGTTCCTGAAGGGCGTGGGACCGCGGGTGGCGCTGACCCTGGCCGCCAAGGGCCTGCATACCATTGAGGACCTGCTCTACTACCTTCCCTTCCGCTACGAGGACCGGCTGAATCCCCGCAGCATTGAGCAGCTCCAGCCGGGCGAAATGGCCTCGGTCATCGCCGAGGTGCGCGGCAGCGGACTCTTCCGCACCAAACGCATGCCCGTGTTCGAAATGACCGCCGGGCAGGGCCGTAACAAGCTGAAATGCCTATGGTTCCGCGGTGGCTACCTGGAGGGTAAATTCCAGCCCGGAGCACTGGTGGCGCTCTACGGCAAGGTGGAACTCTCCACCTTCGGCCGCGGCGGGCTGCAGATGATCCAGCCACAGTTCGAGATTCTGCACGAGCCCGCGCCCGACGGCGCCCCGGCGGAAAGTGAAGAGCAGAAACGCTTTGAGTCGCTTGAGACCGGGCGCATTGTGCCCATCTACGAGGCCACCGGCAAGCTGAACGCGCGATGGTTCCGCAGGATCATCCGCACCGCCCTGGAGCAGATGCCACCCGAGGTGGGCGACGCCATCCCAAGGGCCATCCGGGAGCGTCTGGGACTGGTGCCGCGGGCCGAAGCCCTGTGGCAGGTGCACTGGCCCGACTCCGGCGAGAGCTTTATGGCCCTGCAGGTGGCCGCCACCCCGGCGCACCGGCGACTGATCTTCGAAGAGCTTTTTTTCCTTGAACTTGGACTGGAACTGAAGCGGCGGCGGGCGCGCAGCCAACCCGGCATCGCGTTTGCCCCATCGGAAAAGGTCCGCGCGGCGCTCAAGAGGATTCTTCCCTTCCATCCGACGGGCGCGCAAAAGAAGGTTTTCAAGGAGATTGCCACCGATATGGCGCATCCTTCGCCGATGCGGCGGCTGCTGCAGGGCGACGTGGGCAGCGGCAAGACGATTGTGGCCTTCGAGGCCGCCGTGCTGGCCATGGAAAACCACTACCAGGTGGCGATGATGGCTCCCACGGAGATCCTGGCCACGCAGCACTACCTTTCCGCCCGCGGGATATTGGAGCCCGCCGGCTACCGGGTTGTACTGCTTACCGGATCGCTTGACCAGCAGCAGAAGAAAGACATCCGTCGCCACGTGGCACGCGGCACGGCGCAAATGGTCATCGGCACGCACGCTTTGCTGGAGGACAAGGTCGAGTTCGACCGCCTGGGGCTGGTCATTGTGGACGAGCAGCACCGCTTTGGCGTGATGCAGCGCATGAAGCTGATGCGCAAGAACAGCGACGTGCAGCCGGACGTGCTGGTGATGACCGCGACGCCGATTCCGCGCACGCTGGCCTTGACGCTTTATGGCGATCTCGATGTGAGTGTGCTGGACGAACTGCCGCCGGGGCGCACTC
>Ga0182012_10006701_pt1 | contig 11682 bp, 9 predicted proteins | sample 612S2SmetaG_FD_120486 | JGI IMG/M metagenome (GOLD analysis project Ga0182012, IMG submission 120486) | Permafrost microbial communities from Stordalen Mire, Sweden - 612S2S metaG | ecosystem: Environmental > Terrestrial > Soil > Wetlands > Permafrost | place: Sweden: Stordalen | collected...
CGAAATAGAGCGGCGCTACGGGCTGGGAGGCGGACGGCCGTTGACCCACCGCACCGAGATCGCGGCCTCGGAGGCTATGCTTTCGCGTCTGGAAGGCGATGCATGGATCGCGCGCAATCTGAGCACGATGCCGCTGGCGGCGTGAGACTGGGGCGTCCGGTCGCCAAAAGGCCGAGCCAACAAGACCCGAAGGAGCCCGTCCATGCCCACTGAGAAACGGCCCAACCCCGCCAACCGCATTCTCGCCAACAAAGAGCTGGAACCCCGCCGCCACCGTGACCACCCTGACGATCGGCCTGGGCTGTCCGGTCAGCCCGCTGTACCGACGGACCCACCCGGCCCCGAACTGACCGCCACGGCCACCCGAACAGGCCTCAAGGCCAGCCCGGCGGCGGCCAGCATCAGGGTCATCCCCGCCGCATCGCCCCAATCCAGCTTCTCCCCGAACAGCCAGCACCCCACGAACACCGCGATCACCGGCGAGATGAAAGCATAGGTCCCCGGCCGGCTCGCGCCCCAATCGCGCACCAGCAGAAAATACATCGTCGTCGAGATCAGCGATCCCGGCACCAGCAAATACAACCAGGCCAGGAACGCGTCCCACCCCCAATTGAAGCGCATCGCCGCCAGCGCCCCCGGCTCGAACGCCAGCGAGGCCCCCAGCAGCACCAGCCCGCCGATCAGGTCCGTCAGCCCCGCGAGTTGCACCGGCGCCAAGGTCCGCATCATCGGCCGGGTCATCACCGAACCCAAAGTGTAGCACAGGCGCCCCACGGTCACGCCGCCCGCGCCGATCACCTCCCAGACGTTCAGGGTGCCGGCCAGCGCGGCGGGGCCGAACAGGGTGCAGACCCCCAGCACACCGAGGCCGATCGCGCCCAACTGGCGCAGGTTGAACCGCTCCTGCCCCAGTGCCACGCTGAAACCCAGCAGCGCGATCGGGGTCAGCGCGGAGCTGATCACCGCCGCAAGACCGGCGGTGATGTATTTCAGCCCGTAAAGCTGGATCACCTGGTTCAAGGTGATCAGCAGCACCGACACGCCCAGCAGGCGGAACCACAGGCGGGGCGGCGGGCGGATCAGCTCGCCGCGCCAGTGCCGGATCAGCAGCAGCACGAGACCGGCAACACTCCAGCGCAGGCCGGCGAACACGCCGGGGGGCACCACGGCGATGCCGACCTTCATCCCCAGCCAGGTCGTGCCCCAGACGAAGCAGATCAGCACGAACATCGCGCGCTGAGGGGTGAGGAAGGTTCTGCCGCGGGGGAGGGCGGCGGTGGTGAGACTCATGCGGGCCCGGGATGGGTTGGAGGCGCGGGTTCTACCCGCCCCGGTTGGGTCCGTGCCGCGCCAAGCCGGCATGGCGCGTATGCGCGGGCGGGTTCCGGTCGTGATCCGGGATGGGGAGCGGCGGCCTCAGTTCTCGCCCTCCCCTTGTGGGAGGGGTTGGTGGGACGTTGCCTGCGGCGTCGGCGCTTCCTGCCGCGGGGCCCCTCCCACAAGGGGAGGGGGGATTTCCTGCGTTCCCTGCCCTATCGCGCCAGCGGCACCGCAGTTCGTGCGAACCGGTCCAGCCGGAAGGGGGTGGGATCGACCACGGGCGTGTTCCCGACCACCAGATCCGCCATCAGCCGCCCGGCCCCCGGCCCGATACCGAATCCGTGTCCGGAGAACCCGGTCGCGATGAAAAACCCGGGGATGCGCGCCACCTGGTCGATCACCGGCACCGCGTCGGGTGTCACGTCGATCATGCCCCCCCAGCTTTGCGCAACCTCCATCTTGCCGAAGGCGGGAAAGACACGGGACAGAACCGAACGCGCTTCCGCCAGAATGCCCTCTTTCGGGGTCGGATCGAGAACACGGACAGCCTCGAAGGGCGTCGCCTCGTCCAGCGACCAGCGGCGTTTGGTGCGCAGTTCCTCCCACGAGCGGCGGCCGACGCCGAGGCGGATTTCGTGGCGGTTGGCGCGCAGCCGCGGCAGGAAATCGGACAGCAGACGGAAATGATCGGGAGTGATCTCGGCCGTATTCGCGTTACGGCGTGCAATCGAATAGCCGCCGTCCAGTCGTTTCCTGAAGGCAAAGACCGATCCCGCGGCGGTGATCTCGGGTGCGCCCGATAGCGGCCTGGTGCGGAACACCGACGCCAGCACTTTCAGTTGCGGAAAATCCACCCCGGCATTGCCGCAGAACAGCCGCGACCAGGCACCGCCCGCCAGCACGACCGATTCACAGGCGATCCGGCCCTTTTCGGTCACCACCCCGGCGACCCGGCCGGCTTGCAGGTCGATGCCGCGCACCGCGCAACCGGTCAGGATCACCGCACCATGCGCCCGCGCCGCCTCGGCGATCGCCGGTGCTGCCATCGATGGTTCCGCCCGCCCATCGGTCGGGGTGTGCATCCCGGCAACGAAACTCGCGCTGGCACCGGGCATCGCGGCATCCAAGGCGCCACCGCGCAGCAGATGCGCATCGACCTGGTACTGGCGCGCCTGGTTCAGCCACGCCTCCTGATCGGCGACCTCCTTTTCCGTTTCGCACAAATACAAGATGCCCGGCTGGCGAAAGCCGGTGTCGCGGCCTGTGCGTTCGTTCAGGCCGCGCCACAGGCGCAGACTCTCCAGCGCCAGCGGGATTTCGCCCTCGTCGCGACCCATGGTGCGGCACCAGCCCCAGTTGCGGCTGGACTGTTCACCGCCGATCCGGCCCTTTTCGCACAGCACCACCGCGTGGCCCTTTTCGGCCAGGAACAGCGCGGTGCAGACGCCGATGATCCCGCCCCCGACGATCACAATCCCCGTACGGGCCGGCTGTTCGGGGTCGGAGGCGACGGGATCGACCGGCGGCGACATAGCCCTACCCGGGTGCCGGCGTGACCAGCGGCTTGTCCTTTTCCACAATATAGGTGATGGCGAGTTTGGTCGGCGCGGGGCCGTTTTGCAGCTTGTGCGGGACCTCGGGCGGGATCTGGAAGCCCTCGCCAGCCTTCAGCACGCGGTCCGGCTGGTCCTTCACCGACAAGACGCCGCCGCCGGTGATGAGATAGGTCGATTCGACGCCAGGATGGGTGTGGCGCGCGACCAGGAAGTTGGCGTCGATGTCCACGGTCATCAGGATGCAGACGTGCTTGTCGCCGGGATACTCGGTCCTTTTGATCACGGTGCGGGTCAGGCCGGCCGGGGCCTGGGCCTCGACCTTGGTTGCAACCAGGCCGGTCGCGGCACAGATTGCGCAGGATAGCATGCCTCGGCGGTTCAGCATGGGGCGGGCCTTTCGCGGTTGGGGCGGCGGTATCATTCCGCCGGTTGGGTTCGGTGTCCAGGGGTGCCTCTAACCCTTTACCCCGCCCATCGTCAGCCCCGCCACCATATACCGCCGCAGCCCGTAATAAACCGCGACCGGCGGGATCGAATACACGATGGCAACGGCCATCATGTAGTTCCACGGTGCCTCGTCACTGTCGAAGAACTGATTGATCGCCACCGCCACGGTCATGCTGCGCCGCGACGACAGCAGCAGATACTGGTACAGGTACTCATTCCATGCGAGCAACAGCGCATAGGTAGCCACCACCGCGAGCGCCGGTGCCATCAAGGGCAAGTAAATCCGCCAATAGACCTGAAACGGCGTTGCGCCATCCACCCTCGCCGCGTCGTCCAGTTCCAGCGGAATGAGCTTGCCGTACTGGTGAAAGATCAGGATGGCATAGGGCGCGGCGAAGGCGACCTCGGCGGCGATCACCGACCACAGACTATCCGTCAGCCCATAGAGATGCATCAGCCGGGTGAACGGTATCACCAGAAACGACGCCGGCACCGCATAGGTGAGTAGCGACACGTTGCCCAGCAGCCAGGCCTTGCGCAACCGCATCCGCCCCATGCCGAAGCTGGCGAGCGAGCCAACCAGCACGGTCAGCGCCATCACCGCCAGGCCGATGATGCAACTGTTGCCGAACTGATGCCAGAAATTCTCCAGGTACCAGTAGCCCTCGGTCCAGATCACTTCGAAGCTTTCGAAGGAGGGATCGCTGGGCCAGACTGTGCCGGTGAACTCGTCACCATCCTCGCTGAGCGCAATCAGCAGCATGTTATAGACGGGAACAAGGGTCCAGATCGCCAGCGCGACGCCCAGCATTGTCCCGGCCACCCGGGTCAGGCCCCGCCGCATCCGGAAGCGGGACAGCGCCAGGCTCACAACTGCACCTCGGTTGCCTGCACCCGCCGCATCAGCAGGATCGTGAGCGGAATGAGCAACGGCAGCGTCACCATGACCGCCGCGATCCCGAGGCGCGGGTAGCCCTGGTCGAAGGCCATCCGGAATCCGAAGGTTGCCAGGGTTTCGGTCTGCAAGGCGGGCGCGCCGCTGGACACGAAATAGGCGGTGGTAAAATCGCCGACGGTCCAGAGCGTGGAAAGCAAAGTGCAGATCAGATACAAATTGGCGAGCAAAGGAAACGTTACGTAGGTAAAGCGACGGATGCCGGTCGCGCCGTCCACCGCCGCTGCTTCATAAATCTCCTGTGGAATCGCCATGCGCCCTGCCACGAACACCAGGGTCCAGAACGGCATCCACTTCCAGATATAGGCCAGGATATTGGCACCCATTGCGAGCGGGTACGAATTGAACCAGATCGGTCCGTCGATATCGAACCATGTCTCCAGCGCGCTGTTGAGAAAGCCGCCGTAACCGATCAGCATCCAATGCAGCGAGAGAAACGCTGGCAGTGCCGGCAGCGCCCAGGGCAGCATGTACAGCACCAGCAAGGCCTTGATCCAGCGGTTCGGGATAACAAAGAACCCGGACAGCAGGAAGGCCAGGAACATCTTGACGTTCACGCCGACGCCAACCAGCAACAGCGTATTCACCACCGTCGTCAGATAGCGCGGCTGCACAAACAACTCGGCGTAGAGTTCGGGATCGCTGCCAAGCCAGATCCCATAGACGACGGGATAGACGATGAAGGCGAGGAACACTGCGGCGTAGGGCAGGAAGAATGCGATCGCCCAGGACCGTTCCGACCCGTGCAGGCCACCGAACCAGTTCGGGTACCACGTCCGGCCGCTGGCGAAGGGCCGGACGTAGTGCGGAAGCGGCTGCGTGGTGCTGCTCATGGCGACACCACCATCCGCGATCAGCCTTTAACACCACCCATGGTCAGGCCTGCCGCCATGTGCCGGCGGAAACCGTAGTACAGGATGATCGGCGGCAGCGCGTAGATAATCGCGGTCGCCATCATATAGTTCCACGGCGATTCGTCGCTGTTGAGGAACTGCGCCAGCGCGACCGCCACGGTCATGCTGGCCGGCGAGGACAACAGCAGGAAGTTATAAAGATACTCGTTCCACGCCAGCAGCAGTGCATAGGTGCCCACAGCAACCAAAGCGGGTGACATCAGCGGCAGGTAAATACGGAAATAGATCTGCCACGGATTGGCCCCGTCGATCCGAGCGGATTCGTCGAGTTCCATCGGGATCGATTTGCCGTATTGCGAGAAGATGAAGATCGCGTAAGGCGTGGCAAAGGTCGTCAGCGCCAGGATCACCGATGCCAGATGGTCGCCCAGGCCATAGATCTGCATGATCCGGTAGATCGGAATCGCCAGAAACGATGCCGGGATCACGTAGGTCATCAGCGCCGCATTGGTCAGGATCCACCCGTTACGCAGCCGCATTCGCCCGACGGTGAAGCTGGCGAGCGATCCGATGAACAAGGTCAGGAACGTCACCATCAGCCCGACATAAAAGCTGTTGCCGAATTGATGCCAGAAGCGCGCGAGGTACCAGAAATCCTCGTAGATGACGACGCGGAAGCTTTCCAGCGACGGGTTTGATGGCCAGAGCTCGCCGCTGAAGATATCGCCGTGCAGGCTGAGTGCGATCAGCCACATATTGTAGATCGGCGTCAGCGACCAGATGACGATCGCGAGGCCCACGAGAAGGCAGACGCCTTCGACCGCGTACCGCCGCACCCGGTAGTGCAGCCGGGAATGCAGCCGGTGCCCGACCCGCCGGACGGCGGTCGTGGCACTCATAGCTGCCCCTCCGACATGCGCAGTTTGCGCATCAGCAGGATAACCAGCGGAATCAGCAGCGGCAGCGCCGACATCACGGCGGCGACGCCGAGCCGGGGCAGGGCCACGGTGAAGGCATAGCGGATCCCCAGTGTCGCGAGCACCTCGGTTGACATCGCCGGTCCGCCGCCCGAGACGAAGTAGGTCGCGTTGAAGTCACCCAGCGCGAAGACCATGTCGAGCAAGGTGCAGACCAGATAGAGGTTGGCCAGCATCGGCACGGTGATGTGGGCGAAGCGGCGCAGGCCGGTGGCGCCATCGACCTCGGCTGCTTCGTAGAGTTCTTGCGGCACCGACATCCGCCCCGCCAGCAGGATGATCGTCCAGAACGGCAAGGTTTTCCAGATATAGGCGCTGATGTTGGCCGCGAGGCCGGTCCAGTGCTCGTTCAGATAGACCGGGCCGTCGATGCTGAACAACGTATAGAGGACGTTGTTCAGCATGCCCCACTGGCCGTTCAGGAACCAGTGGATCGACATGTAGGCCGGAAGGGCCGGTGTCGCCCAGGGCAGGATGAAGACAACCAGCAGCGCCTTACTCCACCAGCGCTTGCGCATGAAGAAGCCCGACAGCATGAAGGCCAGGAACATCTTCACGTTCACGCCGATGCCGACGTACAGCAAGGTATTGACGACGGCGGTCAAATAGCGCGGATCGGCGAACAATTCGTCGTACAGCGCCGGATCGCTGCCCATCCAGAGGCCGAAGGCGATCGGGTAGACGACGAACGCGAAGAAGATCGCGGCATAGGGCAACGCGAAAGCGATTGCCCATACATAATCCGCGCCATGGATACCGCTGAACCACGCCCGGCGAACCGGACGTGGTCTTGCGAAGCCCTGGCCGACGGCGATTGCCTGCTGTGTTACGCTCATGGTTGCCTCACCAGCTTCAGCCGAAGGTCATCTTCGCGAAGATCTGCTCAGTCCGCTTGAATGCCTTGTCAACCGCGTCGGCGACCTTCATGCCGCTCTTGATGACATCGGCATGGGCCTGGCCCCAGAGCTGTTCGGCGTTCGCCTGGCCCCAGGCCGGCGTGAACCCCTCATAGACCGGGAGCGTCGGGTTGAGCACGGCTTCCGTCACATAGGGCAGCAGGCATGGCATGTCGGATTTCAGCCAGAATGCGGCGTCGTCCTTCACCACCTGCGGGATCGCCGGCACCCAACGGCCCAGACCCCCCTTCAGATTCTCGTTCATCACCTGCGGCTGCATGTAATATTTCATGAAGTCCTTGGCGACCTCGACGTTCTTCGCCCCTTTGGGAATATAGCCGCCACCGGTGCCGACCTGGGTCTTCATCGGTGTCCCGTCGTTCTTCTGTTCGGGGGCCAGGGTGATCATATCGTGATAGAACGCCTGCTTGTCCTTGATCATCGCCAGTTCGGTGGACAAGGTGCCGTCGAAGTCGGCGACGAACAGTTTCTCATGGTAGCCGTTGTTGTCGTCGGCATCGTTCCAGCTCAGGGCCTCCGGCGGCACCACCCCTTCCTTATACAGGTTGGTCATGAACTCGATCGACTTGATCGCCGCCTCCCGCACCTTGGGGTCATCGGTGTGCAGCTTGCCGTCGGATGTGACGATCCCCTCGCCGCCGTTGGCGATCAGGAAGTGGGTGAACACGTTATTGCCGTCGTTCGGCCCGACCGTGGTGACCTGCAGGCCCAGCGCGTAGATCTTGCGCATCCCCTTGGCCCGCAGCGGCGCCTGCGTCTGCTTCAGGAAGTTCCAGATATCGTCCCACTTCTTCGGAACGTCGGACATTTTCATGCCGGCCTTCTCGACCAGGTCGCCCCAGACATGGAACGGCGTCGCACCCTGTTTGATCGGGCACAGGTAATAGCTGCGCGTCTTCGTCGTCTTGTTGTAGAAGGTCGAGCAAAGCTTGGCGCTTTCCGCAAGCTGCGACTCGTAGGGCTTCACCACGTCGCTGACGTCCACCAGCTTGTCGTCCCACGCGTTCTGCGGCAGAATCGACGATGGCGCATCCATGAACACCAGGTCCGGGACATCGCCACTGGTCAGCGCGGAGATCGTCTTCTGGTTCAACGCCATGAAGGGCATGATGCTGTAGTCCAGCTTGTTGCCGCTGGCCTTCATGTAGTCTTCGCAGACCTTCTTCATGGCCTCATCTTCCTGCGGAATGAAGCCCTGATTGAGCCAGCAGACCGCGGTTTTCGCCTGCGCATTGGCGATATAGGGGCGCGACAAGACAGCCGTCGCGGCCAGCCCGACAGATCCCGAAAGCATCGTACGGCGATTGACTCGTAGCACAGCCATTATCCTTCCCTGTTCGCCGGCATCTTGGCGCCAGCTTCGCATATCCGGCCACTTTAGGGGACCGGCGTGGCCGAGTCAAACCCCCGATGCAACCCTGCACCGCAATTCCTGCGGTTGTAATCCAACAATTTCCCGCTTTCGGCTTATCCGAAGGTAAATTTCGCAAAAATTGTCTCCGCCCGCCGAAAGGCCTTGTCCACCGCGTCCGCCGGCTTTATCCCGTCCTTGATCACGTCGGCATGGGCCTGGCCCCAGAGTTGTTCGGCACTGACCTGCCCCCAGGCCGGATTGAACCCGTTATAGGAGGGAATCGTGGGGTTCAGCACCGCCTCGGTCACATAGGGCAGGCGGTGCGGGTCGCTTTTCGGGTCCGTCCACCACGGGTCTTCCCGTACAACCGAGGGGATCACCGGAACCCAGCGGCCCAGGCCGCCCTTCAGGTTCTCGTTCATCACCTGCGGCTGCATGAAGAATCGCATGAAGTCCTTGGCGACCGCGACGTTCTGGGCGCCCTTCGGGATGAAGCCGCCGCCGGCCCCGACCTGAGCGGGCATCAGTGTACCATCGTTGCGGTTCGGCAGGCCCATCACCACCATTTCCTCGTAATAGGCCTTCTTGTCCTTGATCATCGCCAGTTCGGTTGACAGCGTACCGTCGAAATCCATCACGAACAGTTTTTCGTGGTATGCGTTGTTGTCGTCCGCGTCGTTCCAGGTCAGTGCTTCCGGCGGAACGAACCCCTGCTTGTACGCCGTCGTCATATACTCGACCGCTCTGATTGCCGCCTCGCGCACCACGGGATCGTCGGTGTGCAACCTTCCGTCGCGGGTGACGATGTTCTGGCCGCCATTGGCGATCATGAAATGGGAGAACAGTCCGTTGCCATCGTTCGGTCCGACGGTCGTCATCTGCAGGCCCAGAGCGTACAGCTTGCGCATCCCCTTGGCGCGCAGGGCGGTTTGCACTGGCTTGAAGAAGTCCCAGAAGGCATCCCAGGTTTTTGGTGCGTCGGACAGTTTCAGGCCGGCCTTGGCAACCAGGTCCCCCCAGATATGGATCGGCGCGCAGGCCTGTTTGACCGGGGCCAGATAGTAGCTGCGCTGCTTGGTGACGCTGTTGTAGAAACTGGATGCCAGGACCGCGGTTTCACTCAGCACCGACTTCTGCGCCTCGACCACGTCGCTCATATCCACCAGCCGGTCGTTCCAGGCGTTCTGCGGCAGGATCGTCGCCGGTGCGTCGTGAAAGATCAGGTCCGGCACCGACCCGCTGGTCAGCGCCGAGATCGCCTTCTGGTTCAGCGCCGTAAAGGGCATGATGCTGTAGTCGATCTTGTTGCCGCTTTGCTTTTCGTATTCCGCGACGGTCTTGCGGAACGCGGCGTCTTCCTCGGGCACGAATCCCTGTATGACCCAGGTAACCGCAGTCGTCGCTGCGGCCCTGGCCAAGTAAGGCCGAGCCAAGGCTGCGGTCGTTACAGTTGTTAATGCCCCACTAATCGCCGTCCGCCGGCTCATGCTTGGCATGGCCGTTGTCCTTCCCTGTTTGCCGGTCGAAAGCGCGCCGGTCATTTATGGCTTTGGCAGAATGCCTCGCCTATTAAGGGCAGGCTACGACAGGCGCATCGGCGCGGTCAAACATTTGATGCGGCTTTTCTGCGATTATCGCCGGGCGGACGGTTAAACATTGGTAGGATGCGGATCGCCCGGCCGATTGCGCTCGGGCTGCCACGTGTAATCCCAGTAGCCACGCCCCGCACTCTCCCCTAACCTGCCCGTTGTGCAGTGCGGCAAGGAAGGATGTGTGAATGGCTTGGCGTGTCGGCGTCGATTCGGGCGGAACCTTCACCGATGTCTGCCTGTTCGACGACACCACCGGCCGGGTCGAGGTCTGGAAAGTCGCCTCCACGCCCGATGACCCCTCCCGCGGCATCGCCCAGGGTGTCGCCGAGGGCATTGGGCGGGTCGGTGCATCGGCCGCGGAGCTCGGCTATTTCGGCCACGGCACCACCGTCGCCACCAACGCCCTGATCCAGCACCGCGGCGTCCGCACCGGCCTGATCACCACCGACGGTTTTCGCGACTTGCTGGAGATCGGCCGGCAGAAGCGCCCCGAACTCTACGACCTGCAAGCCGACAAACCGCCCGTCCTGGTCCCGCGCGACCTGCGCCTGGAGGTCCCCGAACGCATCCGCCACGACGGCACCGTCGAAACCGAACTGGACACGGCCGCCTTCCGAACCGCCGTCCGCCGCCTGCGGGAGGCCGGGGTGCAATCCGTCGCGGTCTGCTTCCTCTACAGCTTCGTCCGTCCCGAACACGAGGAAACCGCCAGCCGAATCCTGGCCGAGGCATTCCCCGAAGCCTTCGCCTGCCTCTCCCACCTGGTCGCGCCCGAGTTCCGCGAATACGAACGGATGTCCACCACCGTGGTGAACGCCTATCTCGGCCCGGTGATGCAGGGCTACATCCAGCGCCTGGGGGCTCGGCTGGCCGAGCTCGGCCTGCTTGTGACACCGCATCTGACCCAATCCAACGGCGGCGTCATCGGCTTCGACCAGGCGGCTCGTCTGCCGGTGCGCACGGTGCTGTCCGGCCCCTCGACCGGCGTGGTTGGCGCGCAGGCGATTGGCCGGCTGGCCGGTTTGCCCGATCTGATCACCTTCGACATGGGCGGCACCAGCACCGATGTCGCACTGCTGGCCGGCGGGCAGTGCCGGCTGGCCAGCGAGGCGGTGGTGCACGGCTACCCGATCAAGGCGCCGATGCTGGACATTCACACGGTCGGCGCCGGCGGTGGCTCGATTGCCTTCGTCGATAGCGGCGGGTTGCTGAAGGTCGGGCCGCGGAGTGCGGGCGCCGATCCCGGGCCGGTATGCTACGGCCGCGGCGCGGTTGAACCGACCGTGACCGACGCCAATGTGGTGCTGGGCACCCTGAATCCGGCGTTTCTGCTGGGCGGGCGGATGGCGGTGCGCCGGGACCTGGCACAAGCCGCAATCGCTCAGATGGCGGAACGTCTCGGGCTGGACGTGATGGCGACGGCGCAGGGGGTGATCTCGGTCGTGACCGCCAATATGGCGCGGGCGATCCGGGTGATCTCGGTCCAGCGCGGCCACGATCCGCGCGATTACACGCTGGTGGCCTTCGGCGGCGCCGGCCCGCTGCACGCGGCAAGGCTGGCGAAGGAGCTGGAGATCAGCCGCATCCTGGTGCCGAGGAACCCTGGCATCCTGTGCGCGACCGGCCTGCTGCTGACCGACCTGCGCGCCGATTTCGCCGCAACCCGCCTGACCACCTTGGGACCCGCCGCCGTCCCCGTGATCGAGGCCG